>ENA-UOJG01000426-UOJG01000426.1-human-gut-metagenome-genome-assembly--contig:-C47-NODE-426-length-60686-cov-7.364088_pt1 | contig 60686 bp, 57 predicted proteins | sample MGYA00242340_ERZ723887 | MGnify/ENA metagenome assembly ERZ723887 | reverse complement strand
TGCACGGCATAAAGGCTTTGAGAGAGTGTAAGGATATCTCAATCCGCAATTGCGACATCATCTCGCCGGAGTTTGGTTGGTCATCTTCAAATATTAGGATGGAGGACACCTCAGCCGTCAGCGAATATTTCATGATGCGCGCGGGGGATATCACCCTGAAAAAGGTGCATTTCACCGGAAAGTACTCCTTCCAGTACGTCAAAAACGCCGTATTTGAAAACTGCTTCTTCGACACCAAGGATGCTTTCTGGCACGGCGAGAATATGACGGTCAGAAACAGTGTTATCAAGGGCGAATATCTGGCATGGTACTCGGACGGCTTGACGCTCGAAAACTGCAAGATTATCGGCACTCAGCCGTTCTGCTACTGCAAGAACCTCAGACTCATCAACTGCGAAATGATTGACTGCGATTTGGCGTTTGAAAAGTCGGAGGTCGAGGCGGAAATCACTACGCCGGTTATAAGCATTAAGAATCCCAAGTCGGGAAGGATTACCGTGCCCGAGGTCGGGGAGATTATCCGGGATGACCCCGATTCCATGGGGGAGATTGTTGTTACTCAGGGATAGCTTATGATTCGGAAGCAGAACAGGAGAATTAAAATGCAGATAGTACCGACAATAAATTTCGGCGGTAATTGCCGCGAAGCAATTCATATGTATGAAAAAGCCTTCAGCGGAAAAATCAGCTGTCTGATTACATATGAGCAAGCCAACGACCCTGCGTTCAATCCATTGCTCAAGGAAAATCAAAGGGACTATGTATATCATTCCGAGCTCGTGCTGAACGACCAAAAAATCATCATGAGCGACCATGTGGATATCGAATTTACAACCTGCTATTCAAACTTCCTCACCGTTATGTTTGACACCAAGGAGGAGGTCATGCGGGCGTATGAAATCATGAAGGACGGCAGTAAGACGATATATCCGATTGGTGCCACCGCCTACAGCTCCTGCCGTGTGGGCTTTGTCGATAAATTCGGTATTCGTTGGGGACTTATGACAGAGCAGACGGAGCGGTAAGTTAATCTTCATAATAAATTAAGAGAGCGCGGCTGATAGCTTCGCTCTCTTTCAATTTATAGCAGGATTATTTACTTAGAATCCATCGGCGACCACATCACATGGCACTTGGCGTCGCAAGCCGCCGCTTGTAGCGCAGGTACTCTCCGCATATACATTTTATAGCATGGATACTTCCTTCATATGCTTCTTATAGCAGAGGTATTTCCCTACGCACACAAATCCCGATTCCTCTAAGATTTCCTGTCCCTCATCCTCGCAGAAGAATGTCATGTATTTTCCCCCGCGAGCCTTTGCGTCGGTCAGCGCGGCGTTTATCAGCTTGCGGAACAGCTCGGGATTGTAAACGCCGTCCCTGAAGTCTATGCCAAAGACCTCGAACCAGTCGTCGTCGGCGTTGGTGTAGTATATGGCCCCTGTCGGTTCGCCGCCGGAGAATCCCGCAAAGATTGTCCAGTTGGAAAAGGCATCGTATATCCTATCCGAGTTCCAATACATATCCGCCTCCGCCCGGGCGTGAATCTCTCTGAAAATCGTGTAGTTTTCCTTTGTAATCGGGATGATATCGCCGCCCACCAGTGCAGGCTCGAGATTATCCAGAAAAGCAGTGTTGTTGTAATCCGATTCAATACATTCAAAGCCGTTAGCCGACAGATAGCCGACGGCGGCAGTGTTCTCGGCGGGATATCCTAAATACAAATCGTAGCCCGGAAATTTGGCCTCGGCAAAGTCCAGAAATTCCCGCAAGGCCTCTTCAGTGGCCGTTCTGACGTTGAAGGCGGCGGTTGATAAATACCTATCCTCGGGAATCCAATAATAGTGAATCCAGCCCTCCACGGTGCCGCTTAGCTCAAACAGCAGAATCTCCTCAGTATCGTCCGAAAATGCCTGCTTGGCGCGCTCAATGAACATTTCCTTGGTCTTGATACCGTCGTTGTAGGTCGGATAACCCGACTTTGACGACTCTAAGGCGAGGGTGTATGCGAAATCTATATATTTTTCAAACTCCTGTTCTGTGCATTTTCTCAGCATGGTATGTCTCCTGTAAGCTTTAATCTGCCTGTGCAGAACTGTTATTCTGCCGCTCTATCCGGGCAATCTCAGACTATCTCATTCATCAGCCCGCACGCCTTAGTGCAGTCCTCAAGCTGTAATCCCTTAAGCGCGTCGACAAATACAAGATGCCTTTTTATTTCATTATCGGATGAATAATTGTCTCCAAAACAATCATCCAGTATAGCGTACTTCTTTATTTCGGGATGGTCACGAAGATACGCTTTTATCTCGTCCGTCCGCTTTTCATACTTGGCTTCGCAGGCAGTCACATCGGCTATGGCAACGTTATAGCGGGATAGTGTTTCGGTGAGCATATTCCAGTTATCCCGAAGCATATTATTTGACCTTTCGCAGTCCCTGCTTCCAAAGCGCCAGTCGGATATTACAACAACCTGCGCATTGCATCTATGTACTAAATCCGCGAGCTGCTTGACAGCCTCGGGGATAAGCTCCTGATAATACAAATCGGGATTAAAGACGTTCAGAACGCCGTCAATATCCAAAAAGACGGTGAAGGGATTTTGTTTGATTTTTTCCTCCGCTATCGTGAGAATATCACAACACCATTTTTCGGTGGCAGCAACATCCGTGCAGAGGTCGTATATTATGCTTTCGCCCTCCTTAAGTGCCCGCTCGTATTGCTCCTTAGAAAGATCCCCACAGTTATATGCGGCGTCCAGCTCGTCCCTGTCTTCGATAACGACATCTCCGCTCGGCGTAAACGTGACATCTAAATACTCATCCATAAACGCGACAACGCCGTCGTCGTCAATCAGCACGCTGTCAATCACATCGACATACCACGCCGACACGCGCCTGTCGCGAGTGAACATTGCCGTGATGGAGCGTTTTTGCCCGTCCGGTATCAGGGTAAGCCAGCACATTCCATTTCCGCTAACCGGGGATTTGCCCGCCTTCGGGAAGAAATCCCAATAATAATACTCGCCGTCGGTCAGGTAATTTATTGCCGCCCAGCCGGTGAATATATCGTTCTCCATACGCATTTGATGATATGGGAAGTATTGAAAGCCCCATTTTAGCTCCCTTGTAAGACGCTTTTTAGTCATGCTTGTCATTGCTCCACCCTCCTGCTAAAAACACTGTCAATATCGCTTAAATTCATTTCTGAAATATTCATGTCCTGCTCCTGTTTATAAACTATAAATTTGAAGTAAAAAAGCACCCGCCCGATTGGCTTACTGCAAATGCAATCCTCTTAAAACTATGTAGTTACAATAACAAATAAACAGTAATCTGCATTTTCATTTCCTGACCCGTTCCAATATCCAAGATGTAACCGGTCTGAAAACAAGATAAATCCCATACCCAATCACTCCGCCGACTGTATTTGTGATTAAATCGGTGATATCCGCTGAGCGAAAACCGTCAATGAGCGGCTGAAGCAGTTCAATGCCCAAGCTCATCAAAAAGCAGAACAGCACAGTCTTTAAGAATCCGGCATGAGGGGAGCACGTCATGGGATAAAGAAAGCCGAACGGCACTGTCATAATTACATTAAGCAAAACCTGCCTGATAAAATCTCCCCGACCGGATAAAACATCAATGAACGGAACCATATTCATAAAATCGTATGGATGATTCAGAATGAACGGCAGAGAGGTTATCACCGGCATAAGTGTAACGAGAGCCACGAGGGAGAGATATACGTAGAAAAGCGTTCTGACGAGCAGTATATCCCTGCCTTTTTGCTTCCACTTTTTGTATAGAACAAAAGTGTATATAAGAGCCAATGCTATAAAATCTATCAGATATTTCATAATATTCCTTTAATCCTTTCAAAAATCTTGATTTATTGCTGTCAATAATTGCCCGACAATCAAACTATATCACATATCCCATCCAATGTCAAACAACCCCGCCGCAAAGCCGAATTGAGCGATTTAGCCTTGCAGCGGGGTGAGGGGACGGGATAATCACCAAAAACTATTTCTTCAAATTCCCATTAGCAGGATTCTCAATAACCCTGCCGTCCTTGGTGAAGCGCGAGCCGTGGCAGGGGCAGTCCCATGTGTGCTCCACAGGGTTCCATTTCAGCGCACAGCCCAGATGGGGGCATCTTTTCGCAGTCGGCGTAAGAAGATTCACCACCGCCTCGAAGCCGTTCGCTAAAAGCTGGGGCTTTAAAATGCTCCTTGACGGCGAAAACAGCCCGGCATACTTGCTTTTCCCGCCAGATACCATCGTGCTGAGCATAAGTGCGGATAGCATTGAGCCGGTCATGCCCCACTTGTTGAAGCCAGTGGCGGTGTAAAGCCCGGCTGTGCTCTGCGAATATCTTCCGACATACGGCATTGCATCCAGGCTCATGCAGTCCTGCGCCGCCCAGTGGCAGACCTCCTGCGCCTGCGGGTACTTCTCACCAGCAATGCGCCGAAGCTCGGCATAGCTTCCGCCCTGCTTGCCGGTTCTATGCGACCCTCCGCCCAGCAAAAGATAATCCCGATAATTTCTAAAAGACAGCCCCGACTTGTTCTCATCCAGATACATACCATTAACGTCGGCAGCGTTTTTCAGGGCTATCACGTAGGAGCGGTGCTGGTAGAGCTTTAAGAAGTAGCTTCCGTGCTTGTTTATAAAAGGAAAGTGCGTACAGACTATAACCTTGTCCGCGCGTATCTTTCCTTTTTCGGTGACGGCGGTTTTGCCGCGCATCTCCCTAACGAAGGTGTTTTCATAGATGTTCAAATCTTTTGCGATATGAGCGACGAATTGAAGGGGATTAAACTGCGCCTGATTTTTCACCTTCACCGCGCACTCGGTATATATCGGCAGGGGAAGCTGGGCGGCGTACTCCGCCTTGCAGCCGATGGTCTTCATGGCTTCAAGCTCCCGCTCGATTTTGTCGGGGCTGGTAGCTGTGTAGACGTAGTTGTCCTTTCGCTCAAAGCTGCAGTCGGCATCCTGCGCCAGAGCACAAAGCTTCTCAAAAGCTTCCTTGTTGGCAAGGTAGTACCCCTGCGCCGCGTTTCTGCCGAGGGATTTTAAAAGCTTATCATAGATAAGCCCATGCTGATAGGTGATTTTGGCGGTGGTGTTGCCGGTGGTTCCGCCGCAAATCCTGTCCTTTTCGACTAAGATGTAATTCGTTCCCTGCTTTTCAAGGAGATACGCCGTCAGGATTCCTGCCATGCCTCCGCCTATTATAAGCACGTCGCACTTTTTGTCCCCCTCAAGCCGCTTGAAGCTCGGCATAGAGGAAGTTTCCCGCCAGATAGATGACATTTTCAGCCCACCCTTTCAATATGTCTTTATAAGGATTATTGTGCCATGATTTGGGCGGGATATTCGTTTTCAGCGCAAAAAGCCCCATGCTAATGTATTCAGCATGGGGAAATGTGAATGTTGGGATGTTTAAATATGGAAATGTCTCAAGCCTTTCTTATGGGATGCCGAATCACGGTTTTAAGCCCTTCCGACTTAGCCCTCCTCGGGTCGGAAAGATATATCTCATGATGTCTGCGCTCGTTCGAAAAATCGTTGACATAGCCGTTTTGGGCGATGAAATCATCCATCAGTGCAATGGTTGCAGGCTCGCTGTCGTAGCTGCCTATATGCATGATTTGCACGCACAATCCCTCTTCAAGCGTGAGAAATTCAGCTGCGGAAAAATCCTTTCCTTTTTTCTTCTGAGCGGTCTCAACTGCCCAGTCAAAGTCAGTCTTGGTGACAAAATCCGGCAGTCGAATCACCGATATCCACTCAAAGCCGGACTTGTCGGAGTAGTCAATAGCTCCGCCGCCGTGCTGTCTCCAAAAGCCCTCCAACGGCGGGACTACATAGTCAAAATACCCCTCGATTCGCTTGTCGCCGAGCTTGCTCATCTTAATCGTGAAGGAAAGGGCGTAGAGCGTTTCGATGGCGCGCTTATATGCTCCGCCCTCGGCATTGGGGTCGCCCTCGCCGCGAACGGCTACGAAGTTCATCTTGGGTATCGTCACTATCGACGGCTTTTTGCTTGGCAGATAGAATTCCTTGTATTCCTTTTTGTAATCGAACGGCATGGCGTTATCCTTTCTTGGTCGGGTCGTCCTCTCTCCTGAAAAAGTATTTTCGCTCAGGGGAGTATTTTTTTGATGTGATGTGAATTGCAAGCTCCTCGGTCGAGCTTATCCCGGCAACGCTCACCGCAGCCCAGCAGTAGGGAATAGCCGCAGGGGTGGTGATGACATACGCGATAATGAATACCATCAGTCCGGTAAGCTTGTTGAGATATGTGTGCACAGCGGCAAATCTTCCGAATTTAAGGTATGCACAGAGGTAGGAAAGCGCGCGTATCCCAAGAACAGTGTAAAGGGTGTACCAGATGGCATCAGGCAGAACCTCAGTAAGGGTGGGGAATATCCTTATTGCAAGACAGCTGTAAAAGGTAAGGTCGGATATGCTGTCAAGCCGCGCTCCAAGCTCACTTTCAGTGTTGGTTTTTCTGGCGATGAAGCCATCCAGCACGTCGGTAACGCCGGTAAGGGTATATATTATGTAGAATACCGCTGTAAACGGAGTTACAAGCAACAGCACCGCCGAGCCGATTATCCGCGCGATGGTCAGCAGGTTTGGCAATGTTAAGATTTTTGGCGTATTGTTTGTGTTTTTATTTTTCATTCAGTCAACTTCCAATATAGTCAATAAGCGGGGAAACGGCTTACTAAGCCTTTCACCATAGCTTACATTGTACACTCTTTCCCGAAAAAAGTCAATAACACTGCGCTGATACGCAAAAAGCAGGCGGTGAAACGCATATTTCACTGCCTGTTATGATATTCTTATCCTGTTATTTTGCGTCTATCCGCAGTTCTTCTCTATGTACCCCTTTACCTCGTTCGGCGCTATGCCCAAGGCAAAGCCTAGCTCGCCGTATAGGATATCCTGAGCCATCTTAAAATACTTTGAATCCACCGCCGGAAGATTCTTTTTCAGCGGTATAAGCTCGCGCTGCTTCTCGAAGATGTGACGGATTACTTTTATCAGCTTTTCACATTCATATGTACGAACAAGCTCCTTATAGAACGCAGCCGCAAGCTTAGCATCCCTTGGTACATCCAGCTCAGAGCTTATGTCTTTTATGTGCTTAACAAGCTCTTGCGCGCGCTCCTTTGTTATCACCCTGCGCATTATTATGGTAGAGTCGGTCGGAGTGTATATTTTTCCGCTCTTGTAAACCGGCACAAGGGTATAGTACTCCTTTTCTTTGTCCAATCCTGTTATATCCGTCCTGCCTATGCTTTCTATTCTGCAAACTCCTTCGCTGCCATAAACAACGTACTCGTTAACGCAAAACATATTTCCCCTTCTGTTCTTATAATATCTTTTATATAAGACATTATAACACTTTTTTAATGAAAATGTAAGGGGTGATTCCATGTTTCTCACAAAATCGCCGTTTTAACAATATACTTCAAGATGTTTTTGTTGAAACTGCATAATACTAATTTTGGTCTAAAGTGAAGCCAAAAAAACGGGAAATCAGCATTGTACCCGCTTTTTGGGACACTTTTTAACGCAGAATAAGTATTACTATTATTTGCTTAAGTTACCGTGTTTTCCTTTAAAATCCGACCTGTAATAAACGCCGACGCATTTTCAAGGGTTGTCTTAGCGATTGCTTCCAGCGCCTCGGCCGTCAGAAAGCCCTGATGTGATGTTACAATGACATTCGGGAAGGATAAAAGCCTTGCAGTTACCGAGCTTTCAAGTATATCATCCTCGCGGTTTTCAAAGACGTTCGGGGTCTCCTCCTCGTAGACGTCCAAGCCCACTCCGCTGAACTTATGGGAGCGGATGCCTTTGATTAAATCCTCAGTGCTGATGAGCGCCCCGCGTGATGTGTTTACAAGTATCACCCCAGGCTTCATTCTGTTTATGGCTTCAAGGTTAATCATGTGATAGCTCTCCTCGGTAAGCGGGCAGTGGAGCGAGATAAGGTCGCTCTTTTGGTAAAGCTCGTCCCGCGTGACATATTCGATATAGTCTATGTCGGTTCGGGGGTACTTGTCATACGCGATAACCCTCATTCCCAAGCCGCTGCAGATTTTTGCCATAGCTGCGCCGATTCTGCCGGTGCCGACGATTCCTGCGGTCTTGCCGCTGAAGTTAAAGCCGGTCAAGCCCGCAAGGCTGAAATTATTCTCCCGCACACGGATGTACGCCTTGTGAAGCCTTCGGTTGACCGCAAAGGCAAGCGCCGCTGCGTGTTCTGCAATGGCTTCGGGGGAGTATGCGGGCACGCGCAAGACCCGGATATCCTGCTCCTTGGCGGCGGATATGTCAACGTTGTTAACGCCTGCGCAGCGCATAAGGATAAGCTTGACCCCGAACGCTTTTAAGCTCCTGATGATGTCACCGTTCACCTCGGACGCCACAAACAGGCATACCGCGTCATACCCCTGAGCCAAGCGGACGGTCTGGGCACTCAAATCGGGCTGGATGTAATCTATTTCAATGCCGGGGAAATCGGCAAGAAGGCTGTTGAAGGATGCTTCGTCGTAGGGCTTGGAATCGTAGAATAGGATTTTCATGGGGAACTCCTGTATAAAAGATATTTTCGCTATTTTCCCCTGATTTTATTGGATTATCCGCCCACGCAAAAGAAAATCCCCTGCACTAATCATGCAGGGGATGATAGACCCAATTCACTGTTTCCGGCAGGCTCTGACAATCTCGCCCACGGTGTCCTCGTCGAGATATTCTATTATCGGCTTGATGGATTTAAGACCGTTGCGGTTGACCTCAGCCATGGCAATCTCGCCGAGCTTGTCCTCGTCGATATACTGCGCTATCGGTATGATTCCCGCTATACTGCCGCTGTGATTGACTTCCACCATGGCGATATCCCCGAGTATGTCTTCGTCCAGATATTCCGCAATCGGGATAATGCCCTTGATTCCGTTCTTCTTGACCTCCTCCATTGCGATTTCGCCGAGCTTGTCTTCGTCGATGTATTCGGCAATAGGGATTATGTCTGCTATGCCGCGGTATTTTACCTCTTCCATAGCGATATCGCCAAGCTTATCTTCATCAATATATTCCGCAATCGGTATGATTCCTTTAATTCCGTTGCGCTTGACTTCTTCCATAGCGATATCCCCGAGCTTGTCCTCATCAATGTATTCGGCAATAGGGATTATGCCCGAAATGCCGTTGCGCTCGACCTCTTTCATGGCAATCTCGCCGAGCATATCCTCGTCTATGGTTTCAGCTATGTTTATGATAGCCGAAATGCCCTGCGCCTCGTAGAGCTTGTCGGCGAATTCGCCGATGTCGTCGTCGCTCAGATAGGGCAGGAGCCAGTCGAGGCTGTCATCGTCATCATCCGCATTATTGTCGGAAATGCTGTCGTCCGAATTGATGGTGAAATTGCAGGAGTTGTTTTCGTTCATATTGGGGTAGACCCTCTTGCCGTTCACGACAACCACTGTTTTGCCGTTCTTGCTTTCATAGAACTGCGAAGCCTTCATATCATCCGAAGCGGCATTAACCTGTTCCTCAGCAGCCTTAACCATCCTATCGGCAGACTCCATTGCTTCGGCGGTTATCTTTCCGAAATCGGAGCCTAACTGCTCACGAACATTCTTTACCTGCTCCTGCGCAAGCCTCATCTGCTCCTTTGCCGCCGCCATGACTTCGGCGCTTTTCTTTCTCATATTTTCAAATCGCTCGGCTATGCCGTCAACACTGCCTACCACCTTTTCCATCTGGTCGGGCTTAAGTATCGGTGCGGCTTCCTTAAGCTCCTCAACGCTCACCTTGTTCTCGCTGACGTATTCCTCTAACTTGCCCTCGGCGGCGCTCTCTATCAGCTCGGATTTTGCGCCCAAGATAACATCAATGCTGGTGCCGAAGATTTCCGCAAGCTCGGGCAGCTTGGAGATATCCGGCATCGAGTTTCCGCGTTCCCAGTTGGAGACTGCCTGGAAGCTTACGTTCATTTTGTCTGCCAGCTCCAGCTGGGTCATGTTCTTAGCCTTGCGAAGCTCCGATATTTTTCTGCCTACCTTTTTCATTACAAACATTTCATTCATCCTTTCCTGTCTTGCTCTTTCGCGATTTTCTTTTGAAAAGAGGGGACCTCTTCCCGAAGCGTGAGCTCCTATAAATCCTTTTTTCATAGCTGTATCTGCCTTTCCGCAAACCGGTTTTGTGTTTGGCTTACGGCAAAATTATACTCCCAAACCGCGAAAAAAGTCTATAAAGCGGTGATTGAAACGGCAGCTTTATGGCTAAAGGGATTGTTGATGCTTTATCCAACCGCGAAAACAGGTAAAATCCCGCAAAGCCTGTTGTCATGCGGGTTTAATCGACTCAAGCAGCGCTTGAATACTATTAAGCGAAGCTTGAATCACATCAAAACCCACCTAATCAGACCGATAATTACCATGTGTGCGGGGTAGAATATATAGAAGAACCACTTATTGAAAGCACTTTTCTTGCCCGGCTCGCCGTTGTAGCATATACCTATCAGCAGGGGAGCGGCGAAAACGCCTATCTGGAAAAGCTGACTGTACCACGGAACTGCAAAGAACATCGACGCAGAGCTGAACACGCCGATTATGAAAAATGCAGTCCACTTCTTTTTTGGCTCGTCCCGGAAGATGTGGAAGCATAAGCACCACAGCACCGCCATAAATGCCCAATCGCCTATGATCGAGATTACGCAGATTGTGATTATCCCGGCGATTTTAAGCCATTTGGGGCATTTTTCGCTGTCCCAGAGGTGTATTGCCATCAATCCCAAAAACAGTGTATATATAACGCCCTGCTCGGGATGGAAGCGTATAAGTCCGCCCTCGTATATCATTATGGGCAGTCTGCCGGTTTCAAAGAAGACGAACGGTACCCATGATACGGCGGCGAATACCGCCATCCTGACAGCATATTTTTTGAAATTGCGCGTGTAGTGATACCCCTCCGCGACGAAAAACGCCATTGTCGGCGCGGTCAGTCTGCCTATAAAGTGCATAATCTGACCGAGCGGGGAGCCCGTCGGCACAAACGCCCACGCGATATGGTCTATGAGCATGGCTATTATTACAATATATTTCAGCTGATTTCGGTTGAGAGATAAGCTTTTCATCCTGATTCCACCTTTTGTTGATGTAAAAGCCGAATAAGGCTCTTCTTTGTTTTAAAGTATTATATCACAATAGGACGGTGATGTCTATAAAAACGAATAATTAATCTTTATTATATAAATAGTTTGACTTTATCGGCGCAAAGCCTTATAATACAAATAACCACAACTATGAATCCCGAAAAGAAAGACCGGTGAACCGCTTGAAAACTTCCTTTGCCGATAATATAAAAAACACCTTTGCAGACTTCGGTCTTCCCAAAAATCTCTTTGCACGGCTGGCAAGCTCATATTTTATAGTCGCAGCCGTTCAGATGATTTTTGCAAGATTCCACAAGACCGACCCTATAAAGGACTGGAAGACCTTTGTAAATTCCGCTTCGATTCCATTTCTGATACTATGGACGGCGATAGCTTTTCTTTGGCTGACGGTCATATACCGCCTGATATCCCGAAAGCTTCCTGAAGTGGACAGCGCGGTGCTGATATCAAGCTCGATGCTCTTTTCGCTCTGTCTTGTCTTCGGCAGCGGGAGCTTTTATGTCGGCGCGGCGGCTGCAATCGTCTGCGCAGTGCTGGCGCTGTATGCTCTCAATAGTATAGGGGATGGCAGCTTGGAGCGTCTGCCGAGGATTCCAGCTGCGGCAATAGTATTCACGCTTTCTGCCGGGGTGATAGTCTTTGTTGCCGCCACAACCATCGCAAATCACAAATGCTTCGGAACAGCCTGCTTCGATATGGGTATATTCGTGCAGACCTTCCATTCGCTCAAAGAGAACCTGACCGCCGCGGTAACCTGCGAACGCGGCGAGCTGATGTCCCACTTCCAGGTTCACGGCTCCTATATTTTCTATCTTTTTCTGCCGATATATGCCCTTATCCCCAAGCCGGAGACTCTTTTGGCGGCGCAGGCGTTCTTTGCCGCCGCTGGTGTTCTGCCGCTCTATCTGATCGCAAAAAGGCGCGGGTTTAAGGGGATTCCGCTTGTATCATGCTGTCTGATATACGTATTCTGCGCCGGGGTGATTCTGCCCTGCTACTACCAGTTCCACGAAAACGCCTTTTTGCCAACCATCCTGATGTGGCTTTTGTATGCCGCAGACAGTGCAAACATCCCGCTGTTTTATATCATGTCCGCGCTGACCTGCATTGTAAAGGAGGATGCCCCGCTTTATGTCATCTGCATAGGGCTGTTCTTTGCCGTGGACTGTGAATCGCGAAAAAAGAAGAAGCACGGAATAATCGCCGCTCTGCTTGCAGCCATATATTTTGTGATTATAATGCGCTGGCTGACAAGCTTCGGCGACGGCGGATATATGACCTCCACCCGCTTCGGTATCCTTATGGCAGACCCGGACGGAGGTTTTGCGGGGATTATCCGCTCAGCGATTGCGAACCCGGGGTATCTTGTAAGCCTTATGCTGAGTGAGAAGACGCTGCTTTTCTTCATTGAGACGATGCTGCCGCTTCTGTTCCTGCCTTTCATGACGGCAAAGCTTCACAGATTCATTTTGATGATACCTTATATTGTCATGAATCTTATAATAGGCTCGGGCTACGGTTATGCCGCAGATATAGGATTTCAGTATATCTTCGGTCCGGCGTGTCTTTTGATTTATCTTGCACTGCGCAACGTCGAGGATATGGGGCGGGAGCGCAGGAACAAAATCCTGATAATCGCGGCGATCGTAACGGTAATCACAACTGTTTCGATGGCTTCGGTAAAGCTTTCGCATATCAACCGCTACAATGCCCGCAGGGACTACTATAACAGTGCGGATGAATGTATTAAGTCGGTGCCGAAGGATGCCTGCGTGCTGGCAAATGCCTTCTTGCTGCCCCACGCCGCCGACAGGGACAGCATATATGAGCTTAAAGTGGATGTGCTCACGCCCGACGGCTCGGGGCTTGCAAATCCCGAAAAGTACGACTTCTGCATACTCTCAACCCACGACCCCATGACCGAGCAGATAACGCCGTTTTTGCAGGATGCCGGCTGGGAGGTCTATGCCACATCCGATGAGGGGTTTGTGGTGGTGTATGTCAGACCGGGGTATATGACTGGCAGAAATCGGATATCATGATGTACAAAAGACTTGGCATATTTAAGCGCCAGGTCTTTTTGTTTTCCGCCATCTGCCATTCAAGCCCCATTTGACCTGTTCTCAAAAACGCAGTTATTGACGGCGAACAAGGGTTCTGGTAGAATTGAATCAACGGAAACGATCGTATCCTGAAAAAATAGAAAGGAGCATTTTATATGCCTTTAAAAATTCATATCGCGGAAAACATTTCACGATTCCGCAAGCAAAAGGGGCTCACGCAGGAGGATCTGGCACAGCGCCTTGGGGTTTCGGCTCAGGCTGTTTCCAACTGGGAGCGCGGGGGATATCCCGACATAACGCTTCTGCCGGCGCTGGCGGCTCACCTCGGGCTGACGATAGACGCGCTTATGGGCAACGGTCCCGAGCAGCAAACCGGCGAGCTTGCCGAAGTAGAGCGCAAATCCCGGGAGCTTTACGATTCCGACCCAGCCGCGCTTATCGAATATATCAAGCCGTACTATTATAAATACCCGCACGAGCTGTGGATAGCGGATCTTCTCTGCGATGCAATCATACGTGAAAAGACGCATCTGCGCGAAAATTATCCGCTTGTAAAGGAGGCAAGCAAGCGCGTCCTGAAGGAGTCGGAATACCGGTGGGACCGCGAAAGAGCCATATGGTTCATGTGTATGGCAAGCCCTGATGATGAGCTTGAGGAGTGGCAGAACCGCTGCCCAGACTTCTACAGCAGCACTGTCTCGGAGATTTTAGAGCAGCGGTTTAAGTATCACGGCCGCAACGAGGAGCTTCTTGCCCGCCACTACATCAACAACTTCAAGACGTTCTGCCATCTTTGTCTGCGGGAGGATATCACAAATCCTTCTGCATTGCTCTCCTTCGACCCGGAAAAGGCGGTGGGTGAGGGAAAATTCATCATCAAAGCAATCAAGGATGTCACCGAGATTGACGGCGAACCTGCTCCGGCATGGTACGGCGCGCTCGGCGAATTCAGCGCAAGGACATCATGGCAGCTTTTCGCGCTCGGCGAGATTGAGGAAGGCTACAAATATCTCGAAGACGCGTTTTACTGGTATGAGAAGTGGACGGATATCCCCGAGGGCACCCTTATGGACGTCGGCGACAGGTACGCCTTTGGCGGAATCAAAATCAAAAAATGCACCGATTATGACTGCTGGCACTTTACCTTACCCGACGGCAGCACCGAGTGGCACCCATACGGGCTGCTGTTCACGGCGGATAAGTTCGACCTTTATCAGGTCATGACCGTCGAAAACGGCGGAGGCTGGTATACCGGCTGCGATGGCTTTGACTGCGTCCGCGGGGAGGAAAGGTTTAAGGAGCTTGTTGGGCGCGCGGAAAGAATCAGGGATAAATGATTTGACTTGAAGCAAAATAAAAAATGGGCACAAGACCATTAGGGAATAGGTCTTGTGCCCGATTTTACGGATATATGAAGTGTTTGAACGGGAAGAGTTGAGCTGTTCAGAAAATTGCTCGTTGGTTTTTCATTTGTGATGATACTGACTTTTTTAGTGATGCACTCGCTTTGCTCGTAGTGATGCCGGCGTTTCGCCTTGCGGTGAAACGCCTACGATGTCGCTCGCTTACGCTCACTGTGATGCGATGCGTTCCTTCACGTGCCTAAGGCGTGTGAAGGAACGCATCACTTCCGACCAATAAAAATAAGGTCCCGTAAAAGGGACCTTATTTTTGCTGGCGGAGAGGAAGGGATTCGAACCCTTGTGCCTTTTGGGCAAACGGTTTTCAAGACCGCCTCGTTATGACCGCTTCGATACCTCTCCATTACTTATCGCGGCTAAAGTATAATACCACAAATCGTGCAGTTTGTCAATATCAAAACGTCAAAAACTTTGCCTAATTCTTCCGCAAATTATCTCTTGGGGTTGTCAAACTCCTGCAGAACAAGTATAACGTCCAGATTGCCGTTGCGGGCACGGATTTCGTCGATGAATTCGCGGCGGTCGCAGTTCTTTGGCAGAATCACGTTGTACCTAAGCTCGTAGAGAGCGCCGAAGTCGGTCGTGCGAATCTCCTTAAGGGTGTATTCGTCGGTGTACTTGTCCATAACGCCGTCGAATGCGCCGTCGAAATTGAGATCCTCTGGCACCGTTATTTTAAGGAGCAGATGGTTGTGCCCGGGAACGCCGAATCGCGTAGCTCCTAAAATCGCCATTACCGCACAGAGAGCTACAGTCAGTATGATGGTAACTCCATAGTAGCCGGTTCCGCAGCCGATTCCGATTATCAGCGAGAACAGTAAGCTTACAATGTCGGCAGTGTCCTTGGGGTAGCTCCTTATTCTTAAAAGAGCCAGTGCTCCGCCGAGGGATATAGCCGTCGCAACGTTTGAATTTATGATTATGGTAACGCCCGCCATCAGCGGTGCAAGCATTACCATTGCCGCCGGGAAGGTGGATATGTATCCCTTTGAGCGGCGGGAGAAGATGTATGCGGCGCTCAAAAGCAGTCCTAAAATCAATGCTATTCCAAGGCAGGAGAGTACCCCGCCTACCGACATATCAACTGCGCCTATGCTTGGAAAAAGTGAATCTATCATTACCGTAACCGTTCCTTTCATACTGAATCAAATCTTCTTGGGATTTGCCGTTTGAGTTATATATTTTGATTTCCTGCGATATTTTTTCTGTCGCAGATGTGCATAAATTCGTGTCCGCGGAAGCGGGAGTATTCATTGCCGTATTTTGAAAAGCTGGTCATGTATATCTTTTCCTCGGCGAGGATGTCGGCGAACCATTTTGGAATGGCTCCGCTTATTTTTATCTCCATAAGCACTTCATCTGGATTCAGAAGCTGCTCGCCGTATGAGCCGGAGGAAAGCTTCAGGTCGGTCCTGCGCGTGGTTATCGCCCTGTCGAAGGTGACGCGGAAATCCGGGTCGTCCGCACCGAAGAAGGCTATGCGCTCATAGCTTAAATAAAGCGCAGGTTTCACCTTATTCCGCTCGAAGTAGTACTCTATTTCGTTGAGGACCTGATTTACAAGGTAATCGTCCGTTTCCGGGCGCTCGCCATGATTGATGAACGCCTTTGCCTGGGCATATGTAAGCTTTACGCGGCGTTTTACCACAACGCCTGTTACCTTCCGCTTTATTTCAAGGAAAACATCATCCTCATCAGTCGGGACGACATAGGAGCGCATTCTGAATTTCTCCTTGAACTTCGGCTTCGGTTTATGCGACGAGCGGCGGATGACGCTGTTATTGTCATCATCAAAATAGATGTTATATATGCTGTATATACTGCCGTTTTTGCAGTAAGCGTCGTAAACCATGCCGTAGTCAATGATCTTGCGCCGGACGTTTTCAAACTGCTCGGTGGTGAGAAGAAACTTCTTTTCCCTGCGCTTAAACACTAATTTTGGCATTGCTTTTCCACTTCCTTCAAATTGGCTCTGCCGGCTTACCACTTTTCAAAACCGGTGCGTCACACAAAGGTATTGTATCATATTTCTACATACGATTACAAGTGTTTTAATAGAATTTTTATCAAAAATTCAAAAAAACAATCGCGGACATCAGCGGATTTTTGAAATCACTCGAGCATTATATTCTTCTGCTGAAGCACTGACGTTCATCGTTGATATCGTACACATCCAGATTATGTTCCGCGATGTACATTCGCTGATAACACATATATAAATCTCTGGCGCTATACATTTTACTGCTTTTTCCTGAGTATATCTTCATCAATTCTTCAAACTCAGGAATCAGACGATAATAATTATCGTCAAGCTCTTCAAGATAAGCGATTGTCTCACCAAAGTCCATATTTTCAAAGAAATCAATATTTTCTGCTGTCAAAGTCAGGGTGAGTACCCGCTTTTCCGGCTTGGGCAGATTTTCTTCCAACAACCACTCCTGTTCCGACTTGAACCGATTACGGTTGAACAGCGATTTTACTCTGTCACTCAGCTTGTCATAGTCTTCCAAGGTGAACCTGATGTTGTCCAGCAGTTTACCGCGGCCTTCACTATGAGGAACAAAGCAGGAAATATGATTTATGCGAAACTTATTCAGCGCATCCAGCAATTCGTCTGCTTGACAGGCGTTTTCGTGAGTCAGCGGTATACCGACCGAAATATCTATTCCCACGCGGTTTGCCAGAGCCAAAGTATCTGTCATCAGCCGAAAATCGCCGTTTCTTGCTGCGAAACGGTCATGATATTCTTCTGTGCCGTAGAAAGTAAAATTAATCTGCTTTATTCCGTTGCTTTTCAGCTCGGTCAGCAAGTTCTCCAGCTCCTGCTCATTCCTAAACCGCATACCGTCGAACTGAAGAAATTCACCTGTGGCTGAACCAATACTGCGGCAGAATCTGATAGCTTCAATCAGCTGTGGGTGTTCCATAGAATATCCGAATCCAAACAAAAAGGATAAATCGGGGCGGTTGTGCTGAATCCATGTATAAAATCCTTGCGCATATTCCTGACTGCGCTTATAATCCGCACCGGATACCTTGCCATCATAGGAAAGCAGGCAATACCTGCATCGGTTCTCACATGGAACGCACAGATTCATTACATTGATTGATATTGTTTTCATGATTTTTACCTCGTGCTTTTCGGAAATTAGCATTATAATCATCCGGGGGCAGGTGTTCATATAAATGTTATCGTATCATATTTCTACATACGATTACAAGTGTTTTAATAGAAAATTCATCAAAAAATCAAAAAACAATCGCGGACAGAGCTTCTGCCCACGATTGCTTTTTTAAATGATTGTACAGCCGAGTAAAATTATTCCTCTTCGGGAGCGCTTACAGGGCATACAGCGGCGCAGTTGCCGCAGCCGATGCAGGTATCGGGATCGATAACGTACTTGTCATCGCCCTCGGTGATAGCGCTTACAGGGCATTCGCCTGCACAAGCACCGCACTTAACGCAAGCGTCAGTAATCTTGAAAGCCATAGTATGTATCCTCCTTGATAAAAATTAAAGAGACGGAGCTAAACTGTGTTATGCTCCATATTATCCTCTTGAATATATAATAGCACATATTTTGAAAAATGCAAGTAGAAAATCGGCAAGCGCAACTTTTTCGCCTGCCGAACCTCTTTTTTATGCGATTATGCTTCCTCGGGAGCATCTACAGGGCACTGGTCCTTGCAGCTGCCGCAGTCAATACAGGTATCAGCGTCGATTTCGTACTTGCCGTCGCCTTCCTTGATAGCTCCTACAGGGCACTGAGCCGCGCAGGCTCCGCACATAATGCAGGCATCGGTAATCTTAAAAGCCATTTATGTATCCTCCTTGATAAGAATTAGAGACGGAGCGAAGTTATACTTATTTTCGTCTGAAAGTGTTCCAAAAAGCGGGTGCAAACCCCCCATCGTACAGCGGTTTTGTGCCCGATTTTTGGTTTCACTTTAGATGAAAATTAGTATTACGCTCCGAGTTATTCTCTTGAGTATATAATAGCACATATTTTGAAAAATGCAAGAGGAAATTCCTGCGGCTGACCAAAAAACTTTGCGAAATTCACGATTTGTTGGGGATGATATTATACCATCACCGCGCTTATCTCCCAAGCGGGGTAGCAGGGAGCGCGGCGGATATACATTTTCTTCTCCGGCAGAAGCGAGTTAAGATAGAGCGGCAGGGCGAATATGTCCTCAACACGGTGGTATATCGAGACGTTCAGCTTGGGTTTGAAGGCTTTTATTGTCTGCTCTGAGCCTTTTATGGCTTCTGCTTCTGCGCCTTCAACGTCGTATTTGATGTAAGTACAGGGCGAACCTTCAAGAACGGTATCCAGCCTTAACTGCGGGATGGTAACGCTTTTTCCGCCGGAGGTCTGCCGTATCATCCTGCCGCCGCCTTTTAGCATGGTTATGCTGCCATCCTCCGAACCCGCCGCAGCGTTTATAAGCTCGACATTTTCAAGCCCCTGAACCGACTCTGAAAGCTTTCTGAAATTGCGCGGGTTAGGCTCCATCGCGATAATTCTGCCAAAGCTTCCGCCGGTGTGGGCAAGAAACTGCGCTATCGTGTCGCCGGTATAAGCCCCCAAGTCGGCGTAGATTTCATCCTTGCCGAGATTTAAAAGATGGTAAATTTCATCCGGCTCGGTCTGGGAGACCTTAAGCGCGCTCAGCTCACCGGTTATTTTATATTCGATGATGCTAAGATACGTCCTGCGGGAGGCATCATCCGCCAGCAGGGAGTAGACACGGTTTAGCTCATCGAAATGCTCCATCATATACTCTTTCGTGAACAGCCCCTCGCCAACGACCGGCATATCAGGGATGAAAAGCCGGTGGCGGCTGGATATGCCGTCTATTTTATCCATCAGTTCGGGATATCCAGCCCCAAAGGCTAAAAGTACAATAAACTCCGGAACCGTCTCCTCGATTTCCGAAAGCTTATGGATTCTGTGCCCTTCGAACACCTTATCCCGCACAAATTCGTCGCTTGCGAATATCCCAGCGCAGGGAATGGAGTACCTTTGCAGGATGGATAAAAGCTTCAAGCAGCCGTCTCCCATGCCGTATATGAAAATCGGAAGCTTGGTTTCGCGGAGGGTATCGATATAGGATGGCAGAGAATACAAGCGGGATTTATCAAGCATAATGATTTCCTTTCCGATACGGCGCGCACCGTAATTTAGTCGATTGATACTCTATATTATACACTATTTTTCGACTGGTTTCAAGATGAATGGCTGGCGCGGTCTGCCATCTCACATTTATACAAAATGTGAGCGGATTATGGCGTATTTTTTGTCGAGGCTTGTGGCTCAAAAGGTCTTGAAAATCGCGGGGGAGGAGAGTATAATATTAGGCGTTTGAGTGGCTGAATATGTGGGCTGGCTTGATTAGATATCCACATTTGTTTTGACCGAGAGCGAGTGCAGGGATGGACGCACTTCGTGCGCCCATAGGAGGACCACCGACTGAGGAAATCGTTAGGCTTCGCCTACCGTCTCCCACGTAAAAACAGTCCACTGGACTGTTTGCACTTATTTCGACCGTTAAGGTCGGAATTAGTGCTTCTCCCACTCCTGCGCTTCACTTTGCTGGGGATTTCGCGATCTGCGGGAGACGGCGGCATATACTTTGCAGCCGTCGTGGTTTTGCTTGCCGCCGTGCAGTGCCTTTCCTCCGTCTTTGATATATCATTGAGCAATTGGCAAGTATCTGCGTATATCGAGCTATCGCCCGCAATTGCAGGACGGAAACGCCCAACTTTTGTTTAGAAGGAGGGCTTCTCGCCCTCGACCTCGCAAGGGGCTTCTAGCCCCCTTGACCCCTCGCCGCCCTTTCGAGAAAGGGTGGGCGGAAAGCTTTTGGTTTTTTGCCTTTGAAAGTTTGATAACATATAAGAGAAAGGGATTAATATGACAATTTTTCGTGATCTTGCGGTTATAATTTTTGCCGCAAAGCTTTTCGGGCTTATTGCCAAAAAGCTGGGTGCGCCGCAGGTAGTCGGTGAAATAGTCGCCGGTCTTATAATAGGACCGAGCGTTCTGGGACTTGTTTTCCCATCCGACTATGTAACCACATCCGCCGAAATCGGAGTAGTGCTTTTAATGTTCATGGCTGGTCTTACCACCAACATCCGCGACCTTATAAAGTCGGGCCCTATGGCGCTTTTAATTGCCTGCGTCGGAGTATTTGTTCCGCTCTGCGGTGGAACACTGCTCTACTCCTGCTTCTATGGCTTCTCCTCTATCGGCTCGGAGGGATTTTTCCGCGCGGTATTCATAGGCGTTATCTTAACTGCCACATCTGTAAGCATAACCGTTGAGACGCTGAAGGAGCTTGGCAAGCTTGAGGGCAGAATAGGCACGCTTATAACCGGCGCCGCCATCATCGACGATGTTATCGGAATAATAGTCCTCACCTTCGTTATAGGCTTCAAGGACACCAACGTCAACCCCGGCAGTGTGCTTTTGCGGACGTTCCTGTTCATGCTTTTCTGCGGAACGGTGGGAATCGGGATCTACTATCTATTCAAATACATCGACAAATACCATCAGCACCAGCGCAGAATACCAATACTCAGCCTTGCCTTGTGTCTTGCGATGGCTTACATTGCTGAGACCTACTTCGGTATAGCCGATATCACCGGTGCATATGTCGCTGGAATCCTTCTTTGCAACCTTAAGGACTCCAAGTACATAAATGAAAAGATGGACATAAGCTCATATATCTTCTTCGGACCGCTGTTCTTTGCGAGCATAGGCATTAAGACCCAGTTTGAGGGTGTGGACTCAAGCATCGTCATCTTCTCGATATGCTTTGTTTTGGTGGGACTTGTCACCAAGATCATCGGCTGCGGGCTGGTTGCCAAGGCGTTTAAGTTCAGCTGGAGCGATTCCTTAAAGGTCGGAGTAGGCATGATGACCCGCGGCGAGGTCGCTCTGATAGTAGCCCAAAAGGGACTTGCGGTCGGACTTCTGGACGAAAGATATTTCACTGCGGTGATTCTGCTGATACTGGTATCGTCCATAACCACGCCGATAGTTTTGAAGCTTTTGTTTAAGAAGGATGAAAAGAAAACTGCACCTATTCAGGAAAAAGCGAAAAGCGCGACATAAATGAAAAAAGTCAGGCGAAAAACCTGACTTTTTGTTTTAACATAAAATATAGCTATGAGCAAAGCTGCGATTTTTGTGTGATAAACAATATTACGTCGACTGCGAATTAGATGCCGCCCCACCTACTAAACAAAAGTCTGGCGTTTCCGTCCTGAAATGGCAAACAACAGTATTTTATATGCAGAGGCTTTCCTGCCGCTCAAATAAAGCATCAACGACGCAGGAAAGGCAATGTGCGGCGGCAAACAATATTACGTTGATTGCGAATTAGATGCCGCCGCCTGTTTGCGGAACGCCAGCGGAGACATCCCCGTAACCGCCTTGAACTGACGGCAGAAATGCTCAACGTTCTGATACCCGCAGATGCTCGCTATCTTCTGCGAGGTGAAATCGGTGTTTATAAGATGTGTCTTTGCAAGGTCAATGCGTTTGTCCACAACGTCCTGCATACAGGATACGCCGAACTGCTTTTTATAGATGTTTTGCAGATATCCAGCGCTGACGTGCAGCCTGTTTGCCATGCTGCTGACCGTCCACTGGTAGTATGGGTGAAGCTGTATCTCATACCGAAGGTCGATAAGAGCGCGCTGCTGCTCGGTCATGTTGCTGTCATCCAGCGATTCTTTTATTTTTAAGAACATCATCCTCATTATCATCGAGATCGACTGCTGAGAATATGTGAATTTGAAATAATTTTCCATAGATAAAAGCTCAAACAAACTTTCCATCTCCGTGGGGGATTTAAGAAGTATCGGAGTTTCTAAGGGGATGTTTTCGTCGTAAACAAAGCTTTCATCAGTATAGAACCTCACATAGTCGTTGACGTAATTCTCACCATACGCCTGATAATATGCAAACGCCTTGGGAGGGTAGAGAACGGCGCAGTTGGGCTGAATCACAACATCCCCAGAGGGAACGTGGAAAAGAGCCGGCGACTTGACTAAAAGCAGAAGCCAGAAGTTGTTTCTCACTCCGTAAACGAAATCGTCGGGATGTGTGGCGTTTAACTGCATGAATTCTATATCTATCATTGTAATTCCTCCAGGATACAATACTGATTTCAGTCTGAAGCGATACCTAAAAGCTGACCGATGTATTCATCGCCAGATTTTATGACCATTCATGGCCGGCACTTCTTGAGACTGAAATTGAGTATAATGGAAATGTCCAGACTGTATAACTGCCGGATATTGATAACTACAGTATGAACTATTTTTTTAAAAATGTCAATGGATTTAAAAATATTTTATTAGTTTTCATCAATAATTCTTTTAAAAATTATGCAATTTTTCATATATGCCGCTTGGGGCTTGCAAAATCTGCAACTATATGTTATAATAATCTCTAAAGCTGTTGTGTTCAGCCTTGAAAAGCATGGCGCGTATCGCTCTGCTTTTTGGACAAGTACGGCTTGAACGATTCAGGGCAATAAAGGCGGCACGCATAAGTATCGCGGCGCTGCTTAACAATCCGATTGGAGGACGCATATATAAAATGAAAAGGTTATTTTCTGTGATTCTTGCCATCGCGGCGGTGCTCAGCCTCAGCATAAATGTTTTTGCTTCGGGAAGCGTATCTGTATCCGCACCCACCAAGGTGGAAAAGGGCGAGAGCTTTGAGGTAAAGATATCAATAGCAGACAACCCGGGAATATGCTCCGTAAAAGTAAGGGTAAAGTATGATTCCAATACCTTTAAATACGAGAGCTATACCGAGGGCGGGCTTTTCCCGACGCTTATGTCTTCAAAATCGTCCGGGTCAGTCACCATCAGTGCCGACGCTGCGGGTGACATCTATAAAAACGGCACCTATGCTACCCTTAAATTTACCGCCATTGGCGACCCCGGAGCTAACGGAAACATCATTGTGGAGGTAACCTCCGCAGCAACTTCCGTCGGCAATGCCGTAACTTTGGACGGCTCGACCTTCCCGGTATCCATAAACGGACCGGCTGTCACTGCACCGCCGGAAGATCCTGATGTTGAGCTTGACGATCCCATTGAAACCCAGGCCACCACCAAGGCGACAAAGGCAACCACTAAAAAGACCACCAAGAAGACCACTAAGGCAACGACTACCACCCCCGAACCTACAACCACTCCGGAGCCTACCACGACTCCTGAGCCGACTACCACCCCCGAACCCACAACCACTCCGGAGCCTACAACCACTCCCGAACCTACCACAACCCCTGAGCCTACAACACAGAACGCCATAACCTATGACGTTCCTGATGAAAACTCACTTCCTGCGGCGGCGAACAATGAATATATTGCTTCCAAGGGAATAATAGCACTTGCTCTGCTGGCGATAATAGCGGCAGTAGCGGCGGTAACGGTCGTGGAGTATATCAGAAGACGCTGATGTAAATAACTCAGCGGTATAAGCCACTGCAAGCTTTTAAGTTAAAGCCTGCCGGTTCGTTTTTCAGAAAGGAACGATGTAAACCATGTCCAAATTCATCAACAAAAAGGTCATACTTGCAGTAGTCATTATTGCCGCTTTGATTTTTGTGGGATTCAACTGCCTGACGGTTGTAGAGCCGGGTCATACCGGAGTTGTTGTAACTCTTGGCAAGGTTGAAAACCACGTTTTGCAGGAGGGTCTTCACTTCAAGATACCCTTCGTTCAGGAAATAGTCAAGATAGATAACAGGATAATCAAGCTTGAGGTCTCTACTGAGGCTTTCTCCAAGGATCTTCAGAGCGTTCAGACCACCCTTGCGATAAACTACAGGGTGGATACCTCGAAGTCCTACAGCATCTATAAAAACATAGGAAGTGCATATGAAGCGGTTCTTATAGAGCCTGCTGTAAATGAGGTTTTGAAGGCCACGACAGCTCAGTACACCGCTGAGGAAAGCGTCACCAACAGAACCCTTGTTTCGGAAGGTCTGGTTAGGGGCTTGAACGAAAAGCTGAACGAAATCGGTCTTTACGTTACCGACGTCAATATAATCAACTTTGATTTCTCGGATGCGTATACCACCGCTATCGAGGAAAAGCAGGTCGCTCAGCAGCAGCTTCTGAAGGCTGAGACCGAAAAGCAGACCAAGATCACCAACGCTCAGGCAGAGGCGGAGGCTATAAAAATCAGGGCGGAAGCCGAGGCTGAGGCTAACAGGATCATAGCCGAATCCATAACCGAAGAGCTTGTTGATTACAATAAGATTGAAAAGTGGGACGGTCAGCTTCCCAAAGTCACCGGCGGCTCGTCCTCCATACTGGATATAAGCGGAATTATCGATGATAAAGCTCAGCCGGCTGCATCAGCCGCAGCACCTGTTACGGAAGAGTGATCTGAATCAATATGAAAGGCAGTGTAAAGATGAATAATAAATTGTTAAGAGCTTTTCAGACTGTGACCGTATTGCTTGTCTGCCTTGCTCTGTGCTCGTGTACGCTTTTCAACGCTCTGACCGCCTACGGTCTTTATTCCAAAGCATTTGAAAAGCTTGAAAAGGCTGGCGGCTATGAGGCTGACTGTGTAATGTCGGTAAATCTGAGCGTTATGGGGCAGGAGCTTCCTACCACTACCAAAATGCACTACAGGAAAAACGGCGAAAACATTCAGGCAGTTATGGAGATGGAGGGCGCAAAGGTAACAGCCACCAGAATCGGCGATATCGTATATGTTGACAACGGCACGACCGGCATGAAATACAGCCTTCCCCAGCAGGAGGATGGCGAGCCTGCAAACGTTTTCGGCAGTGCGGATATCCCGGTGCTTGCAAAGGACATCTTTGAAAACATAGAGGTCGTTAAGAATAAGGACGGCACAAAAACGGTTACAATAGCTTTGGACAGCGAAACCGCCATGAAGTATCTTGGAGATGTCTTCAGCGGCAATGAGAGCGTAACTATGAATAACATTGGCTTTGATATGGTATTCAACAAAAAGAATGACCTTCAGGGCATGAAGATTTCCTGCTCATTTGAAATTGAGGAGATGGGAATGACCCTCAGCGGTGATGTTTCGGCGGAGTATACCTTTATAAACTTCGGCGAAGTTCCTGAGATTTCCCTCGTTCTTGACGAATCCGCATATACCGACGGCGGGGAGTATCAGGGATAACAGTGCTTGCTTAAAGCGGGCTTTTATGCTTGACATTTATATTTAATGGGTGTAGAATAATAGAAGAATATTTTTCTTGGAGGTGTAATTTTTATGGATACTCTTAAAAAGCTTTGGCCGACTCCGTTCAAAATCAAGGAAAAGGATATCACTTCCTTCCTCATCCAACTGATTATCTTCCTCGTTATATGTGCAGTTATAGGATGGCTGATAGGTATTCTTGCAGGAATCCCGATTATCGGAATCATCTTCTCCCTGATTGGAGCACTTGTCGAGATTTACGGCTTGGTTGGCATAGTTTTATGCGTGCTGAAGTTTATCGGCTCGATAAATTAATCAACTCGGGAATAGGGGCTTGCCGATGCTTGTTGGTGTCGGCGAGCTTTTTTATGCGATATCCTTAAAGAAAAGAGCCTTATGCGCTCGGAAGTTTTATGGTTTAATTTTAATGAAAGGCATGGTGCAAAAGTAAAAGTGGGAGTATTAAAAGTAAGAGGCAGTGCAAAGCAGGATTTTGAAATAGACAGGTTTATTATCAAGACAAGAATAAAGGCGAACGATAAATCCTCGGGCGAGGCTATTACTCTTGGCAAGAAGAGAACCGAAGCCTTCCTTCATCTTATGAAGGACAGGCTGGGAATAGAGCCGGGCGATATTATTGCTGGGGATTATACTGTAAACCATGGCTACGGCGCTCAGCCAGAGTACAGGTTTTCACGGGAGCTTTCAGTCTGCGTGGTTTCCGACCTTGCGCTTGTCGAGGAGATGACCTCGCTTTTGGAAGAGCTCTCCGACGTTGAATATGAAATCGAGTTTTCCCTTAGCAACGAACAGGAAAAATCGAAAGAGGTTCTGTCCGCCGCAATAGCTGACTCGGCTTCAAAGGCAGAGATAATAGCCGAATCGCTGGGACAGAAAATAGTCGGCGTGGGAAGCGTGGATTTCGATTATTCCGAAAGCGAGCGTCCGATGCTGCGCGGTCTTGCAAAGTTCGACGAGGCTTACAGTACAAGCCTTGCAAGCAACCTGAAAATCCCTACCAAGACGATATCAAGGTCGATATGCATAGAATGGGAAGTCGAATAATACTGATCTCAGTTTAATAAATGTGCCTGCGGAATGCAATTTTCCGCAGGCACTAATTATATCTATTACTAATTTTCGTCTAAAGTGAAACCGAAAAACGGGTACAAAACCGCTGTACGATGGGTTTCGCACCCGTTTTTGGAACACTTTTAGACGAAAATAAGTATATCAACAATGATGTCGGACAAGCAAACGGCCTATTCGGCTTCATTCTTTTTGTTCCTTTTCTCCCAAAGCTTCACGATTTCCTCTAAACTAAGGCTCGAAAGACATATATCCAGACAGTCGTTTATTACCTTCCGGCAATATGCATTGTATTCGGCTTCGTCCTTGAACTCAGCCGTTATCTTGCGCCCGGATTCTATTGCAAGTACCTTTCGAAGCATCCTGAAACATCTCCTTATGAATAATGCGGTCTTTCTGTAACATTATACTCTATATATCGACAATTGTCAATAGACAGAGCATAATTTAAAATTATATCCGTACAAATACATCCGGATTAAAAAGAAAGGCGCATGAATATGATCATCTATGAACCGCTGTATGAAACCATGAAAACAAAGGGGATCTCAACCTACAAGCTGGTGAACACCTACGGCATGAGCCGCAGTCTTTTGGACCGGCTTAAGCACAACAAGCCGATAAGCACTGTGACCCTGAACGACCTCTGCAAAATCCTTGACTGCGATGTTGGGGATATCCTGAAATACGTCCGCGACAGCGAAACAGAATCCGAGTGAGCACAGCAGGGGATATATGTAAACTATATTATATATATAATATCAGATAGGTAGACATTTGTCAACCTGTTTCGACAAATTCAGCCTGTGGTACTGTAGTTTTTTGAGAGATACACTATTTATACTTTTTAAATTACTGCCACAGCCTGAGTGTATTCTGATAGCGTGGTCTATATAAATAGACTAAATATATTCTATCATACTTACCGATAAATGTCAATATATTTTACAGAAAATGTCGAAATGGCTTTGCACAGTCGGCTGCTGTCCGTATAAAACAATAGCACACTTTAACGTGGAAAAGCAAGAACAAAACAGTTACAAAAAGTTACAATTTGTCAACAAAAGTAAGAGAGCCGGCGAAAAACCGACTCTCTGATTATTGTGATTTCAATTACTGCCCGCCGTTTGCCAGCCAGATAAATATGGCGATATGCAGGATGATTCCGGCGATATTTACCGCCCAGAAATACATATGCTTGGTTTTGTGGCGGAACACCTTCATTCCCAAAAAGCCGCCGACCGCGCCGCCGGCTAAGGATAAGCCCAAAAGCGTCTTCTCCTTGGTGCGCCACGCGCCATCTATGGCTTTTTTCTTGTCGATTCCGTATGCCATAAAGGTTATAAGGCTCATTATTGCGACGTAGACAAGGAACGCAAGCGCAGGGTAGTTATCGGCAAATTCCGAGAGCATTATTTATTCTGCTCCGCGATGACAGCAAGAGTATCCCTTGCGATAAGTAGCTCTTCGTTGGTGGGAACTACCCAGACTTCGACCTTGGAATCGGGGGTGGAGAGCTTTATAAGCTTGCCCCTGGTGCTGCGGTTGAGCTCCTTGTCGATCTTGATTCCGAAGTAATCCATATCCTCACAGACGGCTTCTCTGACTTCCCAAGAATTCTCGCCGATGCCGCCGGTGAACAGAACGGCGTCGATACCGTTCATAATAGCGGCGTATGCGCCGATGTATCTCTTTATCTGATACTGCAAGATGTCTGAGGTGAGGATAGCTCTTTCGTTGCCCTCTTCAGCGGCTGCGCATACATCTCTGTTATCAGAGCCGACGCCGGAAAGACCCAAGAAGCCGGACTTCTTGTTCATATACTCGCTCATCTCATGGGCGTTGAAGCCGTGCTTGTCCATGACGAAGGTGACAGCCGAGGGGTCAACAGCGCCGCAGCGGGTACCCATAATGATACCGTCAAGAGGGGTGAAGCCCATCGAGGTATCAACTGACTTTCCGCCGTTTACAGCGGTTATCGATGAGCCGTTGCCCAAGTGGCAGGAAACTATCTTCAAGTCCTTTATATCCTTGCCCATGGCTTCTGCCAAGCATCCCGAAACAAAGCGGTGGGATGTGCCGTGGAAGCCGTAGCGCCTTACATGGTAGTTCTTGTAATCCTCATAGGGAAGACCGAACAAATAAGCCTTGGGCGGCATTGTCTGATGGAAGGCGGTGTCGAATACAACTACCTGAGGAGTACCTTTGGGCAGAACCTTTGTGCAGGCGCGCAAAGCCAATGCATGGGGATGGTTGTGAACGGGAGCAAGCTCGGAAAGACCGTCGATCTTGTCGATAACCTCTTCTGTTACCATGCAGGCCTTATCGAACACCTCAGCACCCTGAACTATGCGGTGACCTACTGCGGAAATCTCGCTCATGGAGTCAATTACCTTGCCATCGCCGGTGGTAAGAACCTCTACCAGCTTTTCAAAAGCTTCGGTGTGGGTGGGGAAGGGGCAGGAAGCCTTGTATTCGTATCCGGTGGCGGGGACCTTGTGGGTAACGTTGCCGTCGATACCGATTCTGTCGCAGTTGCCCTTTGCGATGACAGATTCATCATCCATGTTCAGAAGCTGATACTTCAAAGAAGAGCTTCCGGCGTTTACAACTAAAACCAAATTCATATTCAAAATCCTTTCCTATTAAAAATGATATAATTACCAAAAGATTATACTATACTTTTCGGTAAAAATCAATAGGCAAATTGCTATTTTTATGTGATAAAGCAGGCGCTCCCGCGCGATTCTGCCGCAAAACTCTCACTGAAATAAAAAAGCAGAGAAAGACCGTAGCGTTTTACGGGATTTCTCCGCATATGTGACATCATAAATCAAAAGAATCTCAGCAATTGTATGTATTTTGTCTGGTCTGATTCAGAATAACGTTCGTCGAATGGATGAAAAGCATTATGGGAATTCTGGTAAAACGCAAGCAACTGCGGCTTGTCCTCACATTCAAGATATACAATACCGCCGCCAACTTCACGCTGCACTGCAACTAAAGTTTTCATAGCGCTTTCCATCAATGTATTGCCATCAGATTGAGCTTCTCTGCCATTGGCATAATTCTTTCCAAACTGTGCAATTAAAAATGCAGAAACGGTGTAACTGTTTGATATTTCATTAAGCCTTGCATATCGCCTTATTCTTTTTCGATTTGATTCAGACATATTCTCGTCATTTAATTCAAGAGCCTTATGCGCTAAAGTAAAAACAGCCATCAATTCACCTTCATCATTGAATGCAAGATGCGTAACAGATATTTTTTGCTTTGCAAAATTAATTGCATTTTTCTTGACAAAGTTTTCAATCTCGGGATTCTTAGGACAAGAGAAGTCGGAGAGAATTTGGGTGACCTCATCCTCTCCGATGGCATATATTAAGTCAAGAATATTTGTTGTTCTGTATGCACTCATTTCGTCGACTTCCTCTTTGCCATTAATTTGCGTATCTCATCTAAATCCTTTAATGGAGGATATGAATCTGCAACCGGCTTGGTTTTCTGTTCTCGTTCCGATTCCTCCAGCGCATCCAAAAATCTCTCGATTTTCTTAGGGTCTGTGAGTTTTATATTATAAAATATACTCGAAGTAGCCATAATCACACCTCCTGACTGTCTTTTCGGCTATTTAAATATAACTATTATATGCATACTTATACCACTCCATCTATAGTATACACTAAAGCAGAAGAAAATGCAATAGTTTTTACTGTCAATTTCCCCGCCCAACTTGTCTGCGGATACTTGCAATTTGCGAAAAAATAGTGTATAATGTATTCACAAGCTAATAATTAGCGGTAAATTTACATATCGGAGGTAACAACAATGCTCGTATCAGCAAAGGAAATGCTAAACAAGGCGAGAGACGGTCATTACGCCGTCGGTCAGTTCAACATCAACAACCTCGAGTGGACAAAGGCTGTTTTACAGACAGCGCAGGAGCTTCAGGCTCCCGTAATCTTGGGTGTGTCCGAGGGTGCAGGAAAGTATATGTGCGGCTACACAACCATCGTTGGAATGGTTAAGGGTATGATCGAAAACTTAGGAATCACTGTTCCTGTAGCCCTTCACCTCGACCACGGTACTTTTGAGGGCGCAAAGGCTTGCATCAACGCAGGCTTCAGCTCCATCATGTTCGACGGTTCTCATTATCCTATCGACGAAAACATCAAGCTCACCACCGCTTTGGTAAACACCTGCAACATCTTAGGTCTTTCTTTGGAGGCTGAGGTAGGCGCTATCGGAGGCGAGGAGGACGGCGTTGTAGCTATGGGCGAGTGCGCTGACCCCGCAGAGTGCAAGCAGATTGCAGATCTGGGCGTTACCATGCTGGCTGCCGGCATCGGAAACATCCACGGCAAGTACCCCGAAAACTGGCCGGGTCTTTCTTTCGAGACCTTGGAAGCCATCAAGAAGACCGTCGGCGATATGCCTTTGGTTCTCCACGGCGGAACAGGTATCCCGGAGGATATGATCAAGAAGGCTATCTCTTTGGGCGTTGCTAAGATCAACGTTAACACCGAATGCCAGATCGCTTTTACCGAGAAGGTAAGAGAGTACATCGAGCAGGGCAAGGACCTTGTCGGCAAGGGCTTCGACCCCAGAAAGGTTCTGGCTCCCGGCGTAGAGGCTATCAAGGCTACCGTAAGAGAGAAGATGGAGATCTTCGGCTGCATCGGAAAGGCTTAAGATTACCGCTTTGTAATAGTATGAAAATGACCGCCTCGCAGATGGTTCTGCGGGGCGGTTTGGTTGTTAGGTGAATTGATGATATATCTCCGCGCCCATCTGCGTACCCATTACGTTCCATTCCGCAAAATATCGAGATACCTTTTATAAGAAAATGTTCTGTTTCTGCCCGATTTTCCCGACTGAACAAGGATATCCGCCTTTATAAGGCGATTTACCGCGCCGGACGCCGTCGCAAACGACATTCCCAATGCTTCGGCTGTTTTGCCTATATCTATGATGGGGCTGGTTTCCAGATACTCAAAAATTCTCATAGTGCTGTTTGATGCCCTGCCCATGGCAAGAATTTTCCCGACGTCGCTGTCGTGCAGGGTGACAAGCTTATCCGCTGTAAAAGCCGCGTCATCCGCAGATTCGTATATCGCTTGAAGGAAGAATTTTATCCACTGCTCATAGTTGCCCTTGCTTCTCACCTCGGACATACGGTCGTAGTATTCTATGCGGTTACGCTTGAGAAAATATGAGATATACAGTGCAGGGGATGAAAGAACCTTCTTTTCCAACAGGAAAAGAGTTATAAGAAGCCTGCCGATTCTGCCGTTGCCATCTAGGAAAGGATGGATAGATTCAAACTGATAGTGTATGAGTGCGGCACGAATCAGCTCGTTTGTCTCGTCGTCCGAATTGATGTACTTTTCCAGGTCGGACATCGCTCTTTCCATGTCCTCGGGCGATGGTGGAATGTACCGTGCGTTTCTGAGGGTGCTGCCTGCGCCGCCTATCCAGTTTTGAGAGCTGCGGAATTCGCCGGGGTTCTTCTCGCTGCCCCTTACGCCTTCCATCAGGACAGCATGAGTCTCCCTCAGCAGACGATTGCATAGTGGCAGCTCGCCAAGCCTTTTAATGGCGAAATTCGTCGCCTTGACGTAATTGACAACATCCGAGACATCACGGTTGACATTAGCGCCGGCTGTGGGCTCAAAGACATCCTCAAGTGTTGCCTGTGTGCCCTCGATTTGCGACGACATCAGCGCTTCTTTGTAAACATACATCGACACAAAAAGCCCCATGCTCGGTATCCGGGACGAAATGCTTTCCAAAGCCGCGAGCTGTGCCGAAGCCTTTGCCAGAAGATTTGCAATATCTTCATCAAACTCAATCGGCGGACTTGGGGGAAGCGGGGCGGGAACAAAGGATTTGTATTCCATGCTGCCGGAAAGGTTGGCTTTAAAATATCCTGCTCGGTTTGCCATGATTAGCTCCTTAAAACTTTAATTATAATATTATTATACGCAGGTTATTCAAATATGTCAAGCTAAATTAAAATAAAAGCCCGAAAATTCAATAGTTATTTTAATTTAATTCTTTAAACTAAAATAATATCACCGCAAGCACCCCATACATTTAAATTTCGCCAATAAATATTATCAGTTCTGCGACCTTTCAAATCCATCTCACAGAAAATCTGAAAAACTTTTTTCAAAAAAACCCGAAAAAACATTAAAAATCACCCAACCTTTTTCCTTCTCAGACTGTCATATAAGTGAAAGCTTTCAAACAGAAAGGATGACGACAATGGCATATATGGATATGTCCGACGAAACCTTAGTGCTCTTAACGCTTGCCGGAAACGACTGCGCGTATGAAGCCCTTGTCAAGCGGCATGAAAAGTCCGCCCGAGCCGCCGCTTATGCGGTCATACATAACCAGCATATAGCCGAGGACGCCGCGCAGGACGCCTTCTGCGCCGCATGGATAAGGCTGAATATGCTCCGCGAGCCGGATAAGTTCGGCGCGTGGGTAGCGCGTATTGCGCGGAACTGCGCCGCGAATATGGCAGAGCGTTTCCGCAACTATCTGAGCATCGAGGATATGGTCGATTTCCCTGAGAGAAGGGATTCAAGCTTTGACCCCGAGGAAATGCTTTTGTCGAAGGAAGAAGCCGAAACCCTGCAAAGGGGTCTTGAAAGACTGCCCGACCGCGCCAAGCAGGTGGTTTACCTGCACTATTATAAGGATATGGACGTCGAGGAGATTTCCTCCTCACTCGGCATATCCTTGGGAACGGTCAAATGGCAGCTTCACGACGGCAGAAAGAGAATGAGGAAGGAGCTAAGTGCTATGGATGAAAACTTAAACGATACCTTATTGCAAAAGGTCATGAAGAAGGTCGCCGAGCTTAAGCTTTGGGATTTAAAGAACTCTAAGGCGGGCTTTGAAGCCGATTACCGCAGCGTTTTAAAGGATATTGATGAGCTTCCCGAATCCAGCGGAAAGTATCACGCACTGGCGGATGTGCTTATGCGCGGATATTGGTGGCTGCCCGGCGAGGTCAACGATAATCTGTTCGCAAGAATCAAGGAAGCCGCGGAGCTTGGAAAAAACGAGGACGTTATGTTCTTTGTCATGGGAAAGGAAAACTCCAAATATTGGGGCGAACGCCGTGCAAGCTTTATTCGGGATGTTCAGATTCCCAAGCTTTTAGAGCTCGGCTTTAAAACCGCTGCCGCAAAGGAATGGATGGAAATCGGCTGCTACTATGTATGGGAAGAAAACGCAGATGAAGCAAACAAATCCTACGACAACGGTATAGCTCTTTTGAATACCGACAGCATGAATTATCACGCAGCGGTGCTATTAAAGAGCCGTGTTGAAACAGTCTGCTCGGAGGAATTCACCAAGGATTCAAGGAGGAGAAGGGACTATGTATGGGCGTTTGAGATACGTTCGGCTGGCGGAAATTTTCGCTTAACCGATATATATGGCACAACGAACGGCGAGCTATATTCCATCGACTATGAGGCGATAGAAATCCTGAGAAACGCTTTCTACTGCGACCGCAAACTTTGCGCGGCTGATATCAAGCCGGGCGAAAGTGTCACCGCCTCGGACGGCTCGGTTTTAAGCTTTGTTTCGGATAATGAGAACGTCAAGACCCTCGCCGGCGATTTTGACGGCTGCGAGCTTTGGCAGGCAGAGCATATCTCCGAACGCAGACTTATAAAGACCTACTACAAGCGCGGAACAGGAATAATCAGGCAGGAAAGAACTCAGGACGGCATCACCGAAATAAGGAGCCTCTGCGCATATAAGGTCGACGGCGGCGCAGACAGCCTTATCCCGACAAGACGCGGAAACTTCTGGGAGTATAGCCTGAATGTCAGCCCGGAATTTATCGAGCAGTCGACAAGGATAGAAGTGGCGTATGCCGACTCCGAAAAGGCGATTCTCACCCAGCACACCTATATGAGAAGGCACAAGTATGACGAGAATTCCTGGCTCGATATGATTTTCAGAATCCGCAGCGACTACAACGACGGAAACGGCAAGATTATAGATGTGCGCGACGCGGCGGATCGCGCAGAGCTTTTAGCCAAAACCCCGATGGAAAAGGCACACGCCAAAGCTGCCGCTTCGGTCGTAAGAAGAATCATGGATACTGACGAAGGATTCAGCCCTGACTCCAAACTGAGAAATGTCTGGAACTTCTTCTCGAAAAATGCTGTAAGAAGAAACGACAATGCCGTAAGCTATATAGATTCCGGCTTCCGTTGGAGCTTTGAATGGAAATCTGCAGACGGTACCGGCGCCGAAATGCCTGTTTTGTGCAACGATATTTACGCGATTCTGTTCGAGACGACAGGCGCAGTATGGTCGGACGATTGGAAGCCCGGCTACAGCGAGGATAAGGCGCTTAACTTCTGCGGCGACTCTCTCAAATCAAGCATAGTCTGTGAGGATGCGGGTGAGGTTATCTGCCCCGCCGGAAGCTACAGCGACTGCATAAAGCTGACAGTCGACTGCTCCGGCTACGGTGAAGGTATGGAATACCGCGGCGGCAAAAAGGTCTATTACTTCGCGCCCGGGGTAGGTCTTGTAAGATTTGAGGTATACGGCGACTTCGATACCAGCCCGGCAGTCTACGAGCTGACTGTCTGCCAAGGCTTCGGCGAGGGATATATGCCCTTTGAGGACGGCATGGCAAGAAGATACGATGCCATTGACCTAACCGACGGCTACATCGCGGCGGCGGAATACAGCTATGTCAAGGACGACGCAAGCGGGGACATTATCGTCTTCGAGGATAAGACCGGCGTCAAGGATATCTCCCCCAGAACAACCATCTACGGCGGCGTTTACAGCGAAATCAAGGAGGATAAGCTGGCGGAGAGCAACAAGCCCGAGGAAGCCAACGACCTTGGCGGCTACAACAACTTCATGCTGCTCTATCACCAGCTTTCAAGATATGCCCACGGCTATTACAACCCGCACCTTGTGGCGGAGTGGAGAAAGCATATGCTGAAGCTCTGCGAAGCCGCGGGCGTAGATTCCGGCGTTCCCGAGGGCCTTTACGGCTGCTATTCAAGGCTCAGCCTTTGGGCAAGTGTTGCGCTCTTCGGAGGCGGCAGAAAGGACGAGGGCTATGAGTATCTCGACAAGGCGCTTGACTACCTCGAAAAGTGGATGGCAATACCGGATGGTGAGAAGCTGCCTGTCGGCAATCCGCTTGTATTCAGCGATATCAAGGTTATCAAGGGCGGTATTAACGACAACTGGCGCACTACTATCGAGCTCAAAGATGGCACAAGGCGGGAACTCCGCGGCGGCTGGTTTTCGATGGGTGCAGACGGCATATATCTTCCTCTGACCGCCAAGCGCGGCTGGGAATGGTTCGATTCCGTAAGGGAGGAGCCGAGATACAAGGAAGCCGTCGAGCGCGCAAAGAAGATAATGGAAAAGGGCATAAAGTCTAAATAACAGACACCATCTAAAATCAATATAACGCCGAAAACCCGGCTCCGAGTATACATCGGGGTCGGGCTTTCGTATATATTATGAGGGGTACTGTCTGAAAAATTTAATCAAAGATACCTGCGTATATCCGCGCCGAGCTGTTCTTCAAGGCTGATAAGCCGCTTGGCGATGTCCTTGGAAAATTCGTCCGCTGCTTCGTACTGATTGAGATATCTTGCCAAGGACTTGACCCCCATATTGCAGCCGTCGGTCATGATGTCCGCAATCGAGGAATCGGAGTCATCCGCCATAAGGGTCATGTTGGTTTTCATCCATGACATCCCCTTGGCAATCGGGTTGGGGGACTTTCCATCGTCGTGGTAGTCCGAAAGAAGGCTCTGTATCTCGTCTGAGAGCTTGTCATGCTCTGCTTTGCACTTGGTGAGCGACCGGCGGAAATCCTCGCTTTTAACGTGGTCAACTACCTCGGTTATCGATGATACGCCCATCTTAACGCCTGCGTCGCACTCACGCAGGAGCTTTATTGTATCGCTTTCAATCATTTTAGCTTATTCCTTTCTTAGTTTCAATTATCTTTCCCCGACGGCGAAGTATTATACTTTTCGATTGACTTTTTGCCGCAGAACGGATATAATATAGCTAACGATTTTCTGAACAGAAAAGGAGATTTGAATATGAAGATATTGAAAAAAGCGGCGATATTCGCATTGATATTTGCTTTGTTTACAGTAATGGCGGCAGGATGCGCAAAAAATCCGGCTGACGCCTCAGACTCTGACGATTCGAGCGATTCCTCTGCTCCCGAAACCTATGAGGAACTCAGCGAGGGCGACTCTGCCCCGGATTTCACCGCTGAAACTATCGGCGGCGGGGAATTCAAGCTCTCCGACCAGTCGGATAAGGTTGTTATCCTTAACTTCTGGGCGACATGGTGCTCACCCTGCGTCGGTGAAATGCCTGCTTTCCAGCGGCTTCATGACGAATACGGCGATGAGCTGGCAGTATTGGCAGTCAACTACATGGAGGACAAGGAAACGGTAGATAAATTCGCCTCGGACAACGGCTACACCTTCCCGATAGCCTACGACGTGGAAGGGGATATATGCCGTAAATACCCGTCCGACGGCATCCCGTACACAGTAATCATCGGCAAGGACGGCAAGGCGGCAAAAATCTATGTCGGAGCGGCAGACGCTGAAAGCCAGTATAAGGAATATAAGTCCGCCATAGATGCTGTCATGGGTGAGGAATCATGAATAAACCGGCGGTAAGGTTGGCGGCAAGGGTGATTCTGCTGATAGCCGCCTGCGTGCTGATAGCCGCGGGAGCATCCCAGAACGGCTTTAAGGACGTTAAAAACAAGGCAGTTCGCATCTGCTATGAATGTATAGGGATAGGATAATGAAACGCAGAAAACTTGTTCAGGTGATATGCGCGGTGCTGTATAACTGCAACATCACCGGCTTTGCAAAAGGAAGCATCTATAAGGGAGATATCAAGGGCGTATGCGTCCCCGGGCTGAACTGCTACTCCTGCCCGGGCGCGGTGGGTGCGTGCCCGCTGGGAAGTCTGCAATCGGCGCTTGTCTCTTCGAAATATAAGCTGCCCTATTACATTTTGGGGATTTTGATAATCTTCGGTCTGCTTTTGGGCAGGGTGATATGTGGCTTTCTGTGCCCGTTCGGGCTTTTGCAGGAGCTTTTATATAAGATACCCACCCCCAAGCTAAAAAAGAGCGTCCACACCCGCAGGCTCTCTTATCTTAAATACGTGATTTTAGCGGTATTCGTGGTGATAATTCCGCTGACGCTCGCGATGCCCGGCTTCTGCAAATTCATCTGCCCCGCCGGAACGTTGGAGGGCGGAATTCCGCTTGTAATCATGAACGAGAGTCTGCGCAAAATGATTGGCTGGCTGTTTTCATGGAAGACCATAGTTTTAGCGGCGGTGATAGTTGGCGTGGTGTTCGTCTATCGCGGGTTCTGTCGGTTCATCTGTCCGCTTGGCGCGATATACGGATTTTTCAACAAGGTATCGCTATTCGGCGTGAAGCTTGATAAGAATAAGTGCATAGGCTGTGGAAAATGCGTCCGCGAGTGCAAAATGGACGTCAAAAATGTCGGCGACCATGAGTGCATCAACTGCGGGGAGTGCATGGAGAAATGCCCCACTAAGGCGATTGGATTCGGGCTTAAGGCAAATGCTTATGACAGTATCAAGCTTAATAAGGCGGATAAGGAATAGTACATAATATGGCGGCGAAGCTGATTTTTAGCTTCGCCGCCGATTGTATTCATTTGCAATTAATTAAGCCTGAAAACCATTTCCTTTGAGCCGTGATTGATGTCCCCGGTTTCGACAAAGCCGAGCTTTTCATAAACGTGCCTTGCGCGGAGGTTGGCAGGGTCGCAGTCGAGGGCAACGATATCAAATTTTTCGGTCAGCTTTTTAGCTCCTGCCAGAACGATTTGAATAGTTTTTGTTCCGTAGCCCTTGCAGGCATTTTCCTCCGGGAACATGATTCGCCATATGCACAGCTTCCGCTCTTCATAATCCGCTTCCAGCAGTAAAAATCCCACCGGATTTTCTCCGCAGTATATGGCATAGGGGAAAACGTCGTTGTTTTCCCGATACAGCCATGCTTGGGCAAGGGAATAGCTGTTCGGCGCAACAAATTTTTCGCCGTTCGGCCGCTTCATGCTGATGACAGCTTCAAAATTATCCTCGGTGATCTCCCTGATGGAGATGCTCTTAGGGTCAACGTTTTGCTCTTTCGTAAAATCCTGCATATGAATCATCTCCCATATCTATCAAACTCCTCCCGCGTGCCGCGGAAGATGTTCAAATCTATAAACCTTTCCTCGCCGGAATACCCCTGCAAGCGTCCTTTATCCGAATACTGCCAGAATGTCCACTCCCGCGAATCTGAGAGCTTGGGCGACCTGAAAACGCTTCTTATCCAGATATCGTATTCCTTATAGCCGTTGGCAAGATACTTTTTATATGCCCGCTCGGTGGTGTATATTATCGGCTTTTTGCCGTAATATTCCTCCAAGGCGTTAAGAAGAGAATCAAGCTCCGGCTTGATATCTTCTTTGGGCGGAAGACTGTGCTTGTATCTGCCGTATGGTTCTAAATCCACAGTTGGCGGAAGCATACCATCGCCATCCCCGACAGTAGAAATAAAGTTTTCCGCCTGAGCTTCGCCAGGGCTGTCAAAGCTGAAAAAGTGATAAGCCCCGATTTCCAGACCTGTCTTAGCGGCTTTGCGAGCGTTGTATTCATAAAGCGGGTCAACGTATGAAGACCCCTCGGTCGCCTTGATGAAGGCAAAGTCTATGTCTTCGCCGGAAAGGATATCCCAGTCGATATCGCCCTGATAGTGGGAGACGTCCACCCCGACAACTTCGTATTTCGAAGCCTTTGCGGCGTTGGGGAGGTACACTCCATTCAGGATAAGCAGCACCGCCGCCAGAGCTGCCAATCCCAAAAGACAGACGGCCGAGGCGGCGATTGTAATTCGTTTTTTCATTAACTTGCGCGTTTACTTGCTTTCGGTCAGAACTCTTACAGCGGGAGCCTGAACACCGTTGGCGGCCATGGCTTCGGTAATGCTCTGGGTGAGGTCGAAGTAAACATCCCAGTAATCCGCGCTCTTTACCCATGCACGTGCGGTGAAGTCCATCGATTCGTTGGTGGCGCCGCAAAGTCTTGCAAATGGAGCTGGGTCGGTAAGAACCTTGGAATTTGCGGTGAGCGACTTCATCATGATTTCCTGAATCTTAGCAGGAGCCTCGCTCTTGGCGCAGGAGAAGCTGAGGTCAACACGTCTGAGCTCTTCAGAAGAGTAGTTGGTGACGTTGGAGTTCATAAGGTTTCCGTTGGGAACGATTATCTTCTGATTGTCCCATGTGAGGAATGTGGTGTAGAACAGAGTAACCTCGTCAACGATGCCCGAAGCACCTGCGGCGTCAACATAGTCGCCCTTTTTGAAAGGCTTGAAGGCGATTATCATAATGCCGCCGGCAAGATTTCCCAATGCGCCCTGCAAAGCAAGACCTACAGCTACACCAGCGGAAGCCAGAACCGTGATGACGGATGCCATAGGAACGCCGAGTATTCCAATTATCGAGATTACAAGCAGAACATAAAGCCCGATTTTGATAAAGCTCAGAGCAAAGCTTTTTACAGCGCCTTCAACCTTTGCGGTGAGCTTGGTGTTCTTGTTCAGTGCCTTTATAAGGCTCTTTATAAGCAGGCTTCCTACTATGTAAACTACCAGCGCCAGAATGATTTTTGAGCCAACCTTTGTTGCAAGCTCTAAAAGATGGTTTAAGAATTCTTCCATTTTAAAAACGTCCTTTCTGATAAAAAATATAACTGTCCCGGTATATCATATACAGCTGATTCGCAATATGATATACTATTATTATCATAAAAGGTTTAAGCACCTTTGTCAAGACCCTGCACTGCAATTTATCTGAAACGTCCTTGGAAAACGGATTTTTCCGTGATATTTGTTCACGCAAGATGGGCAAGTGTCTTTAAAGTTTAAAGAAATGGCTTGTTAGCTGTCCGCAATGATGGTATCATAAAAAGAGAATGTGTTTGTCTTGACACGTTCTGAAATAATTTATTAGGAGGTTATATATATGAAAAGAGTATTGGCGCTTGCCTTGGCACTTGTTTTGATATTTGCTTTAGTGGGCTGCGGCAAGCAAACCCGTCAGATAGTCCATGTAACCCTTTCAACAGAGGATGCCGAAGCGATTCTGGCTGCTGCCGGAATCACGCTGCCGCCGGTTGAGACGGCTGCCGGTGCAAACTCAACAGTAAAATATTTAAGCTGGTACGATGGCTTCCACAACTATGACGAAGCCGAAATAGTAAACACAGGTTACTTCACCTTCACCGAAAAATACGGCGGAGAGGTCGAATGGATAGAGACCGAATGGAGCACAAGATTTGATGATCTTGCAAACCTCGTTCTGGCAGGAAATGCTCCTGACCTTTACCCTGCAGGAACCAGCTCCACCGCTACATATCCCATGAGATGCATAAAGGGAATGTTCCAGTCTATCGATGATTACATCAATTATGATGATCCCCTTTGGAACGGCGTTAAGGAAATCGCCGACAACTTCTCATTCTCCGGCAAGCATTTCACAATTGTTACTAACACCACCTTCCGTGATGTCGTTCCCTACAACCGCAGAGTCATGGACGAATGGGGCTTTGACGATCCGGCAGAGCTTTACGCCAATGACGAGTGGACATGGAGCAAGTTCTATGAAATGTGCTTGGACTTCTCCGACCCGGATGAGGACAGATTCGCGCTTGACGGTCAGTCCTACACCAACTGCCTGGTTCAGGCAACCGGTCAGAACTTCGTTCACCGCGATGAAAACGGCAGATACTTCTCTAACTTCGATTCACCTGAAATCGAGCGCGCAGAGCAGATGCTCTATGATTTGACCAAGAACGACTGCACTCACCACGAGGGCAATAACTACTGGGCTATAAGAGACGGCGGAACCTACGGCGCAGGCGTTAAGGACGGCAAGTGCCTGTTCTACATCTGCGAGACTTCTTACTTCACCGGAACGGTTGAGGAAATTTCCGCAACCTTCGGCGACGTTACCGAAGGCGAGCTTATGTTCGCTCCTCTTCCCAGGGACGATAACGGCGACGGCAACTATTACCTCTTAACTCAGATTAACGGCTATATGCTCTGTGAGGGTGCACCCAACCCCGATGGCGTTGCTCTTCTTACCGCCTGCGAGCGCTTTAAGATAGTAGACCCCACCGTTGTGGATATCGACCGCAAGCAGCTTAAGGAAAAGTATCTCTGGACTGATGAGATGCTCGAAATGTATGATACCTGCAAGCAGATTGCCGAAGCTCATCCCAGAGCAATAGTCACCGGCGACCTTACAGATGGTCTTAACAACATAATAGCTAACTGCCAGTACGGTCCCTGCCGCAGTGCAACTCCTTCAACATGGGCACAGTTCAAGGAACAGAATGTTGAATCCTTAGAATACTACCTTGAAGAGCTCAACACAATGATGGATGATTACAACACAAACGGCGTTCCGTCTCAGAAATAATCAGACAGCTTCTCCAATATAATATTGGTATTTTCCCTATAAGAAAAACAGCTCCTAAATAACAGGGGCTGTTTTTCTTGTCTTAATAACCGCTTTTTATTATACTAATATTCGTCTAAACAGATATGGCACTTGCACATAAAACAAACCTGCGACCGCGCACTCGCTCCCCTATCATCAAGGAACAAAATCCGCCAATCATTCAAGCTTGATACCACGCACTCGCTACCCCATCATCCACGGCAGCCATCAAAGGCGAACACGGTATCAAATGAGTTTAGAAGCAGGAGCACAAAGCAATAATGAACATCTATCCTTGTAGTGCGAACAAAGCCATCACCAAGGCACGGCAGTAAACCCAAGCCAGCGAACGCGTAGGCTTGCAGGCAGTTAAAAGTGCGGAAAAGGGGTGAGGAGGTGAAGGGAAAGAGGGTCCAAGGGGGAGAACCGTGAGGAGGAGCGGGGGAAATCCGCACTTTTGTTACAGTTTTAGGGTTCCCCCGCTCCTCCTTAGGTTCATCCCCCTTGATTACGCTCAAACTTATACAGGTAACAATCGGCTCACCCGACAGGAGCAAAGTATCCTTACAACCATCTCACCGCACAAATCAAAACGTTTATGTGCACACCTTTTGGTATCATTTCAGACGAACATTAGTATTAATAACCGCTCATTATTATAACTAATCGCCGCTCTTGGATTGAGTATCCATAAACGAATCCCGGAACTCGCTCGGAGTTAACCCTTCGCTTTCCTTGAAGCGGCGGTTAAAGCTTCGTATGCTGGAAAATCCCGATTCAAAGGCTATTTCGGTTATGCTCTTGGATGTGTTCTGAAGCATCGCCTTGGCGACCGATATCCGCTTTTTATTGATGTAAGAATTCAGCGAGGTGTTAAAATTGCGGGAGAACACCGTCGAAACATACGAGGGGACAATGTTCAAGGCCTTGGATATCCGCTCAAGCGAAAGGTCCTGCGATATGTTGCTGTCAATATATAAAAGCATCTGACGGCAGATTTCAAAGTTTGAGGAGCGTGCGCCGATTCTTTCAAACTCGACACCGGTGTATGCCGGCATTATTCCTGATAACAGGACGGTAAGCATACCCTTGACGACCGTCTTTCCGAAGCTGTAGTTGCGGGCGAACTCTATAAGGAACTTAGCCTGAGCAGTTGCAAATTCCGGAGATTTTTCCCTGTCGAACCGGACGTAGGGGACATTTGCACTCTCAAAAAAGCCTTTGAAATCGGAAATAAAATCGGTGCTGAAAATAAACGAGCTTATCCTGCTTCCGGGAGTGCTCAGCCGTATGCGGTGGATAACGTGCGGGCTTATGAGCATTCCGTTGCCCTCCCTGACGATATGGTCCCTGCCGTTGATTATAACGCTCGCCTCGCCGCTTTCAGCTATCATAAACTCAACCTGGCTGTGCAGATGCATAGTTTGGACAATGCTGGGCGTGGAATATGCAAGTACACCATAGGTGATGACTGCTTCGCTGTAGTCTTCATATATAAAATCGGATTCATTCGGCATTATCATCAGCTCCTTTAATGAACTGATAACAGTATACCACTCCCGGCGATTAATTTCAAGTGATTTTAGCCGATTAATTTATAAAAATGGCTATTAGAGCGTGTTCACACAAAACGTGATTCACGTCTTTCGGGCAAATTTTGCCCCATTTTGCGTTAAAAATCCTTGAAATATGCAAGTATTCCTGGCGGATTTTTGCCTTGAATGGAACAAAATCTGTTCCAAAATCCGCAAATCAGTTTTATGTGAACACGCTTTAGATTTCCTTGCAGCAAAATATCACAAAAGTATTGCATTATGAAAAGCAATATGCTATAATAAAATAGTTAAATTATTAATGATTTTTAGGAGTGATGTTTATGCCGCCCGGAGGATGGGGATTCGGACCGAATTACGCTAAGGTGGAGCCGCCGAAGAATATAAAAGATGTTCCAAGGTATCTGCGTGAGCTGTTATCAGGCTTCTTTTCAAGGTTCGCTTATATCATAGCGCTTGTGTGGAAAACAGGCTGGTGGATACTTTTTTCCATGGCGATTATAGCTCTTTTGCAGGGCGTAACGCCGGTCATCAGCTCGGTCATATCGAGAAATATTTTAAACGCTTTGCAGATGTCCGCCGCAGGGCAGGTTAAGGAGTCCTTCTGGGGCTCTGAGGTGTTCTATCTTCTGATTCTGTTCTTCCTGATACAGGCGCTCACAAGGGTGATAGGCACCGTTAGCGGAGCCATAAACAGAATCGCGGGGGAAAAGGTAGTCCGTCAGGTGAAAACACAGATAATGGAAAAATCCCGCGAGATCGACTTGGCATCCTTCGACCAGCCCGCCTTCTACGAAAAGCTTGAGAACGCCAACCGCGAAGCCGGAAACAGACCGATTCAGATTCTTTCCCAGCTGTTCTTCATAATAAGCACCGTCATTCAGCTGGTCAGCTATATTATAATCATGGTTTCCGCACCCGGGCTGTGGTGGTCGGTATTCCTGATAACTGCGGTTTCCATACCGTCAACCATCATAACATTCATCTACCGCAGAAAGAACTTCGATTACGTCCGCCGCCGCTCCAAGGACAGGCGACAGATGAACTACTATTCCGACCTGCTTGTGAACAAGGATCTCGTAAAAGAAGTCAGGCTGTTTGATTTGAGCGATACCCTTATCGGCCGCTTCCAGAAGGTCTTCACGGGCTACTATAAGGGTCTTGTAAAGCTCATACGCAACGAGAGCGTATGGCATACGGTAATCGCGCTTGTGACTTCGATTTCTCACCTTGCGCTCTACCTGATAATAGCCGTCAAGGTGTTTGTAGGGGATATCCTTTTGGGCGACTATGCCCTTTACACCGGTGCTATAATCAGCATTTCGGGCTGTATAAGCTCGCTGATATCCAACTCTGCTACCATCTATGAGGGCACGCTGTTCATAGATAACCTGATAGCCTTTATGAACGAAAAGCCGACGGTAATTCCGAGATTAGCCGAGCCTAAGCAGGTAAGCCACGGCAAGCCGCATACCATCGAATTTTCGCACGTGTCCTTCAGATATCCCGGAACGGATAGGGACGTTCTGCATGACATCAACCTTAAGCTTACCCCGGGCGAAACTATGGTTCTGGTGGGGCTGAACGGCGCGGGAAAGACAACTCTTTTAAAGCTTCTTACAAGGCTATACGACCCCACTGAGGGCGAAATATATCTCGATGGCATCGATTTGCGGGATTATGACGTCAAGGACTTGTACTCAATGTTCGGAATCATCTTCCAGGACTTCGGCAAGTACGCCGTTACCGCGGGTGAGAATATCCACTTCGGCGGAATCCATAGGGAATATATAAATGAGGAGATTGAAGCCGCCGCGCGCGAAAGCAATGCTTCGGGATATATAGAGCAGCTTCCGCTTGGCTACGATACCCCGCTGATGAGGATATTTGAGCCGGACGGCTTGGAGCTTTCAATAGGTCAGTGGCAGAAGCTGGCGATATCCAGGGCGTTCTATTCGCAGTCGGATGTGCTGATTTTAGACGAGCCCACAGCTTCGCTCGACCCGATTGCCGAGCAGGAGATATTCAACCAGTTCGACCGGCTCAGGACAGATAAGACCACGATATTCGTATCGCATAGACTGTCAAGCGCAACGGTTGCCAGCCTGATAGTGGTCTTGGAAAACGGCAGGGTAGCCGAAACGGGTACGCATACCGAGCTGATGGCGAAGCGCGGCAAATACTATGAGCTATTCTCCACTCAGGCAAAGCGGTATATTCAGGATACTACTAATTTCAGTCTAAAGCGATAACAAAAAATCGGGCACAAAATCGCTGTACTATGGATTTTGCACCCGATTTTTTGAACGCTTTTGAGACTGAAATAAGTAGGGAAGCAGTGATGGCGAAAGCCAACAATCCCGAAACTGCAGAAACTCACGCATAAGCAAAACAAAACGGTACTGACCGTCTGGGTCGGTACCGTTATAATTTATATTACACGAAGTGCAGTGAGAGAAAAGATAGTGTAAAGCGGAGATAGGCTATCATAAATTGTGCTGAGCGGAGTGAGGTTATTCATACATTGTGCTGAGCGGAGATAGGTTATCAAACATTGTGCTGAGCGGAGATGGGTTATCAAACATCGTGTAATGTTATTTAAACATATCACTCAATCCCAAAATACCGAGCAGCGTTGTTATAGGATATTCCGCTGACAATCTCGCCGAGTGCCTTCTCATCAAACGGATACTCGCCATCCTCGACCCATTTGCCGATGATGCTGCAAAGAATCCTGCGGAAATACTCATGACGTGTGTAAGAAAGGAAGCTCCTTGAATCGGTGAGCATACCTATAAAGTTGCCCAAAATCGAAAGGCTTGCCAGCGAGCGGAGCTGAGCCTCCATTCCGATCTGCGAATCGGAGAACCACCACGCCGAGCCGTGCTGAATCTTGCCCGGAACCTCTGTGCCCTGGAAGCTTCCTATAATAGTGTCCAGCGCCTCATTGTCGTTGGGGTTCAGGGAGTAAAGAATGGTCTTGGGCAGCAAGCCGTCCTTTTCAAGGGCGTTCAGGAAGCCTGATACCTGCAATGCGCAGTCGCGGGTGGCAATGCAGTCATATCCAGTGTCGGGACCGAGTGCCTTGAAGGTGCGCTCGTTGGTGTTGCGCTGTGCGCCGTAGTGAATCTGCATGACTATTCCGCGCTTTGCATACTCTTTGCCGAGATGCACAAGAATAGCGGTCTTGTACTTGTCGCCATCCTCCGGCGTAACATCCTCGCCGCTCATGGCTTTTTTGAAGATGGTATTGACCTCATCTTCGGAAGCGGGGGAGTAAACCATGTAGTCAAGCCCATGGTCGGTCGCCAGACAGCCGTTTTCACAGAAGAATTCAAGACGCTTGGTGAGTGCCGTCTTGACGTCGTCTGCCGACTCAATAGGCATATCTGCCGCCTTTGAAAGAGCATTTATGTAGTCCACAAATCCCGCCTTGTCGATGTTTACAGCCTTGTCGGGGCGGAAGGATGGGCATACCTTGGTCTTGAAGGACTTGTCAGCCGCGAGCTTGATGTGCCATTCCAGCGAATCAATAGGGTCGTCGGTGGTGCCTATCATTTTGACGTTGGAAGCGTTTATAATACCCCTTGCGCTCATGCCGGGTTCTTTTAACTTTTTGTTGCAGAGCTCATAGACCTCCTCGGCGGTGTCGGCGTTTAAGATGCCGTCGTAGCCAAAGTATCTTTTAAGCTCCAGATGCGTCCAGTGATACATGGGGTTGCCTATCGACTTGGAAAGAGCCTCAGCAAATCTTAAGAATTTGGTCTTGGGGTCGGCATTGCCGGTTATCTCCTCCTCGGGCACGCCGTTTGAGCGGATAAGCCTCCACTTATAGTGGTCGCCGCCAAGCCAGATTTCGGTTATGCTGTCAAAGCGCTTGTCCTCATAAATCTCACGCGGGCTGATGTGGCAGTGATAGTCCACAATCGGCATATCCTTTGCATATTTATCGTAAAGAAGCTTTGCGGTGTCGTTTTTCAACATGAAGTTGTCGTTAATAAATGACATGATCGTCTTTCCTCCTATTGACATTATCGTTATGCTATTGTATTATTAAAGGTGTGTGCACCTGAACATATAGGATGATGCCGGGCAGAATGCGCAGTAATCATCCATAATGCTATTATAACATATATCCAAGAAGTTGCAAGGTGCTTAAGGATAATATTTTGCAAAAATATCCGAAAATCTTTCTGAAAGGAAAAAGCGAGATGGATAAATGCAGGGAAAAGCTGAATGAATACTTTTTGAGCGGGGACAGTGGCTTTATAAACAAACGCCAGCTTCTGAGCGGCATTCTTTCCTTTTCGGATACTGTCGATGACCCGGAAGCTCTCGCCGACAGCCTGCTTAAAAAATATCTGCGGGTGGAGAATATCCTGAATCTTGCCGCATCCGGTATGATAATGACTGAAGGTCTTGACAGAAACACAACGTTTCTTCTTAAACTGATACTCGAAGCTTCCACCAGGCAGATGGTTCAGGCGGGAATAGGAACGGTTCTGAACTCCCCGGCAGAGGTGTGCAGTTTTTTTGAGGATACCTATAAGGGAATAAGGGAGGAGGAATTAAGGCTTGTCTGCCTTGATTCTGATCTCAGAATACTTGATTACGCAATAATCGCAAGGGGAGATCAGTATGCTGTCACGTTCAATAAGGACGAGCTTCTGAGAAAGGCGAAGAATTCCGGCTGCAAGCTCTGCATAATAGCTCATAACCATCCGGGAGCTCCGAGCACGCCATCCGACGCTGACTTTGCGGTAACAAGGAAGCTCCGTGAATATCTTGATAAGCTTGGAATAATACTTGCCGAGCATATCATCATCGGAGAGGATGGAGCAAAAAGTATGTTTGCCGAAAATATGATATACAATTTTTTGGATAAGGCAAAAAAATTTTAAAAAACAGTTGATTTATTTTCGGCGTTGTGCTATAATTATCTATATATTAAACGCTGTGACGAAGAGAGTAAGCGGAGCGTTTAGACAAGTCTAAACGCAAGCGTTAAGACAAGCCTAAACGCGAGCGTTAAGACAAGCCTAAACGCGAGCGTTAAGACAATCATAAACGCAAACGTTAAGACAATCATAAACGTTAGCGTTAAGATAAGTCTTAATGCAGTCTGCCGGTTTTTTCCTGGTGGACATATCAGGTGGATTTAAGAGAGAAAAGCATTTTGCTGTAAGCTTTTCATTCTGCCAACGCCGAAGTTCACTTCCGAGCGGTCTCGCTGAAGCCGTACTTATGCGGTTGTAGGCGGGGACGGCAACCTCACGTTAAGAGGTTAAGAAGTGAAAATAACTTCGTTATCAGCTTCCGAAAAAATGGGTGGTTTGCAAGGTAAGTCTTGTCCCGTTTGGGGCAGGGCTGTTTTTATTGGTGGATTATGACTGATTATGATGTTTTGATTATAGGCGCGGGTCCTGCGGGTGCAACGCTTGCCCGGCTTGCCCCGTTTGGGTTAAGAGTAGCCGTTATAGACAAATCCGGTCTTCCCGGTGAGCGCCCAAAGCCCTGCGGCGGTCTTCTGTCGCCGGATGCGCAGAAATTCTTAGCTCGCTCGGAGCTTACTCTGCCCAAGGAGATTTTGGTGACTCCGCAGATTTTTGCGGTAAAAACCATCGATTTTTCTTTGGGCAAAATCAGGCTGTATCAGCGCTCCTACCTTAATATGGACAGGGCAAAGTTCGATGATTGGCTTCGCTCACTCATCCCCGAGGATGTTGAAGTTATCAAAGCAAGGTGCACCGGTGTAAAGCGCACATATGACGGTTTTGAGGCTTCCTACCTTGAAAATGGCGTGTCAAAAACAATAACGGCGCAGTATCTGGTCGGGGCGGACGGCGCAAACTCTATTGTCAGAAAGGCATTCTTCCCCGATGTCAAGATAAGAAAGTACGTGGCTATTCAGCGTTGGTTTTCGGGCAAGGAAATCGCACCGTTTTACTCCTGCGTTTTCGACAGAGCGACCTCCGACTGCTGTTCGTGGTCTATCTCGAAGGACGATTACATGATTTACGGCGGGGCGTTTGCGCCGAAAAACTGCCGCGAAAGCTTTAACCGCCAGCTGTATACTGCCGAACTGCACGACTTCAGGTTCGGCAAGGAGCTTATGGACGAAGCCTGCATGGTCTGCCGCCCAAAAAGTCCGGGTCAGATAATTTCTGGCGGGGATGGCGTGCTTCTTCTGGGCGAAGCGGGCGGGTTTATCAGCCCAAGCTCGCTCGAAGGCATAAGCTGGGCGATGCGCTGCGGTGAGTATGCCGCGAAGGCGCTTGATGCGCGTGACCCCTGCGCTGAATATCGCGCAAAGACCCAAAAGCTGCGATTTAAGCTGTTTTTAAAGATGCTGAAATGCCCGTTTATGTACAACCCACTTCTTAGGAAGATGGTTTTGCTGAGCGGCGTAAAAGCTTTAAAGAATACAATTTACAGAAAATAGAAAGGATATGATTAAATGAAGCAGCAACTTCAGAATATCGAGCTTGCGGCAAAGCAGGAGCTCGAAAAAATTCAGGACAGCGCCGAGCTTGAAAGCCTAAGAGTAAAGTTCCTGGGCAAAAAAGGCGAGCTTACTGCGATTTTAAAGCAGATGTCGACCCTTTCGGCAGAGGAGCGCCCGGTAATCGGACAGCTCGCAAACAAGATTAGAGCGGATATCGAGGAAGCTATAACCGCGCGCTCGGCAGAGCTTAAGGCGGCATTGGCGGCTCGCAGGCTTAAGGAGGAAAAGTTAGATGTCACCCTGCCCGGCAAGCCGTTCAAGGTCGGCAAGCTCCACCCCTATAACGCTGTATTAAACGAAATCGAAGAGATCTTTCTGGGCATGGGATTCGATATTGCAGAAGGTCCCGAGGTCGAATATGACTACTACAACTTTGAAGCCCTCAACCTCCCGCCGGATCACCCTGCAAGGGACACGCAGGACACCTTCTATATCTCGGATAACGTGCTTCTGAGGACCCAGACATCCTCTATTCAGGTGCACGTAATGGAAAATCAGAAGCCGCCGATAAGGATTATCGCCCCCGGCAGAGTTTACCGCTCCGACGCTGTGGACGCCACTCACTCTCCCATATTCCACCAGATGGAAGCGCTTGTTGTCGACAAGGGCATAACCATGGCTGACCTTGTGGGAACGCTTGATATGCTCATGAAGCAGCTTTACGGTGAGGATTGCAAGATAAGGCTTCGCCCGCACCACTTCCCGTTCACCGAGCCTTCGGCGGAGGTCGACATAACCTGCTTCAACTGCGGCGGCAAGGGCTGCTCTATGTGCAAGAACGAGGGCTATGTTGAGCTTCTGGGCGCAGGAATGGTTCACCCCAAGGTTTTGCGGCAGTGCGGAATTGACCCCGAGGTTTATTCAGGATTTGCCTTCGGATTGGGTCTTGAAAGAATCGTCATGGCGAAATACGGCATCAACGATTTAAGACTTCTTTACGAAAACGACCTGCGCTTCTTGAATCAGTTCTAAGGAAAGGAAGGTAGACTGAAAATGGATTTATCAATGAAATGGCTTAACGACTATGTTGAAATAGACGAGCCTATAAAGCAGTTCTGCTATGATATGACTATGACCGGCTCAAAGGTCGAGGGATATGAAGCCGAGGGCGCAAAGGTAACTAATACCGTTGTCGGAAAAATCCTGGCAAAGGGCAAGCACGAAAACGCCGACGCTCTGTTCGTCTGCTCGGTGGATATCGGTAAGGACGAGCCGGTGCAGATTGTTACCAACGCTAAAAACGTCAAGGAGGGCGACCTTGTGCCCGTCGCTTTAGACGGCGCCAGCCTGCCCGAGGGTAAGATAAAAAAAGGCAAGATAAGAGGGGTTGAAAGCTACGGAATGTTCTGCGGGCTGGACACCTTGGGTCTTACTCTTCACGATTTCCCCTATGCCGACCCGGAGGGCGTGTTCGTAATAGAGGAGGACTGCAAGCCCGGCGACGATATCCATACCGCTTTGGGATATGACGATACCTCGGTCGAGTTTGAAATAACCTCCAACCGCGCTGACTGCTTAAGTGTTTTGGGACTTGCCAGGGAAGCTGCCGCGACCTTCAACAAGCCGATGAAATACAAATATCCCGAATATAAGGGAATAAATGAGGATATAAATAAATATCTTAGTATTGAAATCAGCAATACCGAGCTTTGCCCGCGGTATATCGGCGGCATTGTAAAGAATGTTAAGATTGCTCCGTCCCCAAGATGGATGCGTGAAAGACTTCGCGCAAGCGGCGTAAGACCCATCAACAACCTTGTAGATATAACGAACTGGGTAATGCTGGAATACGGTCAGCCCATGCACGCCTTTGATATAAGATATCTGTCCGGCGGACACATCAACGTGCGTAACGCCCGCGACGGAGAGACAATTACCACCCTTGACGGCGTAGAACGCAAGCTCTCCGGCGAGATGCTTGTAATTGCCGATGCTGAAAAGCCGGTTGCTGTTGCTGGTGTAATGGGCGGCGAATACTCGGGAATCATGGACGATACCACCACCGTCGTGTTTGAATCCGCCTGCTTCAACGGCGCATCCGTGCGCAGAACCGCCAAGAAGCTGGGCATGAGGACTGACGCTTCCGCCCGCTTTGAAAAGGGTCTGGACGCTCATGGCTGTATGCCGGCGATCCTCAGAGCTTTCGAGCTCTGCGAGATGTTAGGCTGCGGAGAGCCGCTTGACAGTGTCATCGACAAAAATTACAACACCAAGCCGCAGGTAACAGTTCCATTCGACCTTGACTGGACGAATAAGTTCTTGGGAACAGATATCCCAGCAGAGAAGATGGCAGAATATCTTGAAAAGGTGGGCTTCGAGGTGAAGGACGGCACGGTATATTCGCCGTCGTTCAGAATAGATATCGAATCCAAGGCGGATATAGCCGAGGAGATAGCAAGGTTCTACGGCTACAACAACATCCCCGGCACTATTATCACCGGAATAGCAAACGCCAAGCTCACCGACAAGCAGAAGCTTGAAAGAAGTGTGGAGCAGGCGTGCATAGCAATGGGTCTGAATCAGATAAACACCTTCTCGTTCATCTCGCCCAAGTATTACGATAAGATTTGCCTGCCGGCTGACAGCAAGCTTCGCGACGGCGTTGTTATAACCAACCCTCTGGGCGAGGATACATCGGTCATGAGGACGACCATTCTGCCTTCGATGTGCGAGGTCGTTGCCAGAAACTACAATCTTAGGAACCCCGAAGCCGCTCTGTTCGAGATAGGAACCGAGTATATCCCCACCGAGCCGGGCAAGCTCCCCAACGAGCCTGTAAGACTTTGCATAGGTATGTACGGCGCTGACGCTGACTTCTACAGCATCAAGGGCACGATTGAGGGCCTGTTCGAGGCTATAGGAATCAAGGATTACGATGTCGAGGCGGCGGCGGATGGCTGCGGCTTCGGCGAGGCTGCAAGCTTCCACCCCGGAAGAGTGGCCGTTGCCAAGATAGGCGACAAGCCGATAGCCATCTTCGGCGAGCTTCACCCGCAGGTTCTTGAAAACTACGGCATATCCGCCCGCGCATACGCTGCCAAGGTGCTTATCACCGAGCTTCTGGATATCAACATCCCCGAAAAGGTTTACAAGCCGCTGCCCAAGTACCCCGCCACTACAAGAGATATCGCGCTTGTCTGCGACGATGAGATACCGGTAGCATCGCTTGAAAAGCTCATCAAGAATGCCGTCGGCGCAACTCTTGAAAAGATAAAGCTGTTCGACGTTTACAAGGGCGCACAGATAAGTGAGGGTAAGAAGTCTGTTGCGTTCTCGATAGTAATGCGCTCGCACGACGGAACCCTTACCGACGAGCAGGCAGATGCCGCCATGAAGAGGGTAGCAAAGGCTCTGAAAACCGTCGATGCGGAAGTAAGATAAGCGGACAAAAGGGCTATCCAAGGATAATCCCGGAAAAATCCCGAAAAAATTCTCGAAAAAATGTTCTTTTGCTATTGCTATTTTTGTCGGATGGGGTTATAATAGTAAGTGTATTTTGATTAATGAAAAAAGGAGAGGAACCAATATGCATGATCAGACAATGACCTTTTCTGTTAAGCAGGATAGGAAAGAAGAGATTAAAAAGACGTTAAATATTGTGTATGCGGCTCTTCTTGAAAAAGGCTACAATCCCATCAACCAGATAGTGGGCTACATTCTTTCCGAGGATCCGACATATATCACCACCTATAACAACGCCAGAAGCCTGATCCGGCACGTGGACAGGGATGAGCTGCTGCAGGAAATGGTTAAGACTTATCTTAATCAGCAGTGATGGTGCTGTGTTTGGCGTGAGATGTTAAAAATAACCTCCGTATGCTCTTTTGGGCGTGCGGAGGTTTTCATTTTGGACTGGATGGTTTGGATATATATTCGGGTGTGGTTGTGAGCTATTACCGAGTGCAGGGATGGACGCGCTTTGCACGCCCATAGGAGGCCCCCCGGCGAGGGTCCTCCTACGAAAAAACAGTCCACCGGACTGTTTTTAATCTACCTCTCCTGCGCTTCGCTTCGCTGGGGATTTCGCTCCCTGCGGGGAGCGACTTGGGGCGCCGCCCCGAGACCCTGCCAGCCTTTCGAGAAAGGCCGGCTCTAAAGCTTTCAAGTCTTTGCTATTGAAACTTTGTTAACAAAATTAATCTTATTGTAACCTCTTTGTAATTGCAAAATTTATAAAAATCGGTTATACTGTAGTCGAAATGATTTTTCGACACGGAAAACATTATTTCGACATACAATAACTACCGTTTATATTTTCATCTTCCCTGCACATATTATTCTTGCACAGCAATGCGGCTATATGCAAAAGCTTATGGTGGGCAAATGTGCAGGCGTGAAAAAATAAACGGTATTCCGATTCACGTTTTTATCTATCCGCTTTTTATGCGGCAGCAGAGAGGAATACTATCATGATGAATAAGAAAGCTTTAACCATCGCAATAGCGGCTCTGGCGGCCGTTTGCCTGATGGGATGCTCTAATATCGAAAACGGCGTTTATAACGACGGCAAGCCCGCCCAAACGTCGCAATTAGCACCGCAGAGTGAAGCGGTCACCACAACCGAACCAATCACACAGCCAACCGAACCCGTCACCACGGTCGCAGAAGCGACAACTCCCGAAGAGAGCGAGACTTCGGCTTCGTTGGCTAACAACGTGGTCATAGAACCGCTGGATTATGTTTCGGAATGGGATTACAATTCGCTCTCAACAGAAACTAACGGCTACGGTCAGGGAACTCATTATGATGAGCTGAACCGCCCGCGCGGTGCCTTAAGGTTCAACGAGGGATATTCAAAATTCAGAGCCAAAGCCATAAACGATACCGAGGAAAAGGTGATAATGCTCACCTTCGACCAAGGCTACGAAAATGGCTTTACCGGCAAGATTCTTGATACCTTAAAGGAAAAAGGCGTTAAAGCCACCTTCTTTGTAGTTCAGGATTACGCCGAGCGCCAGCCTGAGCTGGTTCAAAGGATGATTGATGAAGGTCACACCGTCGGAAGTCATTCCTGGCACCACTATTCCATGCCGGAGCTTTCTGTAGAGGAAGCTACCGAGGAAATAATGGAGCTTCATGACTATATGCTGGAAAATTTTGGCATATGCATGAACAAATTCCGTCCCCCAAAGGGTGAATATTCGGAATTAAGCCTTGCCGTAACCGGCGATTTAGGCTATGAAACGGTTCTGTGGAGCTTTGCCTACGCCGATTGGGACCCTGATAAACAGCCGGAACCAACGGCATCACTTCAAAAGCTGATTGAAAGAGCGCATCCCGGCGCGATATATCTTCTGCACTCGGTTTCCGAGACTAATGCGGAGATTTTAGGCGATTTTATCGATGAAATGATTGCGCAGGGATATAGTTTTGCGGCGTGATGAATTAGATATCTTCGAGAATATAATTATAAGACCGTCTGCTTTTTGAGTGGACGGTCTTTTTGCGGGACGCCGCAAAAGTGATGCAAGCGTTTCACTATGGTGAAATGCGGCGAAGCCGCAACTTAAAATCCATCGGCAAAGCCGATACCTCATCGCGCCATTAGGCGTGCATCACAGGCGTTTCACCGCAGTGAAACGCCGACATCACTACGAGCGCAGCGAGTGCATCACTAGCGCAGCGAATCACTTGCGGCGTCAGCCGCACCTCCCAGCCTTTCTTCAATCCGAAACGCCTTCTTCTCGGCATAACCAAGCCTGCGTGAAGTCATCACGACTGAATAAACCGCACCAAGCATAGCCGCAACCCCCACAAGCGGCGGCTTGAATATCACGCCAAGAATCAGCACAGCCATAAGAACGATAAAGACTGCAATCTTCTCGGCTAGGTGCTCCTTATCCCACTTCTTGGTAAAGAAATCCAACCTTTCCCGATACGAAAACGGGCTTTCGGCGATGTCCGATATCGCGGACTTGATGTTTTCCTCCGCCTTTTCGCGATATATGCTGTCGTCCAGCCGCTGACCGGCTATAATTTCGTTGATGGTTATGCCATATTTGCGGCTCAAAAGCTCCAGCATCTCGACCGGCGGAAGGTAGTTTCCGCACTCCCACCGGGATACGGTTTTGTTGGTAGTTCCAAGTTCATCAGCGAGCTGCTCTTGGGTAAGACCCGTCTCCTGTCGGAGCGAAGCCAGAAATTTTCCTATTTTTATAGTATCCATACAAAGACCTCCTGTGATTTTCATGCCATTATTATACCGCCAAGGCATAAAAATGTCTTCCCCATAAACAGCGAATAGCCCCGTCAAGCCCAAAAAGAGCACGGCGGAGCCGTTCTTCTTAAAATTCGTCGCCGTAAGGAGACACCACATCGCGCCCTCAGGTGCGCATCACAGCGAGCAAAGCGAGCGACATCACTTATCACTTGCGGCGTAAGCGCGTTTCATTAAGGTAAAACGCTCGTTTCACTGAGGTGAAGCGCTCGTTTCACTGAGGTGAAACGCTTGCATCACGTTGGCGTCATCCGACAATTTCATAGTGCTGTGATGCATTCTCTTTGGTGGCGTACTCAGATACCGATAAAACCTTCGCTTTAAGTGGGGTCTGACCCAGCTTTATCTCTAAGATGTCCCCGACCTTGACGTCGTAGGAGGCGCGGGCGGGCTTGCCGTTTACGAAGATTCTGCCGGCGTCGCAGGCCTCATTCGCAACGGTGCGGCGCTTTATAAGGCGGGTCACCTTTAAATACTTATCCAATCTCATAAATAAGACTATTCCTTTCCATTATTTTCATGATGAACGATTGTGTAATACTAATTTCCCGTAAAAGTGTAGAAGGGCTGCTTGGGCAGCCCAAGCAAAATTACCACAAAACCGCTATACGATGGGTTTTGCAGCGATTTGATGACTATGCATGGTCACAACCATGCATAGTCTGGACACATTTTTAACGGGAAATAAGTATAAAGCATATTGCGCATAATAAAAAACCGACCGGGTGTCGAATCCGGTCGGGAAGCGGGATATTACTTGTCAACGCTGTCCTTAAGAGCCTTGCCAGCCTTGAAGGTGGGAACCTTTCTTGCTGCAATATTGATCTTCTTGCCGGTTCTGGGGTTAACGCCTTCCTTGGCAGCGCGCTCCTTAACCTCGAAAGTTCCGAATCCGATAAGGCTTACCTTGTCGCCAGCCTGCAAAGCTTCGGTAACTGATTCGATAACTGCGGTAAGAGCCTTTTCTGCGTCCTTCTTGGTGCTGCCGCACTTGTCAGCTATCTTGCTTACTAATTCAACTTTTGTCATTTTAATTTTCCTCCGTAATATAATAAAATTGCGTTTTTTGCATCGACTGCAAGCCTCTATTTGCAAGCCGATAATACGCTCTTATTTTATACTTTTTTCATTAAAAATGCAAGTATATCAGTCGAAAATTTGCGTAGAAAGTTCATTTTTGGTGGATATGTCCAACAGAACGAGTGCAAGTATGTAGATAATCACAGCAAATATTACAGAAATACATAGCGAAATCATCAAGGAAAGCCTTTGCGCAAGGAAATCATAGGCGTATTTCGCCCCTCCGACGCTCAAAACCGAGCACACCGCAGGAATGATGACCGAAAAACCGAGCCTTGGTTTTGTGCCGGTTATCCTGTAAAGCGCCACTACTGACCACGCACACATAATAAAATAGCTGATAACGGTGGACATAGCCGCACCTGAAAGTCCCGACTGATTTAGCGGTATGAGGATGGTGTTGAGCGCAAGCTTGACGACCGCTCCGGCAAGGGTTATCTTGACCGGTAAATCTGCCCTGCCTATCGCCTGAAGCATGGTATAGCAGCTTACGGACACCGCTAAAAACGCCGTGCTGATGGCAAGTATGCTTAAAGGCTCGCAGGAAACGTCTATCTCAGCGTATCTTGAAGAGAACAGAAGCCCAAGTATCTGCCGCGAAAACGCCGCTATTCCGAGCCCGGCGGGGAGGGATATGTAAATAGAAAGGCAGACGGCGCGGCGAATCTCGCGTCCTACCTCGCAGACGTCCTTTTTAGCGTAGCACTCTGAAATCTTGGGGAATGCGCTTTTGGAGAACACCGCACATAAGGATGGCGCAAGGGTGAACACCGCCATAGAAAGCCCGGTGAACGAGCCGTAAAGGAAGTTTGGAAGCTCTTTAAGTGTCACTCCGCTTGATATCACGGCGGCATAGCGCTCGGCGTAAAGCTCGGGGTGATGGCGCAGAGACAGCTTTATCATGAGTATTATAGTAGAAAGGTCAATAGTACTGATAAGGCTTGATACCAGCGAAGCAAGGGCGATGGGCGCTATCATCCTCAAAAGCTCCTTCAGGATGCCGCTGTCGAACATACCCTCATGTTGGGTTGCCCTTTCCTCTTTATGAAGCCTGCTGTAGATGATTAGATAGAGCATGGCGGCGAGATCTGCCAAAGCCGTTCCTAAAACAGCTGCCGCCGCGACATAGGGCAGGGAGGCTGCAGCTGCTTCGTATTCGTTTAAGCATATCTTCCCGAAAACCGGCTCTGCATTCATATACAGGGCGTTTGCATAGCTCTGTACGGCATAGGCAAGTCCAAGCCCGGATGCAAGCTTGACAAGTGCGTCCGCCATCTGGGAAACGGCTGTGGGGGTCATGTTTTTAAGGCCCTCATAGTAGCCGCGATAGATGGCTGTGACCGTCCCGAAGAATATGCAGGGGGATATTGCCATAACCGAAAGCTTAGCTTCGGGGTTGCCGATGATTCGTGTGGAGATGAAATCCGCGAAGACAAGCGGGATTAGCGATACCGCAAGGCTTGCCGCGCTGAAAAATATCAGCGCCGAGCGCTTGGTTTTAGCTATCCTCGAATTTTTGCAGAATGCGGCGCTCTCCGAAACGCTCTGCGCGATTGCGGGCGGAAGGCTTCCTGCACAGAGGGCGTAAAGTGGCATGAACACTGCATAGGCGCTGGAATAGTAGCCCATGCCGGTGCCGCCCAGCATATTTGCAAGCGGGATTTTCAGGATAAGCCCCGCCACGCGGGAGACTATCACCGAGAGCATCAAAAGAAAGGAACCGTATAGAACGCTTTGCTTTTTCATGTTACCAAGTCCTTTTTATACTTTGTTAGTATATGTTTATTGGGACAAGGAGGGATTTATGCAGGTGAAGGCAGGCTTGAAGTTTGGAAGTTGGAGTTATATTTGCTTTTGCGTGATGGTTCTCTCAGCCGGATTTTGAAGGATTGGAACTTTCGGAGCGCCAATCGCGATTTTCGGGGAACGTTACGAGGGACAAAATCCGTGGAATGTACGTTATCAGGGCGAAAATGTTCGTTATTTTCAGTAGTACATAACGTACATTTTGGCGGTGCTAACGTACATTTCACCTGAAATATGTTCGTTGTGTACGAAATGTACAAAGTTATATCCCGGCGGCTTCGTACACACAACTCTTCATGCGTGCAAACCACCGCATTTCCGCACTTGCATTTTCCAAAAAATCGTGCTATAATAACTATATATTGCGCAAAATCAGCGAAAGGAAATGGCTATATGGCTGCAAAATCATCTTCCAAAAAAGAATACGGCAACGAAGCGATACGCTCCCTAAAGGGTGCGGACAGGGTTAGAAAGCGCCCTGCGGTAATCTTCGGCTCGGATGGGCTGGAGGGCTGCAAGCACTCGGTGTTTGAAATAATCTCCAACTCAATCGACGAAGCGCGCGAGGGCTACGGCTCCAAAATCAGCGTTACAAGATATAACGATAATTCCATAGAGGTCGAGGACATGGGCAGAGGATGCCCGGTGGACTTCAACAATGCAGAAAACCGCTACAACTGGGAGCTTGTCTATTGCGAGCTCTACGCCGGCGGCAAGTACGATAACGTCTCCGGCGACAACTATGAATACTCCTTGGGATTAAACGGCTTAGGTGCCTGTGCAACCCAGTATTCCTCCGAATATATGGACGTTGAGGTGAATCGTGACGGGTATCTCTACAAGCTTCACTTTGAAAAAGGTGAGAACATCGGCGGTCTTTCAAAAGAGCCATCCAAGCGCCGCCAGACCGGCACAAAAACCCGCTGGAAGCCGGATTTAGAGGTCTTTAC
>ENA-UOJG01000417-UOJG01000417.1-human-gut-metagenome-genome-assembly--contig:-C47-NODE-417-length-61379-cov-10.751402_pt1 | contig 61379 bp, 62 predicted proteins | sample MGYA00242340_ERZ723887 | MGnify/ENA metagenome assembly ERZ723887 | reverse complement strand
ACAAAATACCAATTCAACTACAACCCATAAACCCAACACACAACGAGGAGGTTTTCCCATGAAGAAGCTGCTTGCGATGCTTTTGACCCTTTCCCTGCTGCTCTGGGCCGTGCCCGCGCTGGCGGAGGGCTATGACGACGCACTGGACGCCGCGTTCGAGGCGGGGCGCGTGGCGTTCACAAAGGCCGACTTCCCACTGCCGGACCTGGCGACCTGCGAGATCGTGGCGCCGCCGGACGAGCTGTGGGTGTTTGCCGGCATCGAGCCGATGAATGAGGCGCAGCTGCGCGCCGCGCTGGCGCGGGCGGAACTGACGGTGTTCAGCTATGCCCCGGACGGGAGATCCGGCATCGGAATGCTGGCCGTCGCAGAGGGCGCGCTGCCCTTTGCTGTGTCCCCCAATCGCTTGGCGATCATCTGGCCCAACGAGTCGCGCGGCACGTACGGCAGCTACGGCCAGCTGGGCGATGTCTACCAGCGCTTCTTCCTCTATCGGGACAGCGCCCCGGGCCCCTTCGGCATGGGCGAGGAGGGCGCGATCTGGTCGTCCAGCGGCCGTTACTGTTGTGTGCTGAACAGCATGCGCGTGCTTCAGGAGATGCGACGGGAGTTCGGCGCGCCCCTCATTGTCGACACGCAAACCGGTGAGCTGTTCGCGCTGGACAACTTCAATCCAATGCCGATGAGCGCAGACGGCGGCTGCTGGATCAGCGGCTGCTTTGCCGGGGATGACAGCGCCTTCTACGCCATGGCCGTCGCAAACCGGTATGACGACCCGTATACGCTGATTCGCTACGACCTGGAGACCAGCGAGGCCGCGCCCTGCGCCGGCTTTAATGTCAACAACCTGCCCGCCATGACGACGTTGGCGGACGGTAGCATCGTCATGCTGATCGATACCCGGCGGGAAACCGAGCCTCAGGCGCTGGCGCGCGTCATGCCGGACGGCTCGATTGAGAAATATGACTTGCTTATGAATGGGGAGTTCTGGCGCCTGCGCGTCACGAATGACTGCTGTTCCGGCGAATCGGGCTGGGCGCTGCTGCGCGGGGCGTTGATCCTGTCGGACGTTGAGGGCGGGAGCGGCTATTTCAGCCTGCTGCGCGTGAATGCGGCGGACAGGCTCTCCAAGGGGGCGGACATCCTCTGGACGCTGTCCGCCGATACGCTGCGATTCGAGGCGCTCGACGCGGCGCATATGCCCGGCACCGCGGTGGAGTGGGTACAGGATTTCGTATCGCGTCACATGCAGGTTTTGAATATGGCGATGTCGCCCGACGGGCGCTACGCCGCGGTGTTCGCTGCGGGCGCCGGCGCGCGACATGGCGAAAGCGCGCTGCTGATCGTGCGACTGGAGGACATGGCCGTCCTGCCCGCGCAGGGTGTGGATATGGGCAATATCGAACCGTGGGTTATGGGCGCGGTCAGGAATAAGCACCTGTTGAGCTGGAGCGAGGCAGGCCTGATGCTTTCGACCAGCGGCCTGTGGCAGCTTCAGCCGTAGGGCTGACACCCAGAAGAACATCGGGAGCTCAGATACGCTATGACAACAGACCTCGTTTTATGAGTGCGATTCGCTGGAAAATGTCTTTATTCCCGTATGCGATCTGATAATCCGGAAGTCGCCATTTACCTCAAACAGCATGAAAACCTGTGTTATTCACGCACCGGATGGTTCCGCAGCCCATGAATGGGCGTTAGAAAAAGGAATGGCCTGGGAGGCCTGGTCCCCCGCGAACTGAGTTGAATGCTCGAATATGTACACCGGTTAAAAAGGACGGAGTATGGAAATACAAGGAGGATAAACCCATGAAAAAGATGGTCACAATCGTGTTGATCCTTTCCCTGCTGTTCTGCGCCGTGCCCGCGATGGCCGAACTCGGCTCGGCGGATGTGGCCATGAACGGGAATCAATATCACATCTCCCTGGAGAGCGTGGAGATCAAGGATGGAAAACTGTACGTGGCCCTCAACGGCATGGCGCAGACGATGGCCTTTGGACCGGAGGGCATTCAACTGGCGGCTGAGATCGTGCCGGTCTATGGCGAAGAAAGGCTGCATGCTTCGGACAAGGACATACTGTTCGGCGCGGATGTGACCTACCGCTTTGACCGGGACACACTGCCGGATGCCATACTGATGATTCCCACCCAGGATGCGGAGAACCCCATCACGCTGTGGGAAAATTCGGAGGAGGAACCAGCGATCCCCGATGAACTGGTCGGTCAGTGGCGCGGCACGGGCATGCCCAAGGGCGGCGGCCCGGCCATCGACCTGACCGCGCGCATCGACGCCGATGGCACCGGCGAATACACCTTCGAACAGAGCGGCTACCGCGAGAGCTACCCCTTCACCATCTCCGCCGACGACAGCGCCTTCTCCGTGGACATCCCCGCGAACAACACCCTGAGCATCAGCGCGTGCGGCGGAAGCTGGGCGCTGGAGGGCGGCGTTTTGAAGCTGGACATCACCACCACCTTCGCCTCCGGCGGCAGCTATTCCTACACCGCCGAGTGTGAGAAAGTAGGCACCAGCGCGCCGGACAGCGAACCGGCCGATTTGCCCACATCCATTGCGACCGGCGACATCGTGACCTTCGGCCGGTATGAGCAGGACGGCGATGATGCCAACGGGCCTGAGCCTATCGAGTGGATCATCCTGACGCAGTTCGGGAACCACGCGCTGCTGCTGAGCCGCGACTGCCTGGACGCGCAGTATTTCAATGACGATTACGGCTCCGCGCCGTGGGAAAGCTGCTCACTTCGAAGCTGGCTGAACGACGCCTTCCTGAAAGCGGCCTTCACGGAGGAGGAGCAGGCGCGGATCTTCGATACCACCAACGCCAATACCATGGCGGACGGCTATCCGGGGCTTCCCGCGAACAGCAACCCTACGAAAGACAGGGTCTTTCTGCTGAGCTACAAGGAATTGACGGCGTTCGCCGGCACCATCACCATTCCCGGGGCGACGGCGTACGCCGAGGCCCGCTGCAATCCCGGGTCCGGCGATTCCGCGTCCGTCTGGTGGCTGCGCTCGCCGGGGCCGGACGACCATGCCGCGCTCGTGCTCTACGAAAACGGCGAGTTGAATTATTACCCCGCCGACCTCAGCCGCAGGGGCGTCCGTCCGGCGCTGACGGTGAACCTGGAGAATTGATCCGTTTTTTCCGAAACGCGCCATGAGATTCAAGCTTCAAACAGATACACATGAGGAGATTCCAAGATGAAAAAGTTCTTTTCGATCCTGTTGACCCTTGCGTTGCTGTGCGCCCCGCTGGCGCTGGCGGAGGGCGACGCCTATGTCCGGGCCGAGGCGGGCGAACCCGTGCGCCTCGGCGACCTGGCCTTCGAGCCGCAGTTGTTCACCGACGCCTATGAGGGCTGGGATCTGCTGTCCGCCAGCACCAACGACCCCCTCCCGACCCAGGGCGCGGTGTTCCTTGTGCGCTTTGCCGTCGCGGAAGGCGGCGAGGCCGTGACGCCGGAGCAGATCGAAGGCGAGATCGCGCCCGCGATGAGCCTTTATTATGCCGAATCCGAGCGCAGCGCCAGCCGCATCTTTCAGGTGGTGACGCCCGACGACCAGCCGACGCGGGTGTTCGACATCCTGTTCCACTGCGAATACTTCTATACCCTTGAGGACCTGGACCTGCTGTGCGACGGCGCGCTCTATCCGCTGGACGGCCTGCCGACGGACGGGGAAAAGCTGCCCCTGCCCACGGCGGAGGAGCTGGCCATCGAGGCGCTGAACGAGACGCTGAACGCGCTGCACAGGCGGGCTATCAATGAGAGCGGCGCTTCTATCGACGAAGCGGCCTGTACCGGGGATGTGGTCGTTGCCATTTATTACGCCTCCGGGGAGGATGCCTCGCCCAGCCAGGTGCTGACCGCGGATTCCGAAGACAGTTATGATCTGGTTTTCTCCCGGGAATACCGGGCGGCGAGCCTCGAGACCGCCCGCTGGGTGGCGGTCATCCATCCTACCTATAAGCAGGTGGGCCGGTACAGCGGCATCGCCGGCGGCGCGGCCAACGAGACGACCACGTGGCTTTCGCTGTTTGACATGGAAACGGGGAAAATCTATGAGGAGAAGGTGGCGACGGAGCAGCCGCCCCAGACCATCACCGTGCAGACCATCAACGGCATTCCCTTGCGCAACGGCGCCAGCGGCGAGTACCGCGAGGCAAGGGCGGTGGAGCGGCTGGCTGTACTGGTTCAGGCCGCGCGCACCGCGCCCACGCCCGAGCCGGCACAGGAGCCCACGCCGGCCGGAACCCACTGAGGCCCCGACGCCCGAACCGACGCCGGAACCCGACACAGGAAATCCGGCTGAACCATGGGCAGGAATTTCTGCGCATACTTTTTGATCTGCTCATCAGAGAGCGCGACGACGCCTGAACCGACGCCGGTGCCGGAATCCATCCTCGGGCTGAACGGGCTGTATGATCGCGCGCAACGATTCCTGGACAGCACGGACCCGCAGGAGATCGTATCCGGGCTGTTTGCCGGAACGGACGTGGAAATCCAGGTAACGGAAAATTGGAAAAATCATAAATCCTTTCAAGGTGGGCAGCCTGCCCACCTTTTTTGCCGTGCTTTCTGATATGATGAAAAGTAGAATGCAAAGGCGTTTGCATGAAAAAGGAGTGGATTGAACATGAAGAAAGCCCTGTTGTCCGTCATGCTGATCCTGGCTGTCTGCCTGCTGAGCGGATGCGGCGGACCTACGGAATCCAAACCGGAAGAATTTACAATTGTGGATGGCGTCGTTACAGGCTATACGGGGAAGGCCTCGGAAATCGTGATCCCCGACGGCGTGACGGCCATTGGCAAGGAAGCGTTTAAAAACGCGAATATCAACAGCGTGGTGGTTCCGGACAGCTGCACGCAAATCCTGGGCCAGGCATTTTTGAACTGCAAAAAGCTGACCCGCGTGGTACTGCCAGATAACGGGATCAGTCTGGGGCCGCAGTGTTTTTATAATTGCACGGCCATCAAGGAAATCAATGTTCCTGAATCCGCGGTGTTTTTTCATTCTCCTTTCAGCTATACGGCGGATTTCCACGATATCGTGCCCAGCCCCGGCTGGTTCATGATCCCCACTTCTCCCAATCCTACCAGCACCTTGACCCTCATCAGCATGCACAAGGCAGAAACAGGCATGCTTCGCCTGACCTTTCTCCAGGGCATGGGCAAAACGATTCCTGTTACCATCAACGCTGAAAGCGGCACAGTTCAGATCAGCCCGAAAGCAGGCTTCAGCGCCACGCTGATGCTGCCCGACGGAAGCATGGTCAAATCCGCTGACAGCGAAGTAATCATGGATATGGAAGAGAAGAACTACTTCTTCATCTTCGATTTTGATACGGATGTCCGTCCCACGGAAATTATCCTGGACAGCACCAGGAAGACCGTTGTACTGAACGGTGCTTCCTGGGCTGAGTATCAGGCTTGGGAAAAGCATTAAATCGGTAAGGGCATCCTCCGGTACGCCCTTTCCTACAATATAGAGAGCAAGAAGTGACAGCGAAAAAACATTCGCAAGGAGGAACCATGAAAAAAATTGTACTGTTATTATTATTTGCCATGCTTCTTCAGCCCTGCTTTGCCTTGGGTGGAGATAGTATATTTGAGGCTGACTTGACCGTGAACGGCTCGGCCTGCCACCTGGAACTTGGAACAATCTCAATTAAGGACGGGCGTATGGATATTGAAATAAAGGGCGTTCCGGAGGAAAGTACTTCCCTGCTTTGGGCAAGTGCTTTCATCAGCGGAGTAGCCGTTCCCGCCGATTCCGTCGCCTGGAAAAACGGAAGCTGTGTATTCAGCTTTACCTGTACCGCTTTGCCGGAGGCGATGACGATATATCCGTACAACGACGCTAATCATGGCGTTTATGTCTGGAAAGATGCTTACTACGGGCCGGCTGTGCTTCCGGAAGAAATGATCGGCGCATGGCGGGGAAGCGTCACGGGGCATGACGGACCGCCTGTTGAACTGACGTTTCAAATTGACGCCGACAGTTCGGCTGAGCTCACGTTTGCACAGGATAACCGTACGGAAATCTGCACTGTAAGCCTGGCATATGAAGAAAGCACCTTTGCCCCAGCTGAAGACTCCGGCAGTGTCAGCAGATTTCAGGGCACCTGGTTCATGGAAAACGGGCAAATGACGATTCAGATGAACCGTACCCTGCCCAGCGGTAAAGTCTATTCCTATACAGTGCCATGCACGAAGCCGGAAAACGGAGAGCGTGATACGCTGTTCAAAAATGCCCTGCAAGATATGAAAGAAGAAAAATATTACAGCGCATATGCCGCTTTCCTTGCCAGTACTGATCCTGACGCAGCAAGGCAGGCGGAAAAATGCGTACAGCCCTGGCCGGCAAACGGCGAAGTTTGGCGGGTGATTCCCCAGGGAGGAACTGTGAGCCTGATGATTGAAGCGGAGCAGGCAGCGGACAGCGCGATGCTGATCAAAATCAAACAGGGACAAACGCCTGTTTCCTATGTGTTTATCGGAGGCAGCGGGAAAGTATCTGTTTCCCTTCCCGGCGGGACATACACCATTTGTGACGGCACTGGAAAAGAGTGGTTTGGTATCCGGGAAGCCTTTGGCAGAGCGGGACATTACGAAACATTGAGTTTTGATGGTGCAGGTACTCAACAAGCAGAGCTGAAATCCGGGAATGCCTATGTGCTGTCTATCAATGTTTCTGAAATTGATCCAAATGCCTCCAACGTTGGTTCAAAAGATGAAAGTTGGGAGGCGTTTGCCGAATGATCCAGAACAGCGGACTGGTCAAGCAATACAAAAAAGAAACGCGCCGTTACCGTTTCCTGCTGATTTATTCCCTGCTGGAATGCGCGCTGCTGTGGCTCGGTCTTCATTCCCCCGTTCCAGCGCTGGTGATCGTTGTCAATATCCTGCTGGCACTCTATAAAGCTTTGATCGCGAGCATAAACATCGAGTTCTATAAAAAGCAGGGCTTTTATCACGGATATCACAATGCCAATCCGGACGAGTGCCGCTGGCCTTTCGTTCTGTTCCTGGCAATGGATATTGCAGCCATTGTGTTCTGTACCCGAAATACCGTTGTTTTTCTTGTGATTTCAGCCGTATATACGCTCACCAGCCTGGTTGTCCTGTTTTATACCCAGACGGAGTATGAAAGAATCCGTGACATCATGGACGGCCCCACCGGAGAATACCCCGTTCGTATTCGATAAAACCACAAGGGCGGAAGCGGGCTATGAAGAAAATCGGTCATTATCTTTATGACGAAGCAGGCATTTGTCCTGCATGCGGCAGGATCATGCGTTCTGTGCGCTATATATGAAGGAGAAAAGGATACAACCATCAACATGGGGACCAGCGGAAGGTACACCCATTACAGCACTTCTTAGAAAAACATTAAAGAAAAACTGGCGGGCTACTGCGAAAACTGCGACAGGAACGCCTTCAACGCCAAGGAAGAAAACTGGCCAAAGCCCAGAATCGGGAATTGGATTGCCATGGCAGTGAGCGTGGCGCTGGCCCTGGGCGGCGCGGCGATTACTGTGAATCAATTCAAACAAGTGGCGGAGATGGACACCGCCCTTGCGGCAGACGGCACGCTAGGCGCGCTAGGCGGAATCGCGCTGTTCATCGCGTTTTTGCGCTCTTATCTTTCGGATGTCAAGGTTTACAAATGGCATCAAGCGGGCAACCGTCACACCTTCCAACCCCCGACGGAAAACAAGCTTTCCTGTGATGTGGTGAAATACTATCAACTCGGCCCTTACGCCGATTTTCGTTACTTCGATCTGGGCTATATCAGGATGATGAACGGCACTTATTTTTCATCCTGACTGGAGCTTGTTCTCAACGAATCATTCTTTGTGAGGAGGAAACGAAATGAAAAACATATGTTGTGCTGTTCTGCTATCCCTGTTCCTGAATATCATGGACGGTAACGGTAATTTTCCCGTTCGTATTCGATAAAAGCACAAGGGAGGAAGCGAACCATGGCGAGATACATCTTAAACATCGAAAAAAGCTACGAGCAGCCCATCCCTTACCACTTCACTTGCAACCATTGCGGCGAGGTCAACCAGAAATCCTATGAGTTCACCATAAACATAAAGGCCAGCGGCTACGCCAGTAACGCCCGGGGCGTGCATGAGCTAGCCCGTCGCCAGCACGAGAAACAGGTGAAGAAGTCCGTCCGGGAAAAGAATGCGGCCATCGAAAAGTACCGAAAAAAGCTGATCGCGGGCAGGGTGGCCAAAGGGAAGCTTTCCTACATCCCGCTGAACAGTGAATGCGAACACTGCGGCAGGCGCCAGATGTGGAACCCGGCCATCGAGAAGAAGCAATACGCCTCGAAGGGGGCCGGCATTCTGAAAACCATCGGCGTCATCGCGGGCACGCTGGGCTTCATCGGGGCCGTCGCCGCGTCCTCCTTCCACGCCCAGGGCGCGCTGGCGGGCGTGGCGCTGCTGGGCGTCGTCCTCTACCTGATCGGCTCCGGAATCAACGACCGCCGGGAGGCCGCCTGGTTTCGGGAGCACCTGGCGAACGAGCCCAACGACCCGGACAAGCTGCCCGTGATCGATAGATAGACTTTTGACAAACAATCAGGAGGGATGAATCATGTCCATGCACACACTCATTACAATTGCCTTCGCGCTTTCGATGGGCGCGATCTGGATCGGCTGTCCGGTCATTTTCTTTGTATTTGACCGAAAGGGTGAAAAGGACAAGGGCGAAGCCATCATGACGATACTCTTTATCATCGGCGTGGCCGGAGGCATTTTGACGGGCACGAACATGTCCAAGATAGAGGCTAAGCAGATCGAGACCAACACCCGTGTGGCCGCTGCCAACGCGCAGATTCAGCAAATACTCTCCGGCCCCTGGGAGGTCCGGGAGGAAGAGGACCTGCGCGCAAAGGAACCCTACGTCGCCCTGCTTCTTAACGGGGAGCATGAGCCGCCGACCTCCATAGGCTGCTTCTCCGGCAAGCACGTCTACGATGTGCTCACCGAGGCGGACTTCGCCTCCGTCAGGACGATCTGCTTTGCCGTCTATGCCGGTGAGGAGACCGCCGAATACTTCGATCAACACGGCAGGCGGATCGGCAAGGGCACCGCCGAGCATCGAATGTGCTACCTGTACGATGTGGAGAGCGGCACCTTCTTCAAGTGCGCGCCGCTGCGCCGCAAGCTGCCGGAAAAGGTGTCGGGCAGCGACGTTAAGGTGCCGCACCTGACGCTGGACGAGGACGACTACAAGAGATTTATCAAGGAAGCCATGTGAACAGAGTGTCATTGGCATAGTTCTCATGACGCATATGGTGAATCGGAAGTCAATCGCGTGTCATAAGAACACCCATGCCGCGAGTGGCGCAGACATGAGGGATGAAAACGCCGTAGCGTCGAGCAGTGCTCGCCATGGCCATTGGCGTAAGCTATGGTGACCGATGGTCGCCGCTACAGGAGGCGTGCCAGGTGTTTTCGCACAAACTGACCCGGGACAATCGACTGGGCGTATCGTTGCTGGGATTCATACTGTACAGGGTCGGCTCAGTCATCGACCGCCGTAAGGACGTAGCCTGGTTCTGGGAAAACATGGCCAACGAACCCAACGACCCGGACAATCTGCCCGTGATCGACGGGTGACGCCCGGACATCGAGAGGAGGGAGAATCATGAAGAAGATCTCGGATACCTATTACGACGAAACGGGGCTCTGCCCGGTGTGCGGCGAGGGCCTCGTGCCCGTGATGATCTACAGCGGCAAGGTCCTAACACCCATGTGAGCACCAAGGTGCAGGACATCAATACCAAGGTCAGGACCACCACGACCACCTACACCAACATCAAGCCGCTGTACGTCGGGTATTGCCTGGAATGCGCCAAGCAGGCGCACGAGGCGAAGCAGGAGCAGAAGGCCTCGGAGAAGCCGAAGCCCACATACCTGATCGCCAGCTTCATTTGCGCGCTGCTGATGATCCCGGGCGTCATCGGGATCGTTCGCCTGACGGGTTCCCCCGGCCGCGTCGGCCTGTGGGGCTCCATAGGGTTGATTTGTCTGTTGATCGTTGTCCTCAGCCTGCCCATCGCGTCCATTGCCACGCTGGTGACCCACTTCAGGAAGAACAAGCAGTACAAGCAATATGCCTCCGGGTGGCGGGAGCCGTTCGCGGTCCCGTCGGAGGAAGACCTGAGCTTCTTCGCCGCCTATTACATGAACAAGCAGCCCGCCCGCTTCTGCGAATACCTTTCCATCGACCAGGTGAAGTGGATGCGGCGGACCATGCCTCTGTGAAAGAGCATAAAACACAAAGGAGGATAAACATGAAACTGAGTTGTATCTTTGGTCACAAGTGGAACGGCTGCACCTGCGAGCGCTGCGGCGAGGTGCGCAACGAGGGACATGAATACACGACGTTCACTCTCAGCTACGGGGAATGCGTCGGGCACTGCAAGTGCGGGAGAAGCTTTGTTTTTCAACACGACTACCAGACCGTCCCGGGAAAATGCTACGACGTGTGCTCGCGCTGCGGCAGCGTGCGGGAGCTGGAGCACCAGTGGCAGAGCGCGGAGGGTACTGATAAGGAAAAGTGCGCCGTCTGCGGCATGGTGCGCCCCGTGCAGACGGCAAAACCGTGGACCCCACCCATCCCGGCAGCGAAGACCGAGCTGGGCGAACGTTTGAAGCAGCGCTTCATTGAATTTGACATTCACGGCAGCGCCGAGCAGCTGACGCCCTATTTCGACGAGGCGCTGGCCGCCGCGCGAGATGCCGACGACCCCCACACGTTCTACTGGGCCTGCCGCACCCTCCACGAGCTGCTGCGCCTGCCGGAGAACGACGCTTTTCGCAAGCGCGCCGGTGAAATCTCGGCTCTGGAGCGGGTCCGGCAACGGGTGTCGCTGCTCCAGTTGGACGCAGTGCGCTACAACCAACCCGACCCGAAGTTGAACGAAATCGTCGCGGCCAACCTGAAGGCTCTAAACGGCCGGGACATGGTGGAGGCGTTGGAGGATGCCAGGCGCTTCAACGCCGCGTGGATCGAGGTCGCCGGAAAGGCCGGGAAGTATCCCGGTTCGATGAAGGAAGCGGAGCGGGATACGTTTGAAAAGGAGGTCTGCGCCATCTGCGCCCGACTGAACTGCTGCTCAGCCCTTGATCAACTGGTGAACTTCATTGTGAAGATCATGCAGGCGGTACAACAAACCGAGCAGATGGGCGGAGGCGTATTCACGATGTCCGTCAACCTGCAAACCGGCGCACGGGAGACCTCGCGCAATCCCACGCTGTCTGAGGCCGAGGATTTCGGCGTGCGCATGGTCGCCTCCCTGCCCCGGGAGGCGCTCATGAGGTGCCTCGAAAACGACGACTTCTCCATCGACCCCACCGCAGATCGGCATAATTACGATCTGTTCCTCAGGCGCGCCGCGTCCAGGGTTGGGCTGATCGCGTGAGCGGCAAATTCCGGGAACCGGGGACAATGTCTAAATTTACTGCGTCTGCAGTCAACCGCAAAGGAGGCATCCACATGGGAATCTTTGATTTTCTGAAGCTGGGCGGCATGTGGGCCATGCGCCGCGTGGGCATGGAATTCGCCCGCCGCCGGCCCATCCATGCCCGCAAGCTGGAGACCACCTGGGACGGCATCGGCAGCTGGATGGGCTGACGAGAAAGGGACCCTGGCCGCGCCCGGCCTGCCTGTCGCCCCGGAGGGACAGAAGAAATCATTGAACTCATTCCATACAAACAGCGAAGGGAGTTGACCATCCATGAAAAAAACCATCCTGTTGGCGCTATCCATCGTCCTCGTCCTCGTTTCACTGTCAGGTCTCGCGCAGGCCGAAGAAGGCCCAAGGTTCGTGACGATCCGGGAATGGCTGGACGCAAAGGGAGAGTGCGGCGACTGCATGCTCCTTGTGAAGGTCACGCAGATCCTGAATCCTGTGCTCGCGGTCGCCGCGGACGACACCGGCACCGTCAACCTGTTTTCCGGCAGCGGCGAGGACAGCATGATCCTCAACTTTATGAGCGACGAATGTCCCCGGGAAGGGGCGATCCTGGTGATTGCGAATCCCCGTTACAACGAATTTGAAGGCAGCGTCGAGATGGCGGACTGGTCCCTGCTCCGGGTCATGCGGGACCCAGCGCTCGATGAAGCCGAGTGAGCGACTGGAATGGAGAAGGGGCTTGAATGGCCTGACGAGAAAGAAGATTCTACCATGAACAGAAGAAAACCCATGCGCAGCTGGTTCTATTACTTCGTACTGGTCGGGGCGATCGCCATGTTCGTCAAGGCCCTGTATACGGGCTTTACCCAGGGGTTTGACCGCCTCTTCACCAGCGACGAAGCCTGGGGCATCATCGTCCCCCCCGCTGTACGTCGCCGCCTTTTTCCTGGTGCCGAAGCTGAAATTCCTCCAGCCGGTGTCCACTGCCCCGGCGGTCGCCCCGGAGCAGAACGCGCCGCTGGCCGCGCCCGCCCGGCTGACCATCATCCGGGACAGCAGCGTGGTTGGCATAGCCCTGGCGATGGGCGTGTTCCTGGACAACCAGCCCGCCTGCACGATCAAGAACGGCGAATCCGCCACCGTCACGCTGACCATGAAGCACAGCGTGCTGCGCGTCAACGCTACTGGATCGCCCAACGTGCGCCTGGATGTCACCGCCCCGGAGGGCGGCGTGGGCGAGGTGCACATGAAGGGCGGCGTGTTCCTGCCCAGGACGCTGAAATGGAACGAATGAGGAATTATGACGACGAAGCAGCCGGGTGATCTGGCTAGCACACGAGAGAAGTGTCGCAATGAAAGTTACCACCACCAGCACCAGCACGGCGACCCTGGCCGTGCCCTACACCTGCCGCTGCGCCTTCTGCGGCGCGACGATCCAAGGCGAGGAGAAGACCACCGTCGAGGGCCACGCCTTCGCGGGCGGCTACGCCACCGGCGCGCAGGGCGAAATGATGAAGCTGGCCGCGCTGCCCTGGAACGCCGACGACCTGCCCCACTTCGACGAGGACTTCCTCGCCGGACAGAAGGCCCGGTACCAGCAGGCCGGGGACATGGGCATCATGCCCTGAAGCGTTACCCAACAAACATGAGAAAGGAAACAGACTATGGCTAGGATCATCAAAACGGTCACCACGACGGTAAAGGACAAGCTGCCCTATCATTTCATCTGCAACTATTGCGGCTGCCGCAACGACAAGGTAGCCGACATTGCCGGCATCTCTGTCGGAGGCCGGGAGAACGCGCTCGGGGCGCTGACGGACCTCTATGGCGAGCCGCAGCGATACCGCGATCGGATAAGAGCTTACGAACAGCGGCTGCGCGCGGGCAACGCCCTGCCCAAAGGGAGGTTCGACGCGGTGGACTACAGCACCAACTCGCTGCTGATCCTGGGGCTGGACGGCAAGTGCGCCCACTGCGGCAGGGAGCAGGCCTGGGCCATCGACCCCTCCGCGCCCAACGACTCCTGGCGCACGGGCTGCCTGACGATGCTGGCGCTGATCATGGGCGGCCTTGCGCTGTTTTTGATCGGGGCCATCGCGGTCACAGACGCAACGGCGAGCACCGTATTGATGATCCTCGGCGGCTGCGTCTCGCTGGGCGGCATGGCAGGCGGCCTCATCTCCCACTTCGTGCGCAACCGCCGCGCCCGCAAATCGCGCCTAATGGAGCTCGCCGCTGCGCCCAACGACCCGGACAAGCTGCCCGTGATCGACGGCTGACACACGCTGCCGAAAGAGCTGCGACTTCTCGCGTACATACCCATTGCGCTGTGGGTGGCGTCGATCGTTCTCATTTACAAGGCGCTGCGCAAAAAGCAGCTGGCCCGGCTGGCCGCGCTGCCCTGGAACGCCGACGACCTGCCCCGCTTCGACGAGGACTTCCTCGCCGCGCAGAAGGCCCGCTGGCAGCAGACCAAAGACATGGGCATGATGCCCTGAACCAACATTGAAGGAGGATTTCACCATGCGCAAGATCATCGCCATCATCCTGCTCGTCGCCGCGGCGGCGGGCCTCGTCTACGGCATCCTGGGCGTCACCCAGAAGACCGTGAAGGTCAAGTCCGGCAGCACCGTGGGCGTCTACAGCTTTGAAGACAACAGCTTCGACGGCACCATGGCCTGGTCGTCGGGCGGCGGCATTTCCGCGGGCTTCGACGACGTAAAGAAGCTGGCCCATTCCCAGCGCAGCAGGCAGATGTGGCTGGGCTTCGGCGCGTTCGCGCTGCTGGGCATCGTGGGTGTCGGCCAGCTGAAGAAAAAGCGATACTGAACGGGCGTTTCACCATGGAGAACCAGACGGTTTGCGGGGCGACTACGGCAGCCGGGCGCTGGGCGCGTATTGCGTGATGAAGCACCGGGAGCTGTATCCCGGCGACAACGAATACACCTACATGACCCCGAAGAAGGCGAGGAGCGAGCATCTGGTCGACTGACGACAGAGAAAGGGAATTATTATGGCAAGAGTTGTACGAACCGAAGTCACCGTGACCTCGACTGTCCCGGTCGAGATCTGCTTTAAATGCGCCAAGTGCGGCAAGGAGGTGCGCAGCAATCGCGTGCTGCTGGTAATCGCGTGCACCGCCGCCTTCATGGCCATCGGCGGCTCGCTATTATACCTGTCGGGCAAAGAGCGCCTGTTCTTCCTGTACGTGCTGCTGGGCTGCCTGGCCGTGGGCGTGCCGCTTTTGCTGTACGACCGGAAGATCTCCAGGCGGGCCTATGACGATCCCGCGCTGATGGAGCGCGCCTTCAAGAGCGTGCTCAACGATGCCGTCTACGCCGACATGACGCCCTACGGGCTGGGGATGGTGCACGTCGGCTGCATCGGGGTATCGATGTCCGTCCAGGACCAGCTGGCCCGACAGGAGGCGATTGAAAAGTCCCTGATCGGTGAAGCAGAAAGCGAGGCGGAAGCATGAACACCAAGCCGTTTACAGACCGCGAAAAGAAGGCCGCCCGGGCCCGCTTTGAAAAGCTGGACCGCCTGGCGGACAAGGCACTGCGGCCGTTCCTGGGCTCGTTCAATGTGGAGTCGCCCCGGAAGCTCAGACAGCTGGAGAAGAAGCTATCGCGCCTCGACCTGCGCAAGCTGCTGGCGATCCGGGAGACCGCGGAGACCCATTTCAAGTCCCAGGCCACCTGGCAGCTGGTCCAGCAGAGCATCAACGCCCGGGTCGACGCCATTGACGACCCGGAGGAACTCAAGCAGCTGAACCGCTTCTGCGACCAGCTGTTCAACGGCCACGTTACCCAACTGCGTGCCAGGGCAAGGCTGTCCAGGCTGCAATAATCTCAACTCATTGGACACAGAAGGAGGAATGATCATGATCATCGGTAACGGCAACAACTTTCACAACATGCTGATGAACTCGCCGGGCACCTGTCCCAACTGCAACGCCAGCCTCACCTTTCGCAAAGCCACCCAGCTGGTGAAGTTTTATAACATCCAGGACAACGTGGTGATATGCCCAAAGTGCCGCCGCGTGTTCAAGGTGCACCTGGTTCCCGGGTGTATGACCCTGACCAGCGACGTGACGGCGAAGTACCCGCAGATCAAGCCGAAGAAGCCGGGTGGGTTGTTCGGCAAGCTGTTCGGGAAGTGACATGTGAGGAGGAACACCCATGAAGTGCTGTAACTGCAAAGAAAAGGAAGCTTCATTTCGGCAGACATGCTTGATGATTGACCGGCAGGTCAGCTTTTCCCGTGGCGTGTCCAGCGACAACCGCATGCAGATCACCCGCGAATCAATGTCAGGAACAACCCAGGCGGGGCTTTGCCCGGAATGCATCAAGCGGCTGGCGAAGAAGGAGCGTTCCCGACTGACGGGCCACGGTATCTCCAGAGCCGCAACAGGCCTGCTGATCATCGGTGTGATCGCGATAGTGATCGGCCTTATGAACCAGCATAACCGTAACTACAGCAGCCTGTTCTTCAAAGTGTTCCTGGGCGGTGGTGCACTGGCGCTCCTGTCTGTTCCGCTGTTCATCACCAGCAGAATCGCCTCATCGAATGACCTGCGCAAGGCGCCGTGGAAGCTGCTCGGACGCAGAGGGCTGGATGAAGGCCGGGTTGTCCAGGGTTGCAAGCTGTATGTACCCGTGGGCGACAATTACTATCGCGATTTGAGCGAATTCAGGCGGATCAACGGCTGGCTGTCCAGCCAGGCAGCGGACAAACTGTACCGCGAGGTCATTCAGTCCGGCGCGTGGAGGACGGTGCCCGAAGCGCTTGAGGCCGATGCCCCCGCGCAACAGCCGACGAAAGATGTCCCACCGCCGCAGGATGAAAAGCCTGCATCAGCATCGAAACCAACCCCCGTGCAGACGGCAAAACCATGGACCCCACCCATCCCGGCAGCGAAGACCGAGCTGGGCGAACGTTTGAAGCAGCGCTTCATTGAATTTGACATTCACGGCAGCGCCGAGCAGCTGACGCCCTATTTCGACGAGGCGCTGGCCGCCGCGCGAGATGCCGACGACCCCCACACGTTCTACTGGGCCTGCCGCACCCTCCACGAGCTGCTGCGCCTGCCGGAGAACGACGCTTTTCGCAAGCGCGCCGGTGAAATCTCGGCTCTGGAGCGGGTCCGGCAACGGGTGTCGCTGCTCCAGTTGGACGCAGTGCGCTACAACCAACCCGACCCGAAGTTGAACGAAATCGTCGCGGCCAACCTGAAGGCTCTAAACGGCCGGGACATGGTGGAGGCGTTGGAGGATGCCAGGCGCTTCAACGCCGCGTGGATCGAGGTCGCCGGAAAGGCCGGGAAGTATCCCGGTTCGATGAAGGAAGCGGAGCGGGATACGTTTGAAAAGGAGGTCTGCGCCATCTGCGCCCGACTGAACTGCTGCTCAGCCCTTGATCAACTGGTGAACTTCATTGTGAAGATCATGCAGGCGGTACAACAAACCGAGCAGATGGGCGGAGGCGTATTCACGATGTCCGTCAACCTGCAAACCGGCGCACGGGAGACCTCGCGCAATCCCACGCTGTCTGAGGCCGAGGATTTCGGCGTGCGCATGGTCGCCTCCCTGCCCCGGGAGGCGCTCATGAGGTGCCTCGAAAACGACGACTTCTCCATCGACCCCACCGCAGATCGGCATAATTACGATCTGTTCCTCAGGCGCGCCGCGTCCAGGGTTGGGCTGATCGCGTGAGCGGCAAATTCCGGGAACCGGGGACAATGTCTAAATTTACTGCGTCTGCAGTCAACCGCAAAGGAGGCATCCACATGGGAATCTTTGATTTTCTGAAAAGGAAGAAGAATGTGCCTGCCCCGCAGGCCGCCAACACGGCGCCGGCCCGGCTGCCGGACAGCGCCAAGGCCTGCGCGTGAGCCATTGGCGCCGATACGGCAAAGATACTGGACGCGATTGAGAAGACCTGGGGCGTACGCGTCAAGCCGTATCGCATCAGCGTGGAAGACGCGCGCGCTCTGGAACGGGCGCACCCGATGGCGCCCTCCTCCGGCATCGAACAGGCGCAGTATGCCGTGGAAGCATCCGCGAACAGCGTATTCTGGCATGAGCACGGCTCGTGGATCGATTTCAAGTACGCCAAATTTCTCTACCGTGACAAGCTGTACTACACGTCATCAATCGTCCATTCCTCGCCGCCATGGTAGGCTGAGATGATGGCGATCAGCGCATAGGGGTCGTGCCAGATCTTGCTGGTATCAGCCTCGATGACGTACTCGTCATATCCGGGATGATAGCGCTCATACCGTTCCAGTTCCCGCTTCAGCTCGTCCTCCTTGGTTTTGTAGGGCCGCTTCTTAGGTCGAGTGAAGCGGCTCTGAATGAAGTAGTGCAGGATTTTTTCAAGGGGCTGTCCGTTGCGCTCATACATGCCGAACATGAAACAAGGAAGCATGACGAGGATCATGAGGATCGCCGCTGCGCTGCTGGGCAGCATGGTTTTGAGAATAAAGAAAAGCGGCAGTCCGATCAGGATGCCGCCGCCGAAACAGATGAGCTGGCGCTTGGTCAGGTTGAAAAGCACTTTGGTTTTCACCTGCGCCAGGTCTTTGGGGACAGGAACAAAAGCCATCGAGTCCCTCCTTCCTTAATGCGCGCCAAAGATGGATTTGGACAGGCTGCTGGTCTTGAACAGGGTGAAACAGAGCAGCACCGTGTAACCGATGCAAGTCCAGATGGCCTTGATGACATCCGTATCCACCGCAATGGTCTGTACCAGCACTGCGTATACGGCGACGCAGACGATGATGAGAAATGCCTGAAAACCCAGCGCGAACAGGCTGCGCAGATAATTCTGGCCCATGGATGACCATTCGCGGTTGCCCATGGTGGCCATGGGGATGGGCGCGATGGATGTGACCAGATACACCTCGATCATGCGGCCATACACGATCACAAAAATGCAGATGGTCAGCACCCAGGAGATGATGCCGATCAGGGCAGACTGAATCCACAGCGAGAACAGCGGACCGATTTCCATTTCCATGAGGCGCGATTCCATGTCAGTGATGATGGCGGACAGGTCAATCGCCGTATCGGACAGAATAACGCCAGCCGCGTTGTTGACCACATGCTGCGCCAGATCGAAAATCGCCATGACCAGATTCCATGTGTTGGTGACGATCATCACCGCAAAGAAGGTTTTGAACACCCACTTGTAAATCTGGGAGAGATCAAAGTCGTTCATGTTGTTGCGGTCCACGATCATCTGAATCAGTTCCATAGTCATGACGATGGCAAGGATGATGCCGGCAATCGGCACAATCACCGTTTCAGACAGCGACTGTACCATGCTGAACACGCTGCCGTTCCAGCCTTGCGGCGTAGTGCCTACGGTTCCTGCAATCTCAGCGACCTGTTCGTTCACGCTGTCAAACAGGCCGGACAAGTTGCCCATGACGCCGCCGACCAGCATTTCCTTCAGCCATTCCGTTAATTTGTTCCACAGAAAATCCACTCAGCGTTCCCTCCTTTCCGGAGAATCCGGGCGTCCCGGTGGATGCAGGACGCCCGGTGAGAGCGATTAACCGAACAGCGTAGACAGCATAGGAACCAGCACTGCGCCCACAATGGCGACGCCTGCGCCAGCCATGAACTGCTTCATGCCCTGGGACTTGCTGCCGGGATTGTCGTTGCCGTAGCCTTCAAGGAGATTGACAACGCCCCATACGCCGAGGCCAGCGCCCAGCGCGATGACGAGGGTGGAAAGGGTGCTTACCGCAGAAGTGAAAAATGCCATATTGTTACCTCCATATGATGTTGTTGGGGAAAAAGAAAAAGGGCAGTCATTTCAATGCAAAGGAATGAAATGACTGCCCGTGCAGCTTGGATTATATTCAGTTATTCGGAGGGGAGGACTCCTGCCCCTGATGAAAATACGGAAGGTCATGGGATTACTCGTAGGAGAAATCCCAGGCATCCGTCAGCGCCAGCATCAGCTCGCCGGCCAGTTCTTCGGACAGATCACCAAGTTGGGTCTGCTGGTGGAGGCAGCACATCGCAACCGCATACTGCTTGTACTGCTTAAAGGTCATGCTGTTCAGGCGCATGATCAGATGGTGATTCAGCGCTTCCAGATGCTTGATCTGGTCTTCCTGTTCACGGATACGCAGCTTCATCCGCTGCTTCTGAGAAGTCTTGCTCATCAAAGTATTCCTCCATTTCATCTTCGTCCACATCGACCTCAAATACTGCATAGGTGTCTTCTTCCCGCAGCTTCAGGCCTGTGGACAGGTACTTTTCGATACTGAAAGCATATTTGGGATTAGCGTCCGAGGTATACCGGTAGTTGGGGTGCTGGGTCAGGTCGTATTTGCTGGAAAGGAAAGGGCGGACGCCGCGTAATTGCAGGATGCACTTGCCGCCGTCCATGACAGCCAGCTCATCCATGCTCATCAGCTCCTTGCCGAGCTTCTGGTAATTGAGCGAATGAGAAACCTCGCGCCCACGGGATTCACCTGTGTTGTAGCTGTCGATGGTTTCTTTTCCAAGTGTTTCGGACAGTTCCTTCAACGTGGTGCGCTCTTTGCCGCCCAGGAAGATTACGCTGTCCATATTGCCTACGATTGTGTCGCAGTTATCCTTGTACAACGCTTTCAGCTGACTCTGCGCCTGCAGGATCAGGCATGCAGAGATCTCACGGCTTCGGATGGTAGCGATCAGCTTTTCCAGTTTGGGAATCTGGCCGATATTGGCGCACTCGTCGATCAGACAGCGCACATGCACCGGAAGCCTGCCGCCATACACATCATCCGCTTTCTCACAAAGGAGATTGAACAGCTGCGTATAGCACATGGACAGCAGAAAGTTGAACGTGTCATCCGTGTCCGACATGATCATGAACAGCGCCGTTTTACGATCTCCCAGAGTGTCCAGTTCCAGCTCGTCGTAGGCCGTCAGGTCGCGCAATTCCTGAATATCGAAGGGCGCAAGGCGCGCACCGCAGGAAATCAGGATGGATTTCGCCGTTTTGCCTGAAACAATTTGTCAAGTACTTTTTCAATTTTACAAAACAGGCGGGGACTCCAGTAACGGACTCCCCGCCTAACGTTATCATATATGATCTCCTATAACAATTCCTGTGTTACATCACATTGACAAGATGTAGGGAACCGTTGGTCATTTCATATACCACATCACAGGCTTGTTGAATATCAGAAGCGCTATGACTGGCAAGGATGATTGTTTTCCCTTGGGCTTTTTGTTGTTGCAGCAGCTCATGGATGTCCCACACACCATCCTTGTCCAGACCATTGAACGGTTCGTCCAGAATGAGGATTTGCGGATCTTCCATAATCGCTTGGGCAATGCCAAGTCTCTGGCGCATGCCAAGAGAATACTTGCCCACGGGTTTCTTTTCATCGGGGTCAAGCCCTACCATGCGAATCACTTCGTCGATGCGTTCCTTCGTCGCTTTGCCGGAAATACTGGCAAGGATAGAAAGGTTGCGCCGAGCGTGATAATGCGGAAGAAATCCAGGCGTTTCAATGATGATCCCCGTAGATGGAGCGAAGTCGGAGTCCTTGCCGATCACCCTGCCGCCTACCGTAACCGCCCCGCTGGTAGGCTTCGTGAAGCCACAGATACACCGCATCAGCGTCGTTTTTCCGCAGCCATTAGGACCAACAAGCCCATATATCGTATGATCCTCAAAGGTAATGCTTATATCGTGGAGAACAGTCTGCTTACCAAACTGCTTACTCAAATGACTAATAGCAATCATCATCATTTCCTCCAATTCCTTATTTTTTATCGAAGAAAGCAAAATCGGTATGCAGAGCAATTCGATAGAGAATGAAAACCAAGCCTGTATCCACGGCAAGATAACCTATCAATACTGCCGCAAAATGGCTTAATTCTCCTCCAACACATTTTGCAACAATCGCACCCAACGAGCTAAAATCAGTTGGCAGCACCAGCCAGGAGGGAAGGCATTCTGTTAATAGCGTTGTTGGAGCAAGCAGAATCAATCCGTATAGTGAAGGAGCAAGCATCGGATGTCCTATCATGCTGCAAAGGAGAATAACCAATACCATCGTGTACCAGAAAAAGAACATGGGTACTGCGGATATAAGACAAGCAGACCAGGGTGTAAACTGACTGCGAATATAGGCGGGAATGAAAGAGTCTTCTTGCTCGTAGTATCCTGCTGCGATGAACTCATTATCGGTGAATGTATTACCCAGCGAGCTATCAGGAAAAACGACCAGCATATAGGTCATGCAGAGCAGCAGAATTGTCAGCATGACCATGAGAGCACAATACAGACACTGCGAAGTGATCCATTTGCGCCGGGTAGACCGAATCAGCATCAAATGCTGAAATGGAATCCTGCGGGGAATTTCACTAACCATGACCAAAAAGAGGAGACTTCCCATGCTGTAGAAGCTGTTGTAGAGCTTGACAAACAGTTTTTCAGGAAGTGTCAGCTGCAGCTCAATGCCTGCAACCCAAAAACCACCTTGGTCAACCACGCCCTGCATGACGCAATATACCACCATACAAACGATCATGGACAGAACACGGGGCGAATTAACCCAAGCGTCAAGATTGGAAAGCGCCATTTGGATAACGGCATGATCGTGTTTTATTTTAGCCATGAATAGCCCTCCATTTGACCCCAATCATGTAAATCAGAGTAAATACCAGTAACAGCAGCGCATCATAGGCCAATGATTGAATGACAACAGGAATTGTCAATGCGTCATTATACAGATCTGCCGCATAAGGAATACGGACGCCAGTCAAGAGGTACATCGTGCGCGAGTTGAGTACAAAGTACACAAAAGTCGGTAAAGAAACTGTCATCCATTTATCAGGAATCCATATAGAAACAGCCAAACCAAACGTACTCCATACGCCACCTGTGATCGCCATTGCAAAGCCCACCCATAAGACAATTGGTAAACCATGTAAGCAGCTAAGCCAGGAATCATAGATGCACGCTTCTGAAAAGGGGATTTCATGTGATCCGTAAATTTCCGGCATAGAGGGGAGGGCTATAAGATGGCATAATGCAGCATGCGCTAAAAAAGCGCTTCCAACACATAGACCACTCACCATGAAATTCATTGTGAGCTGCTGCATGGCATACCGCATTGTATTGGATCGAATAAGCCGCAGTTCCCAAAATCCTGAGCGTATTTCATCGACTTGTGTTGATGCAAAAGCTGTACATACGCAAAACGGAAACAGCAGCGATACGCCGCCGAAGAAAATAGGCATCAACGATAGCTGTAGCGCGGACGGCTGGCCGATGACACCCCAATCTCTGCTTGCAACCCATTCAGGCATGGAAAGTCCGAGAAACGAAAGAAACATGATCCCAAAGGCAATCCAGAATTCACTTGATGTGAAGGCATGATAGAATCTTTTCATAGCTGCAGCTCCTTGTTATCGCCATGTGATCAGGTTCGGAGCGTCATAAGCACGATTCTTGTTTGACTTCCAGGGGTCAATGAGTTCGCCAGTCTGAGCATTGATATATACATTCGCGTATTCAGAGGGTGTGTCGGTCAGGATCGTCATGGCAGTACGGTAACCAGCCGTTGCATTTGCAAACAGCTCACCCTCAATGACCCATGTGGGCATCAGCTTATAGACATCCGTTTGGTCAAGCCAAACCACATAACCGAGCCGCAGAGAATCAACCGTTCGAAGCTGCCCTGCGTTGATGAGTTGTTCGGCAGTCTGAATCACAGCATCCAAACTACAGAAGGGCACATCCTCTGCGATTAAGTCCGTAACGGAAATTAGCTTGAGCTGCAGACTTCTGTATAGTTCTTCCCTGCCAATGTCACGCATACCTTGCGTAATGCAAATACCACCCAGAATTCCCTTGTTTTCATCCCTCATGCCAGCGCCTTTGTAGTCAGCAAATCCTTGATAGCCATAGCCCAGGACGGGTATGCCATCAATCGTCTGATCAAAATAGGCAAACAAACAACCTTGAAAATTTGGGTCATCCTGAACCTTTTCATAATCATTGATTGCTTTGTTTTTCTCATACTTTCCAGGATCAATGTGGGCATGAAGCCAGTGGGGTATCAGCTCAACAGCTTGATCTGAAAAGAATGTCTGAACGCACTCTGCCATCAAGGTTCCGGCATCGCGCATCGTGGATGGATTGTTCACGCTGTAGGCCGTATCCATGTCAAAGTGACCGTATCGTAGCACCAACGCACGCGGTTCTCCAAAGGTTTCCAGCATGGTACCGTTTTTACGCGCTGCTGTTCGCCATTGCTGCTGCATCGAACGATTGGGCCAGTCATAGCGGAAGAAACCAGGGTTGTTGATTGTTGCCGATTCGCCATACTCTGCCAAATCATTTTTTGATGTCGGCACGCCATTCACTGGCTGCATATCTTCTGCATAGTAGCAAGGAAAAGCGGATACAGCAGGTACGATGACGTCAATATCGACCGCAACGGTCTCACCTCGCGCAGTACGGTATGACTGATGCCAGCCTGATTGCGCCTGATGATAGACATCAGAGATAGAGAGCGTGGGTTGTAATGCCTGAGTAGTCGTTTCGTTCTCGACAGCCAATGCAGCGCCGGACAGGATACTCAGCATCAGCAACACCACCAGCAATAGCACCCCGTTTTTCTTGTTACGTGTGTCCAACATATAGAGAATCCTCCGTTTCATCCGTTTCAGGCCTCCTTGAAAGCCGGTGCAGAGGGCAGTTTGTCGAAGACTCGACTGGGTCATGACGCTCATGACCGTTTCGGCATAGCGCCGCCGTTCCGCCTTGTCGCAGCCCGTCAGCACGACTTCGTCACAGGAGGTTTCGCAATAGAGATTCATTTCCCGGCTGAGCAGGTATACCGCCGGATTCATCCAATGTATAGCTTTCGCCAGCACGATGAGGAGCTTCACAACCACGTCGCCGCGGCGGAAATGCGTCCATTCGTGCCGGTATATCAGGAGTAGATCTTCATCGGAGGCGTCGCTTTCTGGCAGCAGCAGCCGAGGACGAAGCACACCCGTCACCATTGGGCTGTCGATCGCGGCACAGGTGAACAAAGCCGGAGCTTTTCGGCCTTGTACGATCTGAGCAAGCAGCTTCTGAGCGCGGGCAGGTGCAGGAACTGACCATCGGTTCACCAGTCGCAGGAAGCGGTGATGCCGCCAGCCCACCCTTGCCAACACAGCTGCCACGCCGACAGCCCAGAGGAGGAAGGTCAACTGCTCCCCATTGATATTCAACGGACGTGCAGGAGCTTTCGTAGCCTGCGTGGCTGTTCGCGGAATGGTTGCCACGGTTTGGTCTGTTTGAGCTGGGTCAATCGGTTCAGCATTCTCCATGCCCATCGTCAGGAGGGACGCGGAAGCAGCCGTATGCGGCACAGCTTGTGCCGGTTCAGCAGCGGGCACAGGGCTCTGCATCGCAGGACGCGGCAGCACAGGCCGCCACGGAATCAGGAAGCCCAGCAGCACAACCATCAGCAGCGCGTACACCGTGCGTTGGCTGTATCGCCGGGAAATCACGGGCGCAAGGGCTGCCATCAGGCACGTCACCGCGCCCATCGACAGCGTACAGCCAAGCAGCATTTGCAGCCAATATGCCATGTTCATTCCTCCGTCATCTGATCAAACCATTGCCGCAGCTCGGATTTGTCCTTGTCGCTTAGCTGCATGCCGGTCAGGCAGGCCAGCAAGCTGGACAGGCTCTTTCCGTGCACCTGCTTAATAAAGGTTGAGGTTTCCATCTGCAGATATTCCTGGCGGGTGATCAGCGGAGAAAACGTCTTTTCTCTCCCTTTGCCCTTTTTCGCTTCAAGGAAGCCACGTTCGATCAACCGCGCCACAAGAGTTAAGCATGTCTGCGGTTTCCATGCGCGTTCATTCCCCACAGCCTCCATCACCATGGCCGTGGTGACAGGTGGTTTTGCGCTCCAGATGTAGTTCATGATGGCGAATTCGCTTTCCGGCAGTTGCATATCCGTCTCTCCCTTCTTATTCTACAGCCTGTCTTGCTTTATATTCTACACTACGTAGAATTTCTTGTCAAGGGATTTGGGCGTAACATTTGTAATTCCTTTAGGCTTGAGGGGTTGCAAGCACCCGCTGCACAACTGTGCTACATCTGCTGCTTAGCAATTATATAACGCGCATAAAGAAAAACTCCTTTGTGATCTCTTTCGCTTGTATGGGCTACAAAGAAGGAAATTCTCTTACCCAGAAATGAAATCAATGCTTATGCAAAAACGGCTTGTCTGTCTCGTCAGGTCGCAGATTGGCGGACGGCATTCACAATATCACTATGGAGCATCCGTTCAATCTTATCCTGCATTGTTTCTGCATTCGCTACCGGGAAAAAGGCCCGAACAACAAACGATCTGCCATCAATCACCTTGGTGAAGGCTGCAAAAAACTGTTTGATTTCATTTTCATCGGTGGTGTTCATCATATTTTCCATACTGTCATTCTCCTTCGGTATCATGGGTTTTACATTTTCTGCAATTAGGACATCGAAAAAGCGGCGGTCGGTATGATCGTCGCTTCAACATCATGGTCGATAATGATATGATTGGCTTGTGTTTCCATCTGTTAACATTGGTTTTCCGGTAGAACATCAGTTTTATTCAGTTCTATCGCTCAATTCTGCCTCGATCTCCTCAATCGTGGGCAAGCTGCTCTTAAAGTTGTCAGGAACCAAATGCGTTAATTGATAGCTGGAAATGCCCAGGGGCTGGCTGGTTGCTTCCAACGCATACTGTGCCTGAACCTTGTCCATATCCTTACAAACCAGCAAACCGAGCGTTGGCTGATCTTCCGGCATCTTCATCTGATGATTGACCGCCACCACATATGCGCCAAGCTGTCCCATGTGGCTGGGTTCAAAACGAGTAGCCTTTACTTCCACGACCACATAGCAATGCAGCTTGGCATGGTAGAAAAGCAAGTCAATGAAGTTTTCCGTATCGCCCATTTCCACGCGGACTTCACGGCCCATCAAGGCAAAACCAGCGCCTAATTCAAGCAAGAACTTTTCCGTATTCGTCAGCAAGGCGTCCTTCAATTCTCTTTCGTCATATTTCTCCCGTAATGTCAAAAAATCGAAATTGTAAGGGTCTCTTGTCATAGACTGTGCCAAATCGCCTTGCGGATCGGGCAATAAACGCCGGAAATTCGTCAATGCCTTTCCTTGGCGTTCATATAAGTCAGTATCCAGGAAATTCAGCAGAACATCTCTCGACCAGTTGTTTTCTAATGTTTTGCGCACATAAAACATCGCTCTTTCCGGGTCGTTCTTGCACTTATCAATTAACAGCTTTTGATGTCCCCAGGGAATCAGAAAAATAGCTTCTCTCGAATCGTCCCCAGGTTGGGGACGATTTGTAATGGCATGAGAATCGTCCTCAACCTGGGGACGATTCTCCACTGCAATCACATCATCAGAAGGGTACAACTCATAGAAGTATCTCATATATTTGAGGTTCGTAACTGAAAATGAATGAACATCCGGGAAAATGCTTTGCAGATCGGTACTGACAGCTTTATAAAACCCAGCTCCATATTTTGCGTTTTCGCTCATATGGGAAATATCTTTGCCAAGGCTCCAGTAAAAGCGCAGCATCTCATCGTTCACCTTCACGGCGGCTCGAATTTGGCTTTGCTTGAATCTTTTGCTGACTTTCTGAATCCAATCCCGATAGCTATTATCGGCAGAAAGTAGTTTGCTCACATGGTAGCCCTCCATTCATATCGACTGCATATAGGGCAGATTTCTCTTGTATTATACCCGAAATATACGGAAGTTTCAATCAGTGACATAATAGTAAAAAACCTTTTATCCGTTTTTTCGAGGCAGGACAACCAACAGGTCATCCTGCCCCAAATAGGTGTCCGGGAAGCCTTGATTTACCTGGACTTGTTTCGTTCTAAAGGGTAACGCTACACGCTGCTTTCTGCCGCTGCCGATAGCGGCGCTGCTTTTCCCTGATTTTGGCCTGCTTTGCCGACGCTCCGCATGATGTACAGTAGCGTTGGCGATTGCTGCCGGGGATACTTCCGATCGTTCCAATCCACGGTGTCCATGCGGATGCGCTTCCACTTTCCGTTTTTGCCCATAATGCGGTTTCCGTTTTCATCCAGGGCATAAGCCGTTTTTGTTTTGTCGTTCCAATGTCCCTGCTCGTCCATGGAGCGCATGGTGCAAAGAATATGGGCATGAGGATTGGGAGGATCGCTGTCCTCAAAATGCACCGCCAAATCGACAATCATACCCTTATCAACAAACTGTGTCTGGCAGTAATGCCGTATCAAGTCAATGTTATCCTCAATGGATAATTCCTTGGGCAGCGTGATGATAAATCGTCGGGCAGTCTGGGCGTTATCTTTTGTTTCCGATGCGTCCACGGCATTCCAAAGCGTCTGCCGATCCGCATAGGCTCTGGGCGCATTGGGCGGCAGCAGAATGTCTTTGAATACGATCCGTTCCAGATGGTCGCCGGATTTCCATCGCCCATCATATTCAGAAAACAGTTTTTCACCGGATTGATAGGCAGCGGCGGCCATCACGGACTCACCCTTCGATCTGGACACAATTCTGATATTGAAATGGGGACAGGGTAAGCTCCTTTCGTATTGTGATCATCTCGTTCATGATCGCATGAGTAAGATGTCCTATACATAATGTCATACCTGCTGCCAGCTTGTACTTTTTATACTGGCGGACAGCGAAGTGCTGCGGCTTTTTCCTCTCCAACCGTTCAAACATAATGTCCACCGCGTTCTGGAACCCCTCGTCATCCTCCCGGGTTTCCATGGCGTTGAGCATATCAATGAGGGTTGAGAAGTTCTGCTCTGCCTGGGGCGCTTCATAGTGGATGTAGCCGATCAGGGCGGTGTACAAAAGCGTTTCGGCTTTGGTCCAAAACTCATCGTCGGATTTTCCGTCTCCTTTCGTATTGGCGATGAGGCAAGTGACCAGCTTGAGAATGTCTTTTTCGCCGTGAATGTAGGCGAAGGGGTTGTAGTGCATGGACTTTTTGAAGTTGATGGTGTTCAGGATTTTCAGCTTGTACCCCTTTTTCAAAAGCAGCCTGCCGCACTCTACCACAATGCTGCCCTTTGGATCAGTGACCACATAGCTGGAATGGCATTGAAGGAGATTCGGTTTGACGAAGAAGCGGGTCTTGCCGCTGCCGGAGCCACCGATCACCAGTACGTTTTTATTACGGGCGTGAGCGGGATTCTTCGGACGGTTGCTCATCATCAGGCGTTCCGTCTGAGTCAGGATCACATTCTGCTCAAACACCGGATCGACGAAAGGCTGAATATCCTGTGCCGTACCCCATCGGGCAGAGCCGTACTCCATGCCTTTGCGGTATTTCTTGGCGTTCTGGCTCTTGATATGAACAGCAATGCGCAGAAGTGCGCCTACCACCAGTCCAATGCACAAATCCAGCGGATGAAAGCTGGGCAGGGGCAACTGAAACGCCACGCCCAGGCTATTCATCAGGTTCATGGCTTTTTCAGAGGCATTGATACCTTCCGCCAGTCGCCACGCTTCGCCCAGATTCGTTGCCAGCAGCCCGATCACCACATAGGGAAGGTTGAGCAGAATGATCTTTTTCAGGTTCATCTGCTCAACTCCTTATCCTTGTTGCGGACGGGATCACGGGCGGCTACCATCTCTTTGAGCTTTTTCAGGAGTTTCAGAACGGAAGGACGTTCCTCACGCTTCATCTTCTTCTCCGTCATTTCGGACAGCATGGCGGTAATGGCATCGTTGTCCCGCGCCTTGAAAAAGACGAGGAACTTGGGATCGTCGCCTTTGACCTGCCGGATGGCATAGTCCACGCCGTATTTGCGGGCGATGCGCTCAAACTCCTTCATGTTGGGATCATTCAGCTCGATGCTGGTCGCTCCCTGATCTTTCTGCAAAAGCTGCTTCACACTTTGCTTGCCATGCTTCGTTACGTCCTTATGGGCGTGATTCTTCATATAAGAAAGCATTTTGCTTGCAGCCTGAGCCAGCTTCCGAGCAGAGAACTTACTGCCGTTGACCATGAGCATCACGGTTTTGTTTTCAATATCCTCCTGCAAAAAATCACCTCCTTGATGGTGCAGGATTCAATGGGAATCGTAATCAGGGTGGTACGAACAGCCGATGCAGCAGGTAGTGCATGGCGCTTCCTCCTTTCAGGGCATAGAAAAACGCCCTTCAGAAAAGTGAAGAGCGTTTACGATGCTTGATTTACTTGCGCTTGCGGGCGTAACGGGGAACGGGTTTCTTTTTCATGCTCACGATGACGATCACGCCCGCGATGCCAGCCAGCCCCAGGCCAATCCAAGTCAGCGTCGTGGGTGACACATCCACACCGGTGGAAATGCTGGGATAGTTGACGAATCGCTTCAGCTTGGTGGGTACCTTGTACTTCTCGTTGATCTCCACCGTGATGGTATCATCGCTGACCGTGAAGCCTTCCACCGTGGCGGTTTCCCGGATGGTGTACTTACCGGGTGTCAGGCCGTAGATGGACACCACGCCGTTCTCCGCGGACACAACCTCCTGCACCACATTGCCGTTTTCGTCCTCAACTGCGAAGGTAGCGCCTGCAAGGGCGTTTTTCTTGTTGTCGGACTTGAAGAACATATAGGTGCTGGGAATATTGACGAGGGTGATCGGCTTGGGTTCCGTCCAGCTTTCATCCACATGGAGCAGATAGTCCTCCATGCGGTTGTAGCCTTCGGGAGCCTCCGTTTCACGGATGATCCAATCACCGTAGTCGAACTTGGTGAAGATGAACTCGCCCTTATCGTTGCTGACGGCAGTTTCGACCACCTCATGGGTAACAGCGTTGATCAGGCTGAACTCCACACCGGGCAGGTATTTGCCGGAGGTATCCACCTTGATGAACTGCACCCGCTTGAAGTGGTTCTTCACCGTGGCGATGGGCTTATCGCTGCTGCGGTAATCAGCATCGATGGTAACGGTGATTTCCTCCCTGCTGGCCAGATAGCCGTTCGGGGCGGAAAGCTCACGAATGCTATAGCTGCCGTAGGGAACCTTGGTGAAGCGCACCATGCCGTTTCCATCGGATTCAGCGACTGCGAAACGCTCACCGAAGGCGTCGAACAGGCCGAAGGATGCGCCCGCCAGGGGCTTACCATCCTGATCGACCTTGCGGATGACGATCTCATTGGGAACATTGACGATGGTGGCAATGGGCTGTTCGGGGTTGATGAAAGTGCCGTCCAGCGTGATCTCCACATCCGTTTCAGCAGGCAGATACCCTGCCAGCGGCTTGGTTTCCACCACACGATAGGTGCCGAAGGGAACCTTCTCAAAGGTAGCGATACCCTCACGGTTGGTGCGGGTAGTCATGATGGCGATGCCGTTGGCAGCGACCAGACCGAACTCCACGCCAGCCAGCGGATTCTCCGATTCATCCAGCTTTTCAATGGAGAAGCGGGTGTAATCGTCGCGGGTGGTGGTATCGCCGGTGACAATGCCATCCTCACTGACAGTGAAGCTCATGGTCACATCGTTGAGAGAATAACCATCGGGAGCATAGACCTCTCGGAAGGTGTAGCGTCCGGGCGTGACGGGGATGTTGGCGATCCTGCCCATTGCATCGGTGGTGTCGCGGTAGATGATTTTGCCGGATTCGTTGTACACCTCGATGATGGCACCGGGCAGCGTCTTTTCGCCGGTGATGTCGGTCTTGGTGAGGGTGACTTTGGTGTGGATCAGCTCATTGTGAATGGCGTCCACCATCAGTACACGCAGCACGTTTTCATCAGCCGCCTTTCGGTCAGGGGTGATGGAGAGATCAAAGCGATCAGCGGTCATCTTCCAGCCATCAGGAGCAGCAAGCTCGCGGATGTAGTAATCTCCATGAGGGAACGTGCCGTTTAGCGTCAGCATGCCGTTCTTGTCGGTGGCACCGGTGGCAACAAGGGTGTCTGACATCAGGGTGCCATAGGCATAGGGCATGTCCTCTGCCGTGAACAGGCCGAAGACGAACCCTTCACCTGCTTCATCGGTCAGAATGGACTTCACGCCGTCCTTGCCGCTGGTGACGATGCTGATTGCTTCCTTCTCCTTGAACAGAGAGATCTCCGCAGGCAGGAAGTCGTTTTCCGCATTGAGGCTGACTTCCACCAGCGCGGTCTGATCGTCCCTGTACTTGAGGTCCACCACATAGGCGCGGTCCGTGAAGAAGTACCCTTCGGGGGCAGAAACCTCCGTTACGTTGTACTTGCCCAGAGGCAGTTCCTTGGAGGCGTCGCTGCCATTCGCCGTGGTGGTGATGGTGTCTACCAGCTCGTCCGCCTGATACCATACGGTGCCGTCCTTGCCGGTGATGTCCTCGGCAGCGCGGATTTCAAACACCGCACCCGCCAGGTAATCCTCCTTGTATACGGGCGTATGGACTTCATTGCCCCAGGCGTCAGTGGTGATCTTCACATCCGTCAGCTGAAGACCCTTTTTATCCAGCAGGATGCGGCCCATGACAGGATCATTGGGAATCTCGATTTCCAGCTCGTAGGTCTGACCGGGCAGATCGCCCTCATGGCCAACGAAAACGGAAAGCGACTCGGTGCGGATCAGGTACCCTTCCGGGGCTTTGACTTCCTCGACGAAGTACAGGCCCCAGGTGACGGTTTCGGGGAGCGTAACAGAACCAGTGTCATCCGTGGTGAAGGTGTCAATGACCTGTTCGCGGGGATAGTACACGGTCTGTTTGACGTATTCGCCGTTGGCATCCTTCAGCTTGAAGCTGGCGTTGGAAAGCGTGATGACCTTGCCGGTTTCGCTATCTGTCTTGATGAACTTCAGCCGATACAGGATGGGCTGATCAGAAAGCGTCAGCGGCGGCGGGTTCACAAGGCTTTCCGTGCCGTCGATCTCAAAGGTGATCGGGCCTTTGATCTCGTAGCCTTCCTTGCCCTTGACCTGTTCCAGTACATACACGCCGTAGGGCAGCGCCTTGGTCATAGCATAGCCGTTGGCATCGGTGACGAGGTAATCGCGCTCGATGTCACGGGCATTGTCATAGGAGCCAGCCTTCTGGAGATACACGCGGAACTCAGCGCCGGGTTCGGGTGTTTCCACGCGGGTGGGATCTGCTGCAGCAGTACCGTCACCCAGCAGCTTGACGATGGCCTGTGCGCCGTACTTGATCTCATTGGTGATGACGCCTTCATAGGTGATGACGGCTTTCTCAGACTGCTTGGCGGCGTCGCGGGCATCAATGGCGATGGGCTTGTTGCTGGGCTGGTAGCCGGTGGGCGGCGTCAGCTCCACCACCTGATACAGACCGGGCCAGAGGTTATCCGTGGTGACAAAAGCATCTGCGCCAGCCGTCTTGATGGATTCGATGACCACATCGCCCTTGACATGGATCACATTGCCCTGACGGTCTGTGATGGTATCGGCGGCAAGCACCTGGAACTCCGCGCCGGTGAGAACGCCGTCGCCGCGAGTGCCGGGAGCATCAGCAGGATCACCGCTGTATTCATCCGCATCGCGCTTGTAGAGTTTCAGTTGCACCAGCACAGGCTGGTTGGTGGCGGTCAGCTCCGTGGTTTCGTCAGAATGAACGGTGGCTTCAAGGAATACCTGTTCAAACACATATCCTTCGGTTGCACCACGTTCCTGAACAGTGTACTGCCCCTTGCGTAGCGGTTCAGACATGGCGACGCCGTTTGCATCCGTGACCATCGTGGTGGCAAGACCCTGACCGTACTGGTCGGCGTAGTAAACATCGAACACCACGCCAGCAATGGGATTGCCGTTTTCACGGTCTGTCTTGGTCAAGCGCAGCCAGCCCTTGGTGGGTTCGTTCTCCACGTCGATTTCGTAGGTGCAGAAGTTTTCCTCGTTAATGATCATCTCCGTGGAAAAGTCATTGTCCACGAAATGAGGCGGAACCTTGGTTTCATCCACCTGGTACACGCCATAAGGAAGCAACGGCGTCACAGCGATGCCGTTGGCGTCCGTGGTGATAACTGCGACCACTTCACCGTCTCCCTCGCCGTTGTGGGAGGGCAGACCGCTGATGCGCGTGACGGTAAACTCTGCACCCGCCAGGGCTTCGCCGGTCAGCTCATCCAGCTTGCGGATACGGAGGATACCCTGGATGGGTTCGTTGGTAACAGAAAGCTCGGTGGTTTCATCCGGGTTGACGATGGCGGTCAGCTCTGCCAGATCGTGAACATAGCCGACAGGTTCATCTTCTTCCTGCACCAGGTACCTGCCCTTGCGAAGCGCAGGAGAAACAGCGACGCCGTTCTCATCCGTGGTCATGGTGCAGGCAAGGCCGGTACCGTAATCATCGTAGTAGTACACGTTGAAAGTGATACCTGCGATGGGATGACCGTCCAGGCTGTTGGTTTTGGTCAGCTTCAGCCAGCCCTTGGCAGGCTCATTCTCTACGACCACCTCATAGGTCTTCAGGTTATCATCCGAAATGGTGACTTCCACAGAAAAACCGTTGTCCACAAAATGTTCAGGGACAACGGTTTCTTTGAGCTGATAGGTGCCGTAGGTCAGCAGAGGCGTTTCAGCGATGCCGTTTTCGTTGGTAGTGATCACGGCGACCACTTCACCATTGCCAGCTCCGTTGTATGCAGGGATGCCAGAAACGCGAGTGATGGTGAACTCCGCACCTGCAAGCAACGCACCCGTTAGCTGATCTTTCTTTACAATGCGGATTTTACCCTGAATGGGCTGATTGTCAGCTTCCAGATAAGTGGTTTCATCCGACAGGACGGCGGCACTCAACTCGACCAGTTCATGGGTATAGCCGGTCGGATTCGCATGCTCTACCACGCTGTAATCGCCCCTGCGCAGCGGAGGCGAAATGGCAATACCGTTGTCGTTGGTGGTCATGGTGCCAGCCAGATTACCGGAAGTGTCGTAGATATCAAACTGAACACCGGCAACGGGCTGACCGGTCATGCGGTCCGTTTTCTCCAATTGGATGAAACCGGACATAGGCTCATTCTCCACCTCAAAGGAGTAGGTTTTGCCGTTCTCATAGGCGTTAACTTCGGTGGAATAGCCGGTGAGAATGAAACCTTCCGGGGCAGCGGTTTCTTCGATGCGGTAACGGCCCCATTCCAGCCAACCGGTTGTGATTTCGCCGTTCACATCGGTGACAATGGTGATGCTATCGCCAATTGCCATGCCCGATACCACCGCAGGACCGGAAAGACGGGTGATCTTGAAGGCTGCGCCTGCCAGCCTATTACCGGTGAGAGAGTCTTTCTTGATGATCTTGATGCGGGCAGTGATCTTTTCATTGGCAAAGGTGACACGGGAAGTCTGTCCATTGGAAACATTGACCGTCTGCACGTTTACCGAGCCCAACGTGTACCCTTCGGGTGCGGTGCGCTCACGGATGGTATAGGTTCCGGGCGGCACGTCGGTGAAGGTCACAACACCATCCGCGCCGGTGGTCATGGACTGGATGACCGTGCTGCCGCTGATAAGATCGAAGGTAGCTCCCGCCAGCACCTTGCCGGTCCCGGCGTCCGTCTTGGTGACGGAAACAGAGCCATAAGGAACATCGAAGGACACCGTAACGGATTTCAGAGGATACGGAAGTCCCTGGATCGGGATCAGAAGTTTCTGAATCGGCTCATACGAAACGCCGACCACGAAACCGGCTTCTTCATCCGGCGAAGACATGGATTCTGCCCTGAAGCTGAAAGCAGAAGCAGAGGACGAAATGGTGATGGTATCGCCGCTGTTGAGATAGTAATAAGAGTTGTCCTCGCCATAAGTGTGACCAGTCACCGTGCCATAGCTCTTGCTGATGCGAATCAGATCGGCGTCCGTGGTCAAGGTGACAGTGCCGATGGTCATGCCGCCGCTGGTGGTGACGCTCTTGTTGGACACATATACCTCGCCGGTCATGTAAGCACGGGCAATGCCGTTCTCGGCCAGCCAACGGGCATATTCCAGGTACACCGAAGGTGCATTGTCGCTGGCAGCATAGAAATCATCCATGTCCCAGTAGTCGCGCACATATCGGGAACCTTCCAGCTCTTTGATCACTTCGCGGATCGCAAACTGACCAGCCACACGCGACCAGGTGCGATTGTCCGAATAGTATTCATCCAATTCCATGAAAGGAACCGTGTGACGCAGCACCCAGCCAATGGCATGCATGGTGGATTCTTTGTACATGACGCCGGAGTAACCGGGCGTGTTCATGTAGGAAGCAAGGTCTACCACCGTGTAGGGGCCGGTAGGCTGATAGCCGCCGCCCGAAATGCGTTCGCCGGGACCGGGCAGCAGATGTTCCAGACAGTACACCATGTAGCCTTCCAGATAGTGCGGGGTGGCATAAATCTTGCCGTAATCCGGCAGCGTGGCAATCTGGAGATAATCGCTGTCCTTGCCGGAATCGCCGTAAAGTCCACTCTGTCCTACATAGAAGCTGCCCGTGTACATGGAAATATCACGCAGACTGAAACCATACATGGGCGAGGCACGCAGGCTGAAAGTGTTCATAGCTTTCGGTGCATACCGGAACGCAAAATCCGTTACATCGAAATCCTGCGCATCCGTTTCCCATGTTTCATTGGCCAGCACATAGATCGAATTGTAGTCCGTCCATTTCAGCGTGCCGTCTGCATAGGTATCGCCGTACATGTAGCGGACGCGGTACCAGTAACGGCCCATGCTGTCCTGCTCGACAGATTCGACCTGAACGGCAGCGTCTTGGACAAACACGCCCAGGTTCAGATCACCTTCATAATCGTCTGAAGCGCTGTCATCCACTTCAAGGAAAGCTCTGGTGTCCGTGGTGACAAGGACGAAAGTTCCTTCGGACGCAGGAGCGATTTCATCCACGGGGATCTCAGCTGAAGATTCATCCTCAATAGAGGGAATCTCCTCAAGCTGGGAATCGTCAACAGGCGGTACAACCTCTTCGGGCTGCTCGATAGGCACTTCGGGTTCAATGAGTGTTTCTTCGGAAGGAATACCCGTCTGCTCTGACTGATCAGGAAGCTCAGGCAAATCATCCGCAGGCTGTTCGGTTTCTTCCGGCTGCTCCACCACAGGAATATCCACGACGGATGGGAGTTCCGAAGGTTGCTCAGATTCTTCAGGAATATCCACGACGGGCAGATCTTCCAAGACTTCATCAGGAGCCATGCCTTCAACCGCAAACACGGCAACTTTTCCATCCCCCACAAAAACCAGCGCAAAATTGGTGGTGAGGGCGGCAGCGTCAATGTCTGCGCCAGTCAGCAGCGTTGCGGGCAGATCGTTCGCATACACATGGGCCAGAATCAGATCACCCGCAGACGTAAGGAACTGAACTTCCAGAATGTTCAGCCCATCCTGCTCAATGAAGTCCGTTACCAGCAGAATGCCGTCCGGCTCAATGGTAAAGCAGTGCTCCCACATATCAGCAGCGCTGAATGCCTGAATGCTGTGATCGGTCATCAGGTAGGCATATCCATATGCGTCAATCGCTGCTTTGACGGAATTTTCTTCGGTGATGACTTCCTCTATCGGCTCATCTTCCGTGAATGATTCGGAAGGATCATCTTCGGGAAGCGGTTCCACAGGCGGCTCCTGCTCCGGTTCATCCTCAATCACCGGTTCATCTTCAATGACAGGCTGTTCCTCGCTGCCTGTATTCGGATCGTCCGCAGGTTCCTCACCGGGATCGGAATCATTAGCAGGCATATCCTCCTGAACGGGTTCATCCGGCATTTCTTCGGAGGGAATATCGGATTGCTCCGGCTGTTCGGGAATATCGGGGTCGGTCGGTTCGGTTACAGGCTCGTCTTCTGTCGGAATCTCCACGGGCGGTTCGATGGGTTCGACCACTTCATCCGGCATTTCTACCGGCTGCTCAAGCTCATCGGGCAGAGCGGGTGATTCTTCGACCTGTTCAGGTTCCTCCGAAGGTGCTTCCGAAGGCTGCTCAGTGCTTTCTTCTACCGGAATTTCCTCCGTTTCCAGCACTTCAACCGTATCGGTAGGCGTTGCTACTTCTTCGGCGTAGATGGGCGCAGGCAAGCCGGTCATAAGCATGGCCATGGAAAGCAGAATCGCCAACGCCTTGATGTACTTCGATTTGATCTTTTTCATGTGCTCCTCCTTGTACAGCATGGGGTATGGATGGACTGTGTTAATTCTGCACGGCCATCACCACCAGTTGACCATCGTCAGAATGATAATCGCGGTCGCAGGTAATCAGGGTCAGGATATGATCGTCCGTACTGACGTGTACGCCAGTGTCGTACAGCGACCACTCCTGCACACGATCCAGGAACGCCTGGTAGTCCGCATCCGACGCAAAGTCCGCAGCAGATGCATCCCAATCGCTTTCCCGTTTGTTGATGACCGCGAACACCGTATAGCTGCAGGAGCCATACAGGGTGTCGAAAGTAATGTCTGCATGAGCATTTCGGAAGCTGGCGCTTTTGTACTCATGCAAAGGCTGGAACATGGTAGTGGAACGGCTGCGCCTCATGTGGTGGCCGTACACGGCGATGTTCCGGCTGGGCGTGCTGTAATCTGACTTGCCCAGCGAAAACAGGCATCCGATGATGTTTTCCTGCCGGTCGAAGGTGTGATCCAGGTAGTAGTCCACATCATTGGTCAGCACTACAGGGTAATCCACCTTCGTGCCGGGAATTTGCAGCCAGCCAATGAAATCGCTGTTGACGGCTTTGCAGGCGTCAAGGTCTGCGCCGGTGTAGCCGGAGTTACCGCTGGCTGGTTTGCTGATGGCAGGCTGCGTGGTGGGCGTAGTTTCCTGCACAGCAGGTTCAGTGGTCACGACAGGCAGCGGAGGAATAACGGTGACGGAAGGTTCTTCCGTAATCTCGGCAGGAAGCTCCACGATAGATTCCTCTGCCGAAGCCTGTTCTTCCGGCGTCTGCACTGATTGGGCATCCTGCACAGTATTTTCAGGATCGTCCGGCTCCCGAACATCAGGCGCTTCCTCGGTAGTGTCAGGCAGCTTCAGCTGCTGGGAAAGCGTTTCATAGGCTTCTGCGCCGGTGGTGATCTCGTTTTCCTGCATCCACAGGGATGCGCCAACAGCGGCAATTCCCGCTAAAAACAAAATGACCGCCAATACAGCGGTCAGGGGCGATGAGCGCGATCTGCGCTTGTTATGCGACATGTCAAACCTCCTTGGCAAAAAGATACGGATGATCGTGACGCACACGGGCGTCGTAGTAGTTGGTCATGGTGCCGGTGGCGTTGTACAGGGTGGTCAGCAGATATGACTTGATATTGCCCACTCGACTGGTCGTTCTGTTCAGGCAATCAAAGACATATTGCAGGTGTGAGCTTCTGAACTTGAGGAGCCGTTCGCGTACCAGATCGGCAGGAAGCTCCTCGCCGGAAATGGTGAAGTACTGCGCTTTAGAACAAAGGACTTCAACGATCAGATACACGATTTCATCCAGACGCTCCGGTTCATATTGCTGGCACATGACATCATACTCAATGTGACTCCGCACCAGCGCCTTGTATTGCGCCACCATGCTCGGCTGCTCACGCACGGGCGTTGATGGATAAGGGATTGATTGATAAGGATTTGCTGCATGAGGTATTGATAAATCAATATTTTCTCTATGCGTGTTTAATCTATGAGTATTTAATTGCATGGGATTTTCCAACGTAGGCTGATCCAACGCAGGGAAATCCAATGTTGGCTTATCCTGCGTTGGGTTATCCAATGTTGGATTTTCCAACACAGGCTTTTCCAACGCTGGTGAAACCGGCTCTTGGCTATCCGCATCCACTTCCGGTGCTTTGGGTTGCTCATAGATCACATACTCCGTATCCGTCAGCTGGCCTTTCTCATTACGCACCCGGTTACGGATCACATATCCGGCGCGTTCCAGTTCTTTGACTGCTTCACGGATGGCATCCACACCTTCGCGGCTGATTCGCGCCAGCCCAGCCAGCGTGTAATCCCAATCGTCCGGCAGAGAAAGCAGCACGCTCATAAGTCCCTTGGCCTTCAGCGTCAACTCACGATTTTTCAAGTGATGATTTGCCATAACGGTGTAATCCCTCGTTTTCTCAATCCTGAAGACTGGCACATGCTATCCTCCTTTCCTTCGGGGTATAAAAAAAGCGCTCCTGATGGAACGCTGGATCGAGGGCTGTTCATCTTGCCTGCTCCCTGCGCTGTCGCTGCTGCCATGCTCGTTCCAGCACCCGAATAACATAGTTCGTTACCTGATCCGGGGTATAGCCGCGCGGGCAATACTGCGCAATGGTCTTCATGGGAATGACAACCTTATCTACCTCGGTTTTCTTTTCCTCGGACATGATGGCGCGCATCATGTCGATATTAAGTGTCCCTTCCTGACTGAAGCGTTTGAGGCGCTGTGCCTGAGAAAGAGAGGGCGTAGCCTGCTCGCTGTCCATTGCATCCAGCAGATCGGTCTGCTCTTTGGGCTTGAGGTACGACAGTTCGACTGCCGGGTTGAAGGCGATTTTCTTTTCATCCACCATGTCGAGCAAATCAGGAATCAGTTCGGTGAGACGGATGAAACGCTGTACTTGCTTAACGCTTTCCCCAGCTTCTTCTGCTACAATGACATTTGAACGTCGCTTGTCTAAATTCGGGTCAAGTTGGCCCGAATTTTCTTTTGAGGGCCGTCCAGCTTTTCTGCGCAAGGCTTCCAGCTTCATCCGATACGCCCACGCTCTCTCACTGGGCATCAGCGTCTCACGCTGGATGTTGGAGTCAACCATGATGATCGTGGCGGCGTCATCGTCCAAATCGCGGATGATAACGGGCATGGTATCGCGCTCGGCAAGCTCGGAAGCCCTGTGACGCCGATGACCGGCAATCATTTCATAACCGCCGTCCTCACGCGGTCGAACAAGGCCAGGAACCAATACGCCATGCTCTCTGATGCTTTCAGCCATGTCAAGCATACGATCATCGTCTGTTACCTTGAAGGGATGATTCTCAAAGGGATGAATCTCGGAAAGTGGTATTTCTACTACCTTTTCCCGCTGTTCATCCGCACGGCTTTCCTCCGTAGAGAACAGATCATCTACCGAGGTCAGCTTTACGTTTTTCGCGCTGCTTTTCAATCTTCATCACCTCCTGCGTCAGCGCATGATACGCCGTGGCAACTTTACCTTTAGGATCATGGGTAAAAATGCTCTTGCCCTCCGCACTGATTTCGGCGGCTCGTACCGAATGGGGAATGTCCACTGCGAAAACTCTCAGCTTGCTGCCGTAGGTTTCTCGAAGCAGTTGGCTGATGTCCCTGGCATAGTTTGTACGGCTGTCCACCATCGTCAGTAGAATACCGTCGATCTTCAGCTTGGGATTGATCTGGCGCTGCACCCGTCCGACAGTTTTGAGCAGCTGTTCCAGACCCTTCGCCGGAAGGTACTGCGCCTGAACAGGGATGATGACGCTGCTGGCAGCAGCCAGAGCGTTGATGGTGAGCATACCAAGCGAGGGCATGCAATCAATGAGGATATGATCATACTGCTTTTTGAGGGGTTCCAGCACCTGACGCAGCATGGTTTCACGGCTCATGGCGTTCACCAGCGATACCTCCATGCCGGAAAGCTCGATGCTGGCAGGAAGCAGATCGACGCCTTCCGCATGATGCAGGATGGCTTCGGAAGGAATGATGGGTTCGTCTGTGATGACGCTGCCCATGAGGGTGGAGAGTGTGCATGGCAGCTTGTCAGGCTGCGGATAGCCAAGGCTGATAGTCAGGCTGGCTTGTGGATCGCAGTCCACCAGCAGAACCTTTTCACCTGCATTGGCAAGGCCGACGCCCAGATTGACCGTCGTTGTGGTCTTGCCAACGCCGCCTTTCTGATTGGATAGTGCGATGATGTTGGCGTTCAGGATAATCACCTCCGTTGTATGGAATAGGGTTCACATATGCAAGAATCCAACGGGTGGGCTTACAAGTTGAAGTAGGTTGTGCAGAGTAGGGGCAGGTTCGGAATACGCAGGTTTGATCTGCTGCGTAGGGACGATGAAAGCGGCAGGAACGACACTCAGCAAAGATGCCATCCTCACCGCTGTCATAGTGTGCGGCAGGCTCATACCGCATCATCGCTTCTATGGCGATGAAGTCTCTGCGAGGCATTGATGTCACCTCCTGTATTTGGGTAACAAAAAAGGCACCCTTTCGGATGCCTGAAAATGGTTCGGTTAATCTTCACCTTGAAGATCGAACCACTTGTCAAATGAATCTTTATGGACGCGCAGACAGCGCTTACCCAAACGCATAACCTTAAAGTCTTTGGTCTTTTCGCAAAGGTCATATGCTTTTCTGATGCTGACTCCGAGAATGGTCGCTACTTCTTCCACGGTATAGGTTCGTTTGATTGGTTGTTCATTGTTCATGAAGAAACCTCCTTTGTAAATCCCTTGCTAATGGGGAAACTCGACAAACCCTGTTTCTGCTATATGCCTGCTAATCAGAACCATGGTAAGATGAGTAGGAGGTACACGAACCTTGAGCAGATGCACGCTTTTGCTGGTCGCATTAGGTGCTCCATCGAAAAACAATGCAAATATCTCACATATTCTTTTTCTTGCATTGCATTGGTAAGGATGAGGTCACCAGTTCGAATCTGGTCATCAGCTCCATGGAAAAAGCCTTGAAGCGTAAGCGCTTCAGGGCTTTTTTGGCGTTTGCGTTGGGGGGTGAAAGGACGTTTGGCCACAACAAAAAATATGGCTCTCTGTAAGGGCTACAAAAGGAAGCGTAACAGAGAGCCTAATGCGGGCGCGGAACGCTTCGCTCACAGAACGCCAACCCCCAAATTACTCTTTGCTTGGTTGCTTGCGAAAAGCGCTGGGCGTAATTCCGGTGTACCGCTTGAAAACGGTTGTAAAGTAGGTTCCGCTTTGGAAACCAACCTGCCTGCCAATATCCGCGCTGGAAAGCGCAGTATTGCGAAGGAGGCGGCTGGCCTCCATTACGCGCCTTTTATTGATGTATTCCGCCAACGCGCAATCGTTGTAGGCGGAAAATACCTTGCCAATGTAGCCGCTGGACAGGTTTAGGCAGGAGCTGATGAAAAGCACAGACAGTTCGGGATTGCAAAGCTCTTTATCAACGATCGAAGTAATTCGACGGTATAGCTGATACCGCTGATTGCTCTGGGCTTCTGTGATGATATCCAGCAGGGTATCACAGAAGCGCGTAGTAAAAGCTTTACCGGGATTTGTTTGAGGGCATTTCCACAGAGGAAAGCACCATTTATTTGGCGGACTTGAACCAGATTCTTCTGGATTGGTCGGTCAAGTTTATCACCGGCAAAGAGCCGATTGACAAGTTTGATGAATTTGTTGCGGAATATAAGGAGAATGGCGGCGATCTGGTGCTTCAGTCCTATATCGACAGATACAATCAGCTTAAAGGCACAAGCCTTGTAGCGGGGAACTAAGCGAGTCATATGGGCGGAAGCTGCCGGCGGGCCTGCCGTTGCGCCTTCCGCCCTTGTTTTCTCTATTTGGAAACCCTATTTTTACTATGGAGGAAAACCATGAGCAAGCTGATGAACCAATCGCAGGACTTTGTTACGGAAAGCCTAAGGGGCATTTTGAAGGCGCATTCGCGCATTTATACCTGTGCCAATGGAAATGTGCGGGCGCTGCATCTTCAGAAAGCCGCGCCCGGCAAGGTGAGCATCGTTACGGGCGGCGGCTATGGCCATCTTCCGCTTTTCCTGGGATATGTGGGCGAGGGCCTTTGCGATGGCGCCGCGGTGGGAAACGTTTTTACGTCGCCATCCTGCGAAACCATTCTGGATGTATCGCGGGCCGTTGCTAATGACGCGGGCATCCTGTATCTTTTCGGCCATTATTTTGGCGATTGCATGAACTTTGAAATGGCGGCGGAAATCATGGCCTCCGAAGGGGTGAAAACGAAGTGCTTTATGGCCAGCGACGATTTGGCCAGCGCGCCAAGGGAAGCCTGGCGGGAGCGCCGGGGCATTGCGGGAATCGCCTTCCTGTACAAAATCGCGGGAGCGGCCGCGCAGGCGGGCGCGACGCTTGAAGAGGTGCATGAGCTGGTGGCGGAAACGGCGGAGAGGATATCTTCCTTTGGCGTTTCCTTCAGTTCCTGCACGCTGCCCGGAGCGCGGCAGCCGATTTTTGAAATACGGGACGGCGAAATGGAAATTGGTATGGGAATCCATGGCGAGCCCGGATTGAAGCGCGAAAAGCTTTTTACAAGCCAGGAGCTGGCGCGGATTATGACGGAACGGCTATATGAGGAGGGCACGCTTGCGGCTGGAAAACAGATCGCCCTGCTGCTCAACGGCCTTGGCGCGACCAGCAGGGAGGAGCTGTATCTATTCTATAACGATTTGGAAACCTGCTTCAGCCAAAAGGGCGTTTCCATTGCAAAACCCTATGTAGGCGAATACGTGACCTCAATGGAAATGAGCGGGGTATCCGTTTCCGTGCTGCCGCTTAATGAGCGGCTTTCGCAATATATGGAGGCCGGCGCATGCGCTCCAATGCTTCATATGCTTTAATACGCATAATTGATATGGAATAGGACGGCTGCTTTATGAAAACGACGCTGTTGTTGGCAAGCGGTTGGTCGCTTGTTAGATTGCCCCCCCGGGAACGGCTGAACACGCAACAGCTTCCCCAGGAGGGCTGGCTTGCACTATCGCATTTTCCCATGCAGGTACAGGATGTGCTTTTAGAATACGGGCAGCTTCCGCAAGAAGTGCTTGTGGGCTGGTGTGACGAAGCGAAATGGATTGCGGAGTACGATTGGCTGTATGCCTGCGAATTTGATATCGAGCAGGAAAAACGGCCCGCGCGCCTTGTGCTGCATGGGGTGGACACCATTGCGGACATTTACCTGAACGATAGGTTGATCGCACGGCATGACGACCTGTTTTTGCCGGAGGACGTTGATATAACGGGCATGCTTAAAGCGCATAACCGACTGTTGATACACTTTCACAACATCCGCGACGCCGAAAAAAATGCGCGTTACGCCCCAGAATGGACGGGCATGGTTGACCGTTGGAAAACCATCCGGAAGCCGGGATACGATCGCGCGGACGAGCGTATCCGGCATGGCAGCAATTATCAGGGGGCTCATCCCTATTTTACGCCGGTTGGCCTTTATGACGATGTGGAGCTGGCGCTTTACGACAGCGCAAGGATTGCGCAGGATTGCCTGCGCGCATCCGTGCAGGCGGATAACGCGGTGGGGCATGTGGCCGGCGAGTTCCGGATTGAGCGCTTTTTTGGGCGGGAACCGCTGGCGGTGCGCGTAACCTTAACGGATGAGCGGCAAAACAGGATTTATGAGGAAACGGTTCCGGTGGACGGGGCAGGCTGCGCCAAGCACGCGGGTACGGTAGACAGGCCCATGCTATGGAACCCCAGGGGCTTTGGCGCACAGCCGCTGTATACAGTTCAGGCCGAGCTGATAGGCTGCGGCCAGGGCGAAAGCCGGGTTTTGGACCGGCGCGTCAAACAAATTGGATTTCGGAATGTGAAAATGGATGGCGCCTTCAACTTTCAGATTAACGGCAAAACTGTGCGCCTGTGGGGCGGCTCCATGGATCCGTTTCAGGGATATACGCATTGCTGGCAGCGCGACCGGGTTATGCGGGTTTTGGATATGGTTGAAAACGCCAACATGAATACGCTGCGTATTTGGGGACAGGGCATTCCGTATAAGGATGAATTGTACGAGGAGGCCGACCGCAGGGGCATTCTGATTTGGCAGGAGTTTTTCCTGGCAAACGGCGCGTATTCCGAGGGCGAAGCGTTTGAAGCGAAAATTCGCGCGGAAGCGGAATATCTGGTGCGCCGTTTACGGCATCACGCATCGCTGCTGCTATGGTGCGGCGGAAACGAAACGCGTATGGGCGCTGAATTTGCGGATCGCAACAGGCCGTTTTACGGAGAAAAATTGATAACGGAGGTGCTGCCGGAGGTTGCTGCGCGATTGGATCCTGAGCGCTATTACCATGAGAACTCCCCCTCGGGAGGGAGATGGGCCAACGACCCCTTGGAGGGCGATTATCATACGTATGATTGTATTTGGAGCTACCCGGATGGCGAGTATCCCAATATGGTATCGGAGCATATCCGTACATCGCCTCCGGCGATGCACAGCCTGAAGCGCATTGTACGGGAAGAAGGCTTTTGGCCGGACGGATATCGGGGACAATTTACCTATAACCACCGCTTCCCATTGCCCGACAGCTGGATGGAGCGCACAAATTGGCCCGCAATGATGGAGTATAAAACCGGCCCTATCTGGGAGTTTTACGACGCGGATACGCCGGAGGAAATGCTGTACCGCTTTGGAGCCGCCTATGCGCTGGAGATGCGCAGAGGCTTGGAGCGTGTGCGCATGGGCAGCCGGGAGGGCGGCCTTTATCGAAAGCGGCGCTGCCGGGGCCACTTTTCATGCAAGCTTAATGACAGCTGGCCGAAGTGCTATTGCGCCGTGATTGATTTTTTTGGCGAAGGGTATATGCCATATTATGCTACCAGGCGCGGGCAGGAGCCGGTGCTGGTATGCTTTGATATTCGGGATCACATCAATTTGTGGCTGGTAAACGATTCTGCGGAAGATATTGAGGGGACGGTCATATTTTCCCTATTTGACCCGATTGAAAACCGTTTTTCCGATACGAAGGAAGTGCGCATTGGGATGCCGCAGGGGCAATCGGATATTGTGATGAACCTGGATTTCCTTCAGTTCTTCCGCAAATATAAGCTTCTTCATGCACGCTTCGTTGATTCGTTTGGCGTGACGCGCAGCAGCGTGGTGGATTATGTGGATATCGAACGGCATATGCGCTTTCCGCAGGCGCGCCTCACTGTAAGGGCGGAGGGAAATGAGCTGCTGATTGAAACGGATCGGTTCGCCCGCTGCGTGGAGATCTGCGGCAATGCGGATGGGGATGCATTTGGCTGGATGTTTGAGGACAATTATTTTGACCTGCTGCCCGGCGAGTGCAAGCGCGTGCGCGTACTTGGCACGCACAGAAAAGGAACGATCACGCTGAAGCCCCATTACTCACCCTACCAAACCGTTGTAGAGTACAGGGCGTAAAATGAGGGAGGATCACAAGAATGCCATATACGATTGACGATGTACAGCGGACGTTGCAGGCCGCCGCGCAAGCGCTGTGCGCTATGGAGGCTGAACTGACCGCCATTGACAGCAAGCTGGGCGATGGGGATATGGGGCAATCCATGGCGAACGGAGCCAGGGCGATACAGGCCTGCCTGGCGGAACAGGAGGACGAAAGCATTTCGGAATGCCTTAACCGATGCGCGCGCGCCTTCAACCGGGCCGCGCCATCGACGATGGGAACGCTCCTAAGCTTTGCGCTACTGGAATGCGCGAAGACGCTGGAGGGAAAAAAGACCTTGCATGATCAGGATATCGCGATGCTGCCGGGCCTGTTTGCCGATACCATTCAGCGATATGGCAAGGCTAAGCCCGGCGATAAAACGATTCTTGACGCGCTTGTTCCGTTTGCGGAAAGCGTTAAAGCCGGGTGGGAAAAATACGGGGATATCCACAAAGCCCTGGTGCAAGGAATGGAGGCGGCACACGCGGGCATGGAAGCCACCAAGGGTATGGAAGCCAGGATGGGCAGGGCCCGCTGGATGCAGGGGCGTAACGCGGAATACCCCGACGGAGGATGCGTGATGCTTAACGGCGTGCTTCGGGCACTGCTTCAACCCGGCGAGCCGGGCGAACCCGAATAACAGGCGGCATGGAGGCCGTCAGGATTCCTTCGGCATGATATCGCGCGACGGGCCAAAGGATTGAACGCAATACAAGGCTTTGGGAGGGGATGACAGCCGAATTTGCGCAGGCGCGAAGCAAACCGCGCAAAAGGCATTCCGATTCAAAAGCAAAAAGCGGCGAACCGTTAAAGGCCGCCGCTTTTTTGCATACCCCGCCCTCAATAGGTGTAATTCTCCACCTCAACCTTATCCGGGTCGGTGAAGGGGGCCAGCGTGGAGATCATCTTCACGGGGGCGTTGGAATGATTGACTACGTAATGGATCTCGCCGGGCTCTACATGGATCAGGTCGCCCTGCTTAAGGTGATGGGCGACGCCGTCCACCACGATGTCCACCTCGCCCTCCAAAATGAAGAAGTTTTCTTCCATCACATTGTGGTAATGCGCCTTAAAATCCTGCCCGGCCTGGAACTGCACCACGGCAAAGTTGCTGCGCGGCCCCTTCATCAGGTACTTAGGGCCGCTGTCGCCAAAGCGGTATTCCCGTTCGTTTTCATTGATTACAAACATTGCTGAACCTCTCCTTTTCCTTTGCTTCTTGGCACCGTTACAGCCCGGGGGCGGCCCACATGAAGCGCGTCACACGGTTGTCCGCCAGCTTAAGCTGCGCTTTGTACATCTCGCGCCAGGCGGCGTACATGCCCTCGTATACCTTGTGGTTCTCCTCGTTGGGTACAAAGGTTTTATCCCATTTCACCAGCTCGCGCGCGGCCTGGCTGATGTCCTTGTAAACGCCTACGCCATAGCCGGCCAGGATGGCCGCGCCCAGGGCGGTGGCTTCCTTTACCACCGGCACCTTCACCCTTAACCCCAGCACGTCGGATAGGATCTGACACCAGATATCGCCTTTGCTGGCGCCGCCCGCGAACACAATCTCCTCGGGCACGTTGCCGGTAGCCTCGCGCACCAGCTCCAAATGGCCCTTGGTTACCATGGCGGTGTTTTCCATAATGGCGCGGTAGAAGGTGTACTTGTTGTACTTTTCCGGCTCAAAGGCAAAATTGGTGAACGTGGGGGAGGCGTGCCGCCAGGAGATGTAGTTCATCACGTCGCTGAAGGCGCACATCATGCCGTAGCTGCCGGCGGGGATTTTGGCCGCCTGCTCGTTCATGAGCTGATAGGGGTCGGCACCCAGCTCCTTGGCGCGGCGCACCTCCTCCTGGCAGAACGCGTCGCGGTACCAGCGCATCACCAGGCCGGGTTTGAAGGCCAGCGCCTCGTACTGCCATACGCCGGGCACGGCGTGGCAGTTTACGCGCACGCGGCATTCCGCGTCCGTTTGGCCGTTTAGGGTGTTGAATTCGTACTGCCAGAAGCTGCCGCCGAATACCGCCGCCTGGCTGCCGTCCACAACGCCCACGCCCACGCAGCCAAGCTGCGCGTCGCCGCCGCCGGCCACCACCGTGGTGCCCTCCAGAAGGCCGGTATCCTTAGCGCCCTGCGCGTTTACCTGGCCGACGATTTCGCCGCACTCGGCCACAGGCGGGAAGATATCGTCCTTCAAGCCCACCTTGCGCATGATGGAGGCGTCCCAGCAGCGCTTTTGCAAATCGAAGATGCCGGTGGTGCAGCCGTTGCTGGGCTCGGTTTTAAGCACGCCGGTCATTTTATAGATCAGCCAGTCGTTAAACATGCTTACGGTCTTTACGCGCGCGTAAAGCTCGGGCAGCTTGTTTTTCACCCACAGGATGCGGGGCAGCGCGCCCAGGGCATAGGTCTGGCCGGATTCGCGGTAGATTTCCTTTTCCAGCTCCGGGTTCATGCGGATGAGCTGGCCCACCTCGTCGTCGCTGCGGGCGTCCACGTTGGCGCAGGCCCAGATTTCCTCGCCCGCTTCGTCGTAAAGCACGATGCCCTCGCGCATGCAGGTGGTGCTCACCGCGGCGATCTCGCCGGGGTTTACGCCGGTTTGCGCAATGACGCCGCGGATGCACTCGCTGGCCAGCGCCCAGTTGTGCTTCCAGTCAAAGTCCATGCTGCCGGGGTAACGGGGATCCTCCGCGTGCGTCCATTCGCGCTGCACGCAGCCCAGCTGTCCGCCCTTTTCGTCAAACAGCACGGCGCGCACGCTGCCGGTGCCCGCGTCCACCGCCATCAGGTATTGGTTTGCCATTCGTATCTCCCTCCGTTTATCCGTTCTATGCCGCTTTGCTACGGTTATGCCGTTTCCCGGCCAACGGCCAGCACGCTTTCGGCGGTGCGGTCGTCGGTAATCAAAATATCCAGATACTGCCCGCGCAGCGCGGCCTGGATGGCCTCCACCTTGCTTGGCCCGGCCGCCACGCCAATCACGTTATCCAGCTTTTTGAGCGTTTCCAGCGGCGTGCTGATAAGCCGCTCCTCCAGCGGGGTGCTAAGCAGCTTGCCTTCCTTATTAATAAAGTGGCTCAAAAGGTCGCCCACGGCCCCCTGCATGCTCAGGTACAAAAAGTCGTTGTTGTTGAGAATGCCGGATTTAAAGATGGTGGCGCTTTCGTGCATTGCGCCGATGCCCACAACCGTAAGCTGGGCCACGGATATCATGCGGTTAAGCTCCATGACGCTGGCCTCCTGGCGCAGGGCCTCCGCCATTTCCTTGCTGCTGGTTAACAGCGGCGCGGGAATTAGGTGCAGCTTTGCGTTGAACACATTGCTGCGGGTATCGGGCAGGTAATAGCTTACCCCGCCGGTTAAGGATATGCAGGTAAGCGGCTGCTCTGCCAGGGTGGCCAGGTTATTGAGGATGCGGCTTGGCGTATCGCCGTAGCCGATGTTGATGAAGCTGTTTTCCCCCAGCCGCTCGCTGATGTACATGCTGGCGGCCTCGGCCACGCCCTCGTTGACCTGCCGGGCGTTTACCGGCGAGGGAATCACAAACGCGTCCTTCAGGCCAAATTCGCTCATGAGCCTGCGCTCCAGCTGCATGCGGCTTTCGCCGTCCTTGCGCAGGCGGAACTGGATAATGCCCGTCTGCTTGGCCTTTTCCAATAGCTTGATTACGCGCATGCGGCTGATGCCCATCAGCTCGGCCACGTGCTGCTGCGTCATATCCTCAAAATAATAGTACCACGCTGCCTTGATCATCAGTGATTCTTCGTAATCCATGAGCCCCCCTCAAAGCGGCGTGCGCTTTGTGCAAATGTTTTTTGGCGGAACAAATGTTGTTCGTGTTGATAGTATAGCACCGCATTCATAGAATGTCAACGCATGACGCGAAAAACATCGCCCATTTTTTGTGTGTTTGGAAAGCGGCGTTTTTTAGGCTCAAAAGCGCTTCAACTTTGTCAAGAGTGGAAAATTGGCAACCAGCCTATCCTGCATCGGGCAAAGCCGCGCGGCTTTGGCCCAAAGTTTTTTTAGCGGAATCGTTGACAATTGCCCAAAAGCATAGTATCATATTCGCAGAAACAAAAACGACATGGCAAAAACATTTGTAATGCCGTATGGAGGTTCTACGAATGAGCGAAGCGGTGAAGCGGCAGCCCGATGCGTTGATGTCGGTCAGGGGCATCACCAAATCCTTTGGCAGCAACGCGGTGCTCAAGGGCATTGATCTGTCCATCCATCCCGGTGAGGTCGTCGCGCTCATCGGCGGCAACGGGGCGGGAAAAAGCACGCTGATGAAGATCATCATGGGCATTTATACCTGCGACGAGGGCGAAATCCTGATCGATGGAAAGCAGGCAAGGCTTGGCAAGCCCGCCGCGTCCCTGGCCGAGGGCATTTACCTGGTGCCGCAGGAGCCGCTGCTGTTCCCCAACATGACGGTGTTGGAAAACATTCTTATCGGCTTTAACGAGAAGGAAACCGAGCTCAAAAAGCGCCTGGCAGGGCACATGGAGGAGCTGGGCTTCCATTTGGACTTGCAGCGCAAGGCCAGCACCCTTTCCATTGCCGAGCAGCAGCTGGTAGAGCTTCTGCGCGGGCTGATGCGCAACGCGCGCATCCTTATTTTGGACGAGCCTACCAGCGCGCTCACCTTTAGCGAGGTGGAAGCGCTGTTCAAGGTCATGAGGGATTTGAAAACCAAGGGCATCGGCATGTTCTACATCACCCACCGCTTGAACGAGGTGTTTGAAATCGCCTCGCGGGTGGCCATTATGCGCGACGGCCTGATTACCCTGGAAGGCCCGGTGGAGAACTTTACCAAGGAAATGCTCATCCAGGGCCTGCTGCCCAAGGACGCCGAAACGCTCGGAAAGGGCGAGCGGGCGTACGAGCCTGTTGATTACAAGGCGCTTAAGCCCGTGCTCGAGGTGCGCGGGCTGACCGGCTACGGCTTCAGCGACATCACCTTTAACCTGTACCCGGGCGAAATCCTGGGTATCGCGGGCGTGGTGGGCGCGGGGCGCACGGAGCTTATCAGCACCATTTTTGGCCGGGATAAGACGCTGGGCGGCAAGGTGCTGCTGGACGGCAAGGACATTACCGGCCTGCCCACCAAGCGGATTTTGCAGGAGGGCATCGACTTTGTGCCGGAGGATCGCCACCTGCACGGCCTGTTCAAGATCCGCTCGGTGTCCTCCAACACCACGTCGGCGCTGCTGGGGACCAGGGAGATCGGCAGGGTGAACATGAACCGCCGCTGCCAGAGGCGCATTGCTCAGAAATACGCGGACGACTTCCGCACCAAGATCGTTTCCCTGGACGACCTTATCGGCAGCCTGTCCGGCGGCAACCAGCAAAAGGTGGTCATCGCGCGTGCGCTGTCCACCGCTCCCAAGGTCGTCATTTTGGACGAGCCCACCCGCGGCATTGACGCGGCGGCTCGCGGCGACGTATACAGCATCATCCGCAAGCTCAAGGAGGCGGGCGTGGCCGTGCTGATGGTTTCTTCGGATATCGAGGAGGTTGTCGAGCTGGCCGACCGCGCTATTACGGTCTTCCAGGGCCGTATTAACGGCGAGTTTGACCGCAGCGAAATCACGCAGGATATTCTTACCAGCGCCTCCTTCGGCATTGGGCAGGAAAGGAAGGTGTGATCATGAAAAACCTTTTCAAGGCCCGGTGGACGTCCAGCCTGATCTTTCTGGTGCTGCTGTTTTTAATCACCGGCATCGCGGATCCGGCGTTCCTGACCTATGCGAACATTATCAGCTGCTTTAACACGGCCACCATGTACACGCTTCTGGCAGTGGGCATTGCCTTTGTTATCATGACGGGCGAGATTGACGTGTCCATTGGCGCGACGCTGGGCCTGACCGCCGCCATGACGGGATTGATCGCCCAGCGGGACGGCAGCGTGGGGCTTATGCTTATCATCGTTATTGTGACGGGCGCGTTCATCGGTCTGCTCAACGGCGTTGGCGTGGCGTACTTCGGCGTTCCCTCGCTGATTTTCACCCTGGGCACCAACAGCGTGGTGCGCGGCCTTATCTACATCATGACGGATGGCCGCACGGTAGAAAACTTCGGCGGCGCGGTATCCAGCTACGGCAATATGACGCTGTTCGCGGGCATCACCGTTTACTACGCCATCGCGGTGGCGCTGGTGGCGGCTTCTCACATCGTTTTGACCAAAACCCGCAAGGGCAAGTACTTCATCGCTGTGGGCGATAACGCGGGCGGCGCGCGGCTGGTGGGCATTTCGGTGCTGGGCACCAAGATTTTGGCCTATGTGCTGTGCGGCCTGTTTGCCGGGCTGGGCGGCTTCGTGTTCGCCTCCAAGTACGGCCAGGTGATGACCGTGGCCGGCAACGGCTATGAAATGACCGCCATCGCGGCGTGCGTGCTGGGCGGCATCTCCCTGTCCGGCGGCCTGGGCAACATGGTGGGCGCGGCCATCGGCGCGGTGATCATGTCCTCCATCAGCCGTCTGCTTGTGTTTATCGGCCTGCCCTCCACCTACGATAATACCATCACCGGCGTGATGCTGATTGTGATCGTGGTTGTGGACGCGCTGGCGCAGCGCCGGTCGGTTGAGTCGGCCAGGCGGAAACGCCTTCTGTCCAGAACGGCGGGCACGGCCCCAGAGGGAGGCGTGAAAGCATGAAAGCGGCGCTGAAAAAGGTTTTCAAGCACTGGGAGCTGTTTTTGGTGGTGTTTCTGGCGCTGGAGTTCGTGGTGTTCGGCACAGCGAACCCCAAGTTCCTGCGACCCCAATCCATCATGAACAGCATCGTCAACTATGTGAGCGTGTGCATCATTTCCCTGTTCGTCACGCTGGTTATGATTACCGGCGGCATTGACATCCAGGCCCCGTCCATCATCGGCTTAACCAGCATCATCATCGGCGTGCTGTGGAGCGATATGGGCATGAACGTGTGGCTGGCCGTGGCCATCGCCACGGCGGCGGCGGCTCTGTGCGGCGCGCTCTCGGGCTTCTTTATTGCGTACTGCGGCGTGCAGCCCATGGTGGTTACGCTGGGCGGCAGCTTTCTGTACTCCGGTCTGGCGCTGGTGGTGTCCAGCATGTCCGCCACGCCAGCGTACCAGGGCATAAGCGGCTTCCCGGCAAAAAGCGACGCGGGCGCGTATGTGGACTTCCGCTTCCTGGGCAAGGGCAACATTTTGGGCGTGCCCACGCAGATTGTTATCTATGTGGCGCTGATTGTTTTGTGCGTGTGGCTCCTGCACCGTACCAAGTACGGCGAGCGGCTCTACCTGGCGGGCGTGAACCAGCAGGCGGCGGAGTATTCGGGTATCAACACGCGCGCGGTAATCATGAGCACATATATCCTTTCAGCCGTGAGCGCCGCGCTGGCAGGCACGCTGCTCACCGCCAACGTTAACTCCGCCAAGTATAACCTGGGCTCCGGCTACACGCTGGCCATCATCACTGCGGTGGTGCTGGGCGGCACGCTCAACACCGGCGGCAAGGGCAGCATCCTTGGCACGGTGCTGGCGAGCCTGATTATCTGCATCCTGCGTTACGGCCTGCCGCTTTGCTTTGGCGTGAGCACCCAGAATCTGGACTTGCCCGTAGGCATCATCCTGGTGCTGGTGGTGCTGGGCCGCGAGATTGCCGGGCAGCACATGCTGGCCCGCGTGTTCAAACGCCGCAAGGCATCTACTTGAATTTCAGGAGGGCGAACGACCCCTCTTGGGATAAATAAAAAAGGAGGAACTCAAACATGAAAAAGATCCTGGCGATGATCCTTGTGCTGTGCATGGCGCTCACGCTGGTTTCCGCCGCTGTTGCCGAGGGCAAGAGCGCGGTGGACGGCATGACGGTTGCCTTCATTCCCAAGGTATCTGGCAACTCCTTCTTCGAGGCCGCCAATGACGGCGCTCAGAAGTACGCGGCCGAGTGGGGCCTGACGGTTGACTACATCGGCTCCCCCGACGCTTCCGTGACCACCCAGCTGGAGCTGATCCAGCAGGCGATCGACAAGGGCGTGGACGCCATCTGCATTTCTTCTGTGGATGCGACCGCCCTGGACGAGAAGCTCATCGAGGCGCAGGAAGCTGGCATCTATGTTAGCACCTGGGACTCCGACGTTTCCCCCAACGCCCGTGCGCTGATGGTTTCTCAGGGCACCGCGAGCGTGCTTGGACCCATGCTGGTTGAGATGGGCGTAGAATCCCTGAAGGAGCGCGGCGTGGACGTGGCCGGCGAGGTCAAGTACGTGTGGCACTTCTCCAACCCCTCCGTGGCGGACCAGAACTCCTGGTACGTTGCTGGCGACGAGTACATCAAGGCCAACTACCCCAGCTGGGTGGCTGTGCATGATCCCTACTACTCCAACCAGGATCCCGCTCAGTCCGTAAGCGTTGGCGAGTCCATTCTGGAAGCGTATCCGGATGTTGACCTGATCATCTGCAACGACTCCACCGCTCTGCCCGGCCAGTGCGGCGCCGCCCAGAACAAGGGCCTGACCGCCAAGGACGTTACCATCACCGGCTTCTGCCCGCCCTCCGGCATGACCACCTACCTTGAGAACGGCGTTTGCACCCGTTGGGGCCTGTGGGACTGCGGCATCCAGGGCGCCATGGGCTGCTACCTGGCTGCTTACGTGTCCGCCGGCAACACCGTGAAGGTTGGCGACAAGGTTGATATCCCCGGCATCGGCGAAGTTGAAATCCTTGCCAATGGCGACCTGGTCGAAGGCCAGGAGACCGCTGCCGAGAACAACGGCGTTGTGCTGCTGCCCGAGCGCGTTGTGTTCACCGCTGAGAACGTGGCCGACTATCCGTTCTAATCGAGCAACTTCCTTCGCAGGAGGAGCCCTTCGGGGTTCCTCCTCTTGCGGTGCGCGCCGCGGCGCGACGCGGCGCGCGCCTTCTGAAAGCGCATTTTTGAAATTTTTTTGAAAAGGAGATTGACCTTCATGGCTGATAAAGACGGATTGAAGATCGCAAAGGACTATCACGTAAGCGAGCCCTTTGGCAACCAGCGCAGCTTTTATGTAAAGGGCGCTAACAACCTGGACTGGGGCATGAAGAAGCACCTGAGCAATATCTTTGACCCCAAGAGCGGCAACACCGTGATGTTTGCCTTTGACCACGGGTACTTCATGGGCTCCACCGCGGGCCTGGAGCGCCTGGATTTGGTGATTCCCAAGCTGGCGCCTTATGTGGACTGCCTGATGGGCACCCGCGGCGCGCTGCGCACCTGCGTGCCCCCGGAAAACCGCAAGGCCATCGCTCTGCGCGTTTCCTCCGGCTCCAGCATGATCAACGACGACCTGAGCCACGAGGTTGTGGCCGTGGACGTGGAGGACGCCATCCGCATGAACGCGGACTGCATGGCCGTGCAAACCTTCATTGGCGCGGACGGACAGCTGTCCAGCATTGATAACCTGAGCCGCGTGATCAACGCGGGCATGCGCTTCAGCATCCCCACGCTGGGCGTTGTGGCCGTTGGCAAGGACATGGAGCGCACCGACCGCTTCTTCAAGCTGGCTACCCGCATCGTGGCCGAAATGGGCGTGCAGATGGTGAAAACCTATTACTGCGACAACTTTGAGGAGGTTGTGGCCGCCTGCCCGGTGCCGATTGTGGTTGCCGGCGGTAAGAAGCTGCCCGAGGGCGAGGCGTTGACCCTGGCCTATCGCAGCATCCAGGGCGGCGCGCGCGGCCTGGATATGGGCCGCAACATTTTCCAGAGCGAGCACAGCGCGGAAATGGCCCAGGCCATCCGCAAGATTGTGCACGAGGGCTTTACCGACAAGGAAGCCTACGAGTTCTATCAGGATCTGATCCACTAAGCAGCAAAAATTGCGCAAGGGCTGCCGCAGCGCGCCCGGGGCGGGGAAGCACCTGCCCCCGGGCCGGCGGCAGCCCTTTCAAAAGAGGGAACGATATGGCTTTATCCATTTTGCAGATGGTTTTACCGGTGCTTTTGGTGATTGCGCTGGGCTATGCGTGCAAGCGGCGCGGCTGGTTTGACGAGGGCGGCCTGAGGGGCGTGAAGGCGATTGTGGGCAAAATTACGCTGCCTGTGGTGCTGTTTAACGCCTTCTTTACGGCGGATTATTCCTCAACGACGCTGCTTACCTTCGTGGTGGTGTTCCTAAGCCTGGGCGCGGCGCTGGCCATAGGCTTCCTGTGCCGCCGCTTGAACCCCAACTACGGCAAGTTCATGCCCTTTTTGATGACCGGCTTTGAGGGCGGCATGCTTGGCTACGCGCTGTTTGGCCTTTTGTACGGCGCAAGCCAGACGCATGTGTTCGCCATGGCGGATATTGGGCAGACGATGTTTGCCTATACGGTGTTCCTGTCCGCGCTGAACGTGGTGAACGGCGACAAGCCCTCGGCGAAGGGCGTTGTTCGCAACATGCTTTCCAACCCCGCTTGCGTGGGCATGCTTTTGGGCATTGTGCTGGGCGCGCTGGGCCTGGGCAAGGCGGTGGCCGCCTCGGCCGTGGGCCCCCTGGTAACGGGGGTTATTTCCTTTATTACCGCGCCAACCTCGGTGCTGATTTTGCTTATCGTGGGGTATGAGCTCTCCTTCAGCCGCGCCATCATGAAGCCTGTGCTTACCACGGTTGCGCTGCGCTTTGCGGTCATGAGCGCGCTGTGCTGCGTGTGCGCGCTGATCATCTTTGCCATCGTGCCGTTTCAAAAGCAACTGCTGGTAGCGCTGATGCTGGGCTATACCCTGCCCGCGCCCTTCATTATTCCCCTGTATGCCGATGTCACGGGCCATGGCGAATATATCTCCACAACGCTGTCCATTTCCACGCTGCTATCCGTGCTGGCGTTTATTGGCATCGCGGCCTTCACGCTGGCTTAAAGAAAAGAGGCATTGCTATGTTAAAAGGAATCTCTCCCTTGATTACGCCCGAGCTGCTGAAGATCATTGCGGAAATGGGCCACGGCGACGAGCTGGTGCTGGCCGACGGCAACTTCCCGGCTGCAAGCGTTGGCAAGCGCTGCGTGCGCGCGGACGGCCACGGCTGCGCCGCCGTGATGGAGGCGCTGATGCCCCTATTCCCTTTGGATGACTTTGTAGAGGCGCCCCTGGCCGTAATGGAGGTGCCCCACGGCATGTCCCCAGAGGACAAAGCGCCGATTTGGGAGGCCTTCCGCAAGGCTGCGGATCTTGACCTGCCCACTGCCAAGTTTGAAAGGATGGAGCACGACGCCTTTATGGAGCGCGCCCGCGCCGCCTATGCCGTCGTTCAAACCGGCGAAACCGCGCTCTATGGCAATATCATCCTTCGCAAGGGCGTGGTTCGCAGGGGATGAAGAGCGGCCTGCGGCGCGAAGCGCGCGTGCCCTAACAACAACAATGCCAGGCGGCCCTTTGCCGCCTGGCATTGTTGTTTGTTGTTTGCTCCTGCGCCCTTTCGTGGGCGCGGCCCGCTGGTCAGGGGCAAAGCGCTTGAAGGTAGCGGGCGAAGTTTTGACCGGCGATGCGCTCGATAAGCGCGGGGTCAAAGCCGCGCTGGCGCATGCGGTCAAACAGGGCGGGCAGGTCGCCTGCGGTGCGCAGGCCGTCGGGGTATTGCTCGATGCCGTCAAAATCGCTGCCCAGGCCTACGCAGCGCTCCCCGCCCAGGTCGCACATATAGGCGATGTGGTCGATCACGCTGTCGATACCTGCACGGCCGTCCGGGCGCAAAAACACGGGGTAGAAGTTCACGCCCACATAGCCGTTTGCGGCAAACAGGGCGCGAAGCTGGCTGTCGGAGAGATTGCGGGGATGGCCGCACAGGGCGCGGGCGCAGCTGTGGGAGGCCATGGGCGGCGCGCCGCCATCCATCACATCCCAAAAGCCGCGCTCGTTAAGGTGGGAAACATCCACGGCCATACGGCATTGGCGCATGCGGCGCACAATCTCGCAGCCAAAGGGCGTAAGGCCCTCCCCGCTGCCGCCCACGGCGGGATAAGCCAGCAGGTTTTGATTGTTCCATACAAGCGCGGCGGCGCGCACGCCCAGCCGCGCAAAGCGCTCCACGTTGGAGGGGTCGCTGCCGAAGGCCTCGCCGCCTTCGATGGTTAAAAGCACATTGGGCACGCCCGGGCGCGCCTGGGATAGCTGGGTGATTTGCACAAACCCCTCGTGCTTGAGCCGTTCCAGGGCGGCAAGCTCCCGCTCAACAATGGTGGGGGAAAGCTGCATGCCGCCCGTGCACACAAACAGCGCCATCGCCTGAACGCGCACATGGCGGGAATCGGTAAAATGCTCGCGCCGCACGTCCAAGGGCAGGTGGGCGGGGCGGTCCCCGGCGGCCATGGCGTAGAGCGTATCGGCATGCGTGTCGCAAATCAGCACGGGAAAAGCTCCTTTATGGTTATTCCAGCTCGCCGTAATGCGCGCTGGGCGTCAGGTCATAGACGACGCGGGTAATGCCGCGCACCTCGGTACGGATGCGCTGGGTCGCGCGCTCCAGCACATCAAAGGGCAGGCGGGCGGCCAGCGCGCCGCCCTGGGAGGCCTGAAGGGCGCGAAGGCATACCGCGTAGCCGCCGGGGCGGTCCGGGTTGTTGACGAGCGTGGCGTAGAACTGCCACAGGCGCTTATCGTGCCCGCCGGCGCGGATTTCCTCCAAAAAGCAAGCGTCCGCCGCGCGCAGCAGCATAAGCTTGTCCTCCGTAACCTGGCCGTAGATGCGCAGCGCCAGGCCGCTTGCGGGGAAAGGCTGGCGGGTGGCGATGCTTGCGGGCAGGGCCAGGGCGGCGGCGAGGCGGCGAACCTCATCCTTAAAAAGGTCGTTAACGGGCTCGCACAGGCGCACGGACGGGGCGTGGGCCTGCCCATCCAGCGAAGCGCCGGGCGAAATGCCAAACAGAGTGTCGTTAAAATTGGTGCCCATCACGATGGTGCGAATGCTGTGATCGTGCGTGAGCTGGGAAACCAGCACCTGCGTCATCACCTGGGAGGCGACGCGCTCCTTTTCCTCCGGGCTGCTCACGCCGGAAAGCGCGGTTAAAAAGGCGGTGCGCGCGTCCACATAGGAAACCGTCAGGTTCAGGCTTTCGGCAAAGACGGTGATCACGCCTTCGGGCTCGTTGCAGCGGAACAGGCCGGTATCCACAAACACGCATTTTAGCCGGTCGCCAACGGCCAGGCTGGCAAGCTTGGCGCATACGGCGCTGTCCACGCCGCCGGAAACGGCGCAAAGCACCGTGCCTTCCGGCGCGGCTGTGCGAACGCGGTCTACCGCCATGTCGATAATGCTGTCCTCATCCCAGGAGGCGGAGCAGCCGCATACAGAGGCCGCAAAGTTAAACAGAAGCTGCGCGCTGTCCGGATCGTTGCGCTCGATTGGGTATTGCAGGGCATACAGGGGCAGCGCCGCGTGCTTAAAGCCGATAGGGCGCTCGTTTGCCGTGGCCAGGGAGGAAAGGCCCTCGGGCAGGGTAAGCTCGCAAAAGCCATGCAGCACATGCTCCCCGCTGGCAACGTCCTGAAACAGCGGATCCTCCGCCAGGCCCAGCGTTACCGAACCGCGCGCGCAGGAGGCCGGGCCCGCCGCGCCGCCAAAATGGCGGCACAACACGCCCACCGCCCCGCCGAGCGCCAAAATGGGCGTTTGCGAGGTTAAAAGCGAAAAGTCAAAGCCGTCCAGCGCGTCCGCGCCGAAGGCGTCGGAGGCGACGATCACGCCGCGCGGCGCGCGCGCAAGAACTTCCTCTGCGGGCGTTTCAAACGGCAAAGGCAGGCTGTAAATTTGGCGGTAGCGCAGCGTGCGGGAGATTAGCCCGGCCAGGCTGCGGTTGCGGCAGAGAACAAGAATATGGTCTTGCATGGCGGCCTCCTATGAACCCTTCCACGGAAAAGATGAGGAATTGTTTTGAAACAGATTCTCCATTGGCCGCTGAAAACCCTGCTGCCGGGCTGGGTTTTTGTGCCAAAGGACAGCGAATATACAAGGTTTTACAAACGTGACGGAAGCGGAATGGGGAGCGCGGAGGGGAAGGGAGGCCCGCCCAGGCCGCCCGGGCGCGCGCCGCCATGCGCCCGGCGAAGGAAGGCCGCCTAAAAACAGGGGTTGTAGACTTGCGGGATTATTGGTATAATAAGCATTGGTATATGCTCTACACGTGTGCCCATCGACGGGCATGCGGCACAAAATCGCCGTTTCCGCCTTCGGGCGTCGCAGGCTCCGCATACAGCAGGGAGCCATTCCCCCACAAGCATTCAAGGATAAGGAGTGCGAAATCTTGAGCGATTACTACCGTAACCAGAACCAGAACCCCTACTCCAGCGCTGATGGAATGGCCCCGTGGGACGCGCCGCAGGATGGGCCGGAGAGCTTTCAGGCGTCCGGCGTGCCGCTGTGGCAGCAGCCTGCCGGGGCGTTTCACGACCCCGCCGCGCAGGCCCCGGAGCTTCCCGTAATGTTTGGAAACGAGGCGCAGCCGGACTTTTGCACGCAGGGCGACAATGCTCCCACCCGTGTGGCCAGGCCGGTGACGCAGCAAATGGTGAACAAGCGCACCACGGTGGATCGCCCAAGCCTTCCCGTGGAAAAGGCGCAGGGCGCGCAGCCCAAGGAGGAAGCGCCCGCAGCGCCGGAGCGCCGCCGCCGCAGCCGCGTGGCCGAGCGCGCGCGGGAGGAGGCCCTTAACACGCCCGCGCAGCCGGAGTACGACCTGTTCCAGGCGGGCGACAGCGAAACCGGCGAGCCCCAGCGCCGCGCCGCCGTACCCGGCGGCCGTTATACGGGCGCGCGTACCGCGATGCCCGCCGGGGCGGAGCGCCGTTCCGCCGCGCAGGCGGGCCGCCAGCCCCAGGAAGGCGACGCGCGGCA
>ENA-UOJG01000409-UOJG01000409.1-human-gut-metagenome-genome-assembly--contig:-C47-NODE-409-length-62315-cov-20.233874_pt1 | contig 62315 bp, 53 predicted proteins | sample MGYA00242340_ERZ723887 | MGnify/ENA metagenome assembly ERZ723887 | reverse complement strand
GCAATCTCCATCAGCCGGTTATATTTCGCCACCCGCTCGCCGCGCACGGGCGCGCCGGCCTTTAATCCCTCCGCGCGCACGGCGACGGCGAGGTCGGTGATGAAATCGTCCGTCGTTTCGCCGCTGCGGTGAGAAACGATGGCCTTCATACCGTGCGCGTGCGCGGCGTGAATCGCCTCCAGCGTCTCCGTCAGCGTGCCAATCTGGTTCGGCTTGATCAGAACCGCCGTCGCCGCGCGCAGCTTCGCGCCGCGCTCGATGCGCGCCCGGTCGGTCACAAACAGATCGTCGCCCACCACCAGACAGCGCCCGTTCAGCGTCTCCGTCAGAAGCGCGAAGCCTTCGAAATCGTCCTCGCCCAGCGGATCTTCTACCGAAACGATGGGATATTTCTCCGTCAGCGCGCAGACGTAGCCAATCAGCTCCTCGCGCGTCATATCCGCGCCGCGCTTGGGCAGGCGGTAGCCGCTTCCCTTCACCCAGCCCGCCGCGGCCATATCCAGCGCGAAGCCCACGTCACAGCCCGGCTCATAGCCCGCCTTTTCGGCGGCTTCCGTCAGAAGGTCGAGCGCTTCCTCGTCGCTGGCCAGATCGGGCGCGAACCCGCCCTCGTCGCCCACCGACACGGACAGCCCCCGCGACAGGATGCACGTCTTCAGCGCGTGATCGATCTCCGCGCCCATGCGCACCGCCTCGGCCGCGGACAGCGCTCCGTTCGGCACCAGCATGAATTCCTGAATGTCCACGTTGTTGCTCGCGTGCTTCCCGCCGTTCAAAACGTTCATCATCAGCCGCGGACAGCCGCCGCCCGCCGCGCCGCCCAGATAGCGCCACAGCGGCAGCCCGTGCGCCTGCGCCGCCGCGCGCGCCGCGGCCATCGACGCGGCCAGCATGGCGTTCGCGCCGAGCGCCGCCTTATTCTTCGTGCCGTCCAGCGCAAGCAGACGGCGGTCGATCTCGCCCTGCTCATCTGCGCGCATGCCCGTGAGCGCTTCGCGAATCGGCCCGTTCACGGCCTGCACGGCATAGCGAACGCCCTTCCCGAAGTACCGCTCGCCGCCGTCGCGCTTTTCGGCGGCCTCGTGCGCGCCCGTGGACGCTCCGGACGGCACGGCCGCGCGGCCGCAGCTTCCGTTTTCCAGCCGCACGCAGGCCTCCACCGTGGGCATGCCGCGCGAATCGAGAATCTCCCTTGCCCGTATATCTGCAATTTTCATGTTCTTCCCTCCCTCATTTTTTGCCAGTATTCCCCTGAAAAAACGCAAATATCCGCAAATCCCTCGCCGGGCGGATTGCGTTTTCGGCGCATTCATGGTAAAATAATGCAGAATATAAAAGCGGAGGGTTCTTATGCGCTTTGTTTTCGCCCCCGACTCCTTCAAGGGCTCGCTTTCCTCCGTGCGCCTTTGCGAAATTCTGACCGACGCGGCGCGCAGGCGCTTTCCGGACGCGGAGTGCGTGAGCATTCCCGCAGCCGACGGCGGCGAAGGCACGCTGGACGCGCTGCTTGCCGCGCTGGGCGGCGAGCGCATCTCGGAGACCGTCACCTCACCCACCGGCGACATGGTATCCGCGCAGATGGCGCGCCTTTCGAACGGCGCGTATCTGATTGAAATGGCGCAGTGCTGCGGGCTTCCGCTGGTAAAGCCGGAAAACCGCAATCCGCTGTACCTGACCAGCTACGGTCTGGGCGAGATGCTCGCGCGGGCGCTCAATCGCGGCGCGGAGGAAATCTACGTCGGCATCGGCGGCAGCGCCACAAACGACGGCGGCATGGGTCTATTGTCTGCGCTGGGCGCGGTGTTCACCGCCGCGGGCGGACGGCGGCTGGACGGCATCGGCATGGAGCTGAAGCAGGTAGAGGACATCGATCTTTCGAACCTGCACCCCGGCCTTGCCCGCGCGCACATCACCGTGATTTCCGACGTGACCAATCCCCTGCTGGGCAAGGACGGCGCCACCTGTGTATACGGCCCGCAGAAGGGCGCGGACGCGGAAACGCTCCGGCGGCTGGAAGCCGGCATGACGCACTACGCCGACCGGTTCTACGACCTCTTCGGGCTGGACATCGCTTCGTTCCCCGGCGCGGGCGCGGCGGGCGGCTGCGGTGCGGCGCTGGCGGGCGTTCTGCGCGCGGATCTGCGCCGCGGCATCGACACGGTACTCGACCTGTGCGGGTTTGACGCGCTCGTGCCCGGCTGCTCGCTGGTCGTCACCGGCGAGGGGCGCGTGGACGGGCAGACGGCGAAATACGGCAAGGTGCCCGCGGGCGTACTCGCGCGCTGCGGGGACGTACCCTGCGCGGTGCTGACCGGCTGCGTCGGCCCGGAGGCCGAGCGGCTGCTCGCGATGGGCAACTGTATGATCTTCCCCATCGCCGACCGACCCATGACCCTTGAATACGCCATGGAACACGCGGAAGCGCTGGCCGCTTCCGCCGCCGACCGCCTGTTCTGGGCGCTCGGCGCGTTCAGATAAAGAATCAGAAGGAGGCTTCCCCTATGCGCCTGATCGTCCATCCCGGCGTCCGAAAGTCCCTCATTCATCCGGAAATCTACGGGCATTTTTCCGAGCATCTGGGCCGCTGCATCTACGGCGGCGTATTCGTTGGAAAGGATTCGCCCATCCCGAACGTGAACGGCATGCGCACGGACGTGGTGAACGCGCTCAAGCGCATTCATCTGCCGGCGCTGCGCTGGCCGGGCGGCTGCTTCGCGGACGAATATCACTGGCGGGACGGCGTCGGCCCGCTTTCGTCCCGCGTGAAGATGATCAACTCCCACTGGGGCGGCGTGGTGGAGGACAATTCCTTCGGCACGCACGAGTTCTTTGAGCTGTGCCGGCAGCTTGGCTGCGAGCCGTACGTCAACGGCAATCTCGGCAGCGGCACGGTGCGCGAGATGCAGGACTGGGTGGAATACATCACCAGCCCGGACGTCTCCCCGATGGCCGATCTGCGCCGTGCGAACGGGCAGGACGCGCCGTGGGCGCTCAAATACTTCGGCGTGGGCAACGAAAACTGGGGCTGCGGCGGCAACATGACGGCCGCGTTCTACGCGGACAACTATCGCCGCTACCAGACCTACGTGCGCAACTACGGCGACAACCACATCTACAAAATCGCCTGCGGCGCGGGGACGAGCATCAAAAACCCCGGCTGCGACTGGACGGAAACGCTGATGCGCGAGGCCGGGCGCATGATGAACGGTCTTTCCCTGCATTACTATACCGTTCCATACGACAACTGGCAGCACAAGGGCTCGGCGACGGAGTTCTCCCGCGCGGATTACATGGACACCGTGGCGCGCGCCCAGTTCATGGACAGGCTGTGCGAAATGCACGGCGCGGTCATGGATCGGTATGACCCGGAAAAGCGCGTCGGCTTGATCGTGGACGAGTGGGGCACGTGGTACGACGTGGAACCCGGCACGAACCCCAGCTTCCTGTATCAGCAGAACACGATGCGCGACGCGATGGTGGCGGCGCTGACGCTGAACATCTTCAACCGGCATTCCGACCGCGTGCACATGGCGAACCTCGCGCAGCTGGCGAACGTTTTGCAGTCGCTCGTGCTCACCGACGGCGAACGCATGCTGCTCACGCCCACCTACCACGTGTTCGATCTGTTCAAGGCGCATCAGGGCGCGACGCTGCTCGGCTCGATGTCGGACACGGACGAGCTCTCGTCCGACGGCATGCGTTTCCCGCGCGTCAGCCATTCGGCCTCCGTGAACGCCGAGGGGCGCGTGCACATCACGCTGTGCAACCTCTCCCCGGACGAAGCCGCGCCGGTTTCCCTGCGCATCGACGGCCAGACCATGGCGCTCGAAGGCGCCGCGCTGCTGACCGGCGACATGCACGCGCACAACACGTTCGAATCTCCCGACGCGGTGAGGCCGCGCGCGCTTGAGGGCGTTTCCGTGCGCGCCGCGGACGGCGGAACCGAGATTTCCCTCACGCTGCCGCCGGTCGCCTGCGCGTCCCTCACCTTCGCGTAATGCCCTACGACGCCATGCCCCTCCTGTGCCGCCGCTGTCTAGACGCGCGCGTGCCGGAGGGTGAGCTGATCGCCTATCTCGACCACTATGTCTCCGAGCTGCCCGAGACCGTTCGGGCGAGCGAAGAAACCTATCTTTCGCGTCTGCGCCAGTGCGCCGAATGCGCGCACTTCCGGCAGGCGACCTGCGTGCTGTGCGGCTGCTATGCACAGGCGCGCGCCGCGAAACGAAACCAGCGGTGTCCTCTGCCCGGCGCGCCGCGCTGGACGGAGGAACCTGAACCCACCGAATGAAGGAGTGTGAACCCGGAAATGAAACTTCAGTCCAGTCCCTATCTGAGCAGGGTAACGCCGCTTCTCAAGCGGCTGGTCGCCGCGCTGCGCGAGCGGTTCCCTTATGCGTCCGTGCTGGCGCAGGATACGCTTTCCATGCAATACGCCGTCTCGTCCCATGGTGTGGGTGCGATAGAAACGTCGTTTTTGACCGGCCGCGGCTTCGTGGCGCGCGTGCACAACGGCCACGGTCTGGCGGAATACGCGTTCAATGAAATCAGCGAGGACGCGCTGCCCGCGCTGGTCGAACGCATTTCGGCGGTCGCCGAGAGCGCGCGCGGCGAGGATCCCGTGCCCGCCGACGAGCCCGCCCATGAAACGCTGAACGCCGAATACGAAATCGACCCGGATCAGCTGGGCACGGCGGAAATCGTGCGCCGTCTGACCGCGATTCGCGAAAAGGCGCTGAAGACAAACAGCCAGCTGCTGGACGCGGGCGCGCGCTTCGCGTGGCAGAAGGTGCACAAGCTGTTCCTCTCCGAAAACCGCGAGCTTTCCCAGAGCTACATCTGGACGAACGGCGCGATACTGGCGCTGGCCGCGCGCGGCGAGGAAATCAAGGACTATTTTGAAAGCTTCTCCGGCCTGTGCGGCTCGGAGCTTCTGAGCCGTCTCGAATCCGACGAAGCGATCGCCAAGGCCTGCGACACCGCCGTCGCGCTTCTGGACAGCCAGCCCATCCCGCCGGGCGAGTACGACTGCATCTGCGACCCGGAGACCACCGGCATGATCGTGCACGAGGCGTTCGGCCACGGCGTGGAGATGGACATGTTCGTGAAGGATCGCGCGCTGGCGAAGCGGTTCATGGGCAAGCGCGTGGCCAGCGACCTTGTCAACATGCACGACGGCGCGGCCGCCGCGAAGGAATGCGCCACCTTCCTGTTTGACGACGAGGGCACGCTGGCGCAGGATACCCGCGTCATTGAAAACGGCATTCTGGTCGCGGGCTACGCCGACGCCGTAAGCGCCGCGCGTCTGGGCGTGAAGCCCACCGGCAACGGCCGCCGCGAAAGCTACGAGCGCAAGGCCTATACCCGCATGACCAACACGTTCTTCGAGGGCGGCAGGGACAAGCTCGAGGACATGATCGCCTCCATACAGCACGGCTACCTGCTGGAAAACCCGAACAGCGGCATGGAGGATCCGAAAAACTGGGGCATTCAGTGCATGGTCAACATCGCCCGCGAAATCAGGGACGGCAAGCTGACCGGCAAAATCTTCTCCCCCATCGTGCTCACCGGCTATGTGCCCGACCTGCTCAAATCCATCTCCATGATGTCTCCCACGGTGGAGCTGGGCGGCGGCGGCTTCTGCGGCAAGGGCTACAAGGAATGGGTCAAGGTATCCGACGGCGGCCCCTACATCAAGGCGCGCATCCGTCTGGGCTAAGGAGGCTGAAAACATGATCGATCTGATTCTGTCCGCGCTGAAGGCGCAGGGCATCGCTGCCTATGTCATCAACGAACACACCCGCGAAAGCGCCGAGCGGTTCTTTATCCGTCAGCGCGAGGACATTCGCCGCGCCAAGCATGTGCGCGAGGTGGAAATCACCGTATACCGCGATTTCGAATCGGACGGCAAGGCCATGCGCGGCAGTTCCACCGTCAAGCTCCAGCCGAGCATGACGGAAGAGGAAATCGCGCGCAAGCTCGCCGGCGCCTATGAATCGGCGCTGTATGTGAAGAACCCGTTCTTCGAGCTGCCCGACCCGGTATGCGAAACGCTCGCGCCGGAAGGCCCCCTCGCCGCCATGACGCTGGACGACGCGGCCGACGCCATGGCCGAAGCGCTCTTCGCGCCCGACCGCATGGACGACGCGTTCATCAACTCCGCCGAAATCTTCGCCACCCGGCAGGACACGCGCACCATCACCTCCCGCGGCACGGACGTACGCTATTCCGCGTTTCGCGTGAAGGGCGAATTCGTCGTGCAATGCGTGCGCCCGACGGACGTGGAAATGTATCATTCCTTTGAATACGCCGCGCCGGACACGCTGGCGCTGTCCGACCTGTCGCTGGACGCGCTGACCACGGTTCGCGACCGCGCGCTGGCCGACGCCGCTCCGGAAGCGGGCGCGTACGACGTGATTCTCACCAAAAAGCACGTGTGCACGCTGCTGAGCGCCTATGTGGACAAGGCCGCCGCGGACATGGTATACGCCAAGTACTCCCCTTACGCCGTCGGCACGCACGCGCAGGGCGACGCCGTTACCGGCGAAGCGCTGAACCTGTCCGTGTTCCCGGACGCGCCCTTCTCCTCCGACGGCATTCGCATGACCGAGCGGCCGCTGCTGGAGAACGGCGTTGTGAAGGGCATCTACGGCGCCACGCGCTTCTGCCGCTATCTGAATCTGGAGCCCAGCGGCGTGTATGAGAACATCCGCGTGAACAACGGCACCCTCTCGCTTGAGGAGCTGAAGAACCGCCGCTGCCTGATGCCCGTGGCGTTCTCCGATTTCCAGATGGATTCGATGAGCGGCCGCTTCGGCGGCGAGATTCGTCTGGCATATCTGTTCGACGGCGAGGGCGGCGTACAGCTTGTGACCGGCGGCAGCATCAGCGGCAGTCTGCTTGAAAAGCAGGACCGCCTGACCTTCTCCACCGAGCGCTACACCAACAGCCACTACGACGGCCCCGCCGCCGTGCTGATTCCCGGCGTAAGCGTCGCGGGCTGCTGAAGTGGGTCGGATTTCATCCCGATTGCGGGACATTAACGTGTCCGCAATATTGAGTGAAAAATGGGTGACTTTTTTAACTTAATAGAATCAAAACAGAAACAAATACCTCTTGCTAACAGAGGTGCCAATGCGTTATAATAATGAACTGGAAATAACCACCTGAACGGGATTCTTCACAACTGGGAGGATTGTCTATGGCAAAATACGTTTACCTTTTTAAGGAAGGCAACGCCAGCATGCGGAACCTTCTTGGCGGCAAGGGCGCGAACCTCGCCGAAATGACCAACATCGGCCTGCCGGTTCCGCAGGGCTTCACCGTAACCACCGAAGCCTGCACCCGCTACTATACCGATAACTGCACCATCGGCGAGGACATCACCGAGCAGATTTACGCCGCGCTGGCCGAGACCGAGAAGATCTGCGGCAAGAAGTTCGGCGACCTCGAAAATCCCTTCCTCGTATCCGTTCGCTCCGGCGCGCGCGCGTCCATGCCCGGCATGATGGACACCATCCTGAACCTGGGTCTGAACGACGTGGCCGTGCAGGGTCTGGCCAGGCTGACCGGCAACGAGCGCTTTGCCTACGATTCCTATCGCCGCTTCATCCAGATGTTCTCCGACGTCGTGATGGAGATCCCGAAGCCCCTGTTCGAAAAGGTGCTTGACGAAATCAAGGAAGAAAAGGGCGCGAAGTTCGATACCGACCTGACCGCCGAGGATATGAAGGACGTCGTCACCCGCTTCAAGGCCATCTACCTTGAGAAGAAGGGCGCGGAATTCCCGCAGGATCCCAAGGTTCAGCTGATGGAGGCCATCAAGGCCGTGTTCCGCTCCTGGGAGAACCCGCGCGCCATCATCTATCGCCGCCTGAACGACATCCCCTCCGACTGGGGCACCGCTGTCAACGTGCAGAGCATGGTCTTCGGCAACATGGGCGAAACCTCCGGCACCGGCGTCGCCTTCACGCGCGACCCCGCCACCGGCGAAAAGAAGCTGTTCGGCGAATACCTGATCAACGCGCAGGGCGAGGACGTCGTGGCCGGCATCCGCACCCCGCAGCAGATCGCGACCCTCGAGCAGGTTATGCCCGAGGTGTACCGCCAGTTTGTCGACATCGCCAACAAGCTGGAAGCGCACTATCGCGACATGCAGGACATGGAATACACCATCGAGCGCGGCAAGCTGTACATGCTGCAGACCCGCAACGGCAAGCGCACCGCGGCCGCGGCGCTGAAGATCGCCGTTGACCTGGTGAACGAAGGCATGCGCACCAAGGAAGAAGCCGTCGCCATGATCGACCCCCGCAACCTGGACGCGCTTCTGCACCCGCAGTTCGACGCGGCGGCCCTCAAGAAGGCCACGCCCGTCGGTCAGGGTCTCGCCGCTTCCCCGGGCGCTGCCTGTGGTCAGGTTTACTTCACCGCTTCCGAGGCGGCTGAAGCGGGCATGAGCGGCCAGAAGGTCGTTCTCGTCCGTCAGGAGACCTCTCCGGAAGACATCGAGGGCATGGTTCACGCGCAGGGCATCCTCACCGCCCGCGGCGGCATGACCTCTCACGCGGCCGTCGTGGCCCGCGGCATGGGCACCTGCTGCGTCGCCGGCTGCTCCGCGCTGAAGGTTGACGAAGAAGCCAAGACCGCCACTATCGGCGACAAGGTCTTCAAAGAGGGCGACTGGATGAGCATCAACGGCTCCACCGGCTACATCTACGAAGGCGCGATCAAGACCGTGGACGCCGCCGTTTCCGGCAACTTTGCCACCATCATGGAGTGGGCGGATTCCTTCCGCCGCCTGAGTGTCCGCACCAACGCGGACAACCCGCGCGACACCGCCACCGCCGTGAAGTTCGGTGCCGAGGGCATCGGCCTTTGCCGCACCGAGCACATGTTCTTCAACGCCGACCGCATTTCCGCCGTGCGCGAAATGATCCTCGCCGATACCGAGGCGCAGCGCCGCACCGCGCTGGACAAGCTGCTGCCGATGCAGAAGGGCGATTTCAAGGCCATGTACAAGGCTCTCGAGGGCCGTCCCATGACCGTTCGCTACCTCGATCCGCCGCTGCACGAGTTCCTGCCGGCCAAGAACATGACCGAGGAAATCGAAGCCATCGCCAAGGAGCTCAACGTGACCATCGAGCACATCATCCACAAGATCGACGAGCTGCATGAGTTCAACCCGATGATGGGTCACCGCGGCTGCCGTCTGGCCGTCACCTATCCGGAGATCGCCGAGATGCAGACCCGCGCGGTCATCGAAGCCGCCATCGAAGTCAACGCGGAGGACGGCTACGACATCCATCCCGAAATCATGATCCCGCTGGTCGGCGAAGTCAAGGAGCTGGCCTACGTTAAGAAGGTCGTCGTCGAGACCGCCGAGAAGGTCATGAACGAGCATAACACGCATCTGGACGTCAAGATCGGCACCATGATCGAAATTCCGCGCGCCGCTCTGACCGCCGACGAAATCGCCAAGGAAGCCGAGTTCTTCTCCTTCGGCACCAACGACCTCACCCAGATGACCTTCGGCTTCAGCCGTGACGACGCGGGCAAGTTCCTCACCGCCTACTATGAGAAGAAGGTTTACGAGAACGATCCCTTCGCCCGTCTCGACAAGAACGGCGTCGGCCGCCTGATCGAGCTGGCTGCCGAGCTCGGCCGCAAGACCCGCCCGAACCTCAAGCTGGGCATCTGCGGTGAGCATGGCGGAGATCCGTCGTCCATCGAGTTCTGCGATGCGGTCGGCCTGGACTACGTGTCCTGCTCGCCCTTCCGCGTACCGATCGCCCGCCTTGCCGCCGCGCAGGCCGCGCTCGCGCACAGAAAGTAAGAGTTTATCATCTGTATCGAGGGAAGGCCGCGGCTTTCCCTCGATTTTCCATTCTTCGCAAGCGCATGGAACGCCGCAAAACGCATACAATCGGTTTCCAAAGGAGTGAAAACGCATGAGCTATGTTCCCGCTTCCGACCGCTATACAAAAATGAGCTACCGCCGCTGCGGACACAGCGGTGTGAAGCTGCCGGCGATTTCGCTGGGGCTGTGGCACAATTTCGGCTCCATCACGCCGTTCGTCATTCAGCAGTCGATTCTGCGCACGGCCTTCGACTGCGGCATCACCCATTTCGACCTCGCCAACAACTACGGCCCGCCCTACGGCGAAGCCGAGCGCAATTTCGGCATGCACATGGAGCGCGACTGGAAGCCGCATCGCGACGAGCTGTTCATCTCCACCAAGGCCGGCTACGACATGTGGGAAGGCCCCTACGGCAACTTCGGCAGCCGCAAGTACCTGATTTCCTCCATCGACCAGAGCCTGAAGCGCATGCATGTGGACTATGTGGACGTGTTCTACCACCACCGTCCCGACCCGGAAACGCCGATTGAGGAAACGATGGGCGCGCTGGATCAGATCGTCCGCAGCGGCAAGGCGTTGTATGTGGGTATCTCCAACTACGACGCCGAACAGACGCGCGAAGCCGTCCGCGTGCTGAAGGAGCTGGGCACGCCCTGCCTGATTCACCAGCCCAGCTATTCGCTTCTGAACCGGCGCATCGAAAACAACGGCGTGCTCGCGACGCTGCGCGCCGAAAACGTGGGCTGCATCTGCTTCGCGCCGCTCGCCAACGGGCTGCTCACCGGCAAATACCTACACGGCATTCCGGCCGACTCCCGCGCCGCGCGCGACCCGCGCTATCTGAAGGCGGACAACATCACGCAGGAGCAGCTTCAGAAGATTGCCCGACTCAACGAAATCGCCATTCGCCGCGGCCAAAGCCTGACGCAGATGGCGCTGTCGTGGGTGCTGCGTGACCCGGTCGTCACCTCCGCGCTGATCGGCGCGAGCAAGCCAGAGCAGATTCTGGAAAACGTGAAGGCCATCGAGAACCTGACCTTCACCGAGGAGGAGCTGCACGAAATCGACGCCATCCTCGCCTGACGGCAATAAGGCTGTGCGGAAGAAACGCCGCGCAGCCTTATTTTTAGGGCAGCGCCGCACAAATGAGGTGGTCGTCCGGCGAATGGATTTTTCGTCAGATGCAAATGCAAATTTCGAAGGTTTACTGGAGGTAAATCGAGGAATTTGCATGCCGCAGATGGCGGAAAAGACTTCGCCCGACGCGCCGCCGAATTGTGCGGTGATGCCTTAGAGAACACAGACCATCCCGGGGAAAAGAAGCGCCGCGCGAAAGCAAATGTCGCCTGCCATGCGACCACGCGCGGGCGGCAATCCTGTAGAATAAGACTGTGCGGAGGGAAAGCCGCGCAGTCTTATTTCTTATCAGGAGGCACAGAATATGCGTAAAAATCTGACGGAGCTTGTTTTCATCCTCGACCGCAGCGGCTCGATGTGCGGTTTGGAAGCCGACACCATCGGCGGCTTCAATTCCATGATCGAAAAGCAGAAGAGAGAGCCCGGCGAAGCGCTGGTCTCCACGGTGCTGTTCGACCACGAAAGCACCGTGCTGCACGACCGCGTGCCGCTCGGCTGCGTCGCGCCCATGACGGCGCGCGACTATTCCGTTCGCGGCTCGACGGCGCTTCTGGACGCGATCGGCGGCGCGATTCATCACATCGGCAACGTTCACAAATACGCCCGCCCGGAGGACGTGCCGGAGCATACGCTCTTCGTCATCACGACCGACGGCATGGAAAACGCCAGCCACCGGTACGACGCCGACATGGTAAAGCATATGATCGAGCGCCAGAAGACGAAATACAAATGGGAATTCCTCTTCCTCGGCGCAAACATCGACGCGGCCGAAACCGCCCGCCGCTTCGGCATCGACGAAAGCCACGCCGTCAACTACCACTCCGACCACAAGGGCACGCAGCTCAACTACGAGGTTCTGAGCGACGCGGTCTCCGCCGTCCGCGCCAGCGCCCCGCTCGGCGACAACTGGAAATCCCGCATCGACGAGGACTTCCGCACCCGAAACCAGAATGACTGACCAAGGCAACATTCCAACGTCCGCGCAGGCTCCGCCATCCATAAAAATCAAAAATCACACATCGCCCGCGCGAGACAGAGACGGCTGAACCGCCGTTCCTGTCTCGCGCGGGCATGGCGCGTTATTCCTCTGCGGGCGCTTCCACAATGGGATACACGTCGAAGGGCTCGTCGTGAATGTCCATATACGCGCGGTACTCGTGCATCCGATCGCCCTTCAGCTTCAGCCGGAGAACCAAACCGCCGGGCATCATCTGCTTCACGGGCGTAAACCACGCGGACGGCGCCGCCGGGTTGAAGCGCACGGTAAGCGGGTTCGGCGCGCCCATGGCGGCGAACAGCAGCGGGCCGTATTCGACGGCATAGCGCTCCTTCCCTTTGATTTCCTCCCCGCCGGTATAGCGCGTGACGCGGAAATCGAACGGGAATTCCTTCTCGAACACCGCGCCGGCGGTCACGTTTTCATGCGTCTCATAATAGCTCCTTCCATCCGCGCACGCCCAGCGTGGTATGCGCAGCCGGAGCATGAACGGCTTTTCCGCCTTTGTAACCGCGACTCTTACCCTTCCCGACTCCGGCAGGCCGGACGTTACCGAAAGGCTTACGCCGTTCGGCAGCTCCACCTCGCTGGAAGCGTACATGTCCACGTACACGCTGTCGTCGGTGTAGGCATACAGGAACTGCGGCAGAAGACCCGCCAGCCGCGTGCCCAGCGACGCGCAGCAGGTGGCGCGGTCGAGATAGCGATAGTCCTTCGTCCGCTGTAAGAAGTTCAGATAGTGGTAGCCGCGGCTCTCCACCTGCGACGCGAAGAGCACGTTGTACAGCGAATTTTCCATCTCATCCACATAGTGCGCGTCATCCGGCTCCAGCCGGTGCATGCGCTGATTGAGCAGCACCCAGAAATTGGTGGAGCACAGCTCGTTGTAGTTGTGCGATGGATCCAGCCAGTTACAGCCGGGCCAGTAGCGGTCAAACTCGCACATGTTGATTCCGCCGCCGACGTGCTGCCACTTGTCCTCGTACATGCCCAGCGCGCGCTTCACGGCATTCAGATACAGCTCTTCGCCGGTTGCGCGATACAGGTCAAGATAGCCCTCCAGCGTCGTCAGCAGTGTGGAATGCGGATGATTGCCGGGATGCTCGTAAATCGCGCGGTGGTCTCCGCGGATCAGCTGCTCAAGCCACCACGTTTCCTGATACGCGTCGATTGCGACGCGAATATCCTCCGGCGCGCCGTTGGGCGCATCGTACATGCGCGTGTTGGCCAGAATACCCTGAAAGCCGAGGTTCAAATCCTTCACATACGGCAGCACGTCGCTTTTGTTGAACACATCCGTCATATCGCGGGCAAGCTCGAAGGCGCGCGTCTCCCCGGCATAGCCCGCGTCGAGCAGGCCGAACGTGATCCACGCGCGCGTGTAGTTGGGATACTCGCGCGCGGAAAACTGCTCGCGCGGAATCGGAATGATGAAGCCGTCCTCGTCGCGGCAGGCCTCCATTCCGGCCAGCACCTCGCGCACCATATGCCGCAGCGTCTCATCTTCCTCCCACAGAAGCGCCGTGCCCGCGCCCATCAGAAACTCGCCCGCGGTCTGTCCCTTCAGGTTGTTCTCGAAATGCCCCGCGTCGCCCGCGTACGGCACACCCGGCGCGTCCACGCCCTTATGCACGCGATACCAGTACAGCATGCGATCCACGTCGAAATCCTTCAGGAAACGAACGTTGTTCTCAAACACCCGCTTATATCTTCCGCCCGTCAGCCGCACGCCGCCCATCGGCGCCTGAAGCCGGTACGGCGCCCTGTATTTTTCCATGCCGCATCCTCCCATCTTTAATATGATCGTTAATATTATCGTTCATATGCCAAACGCATTGACTTTCCACCCTTCGAATGCTATCATAGATATACATGAGACGCAATGGAGAATTCAGCACGGCATTTGCACATTTCGGCATTCAGAGGTGATTGAATGAACTGGACAGGCGATCTTCGGGCTGTGGAGGACGGTCAGTACCTTCTGACTCTGTACCGTCAGGACGGCCGGGAGTTCTGCCGCCTTTCGGATGCTGCCGACACGCTCCCCACGGACGCGGACATCGTCGCCCGCGTTCGTCTTTCCGGAATGGACGCGTTTCTCCGCGACTGTTGTCCCCCGCTGAACCGCGCCGTCTGCATGAAGGATTCTTCCGCGCTGAAGCGCTGTCTGGACGCGCTCGCGCGGGAAGCAGCTGAGGCCCGCGTCTGCGCGGAGGAAGCCGCTTCGCTGAACGCCGCTCTTGCGCTGATCGAGCTTCTGCGAAGCGCGGCGGACGAACCCTGCGCCCTCCCTTCCCCCTCCCGGCGCGTGAACGCCGTCCTGCGCCGCATGCTGGACGAATACCGCCGCCCATGGCGCGTGGACGAGCTGAGCGCACAGGCTGGGGTTTCTTCTTCTTACCTCACCAAATTCTGCCGTCGGGAATACGGAAAAAGCCCGATGGCGCTGCTGCTCGACAAGCGGTTAACCGTCGCCGTGTCACTGCTGGCCGCGCCGGGCGCAACCGTCGGCCGCGTCTGCGAAGCCGCCGGTTTTTCCGACGTATACTATTTTTCCCGCGTGTTTCGCCAGAAGCTCGGCAGGCCGCCTCGGGATTTTCTTTCAAAGGCCAGACGATAAGGAGCGCGCACATGCCGAAAACAAACAAGCCCACCCTGAAAAGCATCGCCGACCGGCTCGGCCTGACGGCGAACACCGTGTCCCTCGCGCTGCGCGATTCGCCGCTGGTGCGGCCGTCGACGAAGGCGAGGATTTACCAGACGGCGCGCGAAATGGGCTACGTGCACAACGTGCTCGCCGGTGCGATGCGCTCCGGGCAGAGTCACACCGTCGCGCTCATCTTCGGCGACGTGTCCAACCCCATTTTCGCCCAGCGCATCCGCTCGCTGAGCCGCCTTTTGCAGGAAAAGGGCTATCAGACGCTGATTCTGAACACCGACGAAGACCCCGCCGCCGAGACCGCCGCCATTCGCACGGCCATCAGCTATCAGGTCGACGGCGTTATCCTCTGCCCCTGCCAGAAAAACGGCGACAGCCTCGCCCTGCTGACGCAGCACCGCGTTCCCTGCGTGCTGCTGGGACGCGAATTTCCCGACGCGCCGTTTGACACCGTGACATGGGACGACCGAGAGGGCGCGCGCCTTGCCGCCGCCCATCTGCTTGCGCAGGGCTGCCGCCGGCCGGTATTCCTGAGCGGGCCGGCGTTCATTTCCTCCGCGGCGCTGCGCCGGGAGGGCTACGAAGCCGTCATGCACGAAAACGGTCTTTCGCCGCTCACCATATACGCGGACGTTGCGTCCGGCGGCGCGGAAGCCTGTCTTGAAGCGCTGGACGGATACGACGCGCTGTTCGCGTTCAGCGACCTGATGGCGCTGGAAGCCGCAAGCACGCTGCTCAGCCGCGGCATACGCATTCCGCAGGACGTAGCCGTCTGCGGCTTTGACGACATCGGCTCGCTGTTCCGCATGCCCTTTTCCCTCACCTCCATCGCCTGCGACCGGGCGCTGGAAGCGGAACGAACCGTCGCACAGCTTTTGAACCGAATTCAGCATCCCGACGCCGCGCCGCGGCTGGAACGCCTTCCCGTGCACCTGATCGCGCGCGGCAGCACGCGCCGGGATTTCAAACAGGAGGAAGTATCCCATGAATGAACGCATACGCCGTCAACTGGATTTTATGAACGCCCGCGAGCACCGCAAGATGCGCCGCGTGCTCAGCGAAGCCGAATGGACTTCCCTGTGCGAAGCGCTTCAGGATCCCGCCCTGCCGCTGATCGAGCGCGCCACGCGCCGTCTGGAACGGTTTCTGGAAATGGAAACGCCGGTGCTGCTGGCGGACACCGACATCCAGTTTCTCCGCACACTGACCGACTTTCCGGACATCTACGCGCCCGGCGAGCTGGACGAGATCCGCGCGCATCACTTCGTGCACGAGCACGGGAAGGTATGCAACCTTGCGTGCGACTATGAAACCGTGCTGCGCGAGGGTCTGGAAGGCCGCCGCGCCCGTCTGCTGAACGGTCTGGACGAAGCGACTCCCGAGCAGAAGGAATACGCCGGATATGTGCAGCGCACGATCGACGCCGCCGAGCGCTTTGCCGACCGCTACGCCGCGCTGGAGGAAGAACATGGGCAGGCCGCGCAGGCCGAAGCGCTGCGCCGAAGCATCCGTACCGGCGCGCAGACATTTGCCGAAGCGCTGCAGCTGTTCCGCGCCGTGCACTTTGTCCTGTGGGCGAGCGGAGCGTATCATTGCACCGTCGGCCGCTTCGATCAGTACATGTACCCGTTCTACGCCGCCGATAAGGCCGCCGGCCGGCTGACCGACGAGGACGCGCTGTCCCTGATCGAGGACTTCTTCCTCAGCTTCAACCGCGATTCCGATCTGTACCCCTCCATCATGTGGGGCGACGACGGCCAGAGCCTGATGCTGGGCGGCTGCCGCCGCGACGGCACGAACGCCGTGAACGAGCTGACGTACATGGCCATTCGCGCAAGTCTGGCGCTGCACCAGATCGACCCCAAGCTGAACCTGCGCCTGACCGCCGACACGCCGGACGATCTCTACGAGCTGGCCACGGAGCTCACGCGCGCCGGAATGGGCTTCCCGCAGTACGCGAACGACGACGTTGTGATTCCCGGTCTCACGCGGCTGGGCTACGCGCTCGAGGACGCGCGCGATTATGTGACCGCGGCCTGCTGGGAATTCATCATTCCCGGCACGGGCATGGACATCCCGAACATCGGCGCAGTGCCGCTGGCGGAGGTCGCGCGGAACACGATCATGGAAAGCCTTGAGGGCGCAAAAACCTTCGAGGAACTGACCGAAAAATGGTTTGAAAACCTGAAGCGCCGGTCAAAAGCGGAATTCGACGGCATTCACGATCTGTTCTTCGAGCCCGCGCCCTTTCATTCCGTGCTGATGGCGAACTGCATGGAGCAGAAGCGCGATATTTCCCTCGGCGCGAAGTACAACAACTTCGGCTTCCACGGCACCGGCTTCTCCTGCGCCGTCGACCAGATGGCGGTCGTGAAGAAGTTGGTCTATGAAGACGGCACGCTTTCCAAAGCGCGGCTGCTCGAAGCGCTGAGCACGAATTTTGAGTTTGACCGCGAGCTGCAATATCAGCTGCGCCACGACGCGCCGAAGCTGGGCCGCGACGACGAAGCCAAAATCGTAGCGCATCAGCTGATTGAAATGTACGCAAAATCGCTGGAGGGGCTGGTCAACGAGCGCGGCGGACTTGTGCGCGGCGGCACCGGCACGGCCATGTATTACCTGTGGCACGCGGAAGGCCTTGGCGCGACGGCCGACGGCCGCAGTTTCGGCGAAGCGCTGCCCGCGAACTTTTCCCCGTCGCTGTTCATCACCGACGCGGGGCTCTTCTCCGTGCTGGGCGGCTTCACGCTCGACAACCTGTCGCTGCTGCCCAACGGCGGCCCGTTCACGCTGGAGCTGCACGACACAATCTTCGGCGCGCCGGACAGCATTCAGAAGGTCGCAAAGATGGTGCGCACCTACATCCGGATGGGCGGACACCAGCTTCAGCTGAACGCCGTGAACCGCGAAACGCTGCGCGACGCGCAGCTGCACCCGGAAAAGCACGGCGACCTGATCGTGCGCGTATGGGGCTGGAGCGGGCATTTTGTGGAGCTTGAGAAGGCGTATCAGGATCAGATCATCGCGCGCGCCGAGTTTGCGCAATGAGGCTGCCATTATGAAGGGACTCGTTTTCGCCATCGAGGAAATGGCCGTGCACGACGGCCCCGGCCTGCGCACAACCGTGTTCCTGAAGGGCTGTCCCCTGCGCTGCCAATGGTGCCACAACCCGGAGGGTTGGGAGCCGCGCCCCCAGCGCGTGCGCAACCCGAACGGCTGCACCGGCTGCGGCGCGTGCCGCACGGAATGCGAAACCGCCTGCACGGGCTGCGGACGCTGTCTGTCCCGCTGCCCGCGCGGGCTCCTACGCATAAGCGGCAAATGGTGGGACGCGGACGCGCTCGCCCGCCGCGTGCTGGCCGCCGAGCCGTTCCTTCGCGACGGCGGCGTCACAGTATCCGGCGGCGAACCGCTGATGCAGCCGGAGTTTCTCTGCGAGCTGCTGGATCGCCTGCGCCCGCTGCACCGCGCGCTCGAAACCAGCGCCTTCTGCGCGCCGGATGCCTGGCGCGAAGCGCTGAAACGCGTCGAGCTCGTCTATATCGACCTCAAGCTGGCCGACCCTGCCGCCCATCGCCGCTATACCGGCGTTTCCAACGAACCGATCCTCCAAAACCTCGCCCACCTCAAGACCTCCGGCGTTCCCTTCATCGTTCGCATTCCGACCATTCAGAACGTGAACGACGACCCCGCCAACATGCAAGCCACCTGTCGCCTGCTGTCAGGCTCCAAAAATCTGCGCGGCGTAGAGCTGCTTCCCTATAATCCCTGCGCCGGAGCAAAATACGCCCTGCTCGGAAAACCCTACCCCTATTCCTTCTCCCGCCCCACCCCCTCCGCCCTCGAAACCGCCCGCTCCATCTTCGCCCGCGCGAACATCCCAGTGCTCATCCGCTGACTATTTTGAAGTATCATTCGCCGAGAGCCCTTTGCAGGCGTGAATGACGGTCCGCATGGCGGGGGTGAGGGTTTTACCGGTATGGTAGACGAGGGCGTAGCGCCGCGTGATCGGCGGGTTCTGAATCTGGACGAGCTTCAGCTGGCCATCCGTCGTGTGTTTTTCCGCCAGCGGGCGGGGAACGATGGCGAAGCCGAGTCCGGCGCGCGCCAGCTCGAGCAGCGCCAGCGTGCTGTTGCTCTCGGCGGCGATTCGGTAAGGGTAGCCGCCGCGGGAGAGCGCCGCGTCCACGCAGACGCGCAGGCCGCTCCCTGCTTCCCGAAGCAGGAGCGGCTTTTTCGCGAGCTCAGTCGGTTCAATCGCTTCCCGCTCGAAAATCGCCGGGGCGCACACCGCCACCTGACATTCCTCTGCCAGCGGCAGCGCGACGCGCGCGCCCGTCTCGGACGCGCCATCGTAAATCGCGAAGTCGATTCGGTTTTCCGAGAGCATTTCGTCGAGCTGGGCGTTGTTCTTCACGAAGACGCTCAGGTCGACGTCCAGCGCGTCCCGCCGGATGCGCGCGACGAGCGGAGCCAGATAGGTCTCGGCTACCGACACGTTCACGCCGACGCGGCACCGGCGCACCGCCCTCCCGCCGCGCAGAACGGACGCGGCTTCCTCGAACGACGCGAGGATTTCCTCGGCGTATCGCCGCAAAAGCAGTCCCGCTTCCGTGGGATACACGCCGCGGTTCATTCGATCGAACAGCCGCGCGCCGTAAAACGTCTCCAATTCCCGCATGGCAAGACTGACGGACGGCTGCGTGACGTTCAGCCGCTCCGCCGCCGCGGTAATGCCCCCGCAGTCGCACACGGTTTTGAAAATCTGCAAATGGCGAATCGTCATGGTTTCGACTCCAATTCATACTGAATTTCTTATGGTTTCTATTTTAATATATGAATTGATTTATGTCAAGAATTCCATATAATCAGATCGTAGCCGACTGAGCATGGGAGGTATGACCGCTATGGGCAAGCTGGGCAGACTGTTTTTCACGTTTCTGAAAATCGGAGCCTTCACCTTCGGCGGAGGGTACGCGATGATCGCGCTGCTCGAAACCGAATTCATCGACCGAAAGAAATGGATGACGCGCGAGGAATTTCTGGACATGGTGGCGATTGCCGAGTCCACGCCCGGACCCGTCGCCATCAACAGCGCCACGTACATCGGCTACAAGGTCGCCGGTGTGGCGGGCGCGGCGCTGGCCACGCTGGCAGTCAGCCTGCCGTCGTTTGGCATCATCTATCTCATTTCCCTGTTCTTCGAGCGCTTCCTCGGCCTCGAATGGGTCGCGCGCGCCTTCCGCGGCATTCAGGTGTGCGTGGTCTATCTGATTCTGACGGCGGGGCTCGACATGCTGAAAAGCCTTCGCAGAGACGCGCTGAGCCTCGTCATCTTCTTCTGCGTGCTCGCGGTCATGACGGCGTTTTCCATCTTTTCCGTGGGCTTCTCCTCCATCTTCTACATTCTGATCAGCGGCCTTGTGGGACTGACGGCGTATTCGCTGCGCAGGCTTTCCAGGAAGGGGGCGAACGGAAAATGATCTATCTTCGACTGTTTCTGACGTTCCTGATGATCGGCGCGGTGTCCTTCGGCGGCGGCTACGGCATGATTTCGCTGATTCGCGAGACCGTGATTTCCAACGGCTGGCTGACGGAGAGCGAGCTGATCAACTTCATCGCCGTTTCGGAGTCCACGCCCGGGCCGCTGGCCGTGAATATAGCCACCTTCATCGGCGCGTCGCAGGGCGGCATACTTGGCTCCCTGTTCGCCACGCTGGGCGTGGTGCTGCCGTCGTTCATCATCATCCTGCTCATTTCGGCGGTGCTGAAGAATCTTTTGCGGTATGCAGGCGTGAACGCGTTTCTCTCCGGCGTGCGCCCGTGCGTCGTGGCGCTGATTCTCGCGACGGCACTCACGCTGGCGCTCGATACGCTGCTCGGCTTCACGTCGCCCGGAAACGGCCTTGCCATAAACGGACGCGGGCTGATCATCTTCGCGCTGCTGATCGGCATCCGGCTGATTTATAAACGGCTGCGCGGCAAAAAGCCCTCCCCCATTCTGATGATCGCGCTGTCGGCCGGTCTGGGCATTCTTTTGTGGAGCTTCTGAACCACAGCATGCAAAAAGCGAACGCGTCCGGTGCGTTCGCTTTTCTGCATTCAATATACGAAATCCGCCTGTTCGCGGATTCGATCCGCTTCAAGATATCGGTTTTCCATCGGAATCCACATCGTGCGGAAGCGTTCCAGCATTTCCTCCCCGTCGCGCGCGCGGATACGGCGAAGCTGCTCCTCCGGCGGCACGGTCAGGCAGGCCGTGCGCGCGTAATAGCCGCGCAGCTCGGGATGGCAGGCGTACGCGCCCTCCACGATGTTGAGCCTTCCGGGCTTGATTTCGACCGGCGGCAGGATGGTCATCGTGCCGCAGTCAAACCGGCGATAAGAAACCGTCCGTCCCGCGGCCAGCGGCGCAAGCACTTCTTCGCGGAAGCGCTCGCGGTCGACGTTGCCGCCCACCTCGGAAAGCCGCTCCTTTGTGCGCTTCTCCGCGGGCAGGAAGAAATCGTCCATATGGAACACCGGCGCGCGGAACACAAAGCCCAGCGCGTTCGAAAGCGACGTTTTCCCCGACGCGCACATGCCGTCAAGCGCGAAAATCGCGCCCTCCGGGAGCCGCGCGGCCGCTTCGAAAAGAGCGGCATAGCGGGCAAAGCGCTCGGAAACCACGCGATACGCCGGTGCGTACGCGCGGCGATACGCTTCCGTATGGCTGACCATCGGACAGCCCTCCGCGCGATAGGCGGCAATCGCGGCGCGCATGGCATCCGTCGGGAAGGTTTCCGTCAGCGTTTGCAATGCACTCTCGAGCGCGTCCGGCGCGGGATGGAACGTTTCGGCGGTATACATGAACATCCGCGCGGCGATTTCGTCGCTGAATCGCGCGTCCATTCCCTTCAGGTGCATGCGCACAAGCCCGTTCCCGATGGGCTCAAACGATACGCCTTCTTCGCCCGGCGCGCGTTCGGCACGGATGCGCCGCACGGCCTCGGCTTCGTCCTTCACCAGATGACCGCAGCCCAGCGCATGCTGATAGCACAGCTTGAGAAAATCGCCCTCCCGCATTTCGGGATACCGCGCCGCGTGCGCCCGCAAAACCTCAGAAAACGTCATGCTGTTCCTCTTTCATCAACCGTATTCAATCTGCGCGCGCGCCGGCTTGTAGTAGGACTTGCACAGCAGAACGCGCTTGATTTCGCTGCCGTCGGCGCTGTGGTACACGCGGTACGCCTCGGCTCGATAGCCCTTGCGCGCCTCGCTGACCACGACCTCCTGACCGGAGCCGAGCAGCGGATTGTAGGTGTACACCGGATCATCCGGTTTGACCGTCTGCGTGGTCTTGGCTTCGATGGTGATGTAGCGTCCGTTCGGGAACAGCTCGCCGTACACCTCGCAGTATACGCGCTTGTTGTCGCTCACGTAGCACACCAGATACATCGGCGAGGACGACGTGTTCTTGAACTTCATGTCCTGTCCCGGCCAGCTGACCGTCGCGTCCTTGCCCTTGTCCACATAGGCCACCGTGCGGGAATGCTCGCTGCGCTCCACGATTTCACAGTTGGCCTTCATCGCCGCGTTCCACAGCGTCGTGGACACCTGACAGACGCCGCCGCCGATGTCCTCAGCAAGCTCGCCGGACTGATAGACCGTCGCCTTCTTGTAGCCGCGCTTCGCCGTGCGCTGACCGACGACCTGATTGAACGAGAACGTCTCGCCCGGCTGGATGCAATAGCCGTTGAGGGCCGCGCACGCCAGCCGCAGGTTGGTCAGGCGATTCTTGTTGGAGCTGGACGCGTTCGTCACAGCCTGCGTGATCATGCCGAACCTGCCGTTCACGTCGGACGAATCCTTCGTGGGTTCCACCGTGTTCACGGCCACCTGCACCGTCGCTCCGCCGCCGTTCAGCGCCGCGCTCGCCTGTCGGTACAGCGCGTCCGCGTCCACGGAATAGCCCACGGCAGAGGAAGCGAACGTGAACTTGCGCGTATCCACGTCGAAGCCCGTCACCTGCGCGTTTACCGGGTCTACCGTCAGCGACGCGGCGATTCCGTCCGTCCACGCGTGCAGCTGCGCTTCGTCATACAGCGTGCGGGTGATCTCATAGCGCTCCTGCGCGCTGCCGATCTGCCGAAGCGAACGATAGCGCTGCTCCAGAGTGCCGCTGCGGGCGCGCGACCACGCGTTGCCCAGCACCTCGCGGTAATTGCTGGAATAGCCCAGCTCGCGGCAGGTCTTTGACCACGTCTGTCCGTTGTACGTCAGCGTGACCGTGCGGTCGGCGTAGGCGGGCTCGATCCTCTCTTCCCAGTGCTTCAGCGCGGTATCCAGCGTCACATCCGTCAGCGCGTAGCCCTCGACGATGATGCCCGAATAGAAGCCGTCGCTTTCAACCGCCGCGCGCATGATGCGGAACCGGCGATTTTCGCTGATTTCGTGCACCGCTAAAAACGCGGTGACCGCCAGAATCAGGATCATCAGGCACGATACAGGCAGCGCCCACCAGCAGGATTCCTCCCGAACCCTGCGCTTGCCCTGCGCGCGCCGCTTGCCTGTCGCGACGGTCTTTTTTCCGTTAGTCTTCTTTTTTGCCATTCCCTGCTCCCTTTGCGCCGGTCGGATTTTCGCACCCGACCCTTTCGCGCGCCTCCCTGCGGCGGGCGATTTCCACTTCCCCGCCCTGATCGGAGGGCTGATAATACGGCATGCCCGCCGCGTCGGCGGGCGCATACGTCTGCTTTACATAATGCCCGGGAAAATCGTGCGGATACAGGTAACCTTCTCCGCTGCCCAACTGCCCCGCGCCCTTGTAGTGCGTGTCGCGCAGATGCGCGGGAACGCTCTCAAAGCCGCCCTTCTCCGCGTCGGCGAACGCGCGCTCCACCGCCACGGCCACCGAATTGGACTTCGGGCTTTCGCACACGGCGATGATCGCCTGTGCGATGGGCAGCCTTGCTTCCGGCATGCCGACGGCGTTCAGCGCCTGCCACGCCGCGGCCGCGGCCAGCATGGCGTTCGGATTGGCCATGCCCACGTCCTCGGACGCGTGCACGATCACCCGGCGCACAACGATGCGCGGATCCACGCCCGCGTGATCCAGCCTTGCAAACCACGCCAGCGCCGCGTCGGCGTCCGACCCGCGAAGCGACTTGCAGAACGCGCTGAGCATGTCGTAAAACAGGCTCTCGTCCATTCGAAGCGGCTTCTGCTGCACCGAGTCCGCCGCCACCTCGCGCGTGACATGCACCCGCCCCGTGCGTCCCACCGGCGTGGACAGCACCGCGATTTCCAGCGCGTTCAGCGCCGAGCGCACATCTCCGCTCGCCGCGGACGCAATCAGCGCCGCCGCGTCGTCGTCCAGCGTCACGCCCATGCGGCCGTACCCGCGCTCCTCGTCCGCGCAGGCGCGCCGCAGCGCTTCGATCACGTCCGCGTCCGTCAGCGGTTCAAAGCGAAACAGGCGGCAGCGGCTCACGATGGCGGGCGTCATGGCGATCATGGGATTCTCCGTGGTGGAGCCGATGAAGCGCACGATACCCTTTTCAATGGCGGGCAGGATGCTGTCCGACTGCGCCTTTGACCAGCGGTGACACTCGTCCAGCAGCAGATAGGTCGTCTTGCCGTACAGCTTCTGCCGATCCTCGGCGCGCGCCAGCACCTCGCGCACCTCCGAAACCCCGCTGGTGACGGCGTTCATCTTCTCAAACGCCGCCTTTGAGGTTTCGGCCACGATGGTCGCCAGCGTCGTTTTGCCGGTTCCGGGCGGGCCAAAGAAGATCGAACTGGTCAGCCGGTCAGCCTCGATGGCGCGCCTGAGGAGCTTTCCCTCGCCCACAATCTGCTTCTGGCCGATAAACTCGTCCAGCGTGCGCGGCCGCATGCGGTCGGCCAGCGGCGCGAGCGTTTTTACGCCCGCGGAAAACAGGTCTTCCATGTATCCTCCGTCGAAAGGCCGGGCGTTATTCCGGTCTTCCGGAAATTCCCTTTTGTAGAATTAGACGTCCACGCGGTTCAAAACGGTTCCCGTCAAAAACGCGGAAAGATTGTTAACCGCGATGTTCATCAGCCGCACGCGGGTTTCATACGGCGCCCACGCGATATGCGGCGTGAGGATGGTGTTCGGCGCGGTCAGCAGCGGATTGTCCGCGCGAATCGGCTCCACCGAAACCACGTCCGCGGCATACGCGCCAAGCTGCCCCGCGCGGAGCGCTTCGGCGACGTCCGCTTCGTTCACAAGTCCGCCGCGCGCCGTGTTGATCAGCCACGCGCCGCGCTTCATCATGGATAGCGTGCTTCGGTTGATCATCTCCGCCGTGTCAGGCTTCAGGGGGCAGTTGAGTGAAATCACGTCCGCCGTGCGGAAAATTTCGTCAAGCCGGCTTTTTTCGCAGCGGGACGGCGAATACGCGTCCACCATCATGCCAAACGCCCGTCCGATTTCGCCGACGGCGCGGCCGATTGCGCCGTAGCCAACGATGCCCAGCCGCTTTCCGGCCAGCTCGGTCAAAGGCGCGTTCCAGAAGCAGAAATCCTTCGCGTTCGTCCATTCGCCCTCGGCGACCGCCCGCGCGTGCATGCCCACGCGCGACGCGATTTCCAGCGTCAGCGCGAACACGTGCTGCGCCACCGCGCGCGTGGAATAGGCGGGCACGTTCGTAACCGCCACGCCAGCCGCCTTCGCCGCGGCCACGTCCACGATATTATACCCCGTCGCCAGCACGCCGATATATTTAAGCCCCTTCAGCGCCGCGATCGTCTCCGCGGTCATCGGGCATTTGTTCGTGAGCACCGCGTCCGCGCCCAGCGCGCGCGGCACGATTTCCTCCGTTGGCGTGCGGTCGTAGATCACCGTTTCGCCCAGCGCGCGGAGCGCGTCCCATGAAAGGTCGCCCGGATTCGCCGCGCAGCCGTCCAGCACAACAATGCGCATCGGATTCTCCCCCATTTTCATTTCTCCTATCATATGACAATCCATGTAATCATTCAAGCCCTCTGCCTGAAAAATAAAAAGAAAGCGCAGATTTGCCGCAGTTTCGAAACACATCGGCAAGGCGCTTTCTCTATGGATTTCCGTTTGCGGTTACTTCGCGCGCAGATCGGCCACGGATTCGCGCGGAATCAGCCGTCCGGTCACGGTCACACGCTCCGACGCGCCACGCGGCTTCTCAATGGCATCCAGAATCAGCCGCCCCGCGCTGCGCCCGATTTCGTCGCCATCTTGGTCGTAGGTGGTCAGCGGCGGCTGCAAATAGGCGGAAAGCGGAATGTTGTCGTAGCCGACGACGCTCACGTCGCCGGGAATGGACAAGCCGGCCTCCGTCAGCGCGCGCATGCCGCCCACGGCCGAAAGATCGTCCGGATACAGGATGCACGTGGGGCGCTCCGCGAGCGCAATCAGCTCCCGCGTCGCTTTGGCGCTGGCTTCCTCGTTTCGGAAATCGGCGGGCTTTTTGTATTCCGGCGGAAGGCGGAGCCCCAGCTTCGCCGAAATGTCGTCGAACGCCTTCCGGCGGTCGATGGCCACAGCGCTGTCCGCGTCCGAATACACATAGGCGATTTTCCGGTGTCCCAGTCCATATACATAGTTCAGCAGCGCGGAAAGGCTCTCCCGCTGATCCGCCGTCACGCAGCCGCAGCTGGGATAAACGCAGTCGATCGTCACCACGGGAATTTCGCTTCGAATCAGCTCCGTCAGCCCTTCCTCGCGATAACCGCTGCTCATGATGATCACGCCGTCGTAGCCGCGATAGCGGCAATAGCTCAGATAGCGCCCTTCCAGCGCGCTGTTGCAGCTGATGGGCGTGAGGTCGTACCCCGCGACCTCCACAATGGACTGAAGCCCCCGCGCCATCCTCGCGAACAGCTCGTGCGTCCACACGCTCTCCCCCCGCAGGAACCACAATAGTCCAATCGTGTGACTGCGGCTCGTGCGCAGCGCGCGGCCGCGATTGTTGGGAATGTACCCCATTTCCTCGGCGATTTCGCGCACGCGCCGCGTCGTTTCCTCCCCGATATCGGGCAGACCGTTGAGCGCCTTGCTGATCGTCGCCACCGAATAGCCGGTTCGTTCGGCAATATCCCGGATCGTCGTTTTGGTCGTCGCCATGAACGTTTGATTCAGCCTTTCCTTCGTCTTAATCGTTTAAGCGATTGTATCACGCACATTTTTCGCTGTCAATACGCCCACGACGCATTTGTGAAAACTGCCGACCGTATGCGCTTTCATCTTCCGCAATGTGAAAAAAGAGCCGCCCTTTTCAAAGCGGCAGCCCTTTTCATGACAGACGATCGGCCTTACGCGCGGTCAAAGCCGCAGGTGTTCAGGAAGCGCACGAAGCCCTCGCGGCCTTCCGGCGTCTGCTTGTATACGCCCGCGTCGGCCAGCACGCGGCGGCACTTCTCGCCCAGACCCTTGTGGATGATCTCCGTCGCCTGCTCCGGCGTGTTCGCGCTTCCGAAGCGGGACACGAGCTCGCGCGTCCAATCCCAGTGACGGGCCAGCGGCGCGTCGGCGGCGGGCGCATCGGTCAGCGCGCGTTCGCCGGTCAGGTAGGCTTCCACGTCCTTCAGCTCCGTGAGCAGCCGTCCGGGCAGAATCATCAGACCCATTACCTCGATCAGGCCGATGTTTTCCTTCTTGATGTGATGCAGGTCGGCGTGCGGATGGAAGATGCCCAGCGGATTTTCCGCGCTGGTGCGGTTGTTGCGCAGCACCAGATCCAGCTTCCATTCGCCGCCCGCGCGGCGCAGGATAGGCGTGATGGTGTTGTGCTTCTGGTCGGTCTCGGCGTAGACGCCCAGCGCCTCGTCCGAATAGCCGCGCCACGCGTTCAGCACCTGAACCGCCTTGCGAACGAGCGTCTCCGCGTCCGTGCTCTTCAGGCGCAGGCAGCTCATCGGCCAGTCCACGATGGAGGCGCGAATCGCCGGATCGTCCGCCGTCAGCGCGATTTCGTCCCCGGCGCGATCCATCGGGAACTCGTAGTTTCCCCCCTGGAAGTGGTCGTGCGTAAGAATCGAGCCGCCCACGATGGGCAGATCGGCGTTGGAGCCGAGGAAATAGTGCGGGAACTGCTCCACAAAGGCGAACAGGCGGCGGAAGCCGGCCTCGGAAATCGCCATCGGGCGATGAATATCGCTCAGCACGATGCAATGCTCGTTATAATATAGGTAGGGAGAATACTGCATGTGCCAGCTTTCGCCGTTCAGGTTCAGCGGGATCATGCGGTGATTCTGGCGCGCCGGGAAGCCGGGCCGCCCCGCGTAGCCGGGATTTTCCACGCACAGCATGCATTTCGGATACCCGGCCGCCTTGCTCTTGAGCGCGTTGGCGATGTCGCGCGGATCCTTCTCCGGCTTGGACAGGTTGATCGTGATTTCCAGCCCCTCGGAAAAGAAGCGGGCGTTTTTGCGGATGCGGTCTACCTTGATATAGTCCGCGTCCCGGCACATCTGGTAGAACCATTTCGTCGCTTCCTCCGGCGAGCGGCGGTATTTTTCAAAGAAGCGTGCGCGCACCTCATAGGGCGACGGCGTTACGCATCCGGCCAGCTTCGCCGAAAACAGGTCGCGCGATTCGCCGGTATCGTTGATCACGCCGCGGCGAACCGCGTCGTCGCACAGCGCGTTCAGCGCCTCGGGCATCGTGTCGCCCAGCGGCGCTTCCGCATTCGCGCTTTTCCCGGGCGCGTCCAGACGCATGGCCTCCAGAAGGCGGTTGCGCGCGTAGGCGCGATCCTCCGCCTCAATCAGTCGGGTTCGTTCCGCAAAATCCAGCAGCCGTTCCATCGCGGACATATAAAGGCCTCCTTATGTACATACATAGGGCTATTATTGCGCGTTCCGGGTGAAATGTCAAGAAAAACTGTTGCCAAGAACGCAAATTCGCGCTACAATAGAAAATGAGAAAAACTGAAGAGGTGGCTCGAATGGATTTTAATCGCCTGGTTCGCCTGTACGGCGGCGAGGAACCCGCCAACCGGCAGCTTGCGCGCTTTGAGGCGCTGAAGGAACACTTTATCCGTCATTTCGGCTCCGCCGATGGCTGCGAACTGATTTCCGCGCCCGGCCGCACCGAAATCGCCGGCAATCATACCGATCACAATCACGGCTGTGTGCTCGCGGCGTCCGTGGACATGGACACCGTGGCGCTCGCCCGCAAAACGAACGACAACCGCGCGACGCTGTATTCCGCGGGCTACGACAAGCCGTTCGTCGTGGACGTGAGCGATCTCACCGTGCATGAGGACGAAAAGGAAACCACGCTGGCGCTGATTCGCGGCGTAGCGGCCGAAATGAAGAAGGCCGGCTTCACCGTGGGCGGCTTTGAGGCGGAGGTTTCCAGCACCGTCATGCGCGGCAGCGGCCTGTCGTCCTCCGCGGCGTTCGAGGTCATGCTGGTGTCCGTGAACGACGCGCTGTACAATGGCTGGACGGTCGATCATCAGCTGAACGCGAAGCTGAGCCAGAAGGCCGAGAACAACTATTTCCTGAAGCCCTGCGGCCTGATGGATCAGATGGCCAGCGCCGTCGGCGGGCTGGTGTTCATCGATTTCAATCACGGCGACGCGCAGGTGGAAGCCGTTCAGTACGATTTCCTGAAGAAGGGCTTCATTCCCTGCGTTGTGACCGCCGGCGGCGACCATGGCAACCTGACGAACGAATACGCCGCCATTCCCGCCGAAATGAAGCAGGTTGCACGCCTGCTCGGCGGCGAGACGCTGCGCGACGTGGAGGACAGGGTGGAATCGTCCATCGCCCTTCTGAAGGGCAAGGTACCCGACCGCGCCATTCTGCGCGCGCTGCACTTTGTGGACGAGGATCGCCGCGTGCGCGAGATGCTCACGGCGCTCAAAAATGACGATCTCGCGTCGTTCTTTGACGGCGTAATCGCCTCCGGCGAAAGCAGCTGGATGCTGCTGCAGAACCTGTTTGTGCCCGGCGGCGACAATCAGGAAATGCCGCTGGCGCTGGAAATGAGCCGCCGCATGCTGACCGGCCGCGGCGCGTGGCGCATTCACGGCGGCGGCTTCGCCGGAACGATTCTGGCTTTTGTGCCCGTCGATCTGATGCCCGCCTACCGCGAAGCGATGGATTCCGTGTTCGGACAGGGCGCGGTCAAACCGCTGTACATCCGTCCGGAGGGCGCCGTGTGGCTGCGCTGATCGGGGAGACGCATGTATTATACGCATAACAGCGAAGATACCTTCGCATTCGGGCAGGCGCTGGGCGCCTGCCTTCAAAAAGGAGACTCCGTGCTTCTGTACGGCGATCTCGGCACGGGCAAGAGCGTGCTGGCCCGCGGCTGCGCGCGCGCGCTGGGCGTGACGGACGCGATGGCGAGCCCCACGTTCACGCTGATGCAGCCCTACCGCGGAACGGCGCTGCCGGTGTATCATTTCGACCTGTACCGCCTTTCCAGCGCGGATGAGCTGTTCGCCGCGGGATTGGAGGAATCCATCGGCGGCGACGGCGTGGCGCTGATCGAGTGGCCGCAGCAGGCGGACGTATGCCCCGATGTGCGCATCGAGCTCGATCTGGTGCGCGGCGCGGGCTTCGACGACCGCGAAATCGAGCTGACCTGCTTCCTGCCCGAGGGGCGCGAGGCGCTGATTCGAAACGCGCTTTCAAAATGGGAGGTGCGCGCATGATTCTTCTTTCCATCGATACCTCCGGCCCGGCCTGCTCCGCGGCGCTGCTCGCGGACGACCGCCTGCTTGGAGAAATCGTGATCAATTCGGCGCTCACGCATTCGGAAACGATCATGCCCGCCGTGGACGAGCTGCTCAGCCGCGAGAACCTGACGTGCGCGGACGTGGATCTGTTCGCCGTCGCGGCCGGGCCGGGCTCGTTCACCGGCGTGCGCATCGGCGTGTGCGCGGCGAAGGGCATGGCGCACGCGGCCGGCAAGCCCTGCGCGCGCGTGAATTCGCTGGCCGCGCTGGCCGCCGGGCTGCCCTTTGTTCCCGGCGTCGTCTGCCCGATTCTGGACGCGCGCCGCGAGCAGGTGTACTGCGCCGCCTACCGCTGGACGGGCGCGGCGCTGCCCGAAAAGATTCTGCCGGACGCGGCGCTGCCGCTGACCGAGCTTTTGAAAGCACTGCCCGAAAACGAAATCATCACCTTCACCGGCGACGGCGCAGCCGTTCACGAAGCGCGCATTCGCGCGCTGCTGGGCGAACGCGCGCGGTTCGCGCCGCCGCATGCCCGCGTGCTGCGCGCATCATCCGCCGCGTACTGGGCCAGACTGGATTCATCCTGTCACATGGAAGCCCGGCTGCTGACGCCCATCTACCTGCGCGCGCCGCAGGCCGAGCGCGAGCGCAGCGAAAAGGCGACGAGGGCGAAGCTGTGAGCCGCGCCATACGCTATGCCGCGCCCGCCGATTTTGAGGTCATATACGCCATCGAGCGCGCCTGCTTTCCCACCCCATGGGAAGCGGACGTGCTGGTGCACGACCTTTCCAAGAATCCGTGCGCGCGCTATCTCCTGATTCTGGAGGGCGCGCAGGTGGTCGGCTATGGCTGCCTGTGGCTTTTGATGGAGGAAGCGCACCTGATGAGCGTGGCGATTCTTCCGGAATTCCGGCGCGCGGGCGCGGGCGAAGCGCTCATGCGAGCGCTGATTCAGGCGGCCGCGGACGGCGGCGCGCGCTTTATGGAGCTGGAATGCCGCCGCGGCAATCAGGCCGCGCAGGCGCTGTATCATAAGCTCGGCTTCCTGCGCGTAGGATGCAGAAAGGGTTATTACGAGGATACCGGCGAGGACGCGTTCGTGTACGCGCTGATCGCGCTGCCGCCCGGCCGTCCGGACGACGACCCGTTTCTGAACGGCGCACGCCCTTAAAGGGGAAGGCGTAGACAAATTTACATTCATACGGTAAGATAAAGAAATGTGTGCCCATGAACGCTGGAAGGAGGCGTGGCGATTGGTCTTTGAGAGCAACGGCGCCCGGATGAATTATGAGGTGGCAGGCGACAGCGGTCGCGTGCTTCTGCTTCTGCACGGCTGGGGCGGCTGCATCAACAGCTGGCTGCCCGTGATCCGCGATTTCCAGCGCGAATGCCGCGTGGTGGCCGTGGATTTCCCCGGATTCGGCGAGAGTCCGGAGCCGTCCGAGGGCTGGTCGGTGACCGAATACGCGCGCCTGACCGCGGATTTCATCGAATCGCTCGGCGAGGAATCGATCGACCTGATCGCCCATTCGTTCGGCGGGCGCGTAGCGCTCCTGCTTTCCACGATGATTCCGGACAAAATCGGCAGGCAGATTCTGACCGGCTGCGCCGGTCTGCCCTCAAAGAAGAGCGCGTCCGGCAGGCTGAGCGAAACGGCGTTTCACGCGCTTTCCTCCGTGGCGGACAACGCCTTCACGCGCCGCGTGATCGGCGCGGAGCGCATCGCGAGGGCGCGCGACGCCATGCGCGGGCTGTTCGGCTCCGCCGACTATAAGAACGCCTCGCCGCGCATGCGCGAGACGTTCCAGAAGGTCGTCTCGCAGGATCTGACGGACTGCCTGCCCCTTGTAAAGGCGTCCACCCTTCTGATCTGGGGCGAAAACGACACCGCCACGCCGCAGTGGATGGGCAAAAAGATGGAAGAAACCATTCCCGGCGCGGGACTTGTGGTGTTCGAGGGCGCGGGACACTTTGCCTATCTTGAACAGTATGCCCGCTTCTACGCGATTGCGCATAAGTTCCTGCTCGGCTGACGAACAGAGGAGGTACAAGACGAATGTGGTGGCTGATCATCGTTGAGCTGGCCGTTACCCTGCTGATTACGCTGGCCGCGTGCCGGTTCTACCTGCATATGCTGCAGCTGGAAAGCTACCAGCTGGACGGCTACATGCGCTGGCTGAAGCGCGAAAAGAACCGCCAGTTCGGCTGGACGCTGAACGCCGGTCTGATCGCGAGCATTGCCGCCATCATCCTGCCGGTGCTTCTGAGCCTGTTCGGCACCGGCGAAATCAAGCGGAGCACGATTACCGCCAGCCTTCTTTCCACGGCATTCTTCACCATCTACTCGGCGCTGATGATCGTGAAGGATTTCAAAACCCGCCAGAAGAAAAAAATGAAGTTCACCGGCCGCATGATCCGCCTGACCGTCACGCTGGCGCTGGTCATCGCCGCGGCGCTGGGACTCTTGTTCCTCATCTTCCGCCGCGAATCCGCCGGTCTGGTTCTGATGTGGATTCCCCCGTTCGCGGTGATCATTCTTGCGCCGTGGCTCACGTGGCTGGCCGCGCGCTGCATACAGCCGCTGGAGGAGGCCTTCCACCGCCGCTTCTTTCGCATGGCGCAGAAAAAGCTCGCCTCGCGGAAGAACCTGATCAAAATTGGCATCACCGGCAGCTATGGCAAGACCAGCACGAAGTTCTGCCTGCAGGCCATCCTGTCCGTGAAATACAATGTGTACGCCCCCAAGTCCTCGATCAACACGCCGATGGGTCTTTCCAAGGTGATCAACGAGGAGCTGACCGACGCGCATCAGGTGTTCATCGCTGAAATGGGCGCGCGTCACGTGGGCGACATCCGCGAGCTGGTGGAGCTGGTGCATCCGCGCTACGGCGTGCTTACCAGCGTCGGCCCCCAGCATCTGGAAACCTTTGGAGACGTGGAAACCGTCGCCAACACCAAGTTTGAGCTGATCGAAGGCCTGCCCAAGAACGGCGTGGGCATCTTCGCCGCCGACGACGGTGAGGTCGACAAGCTCTACGAGCGCGCGAAGTGCGACAAGCGCCGCGTCGGCATCAGCGAAACCGGCATGCTGAACCTGCGCGCCGAGAACATTCAGAGCGGCCCGTTCGGCTCCCGCTTCACGCTGATTGCGGACGACGGCGAGCGCGTGGACTGCGAAACGAAGCTGCTCGGCCGTCACAACATTTCCAACCTTGTGGTCTGCTGTCAGGTCGCCCGCGAGCTGGGCATGACGATGGCGGAAATCGCCGAGGGCGTCGCGCGCGTGCAGCCCGTCGAGCATCGCCTGCAGCTGCTGCCCGGCGCGATGAATGTGATCGACGACGCGTTCAACTCCAACCCCGTGGGCGCGAAGCGCGCACTGAGCGTTTTGAAGGAGTTCCCCGGCCGTCACCTGATCATCACCCCCGGCTTCGTGGAGCTGGGCGAAAACGAGAAGGAATTCAACTATCAGCTGGGCAAGCAGATTGCCGACGCGTGCGACGCGGCGATTCTGGTCGGCCCGAAGCATACCGCGCCGATCAAGAAGGGTCTGCTGGATTCCGGCTTCCGCCCGGACGACATCAAGGTCGTTCGCACGCTGGAAGAGGCCACGGCGCTGATTCGCACTTTCGTCGGCAACGGCGACACGGTTCTGTTTGAAAACGACCTTCCCGATAATTATACGGAATAGGAAAGGAAGCCTGAAGCATCATGAAAATCAGACTGGCGCTCATATACGGCAGCCGCACCTGTGAGCACGACGTTTCCATCATCTCCGCCCTGCAGGCGGCGCAGCATGTGAATCCGGATGATTACGATCTGATCTACGTCTACATCGACCAGAACGGCGAATGGTACACCGGCGAAAAGCTGGCGGACATCTCGCTGTATCGCAGCTTCGACAAGCGCGCCGTCGTGCGCGTGATTCCCATGGGCGTGGAGGGCAAGCTGCGCCTGATGCAGCATCCCGACGACAAGCTGCTGCCCATCGGCCGCCTGCGCCAGATCGCCGAGGCAGACGTGGTCATGCCCGTCATGCACGGCATGAACGGCGAGGACGGCACGCTTCAGGGCATGCTGGAATTGTGGAACATCCCCTACACCTCCTCCGGCGTGCTCGGCTCCGCGCTGGGCATGGACAAGATTGCCATGAAGCGCATGTTCAAGGCCTGCGGCTTCCCGGTGCTCAAGGACGTGTGCGTGGAGCGCTCCGAGTGGAAGCGCAACCGCGCGGGCGTGCTGAGCCGCGTGATGAACGAGCTTTCGTTCCCCGTGTACGTGAAGCCCTCGAATCTGGGTTCCTCCATCGGCATCAACCGCGCTGACAACAAAAACGGCCTTGAGGACGCGATCGACATCGCCGTGTCCTACGACCGCCGCGTGCAGGTAGAAACCGGCATTCAGGATCTGATGGAAATCAACTGCGCCGTGCTCGGCTACGGCGGAGACGCGATGGCCTCCGTGACCGAAATGCCCGTGCGCTGGTCGGACTTCCTGTCCTTCGATGAGAAGTACCTGCGCGGCGCCAAGGGCGGTGCGAAAGGAACGAAGGGCGCGCCCAGCAAGGGCATGTCCTCGCTCAGCCGCCAGATGCCCGCCCCCATCAGCCCCGAGCTGACCCACCGCGTGGAGGAGCTGGCCGTCGACGCGTTCAAGGCGCTGGACTGCAAGGGCGTCGCCCGCATCGACTTCCTGTATGACAAGGCGGCCGACGAATTGTACATCGGCGAAATCAACACCATCCCCGGCTCCCTCGCGTTCTATCTGTGGGAAGGCCGCGGTATCTCCTTTGAGCGCATGATCGACATGATGGTCGAGTACGCCTTCCGCGCGAACGCCGACCGCAACGAAAACGTGTTCTCCTACCATTCCGCCATTTTGAGCGGCTCGTCCGGCGCAAAGGGCGCCAAGCGCTGACCGGCATTTTCGCCCGTCTCCCCGATCGGAGGCGGGCTTTTTTTGCGCCCATTTTCGCTAAAGCCGGCAGAAAACGCAGAATGGCATTCATCCTGCACAATTTTCGGGCCTTGCACGCCGCGTGTCACGCCTTCTTTTAGGCAAATTGTTCGGTTTTAACGTTCTGTTTCAAGCATTCTGTCCGCATGCATGGACGAAAAACGCGCTTATTATTTTCTAAAATCCTCGTTTTTAGCAAAAATAATCATTTACAAAAGCCGTGCATTGTGGTATACTGTCATTATCGCAAGACGTTCTGTCATTTCTTTATCGCATTCCAGAGGGAGTTGATTTCATTGAACACGACGGCTATCCGCGCCCGAAAGAAGAAAGGCGGTGCCAGTACAGGCTCGTCCTTTGACAATCTGGAGATCTTCCTGCTCCACCTTCCGACGACGATCTGGTACCTGATCTTCTGCTACGCGCCGATGTTCGGCGTGATCATCGCCTTCAAAAACTATGTGCCCGCGCCCGGCGTGAGCTTTATCTATAACCTGTTTGAGAACTGTGAATGGAGCGGTCTTCAGAACTTCAAGTTCCTCTTCTCCAGCAGCTATTTCCAGACGATGATGCGCAATACCATCGTGTACAACCTCATTTTCATCGTTCTGGCGATCATTATCCCCGTGTCGCTGGCCATCATGATTTCGCAGCTGTATTCCAAGAAGCTCGCGAAGGTGTGCCAGACGATGATGTTCCTGCCGCACTTCCTTTCGTGGGTCGTCGTCGGCTACTTCGTCTACGCTTTTCTGGCCACGGACGCCGGCCTGTTCAACAACGTCGCAAAGGCGCTGGGCATTGGCAATCCCAAGCATCAATGGTATCAGGACGTCGGCTTCTGGACGTGGTTCCTCGTGTTCCTGAACGTGTGGAAGGGCATGGGCTACAACATGGTCGTGTACATGGCCTCCATCAGCGGCATTGACGCGGAATTGTACGAAGCCGCGCTGATCGACGGCGCGTCCAAGTGGCAGCAGACGGTTTACATCACCCTGCCGCTCCTGCGCCCGATCATCTCCATCATGTTCATCATGGCCGTCGGCAACATCTTCCGAAGCGACTTCGGTCTGTTCTATCAGGCGACGCGCAACTCCGGCGCGCTGGTCACGATCACTCAGACGATCGACGTGTACATCTACAAGGCGCTGCTGGAAAACCCGAACATCAACCTCTCCTCCGCCGCCTCGCTGCTGCAGTCCGTGTTCGGCTGCATCACCATCGTGGTTGCGAACAAGGTTGTGAAGAAGATCGACCCCAACGCCGGCCTGTTCTGATCGGGCGGAAAGGAGAAACGCATCATGGCAAAAAAACAGCAGGACGCGGCCCTGAAGTACAGCCGCGTGTCCCCTACGGCAAACGTCATTTTCAGTCTCATTTTCATTCTGCTTGCGCTTCTGTGCTTCCTGCCGGCGCTGCTGGTCTGCATCGTTTCCTTTTCCTCGGAAGCGTCGGTTCTGCACAAGGGCTACAGCTTCTTCCCGGACGCGTGGAGCATTGACAGCTATGCCTATCTGGCCCGTCAGGCGGACTATGTGGGACGCGCGTTTCTGAACTCCATCGGCATCACCGTGGTCGGCACGTGCTTCGGCCTGATTCTGTGCTCCACGATGGGCTACGCGCTCTCCCGGCCGAACTACCGTCTGCGCGGCTTCTTCACCTGGTTCGTGTTCATCCCGATGCTGTTCTCCGGCGGTCTGGTGGCCAGCTACATGATCAACGCGCAGGTGCTGGGTCTGAAGAACACCTACTGGGTGCTGATTCTGCCGATTTGCTGTTCCAGCTTCTATATCATCATCATGCGCACGTTCTTCCAGACGACGGTGCCCGACGCGATTATCGAGTCCGCCAAGATCGACGGCGCGCGGCAGATTCGCATCTTCGTGCAGATCGTGCTGCCCATCTCGCTGCCCGCCATCGCGACCATCGGCCTGTTCTACACCTTCGCCTACTGGAACGACTGGATGATGGCCAAGTACTATCTGAATTCCAACGCGCAGAACCTCTTCCCGCTTCAGTACGTGCTGATTTCGCTGGAAAGCAACATCGACTTCCTCACCCGCAACCAGCAGTTCATGGGGCCGGGCGAAGCGTCCAACATTCCCAGCGAAACGATCCGCATGGCCATGGTCATGGTCGGCGTCATCCCGATTGCCTGCTCGTATCCCTTCTTCCAGAAGTACTTCATCTCCGGTCTGACGATCGGCGCCGTGAAGGGATAAACCGAATCGATTATAACAGCTGCTCGCTGTTGTAATAATAAAAAAGGAGGGTTTCAGAAATGAAGAAACTCGCATCTCTCGTACTGGCTCTGATGCTCGTTCTGTCCGTCTGCTCTTTCGCGGGCGCTGAGGACGACGTGATCAAGCTGACCTGGGCCATGGGCACTGGCAGCACCGCGCCGAAGGACAACGCGATGGTTCTCGAAGAGCTGAACAAAATCAGCCGCGAGAAGATCGGCGTTGAAGTCGACATCCAGTATTTCACCAACGACCAGCTGCAGAATTCCATCCAGTCGGGCGAAGTTTTCGATATGTACTTCACCTGCTCCTGGTACAACAACTTCAACGTGGCCGTTTCCAACAAGCTGTTCGCCAACATCTGGCCGCACCTGCAGGAGTGGACGCCTGACCTGTACGCCACGATGCCCGAGAACGTGTGGGAGCTGGCCAAGTCCTCCGATGGCGGCCTGTACGCCATCCCGGTAAAGAAGGACTACTGCCCCGAGAACTTCATCGTGTACCCCGCCGATAAGGCGGCCGAGCTGGGCTTCGAAATTCCCGCCAACATTGAAGCATGGGATGATCTGACTGACTTCCTCGTTGCCTGGAAAGAGACCCTTCCGGAAAACGAATACCCCGTCATGGTCGGCGGCAACCCTCCGGGAATGGAAACCTCCTTTGACTTCATCGACCGCACCGTGCAGATCGGCGTTCTCTTCGGCACCACCGAGGTCGTCACCGTCTACGAGGATCCCAAGGTCATGGAGCGCTATCACACCATGAACAAGTGGTACAACCTCGGTCTCATCAATCCCGACGCCGCGCAGCTGACCGAGGACGCCATTGATGACAAGCACCAGCACCTGAACTTCGTTCAGGCGTGGGATGGCTATGACTACAGCGTAGGCTACGGCTACAACTGCGAAATGACCCGCTACTCCGGCCCGTTCCTCTCCACCGACGGCGTGCAGGGCTCCATGAACGCCTTCTCCATCACGCTGGAGAACGATCTCGAGCGCTTTGAGGCCGCGATGAAGTATCAGGAGCTCGTCAACACCGATAAGCTCTACCGCGATACCCTCCGCTACGGCGTGCAGGGCTATCACTGGAACTACGTCACCGAAGAGCAGAATCCTGCCTGCGCGGGCGGCGTTCTGAAGACCCAGGTCGGCAACGACAACTACGGCCCGTGGGCTTTCTCTCAGGGCTCCTACTCCCTCGCTTCCATCGCTGTGAGCCAGGCTCAGGTTGATGGCACCGCGAAGGCACCCGTCATGAACCAGTGGGATCTCTACTTCGCGAACTGCGAGAACGCGGAAGTTTCCGCCATCTCCGGCTTCACCTTCGACAGCTCCAAGTGGAAGGCCAACTACGCCGAGATCACCGCGATCAAGGATCAGTACTACAAGTCCTACGCTTCCGGCACCATCAACATCGACGATGTGTACGATGAGATGATGGAGAAGATGAACGCGGCCGGTCTGCAGGACATCATCGAAGATGCCCAGGCTCAGCTCGACGCGTACCTCGCCTCCAAGTAATTCCTCGCATAACCCCGCGCCCTCCGTTTTCGAGCGGAGGGCGTTTTCATGCTTTCCAAAATCAGTTGCCGCGAAAACCGTTTTATGCTATAATGAACGCGCGGGAAAGAAAAACCATCCGCAAGGGAGGAACGCCGGATGAAGCGGTTCAAATTCCTTCTGCTCGCGCTCCTGATCGCCGAACTGGCCTGTGTTGCTCTGTTCGCTTACGACGCGTATACGTTCCACGAGCAGGGCGAATGGCAGCTGTTTCCCGTGATGAATATGCGAAAGTATCCGAGAGAGCGGATTGGAATGTATCCGTATCCAAATCTCTCGGCTGCCAGCGCATACGCCGAAACCCTTCCGTTGGACAGCCGTTTTCTGCAGCTGACAGAAATTGAAAACCGCGTTCTCTCCGCTTCGTTTTTCTGCATCCCGCTGTATTCGCTTTTGCTGGCTCTTTTGAAACGCAAGCCCGAAAAAGGCTCGTTGCTTCTCTGCCTGCTGAACACGGCCATCGCAATCGCCGTCGCCGTGTTCATCCATTCCTATCTGCGCGATACCTATGGCGCCTTCTACGCCAACGAATATTTTCCCTTCGCGTACCTCTCATGGGACGTTCTCGCCCCCTGCCTCCTTATATGGCTCTCTCTCCTGCCGCTGGTCTACGTGTTCGGCAAAAGCAGAGAAACGGACGAAGCCGCAAACGACGAAGAGCGTGACGCTGTCATCGAAGAAGAAAACGCAGCCGATTATTTTGATGAGGATGACTATACCGGCGAAGAAGAGAGCGATAACGAATAGGTCTTGCGGCTTGGCGCATTCCGTGGTATAATCAGGCCACGAGAGGAGTGAGACCTTATGCAATGCATTCCCATTCGAGACCTGAAGAATACCGCCGCGGTTTCTGAAATGTGCAAAAAAGCCAACTCGCCCATTGTGGTCACGAAAAACGGCTACAGCGATATGGTGATTATGAGCGCCGAGGTCTATGAGCGCATGCGCCTGTATTCGGTATATGAAAAGCTGATGCAGGCCGAGGACGATATTGCGGAAAACCGCGTATCCGACGCGCGCGGTTCGCTAAACGATCTGAGGACGAAGTATGGCCTATAAGCTTCTGCTCACGGAGTCCGCGGGAAGCGATCTGGACGGCATTCTCGCCCATCTCACCGGAGAGCTGTGCAGCCCGGCCGCCGCTTCCGAGCTTCTGGACGCAATCGAGGTCGTTTACCAGCATCTGGAAGAGAGTCCGTTTCTCTATGCGCTCTGCCGCCAGAAGCCGCTGGCGGCTTACGGCTACCGAAAGGTTCCCATTCGCGGTTATCTGATGATCTATCGCGTCGACGAAGCCCGCCAAATCGTATATATCGAACGCTTTTTCAGCGAGCTTGAGGATTTTGAATCTAAGCTGTGACGCAGCGTTCCACCTAAAACGCCCGCCGGTTTTTCGGCGGGCGTCTTGTGGGTTTGGCTTACGCGTTCAGGACGAACGCCTTATAGCCCTTATAGGCTTCGTACAGGTCGGCCTTGGAGATGATCTCCCACGGCGCGTGCATGCTGAGCACGGCCACGCCGGAATCGACCACGTTCATGCCGTAGAGCGCGCAGATATAGGCGATGGTGCCGCCGCCGCCCTGATTGACCTTGCCGAGCTCGGCCGTCTGGAAGAACACGCCGCCCTCGTCCATCACGCGGCGCACGTCCGCCAGATATTCGGCGTTCGCGTCGTTGGAGCCGGACTTTCCGCGGGAGCCAGTGTACTTGTTGAAGCACACGCCGCGGCCCAGATACGCGCTGTTCTTCTTGTCAAACGCGGACGCGAAGTTGGGATCATAGCCCGCGGACACGTCGCAGGACAGCATGCGGCTGTTGGTCAGCGCGCGGCGCAGGCGCAGGTCGCCTTCCTCGCCGTGAAGCGCCATCATCTCGGCAATCGCGTTCTCGAAGAAGCGGGCGCGCATGCCGGTCGCGCCGACGGAGCCGATTTCTTCCTTGTCGGTAAGGATGCAGCACACGGTCTTCTCCGGCACCACGTCGATATCGAACATCGCTTCCACCTGCGCATAGGCGCACACGCGGTCGTCGTGGCCATAGGCCAGAATCATGGAGCGGTCAAAGCCCAGATCGCGCGCCTTACCGGCGGGCACGACCTCGATTTCGGCGGAAAGGAAGTCCTCTTCCTCAATGCCGTACTTCTCCGCGATCAGCTTCATCGCGTTGCGCCTGACGGGCTCCTTGTCCTCGTCGTTCAGCGGCGCGCCGCCGATGATCACGTCCAGCTGCTCGCCCTCGATCACATCGCTGGCCGGCTTGCCCATGCGTTCATGGCTCAGGTGAATCAAAAGATCGCTGACGCAGAACACGGGATCGTTCTCGTCCTCGCCCACGGAGATGGTCACGACGGTGCCGTCCTTCTTCACGACAACGCCATGCAGCGCCAGCGGAATGGTGACCCACTGATAGTTCTTGATGCCGCCGTAATAATGCGTGTCCAGATACGCCAGACCGCCGTCCTCATACAGCGGATTCTGCTTTACGTCCATGCGCGGAGAATCGATGTGCGCGCCCAGAATGTTGATGCCCTTTTCCATGGGCGCCTTGCCGATGATGAAGAGCATGATGCTCTTGCCCATCCAGTCGGAATACACCTTGTCGCCGGCCTTCAGCGCTTCTCCATGGGCGATTTTGTCTTCCAGATTCGTGTAGCCCTTCGCCTCGGCCAGCTTCACGACCTCGGTCACGCATTCGCGCTCGGTCTTGCCGTTGTCAAGAAACGCGCGATAGCGCGCGCTTACCTGCTCCAGATGGGCGCGTTCCGCGTCCGTATAGGATTTCCATGCAACTTCCCGTTCCATTTTTTCTGCCTCCGTTTCCATTCTGCCTGTCCTCATGATACCACAGGTCGGCCGCGCCTGAAACAGCCCTCCAGTAAAATTTAAAGGCAACGCCGCACAAATGAGGTGGTCGTCCGGCGAATGGATTTTTCGTCAGATGCAAATGCAAATTTCGAAGGTTTACTGGAGGTAAATCGAGGAATTTGCATGCCGCAGATAGCGGAAAAGACATCGCCTGACGCGCCGCCGAATTGTGCGGCGGTGCCTTACGCCTTCCCTACTCGGTTTCGCAGCCCCGTGCCAATGAAGCCAACCTGCGAGAAATCCTCCATGTTGTGGCGGATGAGATAGTCGATGTAGCCGATTACCAGCTTCGCCGTCAGCAGATACCCGGCGGCGTTCATGTGCCCGCCAAGGAAGAAATTCTCGTGGAACGCCTTGTCGTACACCGGCGCGTGCGCGCGCAGATCGAGGACATACGTGTTTTCAAAGCGCGCCGCCATGGCGTGCAGCAGCTTCGCGTGTTCGTCGCACAGGCGAACGCGCTCGGGCTCCTCCGAGTCGCGCGGAATCGTCATCAGGAAGAACTTCGCGTCCGGCCGAATCTGCTTCAGGCGGCTGATCAGCTGGCCGTAATATCCGGCGAACGTGCGCTCGTTGCGCGTCCAGTCCTCGTGCACATCGGCCATCGTGCCCACGTCCATCTTGCGGCCGAACAGATCATTCAAGCCCAGCGCAATGATATACGCGCTGCAGGCAAGCTCAGGGTTCCAGAAATCGTTCTGAGATGCGAAGGTTTCGCAGTATTCCCGCGCCGTCATGCCGCCGCGCGAGAAATTGCGCACCGTCACGCCCGCCATCCGCGCCATGTACTGCCCCCACGAATAGTCGAAATAATCGTGATAGCCCTTTCCGCCTTCCAGATTCGTGCTCTCAAATTCGCCGGAGGACAGGCTGTCGCCCACGCAGCCAATCGCGCGCAGAACGCCCACCATGCCCCCGTCCGCGGGGATATATTCAAGCGGCTTTTCATTTTTCAGAAATTCCGGACTGAACCGGCGCATCATGTCTTCCGTAGCAATCATGGATTCTTCCTCCCGTACTCATCGTTTTCTTCCATATTTTACACCAACGCGCGGAAAAACGCAACGGCTTTGAGCGCTTTATTGGTACATCTCCGCAAGACGCCGAATTCGCTGCCGCAGCTTCTCGCGAACGTGCGCGGGCGCGACGCATTCGCAGCGGTCACCAAAGGAAAGCAGCCGGTCGTAATAATATTCACGGTCAATGAACGGGAAGCGCACGAGGTAATATTCGTCCCCGTCCGGCGTGAAGCGGTCAAACGCGCAATATTCCATCACCCGATCCACGGCGGACGCATGCACGCGCAGCGTGATTTCCGCGCGCAGACTCGCGACGATTTCACCAGTATCCAGCTCAGGCTGCGGCGCTTCGCGCGGAAGAAAGCTCTCTTCCCGCATTCGCACGTCGAGCATGCGCGACAGACGAAACAACCGGTAGTCGTTTCGCAGAAGGCAATAGCCCTGAAAATACCATTGGTCGCCCTTCAGTACCAATCGGTACGGTTCCACTGCGCGCTCCGAGCGGTTTCCGAAGCGATCCAGATAGGCGAACGCCAGCAGGCGGCGCGCTTCCAGCGCCGTTTCCACGATTTCCAGCGTCTGCTTCGTACGTCCGTCGCCCAGCCACGGCTCCGGGTCGATCACAATCTGCGCCGCGCGGCGCTCGATCGCTCCCGTCTGCGCATCGGGAAGAATCCCGCGCAGCTTCGAAAGCGTTCGCGCAAGCGCGTCCGTGCCCAGCATGGCCGACAGGTTGGAGAGCCCCGCCAGCAGCGCCGAATGCTCCTCCGGCGAAAACAGCCTGCCGTCCAGCCGGTACCCGGGCATAAGCTCGACGCCGCCCTTCGCGCCGCCGATCGAGCGCACGGGAATCCCCGCCGCGCAGAGCGTGTCGATGTCGCGGTACACCGTGCGAACCGACACCTCAAGCCGGTCGGCGAGATCCTGCGCGCGCATGCGCTTTCCTTCCAGCAGCACCATGAGGACGCTCATCACCCGGTCGCTCTTCATCGGAATTCCGCCTTTCGTTTTCTTTCCCCCATTATGAATGACTGACAGGCCGTTGTCAAGGATTCTGTGCGATAATCGATCCATCACAAGCGAACGGAGGAAAGTCCCATGTACAACGTTTATCTGTACCTGCCCGAAACCCTTGCCGACTGGGAAATCGGCCACATAACCGCGGAGCTGCGTTCAAAGCGCTTCTTTCACGCGGACGCGCCGCAGGTAACTTTGCGAACCGTCGGCCTTACAGCGGAGTCTGTTCTGACGATGGGTGGGCTGCGCGTCGTTCCCGACGGCACGATCGACGAGATTCCCATCACCAGCGAGACCGTTCTTCTGCTTCCCGGCGCGAACACATGGAATGACCCGAAGCACGGCACGGCCGTAGCGCTCGCGGCGCGTCTGCTGGGCGTGGGCGGTACGGTGTGCGCCATCTGCGGAGCCACCGTCGCGCTGGCGAACGCCGGACTGCTGGATCAGCGCCCGCACACCAGCAACGGCGCGGGCTTTCTGGACGCCTTCTGTCCCAGCTATAAGGGGCAGCCCTTCTTCGTGGACGCGCCGTCCGTTTCAGACGGCAGCCTGATCACCGCCGGCGCGACCGGCGCGCTGATGTGGACAAAGCAGATTCTCGAGCGGCTGGACGTGTTCAGCCCCGATACGCTGCGCGCATGGTACGATTACTTCTCAACCGGCGAAGCCCAATCGTTCTTTGCGCTGATGCAAAGCCTGCCGTCCGCGCGGTAGACAGCGGACAAGCGCATTTCCGCGTCGCTCGTCAAGCAAAAAATAGACTTTAGTCTTTTATTTGTGAATATATTTTGCATGAAAACAAACTATCGTCTGTTTTGATGCAAAGCCTGCCGTCTGCGTGAGGAAGCTGAGCTGCTTTTCAAGCGCAAAAACAAACTTCAGTCTTTTATGTGCAGAAACATCCCGTATAAAACAAACCATCGTCTGTTTTATACGGGATGTCCGCTATTTCTTCTGCGCCTTTTTCTGCGCGTGTTCCTGAATGCGGCGATTGATCCAGTCCCGCAGGAAATACGTGACGGCGAGGTTGAGCAGCATCGAAATCAGCTTGCTCAGCAGATATTGCAAGCCCTCCCCCAGCGCGTCCAGCAGCTTGTGGTAGAGCAGGTACACCGCCACGTCCTGCACGACCAGTCCCAGACAGAACGTCGCCACATACGCCGCCGCGCCCACTGCGGTATGCTTCATGCGAAAGGCGTAGCGCGTGGTCAGGTGGTAATGCACAAAGCCGCCCAGAATCAGGCTCACCGTGTTGGCCACGACGATTCTCTCCGGCAGCAGCTTCAAAATCACCCAGCCCAGCAGCATTTCGCCGAGCGTCGTCACAAGACTGCACAGCAGATACACGATCAGCTGCCGATTGCGTTTCAAAAACTCCCGCACGTTATCGCCCCGCGTCCATCACGGCGTCCACCGCGTCCATAAACGCCGCGCGCATGCCCGCCTTTTCCAGCGCCTGCACGCCGCGAATCGTCGAACCGCCGGGCGAGCACACCGCGTCCTTCAGCTGCCCGGGATGCGCGCCCGTTTTCAGCTGCAAGGTCGCCGCGCCCACCGTCATCTGCGAAGCCAGCTCATAAGCCAGCGCGCGCGGAACGCCGTGCTTCACCGCCGCGTCGGCCAGCGCTTCCAGCATCATCGCCACAAACGCCGGGCCGCAGCCCGCGACCGCCGAGCCCACGTCCATCAGCTTCGAGGGAAGCTCCACGACCCGCCCCATCTTCTCAAAGCGTCGCCGCACGTCCGCGTATTCCGTGTCAAACAGCGAATGCGCCTCTTCAAACAGGAACGTGCCCGCGCCGACCTCGCACGGCGTGTTGGGCATGATATACAGGTAGCGTGTACCGGGCAGAAGCAGCGTTTGCATTTTCGCGAAATCGTATCCGGCGACGACAGACAGCACCGTCTTCCCGAACAGGTCTTCGCGATGCTTCGAAAGCAGCGCCTCGATATGCTTCGGCTTCACGGCAAACAGCACCGTGTCGCACGCCTTCAGCAGTTCCTCCACCGACTCACACACGTAAAAGCCTTTTTCCCGCGCGAACGCGTTCAGAATCTCGGGATGATGGCCGCACACGTACACATGATCTGCCTCCATGCCGCCGAAATCGATCAGCCCGCGAATCAGCGCCGAGCCCATATTGCCCGCGCCGATGAATCCCAATCTGTTCATTCGCCCTTATCCTCCCGCAGCTTTTCCAGCCACGCGCTCACGTCGACCTTCTTCTCGCGCAGCGCGCTCATATACGCGCGCGCCGTGCCCAGCTGCTCGCGCGCAAGCTGCCCGTATTGCACAGAGGCCACGCGCACAAACTGCGTCGCCAGCTCGGCCAGCATGTGCTTTTCCTCGGGATCCAGATTCTTCGTCGCCGCGATAATCGACGGCAGGCTGCTCCGGAAATCGCTGATCAGCTGCCCGACGGAGCGCACCTCGCTCGCGCTGAGCACCTCATACACCGTATCGGTGAAGCGGCGGCGCTTTTCCACATCCATATGGTTCAGCCACTGGCGAATCGACTCGTTCATGCGGTCGCTCGAAGCCGTCGTGTGCTGAAGGTATACAAAATCCTCCCCGTTCAGCTGCCACGAGTAGGGATTGTGCTGCCACAGACCGTGCGCGTCGCTGTCGACGATGCGATAATCGTCCCCGTGCTCCAGCAGCATGCCGATGATGCTGGACTTGGGAATGAACGTCTGCAGCTTCTTTTCAATGCGCCGGTAGCCCGCAGATTCCAGCGTCGCAAGGTCGTGCCCCGGGCCGTCGTTGTTGAACACGTTCAGGATGCGCTCCTGTACATCCTCCCCAACAAACGCCGCGGCATACACCGCCAGATTGCCACCCTTGGAATGCCCGCCAACCCGCAGCGGACACGCCAGCACGTCCGCCACCTGCTTCAGATACCGGACGGCCTCCAGCTGCGCGGGCACCGGCGTGGCGAAGGCCAGATTGAAGTCCTCCTTCCAGCCGACCAGCGTCGAATCGGTTCCCCGAAAGGAAACGTATGCCGTGCCGTCCGGCAAAAGCAGCGTGACGGCGGCAAACTGCAGCGTCTGCACGGGATCAAAATGATCCACGAAATGATAGGCCACAACGTCCCCATACCGCGCGGATGTAGACAGACGATTCAGAAGCTCGTCGTCCGGCTGCTTCACGCCGCCCGCCAGATGCGCGCGAAGCGCGCTCAATCGCCCCGGCATCTGCGCCGCGGCGTTGGAAAAATCGCAATATGAAAGCTCCGCGAAAATCAGGTTGTCCACCGCGCCGAACGGAAGCTCCGCCATGGGCGTTTCTCCGTAGCGCGCGATGTAATCAAGCATGTTGGCCAAAGCGTCTTCCGTCCTTTCTATTCAAGCGCGCTGTGCAGAATCCGCGGGAACAGCGCCTTCCTGACGTATTGCCGGTACCGATTCTCTTCCTCCGTGCGCCCGCTGACCAGCGACTTGTCGCAGACGGTGTTGTCGGACACGCTGAACAGCGCCGCACAGGGCAGCCCGGCCACGCGCGCGGCGGCAAACGCCGCGGCGGTCTCCATTTCGATGGTGTTGACCCCCATCGCCAGAATCTCATCGATGTGAGCGTATTGCGGGAAGATGCAGTCGATGCTGAAATTCCGCCCGACGTGGCAGCGCACGCCGTTTTCCGCGCACACATTCCGCGCCGTGCGCAGGAGCGTTTCAAACAGCGCCGCATCCGGCCGGGCGCGCGTGCCAAAGCAATCCTTCGCCAGCGAATCCGCCAGATACCGGTTCGCGCCGTCCCCGCAAATGCTGTATTCTGGGACCACCACGTCCCCGATGCCGATTTCCGGCGTGAGCGAGCCGACGGAGCCGATGAAGATCAGCTTTCTGCACGCCGTCAGCCCCAGCGCGAGCGCCACGTCCATCAGCACGGGCGCGCCGATGCCGGTTCGGATATAGGTGCAGCCGCCCGAGGGAAATTCAATGTCCCACACACGAATCGCCGAAAAGTCCGATTCGCTCAGGTAGCGCGCGCTTCCAAGCTCCGGCATGGACGCGGGCTGCCACCACGGCGCGAGAATCACGTTTTCGCGAATCGCTTCCCGCCCCACGCCCAGCATATGCCGGCAGATGTCCGCCTCGGTGGAACCAAACCGGCGCATGCCGTCGATCAGCTTCCGATATTCCATGCCTTTCCCTTTCCAATGTCCTCAGCCGTGATGCCTTGCCGTGAACGCCCCGATGCGGCGCACGGCTTCGGTGATATTTTCCAGCGACGAAGCGTACGAACAGCGCACGTATCCCTCGCCAGTCTCGCCAAACGCGTCGCCGGGCACGCACGCCACGCGCTCCTCCTCCAGCAGCCGCACGCAGAATTCCTGCGAGGTCATGCCGGTCGAGCGAACGCACGGAAACGCGTAAAACGCGCCCAGCGGCTCATGCGTTTCCAGCCCCGCCGCGCGCAGACCGTCCACGATCACGCGACGGCGGCGGTCATACTGCCGAACCATGCGCTTCACGTCGGCAAAGTCAGTTTCCAGCCCGCTCTTCAGCGCCTCCACCGCGGCGTACTGTCCCGCCGTGGGCGCGCACATGATCGTGTACTGATGCACGCGCATCATCACATCCAGAATTTCCTTCGGTGCGCAGGCGTAGCCCATGCGCCAGCCCGTCATGGCGAACGCCTTGGAAAAGCCGTTCAGCGTGATCGTCCGCTCCCGCATGCCCGGAATCGACGCGAACGCGACGTGCGGCCGCCCGGTATAGGTAAGCTCGGCGTAGATTTCGTCGGCAATCACCACGATGTCCGTGCCGTCCAGCGCCACCGCCAGCTCCTTCATATCCTCCGGCTCCATCACGCCGCCGGTGGGATTGTTGGGGTATGGGAAGATGACCGCCTTGGTCTTCGGCGTGATCCGCGCCTTCAGCATGTCCGCCGTCAGCCGGAACCCGTTTTCCGCCGTTGTCTTCACCGGCACGCACACGCCCCCGGCGAACGCCACGCAGGGCATGTAGGAGACATAGCTGGGGTCGGGAACCAGCACTTCGTCGCCCGGCTCGATCAGCGCGCGCAGCGCAAGGTCGATGCCCTCGCTCGCGCCGACCGTGACCATGACCTCCGTCGCGGGATCATAGCGCACGCCAAAGCGCGCCTCGTATTCGGAAATCAGGCGCGTCAGCTCCTTGAGACCCCGGTTGGACGTATAGTGCGTATGCCCCGTGCGCAGCGAATAAATCGCCGCGTCCGAGCAGCGCCACGGCGTGGTAAAGTCCGGCTCACCCACGCCCAGCGAGATCACGTCCTTCATCTCGCTCACAATATCAAAAAACCTTCGAATGCCGGAGGGCGGAACCTTCCGCACCCGCTCGCACAGTACGCGTTCGTAGTTCACGGGCTCACCTGCAGTCTGTCGTCCTGCTCGCCCTTCATCATGGTTACGCCGTCCTGTTTGTATTTTTTCAGAACAAAATGCGTCGCGGTGGAAAGCACATGCTCGATGGTAGACAGCTTCTCCGCCACAAACAGCGCCAGCTGCTTGATGTTCGTGCCCTCGACGATGACCATCAGGTCGTACGCGCCGCTCATCAGATAGACGCTCTTGACCTCCTCAAAGCGGTAAATCCGCTCGGCAATCACGTCGAAGCCCTCGTCGCGCTGGGGCGTTACGCGCACCTCGATCAGCGCCTGCACCTTGTCGTCCCGCACCAGATCCCAGTTCACCATGGCGGGATATTTCAGAATCACCCGGTCGCGCTCCAAACGCGCAATCACGCTTTTTACCTCGTCTTCCCCGCGCCCGGTCATCACGGCGATGCGCTCGGGCGCGGTGCGCGCGTCCTCCGAAAGAATTTCCAGCACCGATACGTCAAATTCGCTCAGCATAAAAAGCCCTCACTGTCTTTTTTAGGCGACACCACACAAATGAGGTGGTCGGCCGGCGAGTGGATTTTTCGTCAGATGCAAATGCAAATTTCGAAGGTTTACTGGAGGTAAATCGAGAAATTTGCATGCCGCAGATGGCGGAAAAGACATCGCCCGACGTGCCGCCGAATTGTGCGGTGGTGCCTTTATTGAAAGATGATCATGTACAGCGCGACGCCGATCGCGGCGATCAGCCCGCCCAGCACGGGGTAGGACGCGCTCTTCAGCGGCGAAGCCAGCGCCGCGCACATCTTCGTCAGCGCCTCCGCAGGATTCTCGCGGCGGCCGCTCTGCCAGATCTGCGCCGCCCTCTGCCGCGCGGCGTACCACACATAGCCCGCCAGCGCGGACAGGAGCACGAGCAGCGCCGGGTACGCCAGCTTTTTGAAGATGGACTGCGCAAGGAACGCGAGAATGGCCACGCAGATGCCCGCGGAAAACAGCGGCGAGCGCGCGGTCGCACGTCTCGCGTTCATGCCGATGGCCTCGACGGCCATCGCCCGGTCGTCCTTCACATTCTGCCGGTAAAAATGAAACATCGCCATGCGTTCATCCTCCGACAGATTCACGGTGCGGCGCTTTTTCCCCTTCACGCGCACAACCTGCATGCTCTGTTTAATGGCGATCTGAAAGGCCTCGGGCCAGTGCTTCGCGATACACGCTTTTTCGTCTTTCATTGCGCATTTCTCCCGCCTTTAAAAGGTTTTTTTCATTATATCGCAGACGGCGCGGGAAAGCAATCCCACACCGCCAAATTTACGGAGCCGGAAGCTTTGTGTAACGTTCAACGCGCATTTTTTTCGGATTTTTCCCGTTTTTGACCCATCATAGAGAAACTACATAATTATTTGTATATTTTCTATTGACATGGATGAAATTGTGCATTATAATATATCTGCTCTAAGGAAACAGAGCCGCGCAATCTGGACGGAAAGGCCGTGACCCAATGCTCAAAACGCTCACCCCAAAGAAACGCTTCCGCAGGGAAGATTTGCCGCTGTATATCATGGCTCTGCCCACGGTCGTATGGCTGGTTATCTTCTGCTATCTGCCCATCTTCGGCCTTGTGATGGCCTTTCAAGATCTGAACATCACCAAGGGCATCTGGGGCAGTCCGTTTGTCGGCCTCAAGAACTTCCAGTTCCTTTTCGTGTCTACCGACGCGTGGGTCATCACCCGCAATACCGTGTGCTATAATCTGGTATTCATCGCGGTGAACCTCATTCTGGCCGTTCTCATGTCGCTGCTGCTCTCCGAGCTGCGCTCGCGCATGATGGCCAAAACGCTTCAGACGATTTACATGCTGCCGCACTTCCTCAGCTGGGCAGTCGTGGCTATCGTGCTGGGCGCGTTCCTCGACTATGATTACGGCATCGTCAATCGCGTGATGATCAATCTCGGCCGTCAGACCACAAAGCTCGACTGGTATCAGCAGCGCAGCCTGTGGCCGGGGCTTCTGGTCGGCATCAACGCATGGAAGAACGTCGGCTACTCCACGGTTCTGTATCTGGCCGTCATCTCCGGCATTTCGCAGGACTACTACGAGGCCGCCGTGCTCGACGGCGCGAACAAGCTCCAGCAGGCGTGGTACATCACCATCCCGCACATGCGCCTGGTCATCGGCGTTTCGCTGATTCTGTCCATGGGTAACATCTTCCGCGGCGACTTCGGCCTGTTCTACGTGGTCACCAAGAACTCCGGCCGCATCTACGCGGTGACGGACGTCATCGATACCTACATCTATCGTGCGCTCACCTCGCTCTCCAACGTGGGCATGTCCACGGCGGCGGGTCTGTATCAGTCCGTGGTTGGCTTCGTGCTGGTGCTGTTCTTCAACTGGGTAGTCACCAAGATCGACGCCGACAGCGCGATGTTTTAAGGAGGTGGACGAGAATGGCAAAGCAGAAAAACCTGTACAGGGATCACCACTTCAACCAGATCAAGACGGGCTGGAACGTCGTTTTCTCCATCATCCTCTGCCTGATCTCGCTTCTGATGCTGATTCCGCTGGTGCTGATCGTCGTCGTTTCCTTCTCCTCCGAAGCCTCTATCGCGCTGAACGGCTTCTCGTTCTTCCCCACGGAATGGACGCTTGTCGGATATAAGTATCTGGCGAAGATGGGCGACCAGATTCTGGTCTCCTACCGAATCACCATCATCATTACCATCCTCGGCACCCTGATGAGTCTGTTCGTAATGACGATGTACGCCTACGTGCTGGCGCAGAAGAATTTCGTGTTCCGCAAGTTCTTCATGTGGATTCTGTTCTTCACGATGCTGTTCTCCGGCGGTCTCGTTCCGTCCTACATCATGAACGTCCGCTACCTGCACATCAACGACAGCATCTGGATCTTCCTTCTGCCGAGTCTGGTGTCGGTTTACAACGTCATCATCCTGCGCACGTTCATCCTCACCACCATCCCGGACACGCTGTTCGAAGCCGCGCGCATCGACGGCGCGGGTCACTTCCGCGTCTACGTAAGCATCGTGCTGCCGCTGTTCAAGGCCGGCATCGCCACCATCGCGCTGTTTAACGTGGTCAGCCGCTGGAACGACTGGTTCACCGGCATGCTGTACATCAAGAAGGCCAGCCTGATCCCGCTGCAGACGATGCTCAAGAACATTCAGGACAACATCGACTTCCTGAAGCAGAACGCCGAAGTCGCGGGCACGCCGGACGGCATCGCCTTCCTCAACAGCCTGCCCGACCAGAACCTTCGCATGGCCTGCACGATCATCGTCATCGTTCCGATCCTGTGCGCATATCCGTTCTTCCAGCGGTACTTCGTGCAGGGCCTGACGATGGGCAGCGTGAAGGAATAACATCGTACCCAACAGCCGGATGGCTGTAAAAAGTATAAGGAGGCACACCCCATGAAGAAACTGCTTGCCATGTTGCTGGCGCTCCTGTTCGTTCTCTCCTGTGGCTTCGCCATCGCCGAGAGCGACCTCGACTACTGCGAGATCAACTGGTACATCGGCTCTCAGCCGCCGAACGACGCCGACCTGAAGATCGTCAACGACGCTCTGAATGAGTACCTCATGGAGAAGATCAACTGCAAAGTCAAAATCACCTACATGACCAGCCCCGACTGGGTTGCCAAGATGGGCACCATGCTGGCTTCCGGCGAGGACTGCGGCATCGTCGGCTTCGGCAGCCAGTCCAAGAGCGACTACGTCATCGAGTCCCAGCGCGGCAGCTACTACCCGATGAACGAGTTCCTCGACACCTTCGCGGCCGACACCAAGGCCCTGTTCCCGGACGGCGTTTGGGAAGGCATGAAGGTCAACGGCAACATCTACGGCATCCCCTCCAAGAAGGACAACGGCTACTTCATCTCCCTGATCTACAATGCGGACATGGTTGAAGAGAGCGGCATCAATCTGGATGACTACCACTACTCCAACTTCCGCGATCTGGAAGAGCTGTTCTACGACATGAAGGAATGGCGCGACGAAGCCCATCCCGAAATGAAGGATTACCCGATCGTCTGGAACAACAACCTGATCTACCCCTACAACTTCGCGTTCGAAACCTTCCTGAATGACTCCTACATGGCCGTTGCCAACATCGACGGCATCATGGACGTCGAAGGCTACGACACCGAAACCGTCTTCAACTTCTATGATACCCCCGAATTCCTCGAGTTCTGCCTGCAGAAGCAGAAGCTCGTCGCGGACGGCATCTACCTGTATGACTACACCGACAAGGACGACCTCAGAAAGCCCAACAACGGCGTTTGCTTCTTCATCGGCTGGGGCTACACCTACATGCAGGAGCACCTCTTCAGCGACGCCTGGACCAGCAAGATGGTCATGTCCGATCACATCTGGACCGAGACCAACAACTACTACTCCGCCGGCACCGCCATCAGCGCCAACTGCAAGAACCCCGAGCGCGCCATGATGGTTCTGAACCTCGTCAACACCGATCCCTTTGTCGCGACCCTCATGCGCTTCGGCGTCCAGGGCGTGCACTGGGACTATGACGCCAACGGCGAAATGACCTTCAACTTCGAAGGCTCCCGCAACGCCGAGGTCGGCAACCGCGGCTACTACTACTGGTACAACGCTCCCGTCGGCAACCTGACCATCGTCAACGCGCCGAAGGATCTCGTTGGCCCGAACAACGAAATGATGACCGAGATGAACCGCCTGAACGCGGAGTGCGTCATCCCCAGCCACCTCGGCTTCGGCTTCGACACCTCCGTCGTCACCAACGAACTCGCGGCCTGCACCAGCATCGTGCTTGAGTACCAGGAAGACCTGACTAACGGCAAGTGCGCCAGCCAGGAAGAAGTTGAGAAGATCGTCGAAGAGTTCCGCGCGAAGCTGCATGCCAACGGCGTTGACACCATCGTCGAAGCCGTTCAGGCGCAGGTTGACGCGTGGCGCGCCGCGAAGTAATCTCACTTCCCCCGCGTTTCGCAGTCTCTGAAAAGGAGCCGTCCGGTTTTCCGGGCGGCTCCCTTCTTATTAGAAACTGCCCGTTCTCCCACCTATGGTAATGCAAAAGGCGTCCGGTCATCGAACGCCTTTTTGTATTACCGTTCTGCTCTTCGAGAAAAATCATTCCTTCGTCGGCTTCTCCATTTCCTCCCGGATCCGTTCATACACCTCGTCGAAGCTCATCTTGCGAATCCTGCGCCCCTTCCCTCCGGGAATCTGCTTATCCAGCATGCACGCGCCCCTGTAATCGCAGAAGCGGCACGCGTCGGACACCTCCGAATGCGCCGGAGAGATTTCCGTTTCACCGGTGGAAATGGCATTGGTAAACCGCGCGGCATGTTCGAGCGAATGGCGCATCAGCAGGCTGAATTCGTCCTCCGTCGCCATGTTCGTACGCGCGTCCGGCTCGCCAGTCGATTGAAGGAAACGCACGCGGAATACCCGCTCCGGCTCCTGCGCCATCTTGCGAATCAATGCGCTGTCGCGGGGCAGAATGCCCTCCATGCGCAGCTTTTCGGCGCGCAGCCTCTCGATTTCCTCCTCGTTCAGGCTCTCGGTGTTGATCACCGGATCATCCACGCGGAAATAGAACGCGCCCGCGCTCCGCGCGCCGTATTTGTGAATCGCTTCTGCCAGATAGAGAATCAGCTGAAGCTGCAAGCCCTCATATACCTCTCCCGCATCCAGCTTTTTGCCGCCGCGCTTATAGTCGATCACGCGCAGATAGCGATCATCCGCGTCCGCCATGCCGTCAATTCGGTCAATGCGGCCGTCCAGCCGCGTCTGCGCATTTGTGTGCAGCTTCAGGCTGTACCTTCCCTCGCCGAACGCCATTTCCAGCTCGACCGGCCGGAACGCGCTGCCGCGAAGCTGCGCGCTGAGCGCACGGGCGGCGCGCGCCAATATGCGCCGCATCCGCCGCGCTTCCGCCTGCGCAATTCCGTTTTCGCCGATCACCTCACGAATCGCGCCCTCGAGCAGCGCGTCCGAAATCGCGTTCATCCGCTGAACGGCTTCCTCCTCCGACGGCATCTCCGGCTCATCCTTCCCCTGCTCAAGGAAGGCGTGCACCGCGTCATGATAGAACGTGCCCTCGTCCTTCGCGTTCATCCCGAACGGCTCCTCCGGCTCCGGCTTCAGCGCGTACTTCACAAAATGCGCGAACGGACACGCCGCGAACGATTCCAGCCGCGTGACCGAAACCTTCGAAAGCGAACCATATACCTCGCGCGCCAGCTTAGGCGTAATCCGTTCGCTGGCGATGTTCTGCCCAAGCGCCGCGCGCAGACGGTCAACGCCGCCGGAATCCTTCAGCGCATTCAGCGCTTCCCGACCCGCGTCCGTCAGTCTGCCCTCGCTCAGATCCACGGCCAGACAGTTTTCCGCCGCCTTCACCGCCGAAACGCGCATGGCCTCCATCTGTTCATCCTGCGCTACGCCGCCGCGCGCCTCAATGCCCGGGAAGATCGTCTTCGCTTCCTCCACCAACGCGCCCGGCGTTACCGCCGCGCCGTCCTGCGTGCTCATCGGATACGTGATGCACAGGTAGCGCCGCGCCATTGCCAGCGCATTTTTCAAATACATGCGGTCGGTTCGCGTGCGCGCCAGCGCGCCGGAGCCCAGAAAGCGTTCCAGCCGCTCGGCCATATTCGCCAGCTCGTCGCTGTCAAACAGGCCGCCATCGTCCGCGGCCGATGCCGCCGACTGTCCGATGACGATCAGCGCCTCTACCGCACCTGAACCCGCGCGCGCCGCGCCCGTGGCCACAACCGCGTCGCCCGACTGCGGCAGCGGCTTGATCTGGGAAGCGCTGAACGCGCGGGCGAACATCTCCGTCAGCTCTTCCTTGGAAACGCGCGCGTCGCCCAGCAGCTCATTCATCTGATCGAGCGTGCCGATAACCCGGTTCCACACCTGCGCGTCCTCAGCCGCAAGCTCGCGCTGTCCGAGCGCAATCAGCCGCTCCCGCATCGCGTCGCCCTTTTCGGCGGCGTTCAGTCGTTCAAGATAGGCAAAAATCGCCGTAAGCTGCTCGGAAAGCGTTCTCGCGCCGGTCAGGCGCTCGTTCAGTTCAATCATCGGCTCCGCCAATCTCTGCCGAATCGGTTCCAGCTCCGCGCGCATTTCCGCGTCCCCGCGGCGCAGGGGCTTCAGCACCTCGCGCGCCCGCAGCCCGTTGCGCGCGATATAGCCCAGCATGCGGTCGCCCTCGTCGTCCGTAATGGCGGCATAGCCCGTCAGCAGCAGCGTGCTCAGGTCTGCGTCCGCGCCGCTGAGCAGCCGCATCGTTTCCAGCAGGAGCCGCGCCAGCGGATGCCTGTCCAGCGGACGGCTCTCCGCCGCGAACAGCGGAATTTCATATTCGGCAAAGGCAGCCGTCAGCGCGTCCATGTACTCCGTGGTGTTGCCCACAAGCACCATGACGTCGCGATAGCGCCAGCCGTTTTTCATGGCCAGCCTGCGCGTGAGCGCCGCCGCGAAGCGCGCTTCCTCCATGGGATTTCGAAGCGCCGCAAGCTGCACCGAGGTGTTCCCGGCGCGATAGACCTCCGGCGGCGAACAGAACACCTCGCGCGCCAGAAAGCCCGCCGCGTTCGGCGCATACCCGGCTTCGTTCAGGCTTTCACGCTTCCACTCGATTCCGGCGGAGTTCATTGCCCGCAGCAAGCGCTCATAGGAAGCCTGAAGCGGCCCAAACAGCGTGAAATCGCGCGCGTTTCCATCGTTTTCCAACGGAAGAAACACCGCCGCGTGCCGGACGAACCCGGCAAGCCGCGTGACGAAATCGTTCCAGATCGGCGTAGTCAGATCGAAGCCGAAGGCAAACACCGAAGCGTCCCGCAGCGACGACGCGCTGGAAAGGCGCTCCATGGCCTCGCGAATCTCATCCTCGCCATCCTGAAACCGCCCGGCCAGCGCTTCCTCATAGGCCGCGTACAGCAGGGAGAGGTCGTGCATCTTCCACTTCAGCGCGCCGTCCCCGGTTTCCTCGGACAACGAAAGAAGCGCGTCCGGATCAACGCCCGCCTGCTTAAAGCGGATCACTTCCTCCACGACGCGCATCTCAAAGCCGCGGCGATCGCGCGCCCCGGCGTACCATTTCAGTTGTTTTTTCAGACTTCTGAGCACATGCCCCATCAGAAGCGCCCGTCCGCGGTCGTCGATACGCACACGCTCCGGCCGCCCCGCTTCATCGAAGATGCGGTCGCACAGGCGCTTCGGCGAAAGCACCATCAGCCGGAAGGAACCGATCAGGTTCAGCCCCTCCAGCAGGCCGCGCTCGGTATCCAGCGTCAACTGCTCCGGCACCATCACCACGACGGAACTGCGCTCGTCGGCGTTCAGCGCCTCCGTCACCGCCCGCAGCAGCGCCGGCTTCAGCGCCGGTTTTCGCCCCGTGTAAAACGTAACGCTCATAGATGCTTCTCCTTCAGCGCCAGCTTCTCCGTCCGCGCCGCCGCTCGTCAACAATCCCCGCAGAAAGCCTTCGTCCCTGTAAAGCGCATACGGTCATTTCGGCAAAGTCTCATTGATCGGCGGGAGCAGCATTGCGCGAAAGCGAATCTCCCCCGTTTCCGTTTTCTCGCCCATCCCGGCGAAAACGCCGTTTACATACACGCGGAAGAACCCATCTGCATCCGGGTAGTTCTCCGTCCACTCCGGCCGGAGCGGCACGCCCGCGCGCACCTTCGCCTCATACTGCCCGCGCACGTCCACGCGGATATATCCGCCAAGCAGCGCGTCCATCGGACGCAGCGCGGGCGTAAGATCGCCCATGGCCTTCAGCTCGTCCAGCGTATAAGCGTCGTTCACCGTGAACGCACCGGCGCGGGCGCGCAGAAGGAACGACATATGCCCGCCATCCCCCAGCCGTTCGCCGATGTCGCGCATCAGAGAGCGAATATACACGCCCTTTCCGCACTCGATGGCCAGCAGATGCCGCCCGGGCGCAGTCTCACACAGATACTCGACGCCATGCACCACGACCTCGCGCGCCGGAATATCCAGCGTTTCGCCGCGCCGCGCGAGCTCGTACAGCGGCCGCCCGTCGCGCTTGAGTGCGCTGTACATCGGCGGCACCTGCCAAATATGCCCCGTGAACTCCGGCAGCACGCGCTTCACGTCATCCGCGGACGCGCGTACCGGGCGCGTCTCCAGCACCTTGCCGGAAGCGTCCGCCGTATCCGTCGTCACGCCAAGGCACAGCTCGCCGATGTAGACCTTCGTTTTATCGATAATGTAATCGAACAGGCGCGTCGCCCGTCCCACGCAGACCGGCAGCACGCCGGCCGCGTCCGGGTCGAGCGTTCCGCCGTGGCCGACGGCCGTCTTTCGCGGCAAAAGTCTGCGCACGAACAGCACCGCGTCCGAGGACGTCATGCCCGGCGGCTTCAGCACATTGATGAATCCGTCCATCCTACAGCTCCCGCGCGTACGCTTCCGCCGCCGCGATCACCTTGTCAAAGGCCGCGTCCAGCGCTTCGCCGTTTATGCTGATGCCCGCCGCCGCCACATGCCCGCCGCCGCCGAATTTCTGCGCCAGCTGCGCGACGTTCGCACCATTCGCGGCGCGCAGGGAAAACTTCGTGCCGGAATCCTGCTCCTCGGCCAGAATGCCGATGAAAACGCCCTCGATCTCGTTGAGATAGTTGACGATGCCGTGCGCGTCCGGGCTTGCGGTGCCCGTTTCGCGGAACATGTCCTTCGTCAGGCGAATCGCCGCCACCCTGCCGTCCGCGAACATCTCAATTTTGCTGAGCGCGCGGCCAATCAGCCGCGTCTTGCCCAGCGTTCGCGAACGGTACAAAAACCGCGTCACGTTTTCCACGTCCACGCCCGCCTCAAGGCATTCCGCCGCGGCGCGCAGCGTGCCCGGCGAGGTCGACTGGAAGCTGAAATTGCCGGAATCCGTGGAAATCGCCGTATACAGGCTGACCGCCATCGCAGGCGTAAGCACGAGCCCCAGCTCTTCAATCACACCCAGCGCGATTTCGCCGGTCGACGCGGCGTTTTCGTCCACATAACAGACCTCGCCGAAGCCCTCGTTCGTGTCGTGATGGTCGATCACGGCATGCTCCGGACATGCGTCGAACACATCCGCCAGCTTGCCCATCCGCGCGCGGTCAGACACATCCGCGCCCAGCGCGGCCTTCGGCTGAAACGGCATGGTTTCCGCCGTCGCGAAATCCTCCCAGCCGGGCAGGAAGCGATATTTCGGCTCCACCGGATCGTCGCACGCCGGGAACGCGCGCTTGCCCAGCGCGCGAATCGCCGCCGTCAGCGCCAGCGCGGAGCCGTATGCGTCTCCGTCCGGCCGAAAATGCACGATCACGGCGATATCGTCGTGCGTTTCAATCCAGCGAGCCAGCGCCGCCGCCGAGCCGATCATGCTTCTTCCTCCGGCGTATCCCTGGGTGCACGCTTCTCTTCCTCCGCCAGCACCTGCTGAATGTGCGCGGCGTATTCAATGTTCGTATCCAGTTCGAAAATCAGTTCCGGCGTATAACGCAGGTCGACCTCGCGGCCGAGCTCGCGGCGAATAAAGCCCGCGGCGTTCTTCAACGCCTTGAGCATGTCCTTTCGAAGCTCCTCCTCCAGCACCGACACGCGCACGCGGCAATAGCGCAGGTCGCGCGTAACGTCGGCATGCGTGATCGACCACGTACCGCAGACGCGCGGGTCGTTCACCTCTCCGCGAATGATCTTGTCCAGCGCGCGGCGCACCTCTTCGGAGATGCGATCCGTCCGTTCAAATCCCATGGTATCCTCCTTTTAGAAAACGCGGCCGACGGCATCTTGTCCGCCGACCGCTGTCGATCAGATGAAATCTTTACGTCCCGGGAATCAGCGGCTGATCTCCTCCATGACGAAGCACTCGATCTCGTCGCCTTCCTTGACGTCGTTGTAGTTTTCGATGCCGAGACCGCACTCGTAGCCTGCGGCGACCTCCTTGGCGTCGTCCTTGAATCGCTTGAGGGAATCAATCTTGCCCTCGTGCACGACGACGTTATCGCGCAGCAGACGAATCTGCGCGTTGCGCTGAATCTTGCCGTCGGTAACGTAGCAGCCCGCGACGGTGCCCACGCCGGAAACGCGGAAGGTCTGGCGCACGGTGCAGCGACCCAGCACGTTCTCCTTGAACTTCGGCGCAAGCATACCCTTCATGGCGGCCTGAATGTCCTCAATCGCGTTGTAAATGACGCGGTACAGGCGGATGTCCACCTTCTCATGCTCCGCGAGGTCGCGCACGTTATTGTCGTGGCGCACGTTGAAGCCGATGATGATGGCGTTGGATGCGCTGGCCAGGTTGACGTCGGTTTCGGTGATCGCGCCGACGCCGCCGTGGATTACCTTGACCTTGACCTCGTCGTTGCTCAGGCGCTCAAGCGACTGCTTGACAGCCTCGACGGAGCCCTGCACGTCGGCCTTGATGATGATGTTCAGCTCCTTGACCTGTCCCTCCGAAATCTGGTTGAACAGATCGTCCAGCGTGGTCTTGCTCTGCGCCTTGATCAGCGCGGCGCGCGCCTTGTCGCGGCGCTCCTCGGCGACCTTGCGGCTCAGGCTGTCGTCGTCCACGGCGGAGAGAATGTCGCCCGCCTCGGGCACGTCGTTGAAGCCGATGACCTCGACCGGGTCGGACGGGCGCGCTTCCTTCACGCGTTCGCCCTTGTCGTTTACCATGGCGCGGACGCGGCCATAGGCCATGCCGGCGACGATGGTATCGCCCACGCGCAGCGTGCCGTTCTTGATCAGCACGTTGGCGACGGGGCCGCGGCCCTTGTCCAGACGCGCTTCAATGATAACGCCGCGCGCCTTGCGGTTCGGGTTCGCCTTGTAGTCCTGCACCTCGGCGACCAGCAGAATCATTTCCAGCAGCTGATCGACGCCCTGACCGGTCTGCGCGGAGACGGGCACGATGATCGTGTCGCCGCCCCATGCCTCGTCAACCAGCTCGTATTTGGTCAGCTCCTGACGGATGCGGTCGGGATCGGCGGTCGGCTTATCCATCTTGTTGATTGCGACGATCGTCTGCACGCCCGCAGCCTTCGCGTGGTTGATGGCCTCGATGGTCTGCGGCATAACGCCGTCGTCCGCCGCGACGACCAGAATGGCGATATCCGTCGCCTGCGCGCCGCGGGCGCGCATGGCGGTGAACGCCTCGTGACCGGGGGTATCGAGGAAGGTGATGCGCTGGCCGTGGAGCTCCACGGTGTACGCGCCGATGTGCTGCGTGATGCCTCCGGCCTCGCCGGCGGTCACGTGGCTCTTGCGGATATAGTCGAGCAGCGAGGTCTTGCCGTGGTCGACGTGACCCATGATGGTGACGACCGGCGGGCGGCTGACCAGATCCTCTTCGCTGTCCTCAACGTCCTCGGCTTCCAGCGCGTCTTCCGCGGTTTCGGCCAGCTTCAGTTCAAGCTCAACGCCGAACTCGGTGCAGATGAGCTGCGCGGTGTCGAAGTCCAGCTCGTTGTTGATGTTTGCGAAGATGCCCAGCATCAGAAGCTTTTTGATGATTTCGCTTACGGGCTTGCCGATGCGCTCGGACAGATCCTTCACGGTGATCTTCTCGGCGGTCATGACTGCCTTCTCGATCTTTACCGGCTCGGGCTTCGGCGCCTGCACCGCGACCTTGCGCTTGCGCTTGCCGCCGCGCACGAAATCGTCGTCCATCTGAACCGACGGAGCCGCGGAACGGGTCTGCTGGCGCTTATTCTTGGCAGCGTTGTGCTCCGGGTCAACCTGACGCACATACTGCTTCTTGTTCGGATCGTAATTGCTTACGCGCTCCTTCTCCACGCTCGGCGTGAGCTCGGGCGCGGCGGGACGGCGCGGCGCGAATCCGCCGGGTCTCGGGCCGCCCATCGGCGGGCGCTGTCCCGCAGGTCTGGGCGCGCCGGGCGCGCCAGCCTGACCGGCCGGACGGCCATACGGGCCGCGCGGAGCCTGCGCTCCGCCCTGCTGCGGATTCACCGGACGGCCATACGGCCCGCGAGGAGCCTGCG
>ENA-UOJG01000407-UOJG01000407.1-human-gut-metagenome-genome-assembly--contig:-C47-NODE-407-length-62383-cov-8.490951_pt1 | contig 62383 bp, 49 predicted proteins | sample MGYA00242340_ERZ723887 | MGnify/ENA metagenome assembly ERZ723887 | reverse complement strand
TGCTTCTTTGGGCAATGCGGGTTAAGCCTCGGCAAAAAGGCGAGCTGAAGCCCCGCGCAGGCTAATTGTTTCTTATGTTTTACCGCCGCCTGCGGCGGATTGCAAACGCCAAGGCGATTGAGCCGAGGATTGCCGCGACAGCCGCGGGTTCGGGGACGGTAAAGGTGACGGAGAGCGAAGTGTCGCCGAAGACCGCCTCCCACCGGATTCCGCTCGCGCTTCCCTCGAGCACCGTGCCCGCCATCGAGCTGCCGGTCTCGTAGGTTATCACGTCTTCGAGGATAAATTCCCCGCCGCCCGCGGAGATGAACTCCCTCATTGCGTATGCGTCGAAGGAAAATTCAAAACCCATGTCGCGGTCGCTGCCTGTCTTGTCGAACCTGCCGTTGAATACTATCTTGTCGTAGGAGAGTTCTCCCTCAATGTCCACGGCGATTTTGCCGGCGTACCATTCGCCCTCGTCGAATGTGACTGTTCCGATCTCTCCGCTGTCGGTCGCCGTCGCGCTGAAAACGGCTTGACTTCCGGAGATTGAGAGCCTGTTGCCCTTCATTTCGGAGTGCATTCCCAGATCGAGCCTGCCGTTGGACACCGTGACATCGTTTATGTCGGCGGAATCGCCGTATCCTTTGCGTGTGAACCTTATGATTTGCCTGCCGTTTTGCGCGTCGGAAGCTTCCATCGACAAGTTGAGGTTGCCGTTTGCCCCGAAACTTCCGAGCCACTCGCACTGCGCCGCGTTTTTGAATACGAGCCCCGTGTCTATCGCGGTTGCGGTCGTTATTATCGAGCCCGATTGCCCGCCGGAGTCAAGCCCGCCTATCGTCCTCGACAAGTATGACGAGCCGCCGTTATTGGCGGACGAACTGAGGGTCCAGATAGTGTTGCCGATATTCATAACCCCGTCTACCCTGAAATTCGCCACCGATATGTTGAGCCTTAACGCCGAGCCGGTCGGGGAACCCGCGTTGAAATCGCCCCCGACGGACACTTCCGCGCTGTCTCCGCCGCTGACATTGCCGGCGTATAGCATGCGCAGGGAATAAAATGTGTTTCCGGGTTGGGAATAGCTTATATTGACGTCGCCGCCCACAGTCAGCTTCGCGCTGCCGGAATACAGATAAATGCTGTCGTTTACGTTGGCGCCCGACGTATCGGATTCCGACATGGAAATATCGAAATTCAAATCTCCCGACAGGGCGACAGAGCCGCCCAATGACAGCAGATTATCTCCCGCGCTTGCGGAGGAGACGTTCGACATGATGAAAGACAGCGAGTTTAGCTCCAGCGTTCCGGTTGCCGCCACATGCTTGGACGCACCCTCGCGGTTTACTATTCCGTTGTAGTCGGAACTGAGGGTTCCGTCAAATTGCCGCGTCCTCCCCTCATCGGTAAACCAGTTTGAACTTTCGTTCAAATACCTGTCGTCGTTCGAAAGGCTTTCATTGAAGTACAAATCCTGCGCCGCGAATGCGGAACTCCAGAAAAACGGCAACGCCGAAAGCACGGCGGCAAATTGCAATAAGTTATTGCAATTCAATATATAGCGGGGGGGGGGGTGAACAATTTCATAATCATCGGTTTCATAACGTTCCCCATATATAAAAATTTCGCGCCTTTGCGAAAGATAAAAAGCGAAATTTTTTAGTTTACTGTAAACTGACAGCGTTTTCCGCTTTAATCGCGCGCGGATTGGGAGTAGTTTTCACGCCCCGCGAAAGAATTGCGCGGAGGAGCGCGTGAACTTTTGCGGGGTTGGCCCGTGCGTTCCCCGCAACGCCGGCCGTCTTTCGGCGCGTGATTTCCCGCCGAAGCGCGCCCGCCGGGGAATGTCCGGTTTGCCGCCGCCGCTATGCCGATGAAGCGCCGCGCGGGAGTTTCGCGCACTGCCTTTTTTGTTTGCAAATTTTTTCCGCGCCGCGGATAATCGGCTCATGAAAACGTTTATAGCAGCCTTAGTTTCCGCCTCGGCCCTCGCCTTAGGCGGATGTTCTTCCGCCGTATCCGACAGCGACGGCTTTACGGACCTCTTTAAGCCCGACCTCTCCGACGCCGTGTATGAAAAGGGCGTGTGGAGTTTCGACAAAAACGGCGTTTTGAAGTCCAATAAAGACCAGATAATCTTCACGAAGGGCGACTACGAAAACTTTGAAATAGAGCTTGAGTACAAGCTCGAAAAGGGCTCCAACAGCGGGATAGTGGTCTACTGTACCGACGCGAAGGACTGGATTCCCAATTCCATGGAAATTCAAATCGCCGACAACACCGACCCGCGCTACTCAAGCAGGCCGATAACCCACAACGGCGCGATTTTCGGCCATGTTTCCCCCGAGTACGACACCACCGTTCCGCTCGGCGTGTGGAGCAAAATGAAGGTTGTCTGCAAGGGCAAGAACATCGACGTATGGATCGACGGAAAGCACGCCTCAAAAATCGACCTCTCGCAGTGGACGGACAACAAGAAGGGGCCCAACGGCGTGGAAATACCGGCGTGGCTTACCAAGCACAAGAAGTCCGAAATTCCCACCAAGGGCAAGATCGGCTTGCAGGGTTTGCACGGCACGGCTTCCACCGAGTTTAGGAACATAAAAATCCGCCCGCTTTCAGAATAGCGCATTTGAGGCGGCGCGGACGGAAGAACTTTTTCGCCCGTAAAAAAGGCGGCAAACTCCGAGAGTTGCCGCCTTTTTTTATCGTTTTGAAACGGCGCGTCCCGTTTACCTCCTCCTGCGGTGCGCGGCAAAAGCGAGAGCGATTGCGCCGAGGATTGCCGCGACAGCCGCGGGTTCGGGGACGGTGAAAGAGACGGAGAGCGAAGTGTCGCCGAAGACCGCTTCCCACCGGATTCCGCTCGCGCTTCCCTCGAGCACCGTACCCGCCATTGAGCTGCCGGTCTCGTAGGTTATCACGTCTTCGAGGATAAATTCCCCGCCGCCCGCGGAGATGAACTCCCTCATTGCGTATGCGTCGAAGGAAAATTCAAAACCCATGTCGCGGTCGCTGCCTGTCTTGTCGAACCTGCCGTTGAATACTATCTTGTCGTAGGCGAGTTCTCCCTCAATGTCCACGACGATTTTGCCGGCGTACCATTCGCCCTCGTCGAATGTGACTGTCCCGATCTCTCCGCTGTCGGTCGCCGTCGCGCTGAAAACGGCTTGCGTTCCGGAAATAGAGAGCCTATTGCCCTTCATTTCGGAGTGCATTCCCAAGTCGAGCCTTCCAGTGTCGATAATTACGTCGCCCAAATTTGCGTCGGTGGCGTCGTACGCTCCGGAGCGGAATCTCAAAATCTGATAGCCGTTTTGGGCGTTGGAAGCCCTCATCGTGATATTGAGCGCGGACTCCGTATCGGATGTATATCCGTAAGTCACGGAGGCGTCTTGGCGGGTGGAATTTGTGAATATCAGAGTGCTCATTCCAACGCCGCCGTCGCTCCTGAGCCAGCCCAATACGCTGCCCGTGGTGGTTAGACCGCCTACGGAGGCTGTGGAGGCGTAGCCCGCTCCGGGGGCGCCTATCGTCCATTGGAGAGCCGACATGTCGATAATTCCGCCCACAGTAAACTGGGTAATATTCGTATTGAGCCTCACCCTGGCGTCCGCTTGGCGGGAAATTATATTTATGTCGCCCGCGACGCGGAAAGTGTTTGACGTGGCGGCCGCCGTTGAATCGGTTTTAATATTGACGACGAGATACCTGCCGCTGCCGGCGCGGTTGTAGTCTATGTTGAAGTCTCCGCCGATATTGAACGTGTTATTGCCGTACATTCTGATTGTTTCTTCGAGAGGATTGCCGCCGGTGCCGGTTCCCAGAGTGACGTTCAAATTAAAGTCTTCCGCGAGATTTGCCATGCCGCCGTATCCGAACGAAACCATATACCCGTTGTTCATTGTGGCATTGGAAATGTTGTAGGTCAGCGAATTGAGGCTGAGGCCGATTGTGCCCGTTACGGTGCCGTAGACCACGCTTTCAGTATTCACTATGCCGTTGTAGCCGGAACCGAGAGTTCCCGTAAACTGTTCGGTTCTTTCCGCATTGGTGAACCAGTTGGAGCTCTGTCCCAAATAGCGGGTGGGATCGGAAGAGTTCAAACTCTCGTTAAAATACAAATCCTGCGCCGCGTGGGAAAGGGCGCAAGAGGCTAACAATGCCGGCAGAGCGGCGATTTTGCGGAATGTGTGCAAATGGTATTGGGTCATAATATTCGGAAGCCTAAAATATATATTAAATTTTGCAAGAAAATTTTAAGTCCTTATCGTCTCTAACATTATTTAAAATATATCCCCCTTTTAAGAAAATCTCCCCCCCCAAACGAAAATCCGCCGCGCCATTTGGCCGCCTTTTTGTTCCATTTCCATTCCCCTTTTTGCGCCGTATTCCTGAGCATTCGGTATTGCGGACAAGCCGAATCCGTTCCCCGAAGGCGCGCCCTCCGCCGCCGCGCATTTAACATATGGGATCCGAATGCGCATTCCCGTCCCGCCGCGTCAGGCGGCACGCGGATACGGCGGCAAAGCCGCGTCCGGCGGGCGGAGATAAGTCCCTCCAAAATCCCGCCCAATCAGCGGGCGGATTTTTTCGCGCCGTTCGCGCGCTGCCTGCGCAGATACGAAAATATTTTTATCGCGCGCGGAATATACTTTATGGGCGGGTAAAAGACGTACGCCAAAAATATTATCGCAAAGCTGCACTCGCGCAGGGCGACTATCAGTATTATGCAGATTATAAGCGCGACGAACGATCTGAACCTCATGCTCGTCGTCCAATTTATGTGCTTGAACGACGGGTATGGGAAATTGCTTATCATAAGCCACGCTATCAAAAGCATCAGCGGAATGAGCAGCGGCGTGAACGCCTGGAGATCGAAGCTTAGCATCGTGAGCGCAATTGACGCCACCGTCCCCGCCGCGGCGGGCGCGGGAAGGCCGCTGAAATCGCCCTTTTCATACTTTTCGTGCCCGTTTATGTAGGGATTTGTGAGCACGTTGAAGCGCGCCAGCCTTATGGCGGCGCAGAGCATAAAGATAAACCCTATCAGCCAGCCGGTGTTTCGCAGCAGCCTTATCCACGTGTCGGAGAGCATGGCGGAAGGTTGGAGTATCATGAAGAACATCAACAGGCACGGCGCTATCCCGAACGACACGCTGTCGGCGATGGAGTCGAACTCCTTGCCGAAGAGGGAGGTCTTGCCGCTCGCGCGCGCCACCCTGCCGTCGAGCGCGTCGCAGAAAAACGACGCGAGTATGCAGATTATCGCAAGGACGTAATACCCCGTGCTCGGCGTGCCCGCCGTATAATTTGGGGTTATTAGGGCGGCGATGTGGTCTATCGTCCTGTCCGTGGAGTCGGCGTTGAATTTGCCCTGAACGCAGAGAATTATTGACAGAAACCCGAAAAACAGGTTTCCCGCGGTAAAGGAATTCGGCAGAATGTATATTTTGCCCGCCTGGTGGACGTTTTCCCAGAGCGACTGTTCCGGCTTTTGGTTGGAGCTCATTTTTTGAGGGATTCGAGGTATTTCCAGAAATTGTCCTCCTGCTCGAACATAGTTTCCTCCTTGAAGGGCAGTTTGAACCTGAATACGAAGTCCGCGATCGTGCGGTGGTGGAGTATGTAGTGCGCGTGCAGGGTCTGGGAGTCCTCGAGGAGTTCGAAGTATATGCGGTAGTCGCCCGTGCGGAGGCGGTAGTAGGTTTTGCCCTCGCGGTGTATTCTGCCGATTTCCTTCAATCCCCCCTCGAGCTGCTCCGACGTGAGCGAGCCGAATGCGTCGATAATTTCGAGCTGGGCGATCTTTCCGAGCTTGTTGAGCTCCGCCATCGCCTGTTTGCTGAAAGTCACCTGGTACATTTTGACGCCTTTGTGTATTTTGTTTGCCCGCCACCCTAAGGCGGAAAAAAAATACTTCAAACAAAAACGCAGTGAAACTTTTGCGGCGGGCGGGCGTTTTTTTAAGGCGAACAAAGATATACGCCATGAAAAAGACAGTGCTCATAATAGCCGCGGCGATGTCGGCAATGCCGGTTTTCGCCCAGTCCGAAGGCGCCGGAAAAGGCGCGGAAAAGGCGGAGACGGCCGCTTCCGACATATCCTCCCTCGACCTCAAAACGCGCGTACAGCTGATGAGGCAGTTCGACAGGGACGGCGACGGCCGCCTGAACGAGGATGAGCGCGCTGCGGCGATGAAGGCGTTGAAAGAGAAGACCGCCGATCTCGCCGAGATGCGCAAAAAGTTCGCGAGGGAGATAATCGCCAAATTCGACAGGGACGGCGACGGCAAGCTCGACGAAAACGAGCTCATGGAATTTATGGAGGAGCAGCGCAAGGCCTTTGAATCCGGCAGGCAGAGGCGCGGCCCGCGCCGCGAGTTCACCCCGCCCAAGGAGATTCTCGCCAAGTTCGACAAGGACGGAGACGGCAAGCTCAGCCGCCAGGAGCGCCGCTCGATGTTTGAAGAGGCCCGCAAAAAGCGCGAAGAGCTCTTCAAAAAATACGACGCGGACGGCGACGGCAAGCTCAACGACGCCGAAAAGACCAAGCTGATTCAAGATCCCGAAGTTCAGGATATGATGAAGCGAATGATAGGCAATCCCCCTCCGCGATTTGGCGAATGATTTTGGCGAATAGCTCCGTTAGGGAAGCCGCCAAGACCGCTCGCGTATGTCGAATACGCCGCGCGAGGGAGTATTCAGGGAATAGTGGGGATAGCCCTATTGCAAAGCAATGGGCGTAAGGGGCGTAGCCCCTTCAATGGAAGCGGCGCTGCCGCCCGCCCTCGCTCTTCATCCAAAATGGATTCGTTTGTTTGGTTGCGCTGCGCGGGCGCGGGGCGCACCGGCCGAAGAGAGGGGTTCCCCCTGCGGCGATTGGCAAAGCCAATGCGCCTACCCCCAAACTTCCGTATATGGAGTTTGTATAATATCTAAATAAAATGCCAACGCATATTATCCTTCCCGAAAGCCTTATTTTATAGTTTCGCTGCGCTTCGAATAAAGTAAGCTTTCGCTTTCATTGCGCCAAATCGGGTATCGGCGGTTTTTCGGAACGAACTGTGGAAGTGCGGGAATTTTACGGACTTTCAGCTTATTTTCTGCGTTTTTTCGGGCAAATGAGTTTTCGACAAGCCGGCTCGCGCGCGGGCAAGTTTTCCGGCGCGGTTTTTCGGCATATCCGGAAGAGATTTACCGGCGCGGTTTGTGCTTTTATTGCGGGCGCATTATTTGCGATCAGTCCGTTTGGGGCGCAAAAAAAAGCGCGCGGAAAGCGCGCCTTTTTCGGAATGGATTTTTCCTTTACCTCGACTTGGGCTCGTAGGGGATCCCCTGCTGCTCGCAGAGCGCGGCGCGGCGCGAGAGGCGCACGCGGCCCTTGTCGTCAATGCCTATGCATTTGACGAGGATTTCGTCGCCGAGCTTGCAGACGTCTTCGGTCTTGTTGACGCGGAAGTCCGCTAACTCCGAGATGTGCACGAGCCCCTCTTTGCCCGGCAGGCATTCGACGAACGCGCCGAATTCCTTTATAGAGCGCACGATGCCCTTGTAGGTCTTGCCGACCTCGATTTCGCCCGTGACGAGCTCGACTTCCGAGACCGCGCGCCTCATGCTCTCCTCGCTCGTGGCGTAGATGCAGACCCTGCCCGGGTGGTCGTCGTCTATGTCTATCTGCGCGCCCGAGTATTCGGTTATGCGGCGGATGTTCTTGCCTCCGGGCCCTATGAGCATTCCCGTCTTTTCGGGGTCGATCTGCACGATCTTTATGCGCGGGGCGCAGGGCTTGAGCTCCTTATTTGGCTCGGCGATGGCTTCCGCCATTATGCCGAGAATCTTCATGCGCACGTCGCGGTTGCGATAGATTGCCTCTTTCGCGATGTCGATCGGCAGCCCGTCGATTTTAAGGTCGAGCTGGAAGCCGGTGATGCCGTTTTTGGTTCCGCAGATTTTGAAGTCCATGTCGCCGAAGTGATCCTCCGCGCCGATGATGTCGGTGAGGACGACGTGTTTGACGATTTTGCCGCTTTCGTCCTTGCGCGTGACGAGCCCGCAGCTTATGCCCGATACGGGCGTCTGGATCGGGACGCCGGCGTCCATGAGGCTGAGGCAGCCGCCGCAGACGGAGGCCATGGAGGTCGAGCCGTTGGACTCCATGATTTCGGAGACCACGCGGATCGCGTAGGGGAATTCGTCCTCGGAGGGCAGCACCGGCAGAAGCGAGCGTTCGGCGAGCGCGCCGTGCCCGATTTCGCGGCGGCCCGGGCTGCCGAAGCGGCCGGTTTCGCCGACGGAGTAGGGCGGAAAGTTGTAGTGCAGTATGAATGACTTTTCCTTGGTGCCGCCGGTCAGCCCGTCGAGTTCCTGGCAGTCGCGGCTGGTGCCGAGGGTGGTGAGCACGAGCGCCTGGGTCTCGCCGCGCGAGAACAGCGCGCTGCCGTGGACGCGCGGCAGAACTCCCGTCTTGGCGGTTATCGGGCGGAGATCCATGTAGGTTCTGCCGTCGCACCTCTTGCCGGCGTCGAGAATGTTGTCGCGGTAGACTTTTTCCTGCAATTCTTCGAACGCCATCTTGATTTGCGCCATGTCGAATTCATCTTCGCCGACCTTGCCCTTGACGAATTCGGCGGTTTCTTCCATGAGGGCGTCGACGTCCGCTTGCCTCTTGAGCTTGCTGTCCTGGAATACGGCGTCGAGGAGCCTGCCGCCGACGTATTCGGAGCACATCTGCATGATTTCGGGCTTGCAGAGCACCAGCGGGAATTCGCGCTTGGGCTTGCCGCAGAGCTTGGCGAGCTCGCGCTGGGCGGCGATGATTTTCCGTATCTGAACCTGCGCGAATTCGAGAGCTTCTATGAACCTGTCTTCGGGGCATTGCTCGGCGGAGCCTTCAATCATCATCATTTCGCGCTCATTGCCTACGTAGATGAGGTCGAGGGTGGAGTCGAGCATCTGTTCGTGCGTGGGGTTGACGACAAATTCGCCGTCGATTTCGCCGATTCTGACGCCGCCGATCGGGCCGTTCCATGGTATGTCGGAAATGAGGAGCGCGGCGGAGGCGCCGTTGACCATGAGGATGTCGGGGTCGTTTGCCATGTCGGCCGACAGCAGCAGGCCGATGACCTGCACTTCGTTCATGAAGCCCTTGGGGAAGAGCGGGCGCAGGGGCCTGTCGCAGAGACGGGAGGTGAGGATTTCCTTTTCGTTGGGGCGGCCTTCGCGCTTGAAGTATCCGCCGGGGAATTTGCCCGCCGCGGAGAAAGTTTCGCGGTAGTCCACCGTGAGCGGGAAGAAGTCCTGCCCGTCGCGCAGGGCGCCGGCGGCGGTCGCCGTGACGAGGAGGTTGGTTTCGCCCATGCTTATTGTCACCGAGCCGTTCGCCTGCTTGGCTATCGAGCCGGTGGAGATTTTTATTCCGAGGCCTTCGACCTCGACGCTGTATTTCTGATCCATTATTTTTTCCTTTTGTGCAGCCGGACGGTTGGGACGTTTCGGGCGTGCGATTGCTTTTTGCGGGCGCCTGTCCGCGCCCGAATATATTTTTGCGAATATACGCCTTTTAACAAATCACCGAAGGCGCGGCGTGTCCAGCCAAATTAAAGGGCGTGGGAAGATTTCCCGCGGGGGCGGCGGAGCCGGCGCGGAGTCCCGCAGGGGCCAAGCGCGGGAATCCGGCGCGTCGGGAGGGGCGCGGCAAAGCGGCGGGCGGCTTAAAGAGCGCGCGCCCGCCATGCGAAGTCTCAGGAATTTTCGCCGAATAGCGAGAGCAGGCGCGCGTGCGATATTTCGTAGAGCGTCTTTCTTCCGTCGGGGGAAGTCATGTGCATTGGGCATTCGAGCAGCTCGGATAGCAACGAAACAGCGGACTCCTCGGAGCATGAAAATCCGCCCATGCCTATGCGCGCCGCCGCCGCCGCCGCGAAAATCTCGTCCCCGAGCCGTTTATTGCGCCGCCCGATTCCGCCCTCCGCGGAGCTTTCTACAATGTCGCGCACGAACTTTTCGGTTTCCGAAAATTCGAGCCATGCGGGAGCCGCGGATATGCGGTAATATCCCTTTCCGAAGTCGTCGATTTCAAACCCGCACGACTCGAACAGCCCGCGGTTGGCGCGGAAAAATTCGTCGTCCGCGGGGGAAAATCCGATTGTCGCGGGCAGCAGAAGCTTTTGCGAGGCCGCCTTTCGCCCTTCGAGCGACTTCATTATGCGGTTGAAGCCGACCCTGCGCAGAGCCGCCAAAATCGACATCACGGCGAGCGACTTGTGAGTATCGAAGAGCGCGAATCTGCGGGCCGCGCAGCCGACGTACCGCCAGCCCCACGCGGCGGATAGCGGGGCGCGCGCGTTTTCCGTTCCGGCGCGGGCGGCGGAGAACGGCGCGGGGGGAGGCGGGGAAATTTTTGGGGCGGGCGGCAGGGGCGGAGCGTCGAGCTCGGCGGAGGGTTCGCATACGCCGCGCGCCGGACCGGAGGGGCCGAGCGATTCCGCGGTTCTGTCCAATACCGTGCGCGGGCGGGGAGGCGCGGAGTCAAAACGTTCTCCGAATCCGCGCGGCTGCGGAGGCCCGCCGAAGCGTCCGGAGGATTCCGAAACGCCCCCGAAATCTTCCCGCGGCGCCCCAAAAGGCTCCGAAAATGAAAAAGCTCCCAACCTCTCGGAGATCGCGCCGGTTAAAAATTCCCTGACGGCGAATTCGTTTTTCAGCCTGACTTCGCGCTTGGCGGGGTGCACGTTGACGTCCACCGACGCGGGGTCGAGCTCCATGAAGAGGAACGCGCCCGCAAACCTGCCCTTGGGAACGAACTGCGAGTACGCCTCTTTTACGGCGGAATACGCAGCCCTGCATTCCACGGGCCTGCCGTTTATGAAAGAGCATATGTTGCGCGATGTCGCGAACGATTCCCCGGGCGAGAGTATCGCGCCCGAGACTCTCATCCCGTTCCTCTCCGACGCTTTCAGCTCTACGAGGTTTTCCGCGGCGGCGCCGCCGAAGATTTTCGCGACCCGCGCCACGACGCCTAGCCCGCCTTCGGAGCGGAAGAGAGCTTTGGAATTTTCCACGAGGGTTATCGAAAGCTGCGGGAGGGCGAGCGCATAGAGCCTGCAAAGGCGCGCGATGTGCCCGGCCTCGACCCCGTCGCCCTTCAAAAACTTTCTGCGCGCGGGCACGCCGGCGAAGAGGTTTTCGACGAGTATTTCCGTGCCGCGCGCCATACCGCATTCCTTTACGGAGAGGATTTTCCCCGCATAGGCGTCTATCTGGGTGCCGAAAGCCTCCCCCTCGGGGCGCGTGCGCAGGCGGAATTTACTGACGCTTGCTATCGACGGGACGGCCTCGCCCCTGAACCCGTAGGAGGATATTTTAAAGAGGTCGTCGGGGTTTGCGATTTTGCTCGTCGCGTGCTGCTCGAGGCTCATGAGAGCCTGCTGGCGCGTCATGCCGCAGCCGTTGTCGAGCACCTTTATGAAAGTCTTTCCGCCGTGCTTGAACTCCACGTCTATGCGCGTCGCGCCCGCGTCCACGGAATTTTCCAAAAGCTCCTTCACCACCGACGCCGGCCGCTCGACGACTTCCCCCGCCGCTATTTTGTTCGCGACGTCGTCGGGCAGTATTCTTATTTCGGGCGGCTTCATTCGGATATTGCGGCTTTTCAAAAAAGATAATTTCAAAATCCGCGCGACATCAAGGCAAAATGTCTTCGCAAACGCGCCGTTTGGGCACTATACGGTTGACGCGCCGCGTCTTGGAGTATTCCATATCCGGCATGAAGGCATTTGAAATTGCAGCCGTTTTCGCTGCGGCGATGGCGTCCGCCGCATGCCTGCGGGCTTCCGGCGGAACTTCCCCGAACCGCATGGGCAACCAGATAGCAGTCACGTTCGACAAGCCGCGCGACGTGTCTCTTGAAGAGGGCGTGAGGTTTTATCCCGACTGCCCCGACCCGGACGTGAAGCTCGACGTCTACTATCCCAACGAAAAGTTCAAAGGCGGAAAGGGGCCGTACCCGTGCGTGCTTGCAATCCACGGCGGCGGGTGGAGCATGGGAAATGAAAAAAAGTTCGCGATGATGTCAGCGTTCCTCGCGTCGAAGGGGTATGTCGTGGCGTGTACAACTTACAGGTTGCGCCCCGAGTATTCCATGGAGGACTGCGCATACGACGCCAAAAAAGCCCTGTGGTGGCTGAAAAAGAACGCGGCGCGCTTTGGCGGCGACTCTTCGAGGGTCGGGGTGACGGGCGGCAGCGCGGGCGGGCATCTGTCGGCGTTGCTCGCGGTGAGCTCCGGCGCCGGGCAGTGGGGCGAGATATTTTCCGGCGGCGTCGACGATTCCGTCCAAGCCGCGGTTCCGATGGCGCCCGTGACGAACCTCGACACTTTCTCAAAGTGGAGGCTTTTTGCGGGAGGGAACGGGAGGGAGCGCGCCCGCGCGCTTTCGCCAATCGCATACGTCGGCCCCAAGAGCCCGCCAATGCTGATATTGCACTCCGCGAAAGACCCTGTGGTGCCGGTTTCCGAGAGCGAAAACATGAAGGCCGCCTACGAAAAGGCGGGCGCACAATGCGACATAATCTTTTACGATTCCGCCGACCACGCGTTCTGGAATGCGAAAATCTACGACCCGCTCCGCCTGCGCTCGTGGAGCGACATTGCGGATTTTTTCGACAGGACATTGAAAAAATGACGCGCGAAATTTCCATTGCGGCGGTTTTCTGCGCCTGCGCGCTCGCGCTTTCGGCGTGCGCGACGCATTCCGTTTCGGGGCCGAACGGGACATATGAAACGGCCGTTCAGAATCCCGCGGGGTGGATCGCCAACTTGGTAAAGGTTTTGACTGAAAAATGAGGGCGTTGGGAGTTTTCTTTTGCGCGGCGCTCGCCGCGGTTTCGTCGCCCTTTGCGGACGCCTTCGGCGGGCGTTGCGCCGGAAGGGCGGGCAGCCAGATAGCAGTCACGTTCGACATTCCCGCAGGCGTTTCAATCGAGGAGGGAATCCGCTATTTCCCCGAGTGCCCCGACCCGGACGTGAAGCTCGACGTCTACTACCCCAACGAAAAGTTCAAAGGCGGAAAGGGGCCGTACCCGTGCGCGCTCGCAATCCACGGCGGCGGGTGGAGCATGGGGAGCGAAAAGAAGTTCGCGATGATGGCGGCTTTTCTTGCTTCAAGAGGGTATGTGGCGGCGTGCATATCGTACCGCCTTTGGCCCGAGTACGGTTGGGACTGCGCGCTGTCGGACGGCAAGCGCGCGCTGGCGTGGCTGAAAAAAAACGCCGCGCGCTTCGGCGGCGACCCCTCGAGAACGGGGGTGGTAGGCGGCTCTTCGGGCGGCGTGATGGCGATCCAGCTCGCCGCGACTTCCGGCTCTTTTTGGAGCTCCGGCATCTTCGGCGGGGCGGACGACTCCGTGCAGGCGTGCGTCGCGATGGCGGCGGGCTGCGACATGACAAACCCCCGCCGCTTCCGTAGAATGTTCGGCGGCGACCGCGCCAAGGCCGCGCGCTATTCGCCGTATTCGTATCTGACCCCCGCGATGCCGCCGGTTCTCCTATTGCACGCCGAGCGCGACCCCGCCGTCGCTTCCGGCGAGAGCCGCATGCTCAAATCCGCGCTCGGCGCCCTCGGAACGGAGTGCGAGGCCGTGTTCTACGACTGCGCCGACCACGCGTTCTGGAACGTCAAGCCCGACGACCCGTTCCGCCTGCGCTCGTGGGAGGACGCGGCAGACTTTTTCGACAGAAAGCTCAAGGGCAAATGAAAATATATTTTATAGGAATATGCGGGACGGCGACGGGCAATGTCGCCATACTCATGAAAAAGCTCGGGCACGAGGTGCTCGGTTCGGACAGGGGAATGTACGAGCCCATGAAGTCCGCCCTCGCCAATGCGGGCGTCGCCGCGCGCGAAGGCTGGGAGCCGGACAGGATAGGGGATTTCTTGCCGGACCTCGTCGTCGTCGGCAACGCGGTAAGCCGCATGAATCCCGAGCTCGAATGCGTGCTCGCGCGGCCGGAGCTCGCCTACGCGAGCCTTCCCGCGCTCGTCGGGGAGCGGCTGATAGGCCGGCGCCCGAGCCTCGTCGTGAGCGGGACGCACGGAAAGACGACCACCACGGCGATAGCGGCGTTTTTGCTCAAAAGCGCGGGGGCGAACCCCGGGTGGCTGATAGGCGGCATTCCCGCGGATTTGCCCGAGGGAGGCTCGAACCTCGGCGGCCCGTCGTCGCCGTTTGTCATAGAGGGGGACGAGTACGACAGCGCGTTTTTCGACAAGCGCAGCAAGTTCATACACTACCGGCCGCGGGCGCTTGTTGTGAACAATCTGGAGTTCGACCACGCCGACATATTCCGCGACCTCTTCGACGTCAAAAGAGCTTTTACCCATGTGCGCAGGATAGTCTCGCCGCTCGGGGCGATAGTCGAGAACGGCGACGACGAAAATATAGCGTCTTTGGAGCCGACCCCGTGGGTTCGGAGGCTGAAAGTCGGCTTTGGCGGCGGCTGCGACGTGCGCATAAGCGGCTTCGTTCAGAGCGGGGAGTCGTCGTCGTTCAGGATCTCGGGGTTCGGCGTTGAAAAGTGCGTGGAGTGGCCCCTTGCGGGCGAGTTCAACGCGCGCAACGCGGCGATGGCGATAGTGGGCGCGTCTCTTGCGGGCGGTTTCGCAAATCCGCTCGCCGTCCCCGCGGACTGCCTCGCGAATTTCCGCGGGGTGAGGCGCAGGCAGGAGGTTTTGCTCGCCTCCGCGCAAGTAGTCGCGGTGGAGGATTTCGGACACCATCCGACGGCGATAGCCTTGACTGTCGAGTCCCTCCGCAAAAAGTATCCGCAGTTCAAAATCTGGGCGTGCTTCGAGCCGCGCAGCAACACCGCCAAGCGCAACGTGATGCAGGATCGCTTCGCCCGCGCGCTCGCCTCGGCGGACAGGGCCTTCATAGGCTCCGCCGACGTCTCGAAAGTCGCCCCCGAACTCCGCGTGGACACTTCCGCGATGGCGGCTCTCGACCCGTCGAAAATCCGGGCGTTCGAATCAAACCCCGCGCTGCTGGAATCGCTCGAATCAGCCGTCCGCGCCGAAACCGCAGCGGGAGGGAAGGTGCTGTGCGCCTTTTTCTCCAACGGCTCGTTCGACGGAATACACAGGCGATTTGCGGAGGATTTCGGGTTGGCTGTGAAATAAGGGCATAAAGGCGCGATTGCCGCATTTTCAATAAACGCCGTTTGCCGCTCTCCGGTCTTTTTTCGGCGCGCGGTTTTTGGAGCGCGAAGGAACGGGGAGGCGCGGAATACGGGGGAAGTCCGAAACGTTTTGCCGCGCTTCCGCCCCTTTTCCCCCGCGCGCAGGGGAAGCCTTCCGGCGGCTTTTGCCGCGCGCGGAAGCCGCCGCAAGATACGGTTAGCCTTTCCCGCCGCGTTTTTTTCAAAAAAAGCTTGAATGCGCGCGGGTTGTGTGGGAGCATAAAAAAAGCGTCAGAATGCGCCGCGCTCCTCCTTGCGGGAAACCGCTCGGGCCGCCGCGTCGCGTTCCGCGAAACTCCGCCCAAAAATGCGCGGAGTTCAGACGGCGGTTCCGGCACGGCGCTGGGGCGCGGCTTCTCCGGAGAGGGGCCCAAAATTCGCGGCACAAGGAAAGACTGAAATGTCCGAACACAAGACGATAAACAAACAGGAAATAATCAAGGAATTCGCCGTCGCGGAAGGCGACACGGGTTCCTGCGAAGTGCAGGTGGCGATACTTTCGGCGCGCATTGCGCACCTGACCAACCACCTCTCGACAAATAAGAAGGACTTCCATTCGCGCCGCGGGCTCATCGCCATGACGAGCCGCCGCAGAAAGCTCCTCGACTACCTCAAACGCACGTCGCTCGACCGCTACAACGCGCTCATACAGCGTTTGAAGCTCCGCCGATAGCGCGGGCGCGGCGCGCTAAGAAACGGATTGCGCGCCGGAACTTTTGCGAATCCGCCGGCGGCATCGAACCGCCGGCGTTTTTTTGCGGCGTCTTGCAGCCAGCAGTTTTTTGCGTATCCCATTTTGTAAAATCCGCCGCGCGGATTTGGAGGTTCCGGAAAAATTGCGGCGAATGCGCATGGCGGGCTAATGAAAAATTTTGGTTTATATCGAGCCCGTTTTTAGAGGTGCATGGCGGGCGAGAAATGGCGTTTTCGGCGGTTTGCCCGCCGCCCGCGGGGAAGAACTCTGCGCCGGCGGTTTTTATTTGGAAAGCGCGAAAGCCTGTTTGCGCGCGCCGGCGGAAGGCTTCGCGCGGGAAATTTAACTATTTAATGAAATATTCGCCGCTTTTTCTTGCGGATTTCGGGGAATCGGCGGTAGCATCCTTTTGAACTTTGTTCACGCGGATTTTGACCGCAAAAATGGAAACAAGCAATCTCGCCGCTTTATGCGAATGGATAATAAAAATTTGATGACGTTGTGCGCCGCCGCGTGTTTGGCGGCGCTTTCCGCCTGCGACGGCGGCTCTTCGACCCCGTCGGATGCCCGGACTCCCGCGCCGCATACGGCGCAGCCGGCCGCGCCCGCTTCGGAGGATTCCGCAAATGCGGGCTCGGATTTGAAGGCGGAGGTTTTGCTTTCGGACGATTTTGAGGGCGGCGTCTCGGAATTTTCCGGCCGCGTCGGAAAGGGGGTTGCAAAAATTTCCGCCGCGTCGGGGGCGGACGCGCTCTCCGGCAGGCAATCCCTCTGCCTTGATTCAATGGGCTCTTCGCAGGAGTGGATTCTGGCGGCGGAGCTCGGCAAAGATTTAAAGCTCGAGCCCGGGAAGGCGTATGCGGTCGAGTTTAAATACCGCCTTGCGGACGCTTCAAACCAGTCGTCCAACAACTATGTCTCGGCGGCGGGCAAGGGCGGGAAATTCTACGCGCGCTCGATTTTCGCCGCCGCCCCCGGACAGTCTGGCAGCGCGAGGTTCGCGTTCGTTCTGCCGCCGGACGCCGAGGACGCCGCCCTCCGCTTTTCCTCGCACGGCGCGTGCAGGACGATAATCGACGATTTGAAGGTCAGCCGCGTTGACGGCATAGACGCGGATTCGTGGATTTTCAAGCCCGACGCGTTTGTCGGAATGCGCAAGACGCCCGTCAATCCGAATATGCTCGACCTCTCGAACCCGTCGTTTTCTCTTCCCAAAGAAAAATATTTTCCGATGATAGATGAGTTCGGGCAGTTCAAGCACGCGGACTGGAAGGGAAAGCCGCGGAACCTCGGAGACATAAAGGCGCAGATCGAGGCGGAAAAGCGGTATAACGCCTCGCGCCCCGACATCGCCGGCCGCGACGAATTCGGCGGGCTCGCGGGCTCGGCGGGCTCCGCGCCGAAGACGGAGGGGTTCACCACGGCGAAGGTCGGCGGAAAGTGGTATTTCCGCGACCCGGACGGCAACCTCTTCTGGTCGATCGGCGTCACGGGCGTCGGCGGATTTGAATCGACGCCGATTACCGACAGGGAGTTTTATTTCGAGAAAATCGACTCCGCGTACGTCGTCAAGGGCCGCGGGTACAAGCCCGGGACGGACTACTACAACCGCGAGATAAAATCCTACGCGCTCGGCAGGCGGAATGTCGAGTTGAAGTACGGGCCCGACGGCGCGAAAAATTATTGGAAAATCGCGGCGGAGCGCTTCAAAAAGTGGGGGCTGAACACTTACGGGGCGTGGTCGGCCTACTCCGTGATGGCGTCCGACACCGTTCCGTTCACGGCGTATCTGAGCAGCGCGGGGGCTGCGCCTCTGAAAACCAAGCGCAAGCTCTATGCGCTGTGGGGCAATATTCCCGACTATTTTGCTCCGACTTTCGAGACGGAGACCGCCAAGCGCGTTAAGAAATCCGCCAAGCTGCTCGCGTCGAGGTACTGCATAGGCGCGTTTGTGGACAACGAGATTTCTTGGCAGCGCAAGCCCGGCGTCACGGCTCTCGCGGCGCTCTCTTGCCCCGCCGGCCAGCCGGCGAAAATCGAAATGCAAAAAATGCTGCGCGAAAAGTACGGCTCGGTTGAAAACCTGAACAAAGCGTGGAAGGGCCCGTATTCGGATTGGGACGATTTCCTCGCCCGCGACGACTTCGAGCCGAATCCCGCCGACGCCGACGCGGATCTGCGCGCCTTTGAAAAGCTCTTTGCGGAGCGGTATTTCAAGGTCTGCCGCGCCGCAGTCAAGGCGGCGTGCCCTAAGGCCCTGTACATGGGCTGCCGCTTTGCCGCGGGCGAAAACGAAATAGTTTCCCGCGCCGCGTACGAAATTTGCGACGTCGTAAGCTGCAACATCTACCGCTCGGGCGTGGCGTTTTACGCGCCGCCGCCCGGGGCCAAAGACAAGCCGGCAATCATCGGGGAATTCCATATCGGCAGAATCGACAAGGGCTCGCCGTACGGCGGACTGCTCGAAGTTCCCGACGCGCAAAAGGCGGCGGAGGCGTACAAAAAATACATGGTTTCTGCGATAGAAAACCCGAACATCGTGGGCGCGCACTGGTTCCAGTGGCACGACATGTTCGTCACCGGCCGCGCCGACGGCGCCAACGCGACCTGCGGATTTGTTAGCGTGACCGACGAGCCCGACTACGCCCTCGCCGACGCTATCCGCGAAGTCTCCGCGCAGCTCTACAAGCTGCGCGCGCAAAAATAGGCTAATCTCGGGCGGATATTTCGAAATTCGCCGGAGGCTCCGACCGCAAAAAGGCGCGGAATTTTTTGAAATTCCCGCCGCTTTCCCTTCGGCGCCGCATTTTTAGGCGAGGAGCTTATTGCATACACCCATCGCTCTTTCGCCTGCGGTTCGGCCGGGCGGAATGGAGGGGGTGCGCGTCCGGTTTGAAATTTTCGCGCGGGCAGGCGGGAAATCGCGCTGCGCGCTACTTGGAGGACGGCATATTCGGAGAGAGCAATAGAAGCTTGGAGCGCGGCAGGGCGGGGACGATGCCCCTCGAGCGCAGCCGCTCTTCGGTTTTCCTCTGCGATTCCTCCGCCTCCATTCTGAGCCGCTCGAGTTCCGCCTGCCTCTTTTTGAGCCTCTCGATTTCGGCCTCGCGCCGGGCGAGCAAATCCTGCATTCGCGCTATCTCGTCATCGCCGCCGTTTTCCCGCTTGCGCTTTTTAAGTTCGTCGAGCGCGGATTTCGCGTCTTCCACGGCTATCCTCAAAATGTCCCTCTGCTTTTGCAGTTCCCTTGACGCTTTTTCTGCGGCGATTCTCGCGTCTGCCTCTCGCTCGAGCTGCGAGTTCAGGTTTTTCACGAGCTCCATTTGCGTGAGCTCGCTCTGCCTCTTGGATTTTTCGAGCATTTCGCGCGCCTGCTGCGCCCTGCGCATGTTTTCCTCGGCGCTCTGCCTCGCGATCTTGCTGAGCCTCTCGGCCTCCATCGCCCTGCGCTCCGCTTTCTTTTCCATATCGAACACGAGGGTTTGGGAGGCGATATTTTCGGCTTCAAGAGCCTTCGATTGCGCGCGCTCCCGCCCGTATTTGAAAAAAAACACGACGGTCGTGAATGCGAGCAGGCATATCGCGAATATAAAGGCGTTTTGAAGCTCTTTCATTTTGAGGGCGGCGAATGAAAACGCTACAATCCGCCCGCGCGTTTGCAAATTTAAAATTCCGCATATTCGGAGATTTTCCGCATTCGCCTTTTTTATGCTTGAAAGCGCTCTCCCGCGCGTCTAACGATTTCCGGCAAAATTCCGCCTATGCACAAATTCGACCACGAGGCCATGAACGCCAAAATCGACCTGCTGATATGCGGGTGCGATTACGACTACGCGCGCTCTGCGGCCATAGATTGCTTCGAAAAGATTTCCATGCTCGAGACTCTGCTTAGCATGTATTTTGAGGGAAGCGACATAGATATGATAAATTCGTCGCCCGTCGGCGGAATCGTAAAACTTACGGGAGACGCCTGCGACTGTCTCATGCAGGCTTTCGGGGCGTCTGCCGTAACGGGGGGCGCGATAGACGTGTGTCTCGGCGACTATTTTTCCAGAAGGAAGTCCGCCAAAGGCGGCGAAAAAATCGAGCCCGTGCGCGGGAAATTCGAGCTCGATCCGGAGAACTTTTACATAAAGAAGGTCGCCGAAGGAAAAATCGACCTCGGGTGCATAGGCAAGGGCTATGCCGTTGACGAGGCCGTCAGGATTTTGCGCGACACTTGGGAGATCGGAAGCGCGTTTCTAAATTTCGGGGGCAGCTCGATATACGCGTTCGGCGCGCAGGACGGCGGCGGCCCGTGGAAAGTCAATCTGGCTGGGGGGACCGGCTATGAGGTTCCCGAGAGCGGGGCGGGCGTTGGGGCGTCGGGCGTCTCGGTTCTCGGGGAGCACATAGTGGACGCGCGCACGGGAGAAGTCCCGCAGAGCCAGCCGTTCAGGACGTGGGCGTTTTCCGGTTCGGCGGCTGCGTCCGACGCGCTGTCGACGGCGTTCATGGTTCTCGGCGAGCCCGAAATCCGCAAGATATGCTCCGAAAACGGCGTGTCCGCCGCCGTGCAGCGCTCGGAGAATTCGCCGGTTGAGTTCCTCTGACGCGCGTTTAGCATTCGTCCCTTCCCGCCGGCGGGGACGTTTAATGTTGACCTTGCGGCGCGCGGCGGGATAATCGCGCCCATATGAACAAAGGAACGCTTCTTATTGGAATGGCGGCCGCCTCGGCTTTCGCGGCTCTGGCTTCCGCCGAGACTTTCAGGCTAAATTCCCCCGACGGAAAAATCGAGGCCCTCGTATCGGACGGGAAAACGCTCACCCTCGACGTTTCGGCCGACGGCAAAAAGCTGCTTGAAAAGGTCGAATTTGCGATGGACACCGACAGGGGCGCGCTCGGGAAGGACGCCTCAGCCGTATCCTGCGACTATTCCAACCGCAGGGGCGCGATAGATGCCGTCTGGGGCATAGAGAAGTCCGTCAGGGACGACTACAACCAGATGGAGCTGAATTTCAAAAAGTTCAAGGTCATAGTCCGCGCCTACGACGACGCCGTCGCATACCGCTTCGTCTCAAAGCTCGGGGACGGAAAGATGACAGTCCGCGGCGAGACGCTCAATATCCCGCTCAAACCCTCCGACAAGCTCGTGGCGCACTTGGAAAATGGCGTCCAGACTTCTTTTGAAAAGCCGTACACGCGCCTGACTTTCGGCGAAATGAAAAAGGAAAATCCGCACAGCGCCTCGCTGCCGCTGCTCATGGACAGGGGGAGCGCGAAAGTCGCGCTCGTGGAGTCCGACGTTTCCGGCTATCCTGCCCTCCGCGTTGCGGCGGGCGAAAGCGGAATGGTGTCCAAAATTTCCAAATATCCCAAGGCGTTCAAAGTCAAGGTTCACAACCGCTACGCCTCCGAGTTTGAGGACTACATCGCCAGAACTTCCGCTTCGCGCGAATTTCCGTGGAGGGCGTTTGTGGTCGCGCGCGACGACGCGGATCTGGCCGCCAACCAGACCGTGTTCAGGCTCGCCAAGCCGTGCGCCATAGAGGACACGTCTTGGATAAAGCCCGGCGTGTGCGTCTGGGAGTGGTGGAACAACTGGAACCTCGAGGGGGTAGATTTCGAGTCCGGCGTCAACGAGCAGACCTACCGCTATCTGATAGACTACGCCGCAGAAAACTCCATTCCCTACGTCGTGTTCGACGCCGGCTGGCTCACCGGCAAGGACGCCGGCGAGATGTTCGACACCGACGAAAAGCTCGCCGAGGGCAAGACATACATAGACGTCAAGGGCCTCATCGAATACGCGGATTCCAAGGACGTGAAGGTCATTCTCTGGGTGCTCGCAAAGTCCATGGACAAATACCCCCAAAAGGCGTTCGACCTCATGAAGAGCTGGGGGGCGGCGGGCCTCAAAATAGACTTCGCCGACCGCGACGACCAGACCGCAATGGAGTTCTACGAAAAGATGGCGCGCATGGCCGCCGAGCGCGAAATGATAATAGACATGCACGGGTGCGCAAAGCCCGTGGGCCAGTTCCGCACGTGGCCGAACCTCGTGAACTTTGAGGGCGTTCTCGGCGGGGAGGTCAACAAGTGGGCAAAGAGCATCACGCCCTCGCACAATGTGGACTTGGTCTTTACCAGAATGCTCATGGGGCCGATGGACTATACCCCGGGCGGTCTCAGGAACTCCGCCAAAAAGGATTTCAACGTGTGCTGGAACCTTCCGCAGACGCAGGGCACGCGCGCGCACCAGACGGCGATGTACGTCGTGTACTTCGCTCCGCTTCAAATGCTCTGCGACTCCGCGAGCGAATACCTGAAAAATCCCGAAATCCTCAAATTCATGTCCGAAACCCCGACGGTTTGGGACGAGACCAAGGTCATCGAGGGCAAGCTGGGCAAGTATATAGTCGTGGCGCGCCGCTCCGGAGACGACTGGTACATCGGCGGCATGTGCGACTGGGACGGAAGGGAGGCGGACATCGACCTGTCGCAAATCCTCCGGCCCGACACCGCGTATAAGGCGGAAATAATAAGCGACGGCGCCAACGCGGGCAAAATCGGAACCGACTTCAAATACTCCGTCAAAGAGCTTTCCTCCTCCGACAGGCTCAAGCTCAAGATGGCCCCGGGCGGCGGATTCGCGGTTAAGCTCAGCCCCAAGAGTTTTGACATATTCGGGCTCGAAATATTCTGACCGGAGGGGTTCCGGAAATTCGCGGGGCGGCGACGCTCCGCGATTTTTTTGCGAAAAAGTTTGCGCCGCGGCGCTTGCTTCGCGATTTTACGGATAATGGCTGCCGACGGGCACATAATAATAGACGGCTGGAATGCCGTGCGGTCGAACCCCTCCATGGAAAAAATATTTCTCGAGCGCGGGCTCGACGCCGCGCGCGAGGAGCTCTGGAGGCTCGTCGGCCCGCTCCACGACTACGGAGGGGCGCGCGTGACCATAGTCTACGACGGCAGGGGCGAGGACGTCTCCATTCTGCGCCGCAACGGAATAAACGCCCTTTCGGAAGTTTTCACCCCGTCCTGCATGACGGCCGACGAACTCATAGAGCAGCTCTGCGCGTCCTCTTCAAATCCGTCGGGCATAACGGTGGTTTCGCGCGACAACCTCCTGCGGCTGACGGCGACGACTTTCGGCGCGACCGCCCTCGCGCCCGACAAGCTCTTTGACGGAGCGCGCGGGTGTTCCAGGGCTATGGCGGAATCATTGAGAATTTCCAACGCAGCGGCCGAACGCAAATGGAAGTCCGAAAGCGCATTCGCGGCTCTCGACGCTTTCGATTTGGAAGTCCGCGAGGCAGCGCGCAGGGCGGAAATCATTTCAAAGCACATGAAGAAGCGGCGCAGGCGGCTTGCTTCGGCGGCGGAGGGGCGGGGCGGAAAATGTTCCGCGCCCGCGGCGCCCGCAAAGAAAAAGGCCTTTTCGTCGCAGGTGAAGTCTTTCGCCGCGCTCGAGCCGAAAAAGGTTTCCCTCGCGCCGAAAAGGGTTTCCGACGAAAAGCCGTTTTCTTTCAGCGAGGCGCTCAAAAAGCCGATGTCGCTCTCGGAGATAGCCGCCGCGAAAGTTCTCGGCGAAAAGCCCGCGCGCAGAAAAAAGCGCAACAAGTAGCGCGGGCGGGATTTTCCGCGGCGTTTGCGGGTATTTTACTTTTTCCCGCGCGCGTGCCATTGCCTGCGTTTTGCGCGCCGCCGCGCGAGGACATGGCTGCGCCGAAAAAAGCGCGGAGCGGAATTGTCCGGAAGCGGGGAAACAAAAAACCCCGCGCTTTGAAGCCCGGGGGTTTGCGATTGCGCGCCTTTGCTCGCGTCGGATTTTTCGCGCTAAGCCGACGGCTTTTCTTTGGGATTTTCCGATCCGTCCGCGCTTTCCGCAGGTTCCGGGGAATTTTCCGAAGAAGCGGCCTCGCTTCCCGCTTCCGCCGCAGGCTCTGAGGGCGCGGCCGGGTCTTCCGATTTTTCCGGCGCCTCTCCGCCTTCCGCTTTCGCGGGGGCGGTTTCTTCCGCGCGGATTTCCGCGGCCGGCTCGCCGCCGCTTTCGGCGGGTTCCGCGGGGGCGGGATCTTCCGCAGATTTTTCCGCGGGGCTCTCTTCCGCGATTTCGGTATTTTCTTTGGGCGCGATTATCGGCTCGTCGCCGGCTTTTGCGGCTTCGGCTTCCGGGTCTGCGGCCTGCGCCTTGTCCTTGGGTTTGGGCAGGTACGGGTTCGCTTGGAGCGTGCCGTCGGCGTATTCCACCACATATCCTTCCGACACCAGCCACGAGAGTTCGCTCCAAACGGAGGAGAGGCGCGCCTTTGTTTCGTCGGGCAGCTCAGCGCTTTCCGCGGGCTTTTGGGATTCGAGCGTTTCCGCCCCTTCGGAGTGTTCCTGCGCGAGGGTTTTTGATTTAGCCTCCGACTTCGGGGGCTCGAGCCCGAGGTATTTGTAGGGGAGGTCGGCGGCTCGGATAGCGGGGTTGGCGGTTATGAAGTCGAAAATTTTCTGCGGGACTTCCGATAGGCTTTCGCCCTCGAATATGAACTTGCGCTTGATGGTGGAGACGAACGCAAACCCCTTGCTTCCGCGCTTGTAGACCGTGAACCCCGAGCGGCGCAGCCTCCCGCGCAGGTTGTTCGCCGTCACTATCGGGAATTTTCTCTGCTTGCGGCACGCCTCCTCTATGTTCCGGCGGATTCTTCCGAACGGGAGCTTGGCGACGTATTCGCCGCGCATTCTCACCTGCTCGTAGGTTTTGACGAGCTCCGCGCCGAATTTTTCAGAGATGTACGCGCGCGCGGCCTCGCGCGTGTCAAAAGACTCCGGAGCGCCCTCCTGCGGCTCTTTGAGCTTGAACACCGTCTTTTTCTTCATCGTTTCAAGCCACGCGGCGATCTGGTCGGCGTCGCGCACGCTCTCTATCGACGCGGAGAACTTTTCAAACGGCATTTTCGGGAATTTGCGGCTGTGGTATTCGCGGACTGTCTCGCCGTATTTGTGCCAGTTCGGCGCGCCGAGCAGGTCGCCGGTTATCGAGCACCTGTTGACTACCTGAAATTCGCCCTTGGGGGGTTCGGCGTCGATTTCTTCGGAGACGAAGAGTTCGTCGAACTTCGACTCGACCGCCGCGGCCTTTGCGGACGCCTCGTCCTCAAAGGGCAGGTTGAGCGGCTGGGCGCAGTAGAGGGGCTTTGCGTTCCCGTCGGCGTCCGGCAGATTCTTGGCGAGCACCACGAACCTCTCGGGTTTTTCGAGGATTATTTCGGCTATGTCGAATAGCTGGTAGGTGCGCTTCGACGCCTTCATTATGTCGGAAAGCTTGTTGAACGGCGCGTCTTCGGGGTAGAAGAGAACCTCCATCGAAAATGCGAAAGGCTCCCGTTTTGCCTTTTTGTCGAACGGCTTCGGGCGCCTTTTGAAAGGTTTGCCGGAATCCGGGCGGGGAGCCGCGTCGCGGCCTCCTTCCCTGCGGTCGCGAAACGGGCGCTTTTTGAAGTCCCCGCCGTCGCGGGGTTTTCCCGAGCGGTTGCCGTCGCGCCTCGGGCCTTTGAAGTTCCCGCTTCCGCGCGGCGAAAAAGCCTTGGCGGATATGTCGGAGCTCGGAGTCCATGCCGTCGCGAACTGGAGGTTTGAAAGCCCGCTGAGGTCGACTTCGCCGGTTTTATTTTCCCGTTTGTTTTCTTGTTCGGACATCTCTCTGTGATGTTTTATTGTTTATGGGGACGCCCGCCCGCGGGCGCGCGCGTTTTTCCTTTTATTTGCGCGATTCAAACATTTTTGGCGCGCAACGCAAAACAATTCTTCGGAGGCCGGAATATAATTTATCAGCGCGCGGAAATCCCGAATTCTGGCTAAAAGCCGCCCGTCCGGAGCGGCGAAAAAAAAGCGAAAAAAATACTTGTATTGCCTCGGGGTTTACTTTACTTTTTGAACACAATCAGAAAAAACCTTTCTTCTACTTAAAAAGGAAATACCATGAAAGTTTTAAACTATATAGCAGTTCTCGCAGTTCTGTCCGTGGGCGGAATGCTCGGCGCCCAGACCCCCGCTCCCGCGGCTTCCGCACCCCAGGCAGCCGGCGCGTCCAACGGAATACGCGTACAGGCGTCCGTAAACGACAAGGAGGTCAGCGTCAAGGTTGATGCCGAGGCGAAGGGATTGCTCGTATCCTCCAAGGACATGCTCAAAAGGGTTGTCGCCGAGGCTCTGAGGTCCATCGGTGCGGACACCCATCAGGGCAAGATATTCAACGCTCTCATGGCTTCCGTGGAAACCTCCATGGGCGATCCCAACGCTCCCGCGGAAGGCCCCGTTTCCCTCACCGTTTCAATCAAGCCCGATTCCGAGAATGTCTACAATTCCAATCTGTCCTTTGAAATGAACGGCGTAAAGTTTGCCTCAGAAGCCAAATCTACGGTTAATCCCGACGAGAGCATAACGACGACGGGCAATGTCACTGTCACCTCTCCCGACGGCGCGTCCAGAACCAATCCCGTCATACTCGCCACGAGCGCGAACGGCGTTATAACCGGTTCCGTGGGCAACTCTTCCGTTGCCGACACGACCGTCGCGGCCGCCGTTTCCGAAAATCTCGTGAGGACGCATTCTTCTGCGGATGCCGCCGACGGCGGAACCTCCGCTTCCACCACCACTTCCACGTCCGTTCTTCCCGACAACACGATCGTGTCCTCGGGGCAGAATTAAGCGCGCAGCGTATTTTGCAAAAAACCGGAGTTCTGACGGGGCTTCGGTTTTTTTGCGCCCGCGCCTCTCGGGGAACAGAAAATTGTTGCATCTCTAAGTCTCGAAGAATAAATTTTACGAATGAAAATTTTTAGCGGGAGACGTCTGATGTCAAAGCTCGCGGCCATATTGTCACTGGGGCTTTGCGCGTCTCTCTTTCCCGCGTACAAATACGTATCGTCCGTGCTGCTTGAAACCGACAGGCTTAGGGCGGAGCTCGGCGGAGCGCGCATTTTGCAGGGGCTTTCCGTATTGTCGCACGAGGCGTTTGAGCGCGGAGTCCCCGGCTCCGCTTCCGGCGGAAATTCCAAGAGCGCCTTGGCCTCCGCGCGCGACAGCGTATTTTCAGGAGCCGCGGAGATAGCGCAGACGTCCTCATATATGAGGCAGGCGTCGTCCGAGAAACACGCCAACATATCCGCGATTTACTCAGCGGAGTCGCTCGACGCCTTCCCCGATTCCCGCAACAAGGCTTCCGCGCTGCTCGAAATGTCCGACGGCGCGCTCGTCGCCGGCGGCCTATATTCGGATCCCGCAACCGACAGGTATCTGCTCATGAAAATTTGCGGTTCGTATTTCCCAAAAATCTATTCGGGGCTGTTCAGGCTTCAAGCCGAATCGGGCGTGGACGGCGACAAGTCGCAGCTGTCGGCGATTCACGGCGAGCTCCTCGACGACATAGGCGATCTCTCCTCCGCCCTGCGCACCCTTTCTGCGAATTTTGAAAGCGGGGATATGGTAAAGTCCTCCTCGGACAAGATCGCGCGGAGCGGGAAAGAGCTCGCCGATTCCATATTTTCCTACGGCGAGTTCAACCCGGACGACATTTCCAGGCGGATGGTTTCGTTCGAGACTTTCTGCGCCCAGATATGGGTTTATTGTTCGGGGCTTCTGGCGGACATGCTGTCCGGCGCGCTGTCGGACGCCCGCAGGGCTCTGGTTTACTTTTGCGCGGAGTATCTTTTGTTCGTCCTGTTTCTGTCTTCTGCCGCGCTGGCCGTGGCCCTCGGAATCCGCAGATCCGCGGAGCGGACGGCGGCGCTCGCCGGCGCGTGCCTCTCCGGTCCGGCGGAGGAGGCGCGGGTGCGTTATTATTCGGCTTCCGCCTCGTTTGGGAGGGAGTTCGGAGAGATAGACTCTCTGGTTATCGAGGCCGCCGCCGCGCGCGACCGCCTGCTTGAGCTCTCTAAAAAACTTTCGGTCGCGTGCATGTCCGGCCGCAATGAAATCGAGGCCGCCGCCGCGTCAAATTCCAAAATGCTGGAGTTTGCCGACTCGTCGCTTGCGGAACTCGGGAAGTCGCTTTCGGATTCCGAACTATATGGCGGCGCCTTGAAAGCCGCCCGCAGGATTTCCGAAACCGTTTCGGAGCTCGCCAAAAACCTGCCCGAAAAGGGGGAGATATCCGGCGGATTTTCCAGAATCATATCCGAACAGTCGGACGCGGTGCGGCGTTCGTCGGACTCGATAGACGCCGCGCTTGAATCGGCGGGCTCGATAAAGAGGCTCGCCGGCGAGATTGCCTCCATCGCCGACAGGTCAAATCTCCTGAGCTTGAATATCTCCATAGAGGCGGGGAAATCCGGAGACTCGGGAAGCGGCCTTTCAGTTTTGGCGGAACAGATTAAAACGCTCGCAAAGCGCACCGGCGTCGTAGTCCTCGACATGGAGGAGGTCGGCGGAAATTGCGCCGATTCCCTAAACGATGCGAAGTCCAAAATAGCGGCTTTGGCCGCTCCGCTTTCCGCGCGCCGCCGCGACGCAGACAGAGTGTTGGAATCCATATCCGCCGTGGAAAATTCCGTCTCATCGCTATCCTACGCCGCGGAGCGCATGGAGGGGCTAGCGCAGTCGCGCTTTGGAAGCGGCCTTTCCGCCAGAATTTCCGAAGCTCGGGAGGCTATTGCAAAGGCCGAGAAATCCGTCTTCGAGCTTTCCAAAATCTCGCGGAATTCCGCGCCGCTTTTGGAAGAATTGTCCAAGGAAATATCCTCTTTCGGATAGGGTGAATTTGCGCCTTGATTTCCGTTTACATTATCGCCGGCCGTCGCGGGGGAGCCGCACATGCCGGACTTCCCGCGTTTGCGCCGCCCGTTGGAAAGTGGGTGCAGCTTATAGGGCGGTTCCCCTCTTCGGAATGAAGAGCCGCTTCATGTCGGCCTTTTCGAGGAGAAGCAGTTTTGCTTTTTTTCTATTCCGCCCGCATAGCCCGTCAAACTGCCGTTAGTTCCCACTACGCGGTGGCACGGAACGATGATTGAAATCTCGTTGCGCCCGACTGCGCCGCCCGCGGCTTGGGCCGACATGCGCGCAAGCCCCCTTCGCGCTGCGATTTTCCGCGCGATTTCGCCGTAGGCCATGGTGTTGCCGTACGGAATGGACAGCAAAATTTTCCAGACTTCGTTTTGAAAGGGCGTACCCGCAAAGCGCAGCGGCACGGCGAACTCCGGCACTTTCCCCGAGAAATAAATGTCGAGCCATTTTTTCGCTTTCGCCAATATGGGGGTTTCCCTTTCCTCATGCTCGGCGTCGAGGCGGAGGGCGAAGTATTTCTGCCCCTCAAACCGCAGTCCGGTCAATCCGGCCTCGTCCGCCGCCAGAAGAATTTTGCCTATTGGGAATTGATAACTGCATGTGAATTGCATATCGGATTTTCTCGGGCGGGAGCGTTGTTGACGCCATTTCCCGCGCGCTTGCGGCGCGGCGGCGTTTCCGCAACGGTTTCCCGCATTGCCGCCTTTTGTTGGGGATTAGGGCCGTCCGGCATTTTTTCTTAAATTTTATGGGGCGGGCGACATTTTTTGTCAGGCGCGCAGAATAAAGGCGTAGAATTTTTTCCGCCGTTCGCCGCGCGTTTTCCTCGCCTGATTTTCCCTGTTCAGCGGTCGCGGAGCCCGTTATTTTAGGTGTCGCCGAAGGGTCTTGTGGTACTGGTAAACCGCCGAAGCGACGGCTTCCGCGATTTTCTGCCTGTATGCCGCAGATCCCAGCGAGCGCGCCTCCGAAGGGTTGGTTATGAAGCCGCATTCGATGAGCGCGCCCGGCATTTTCAAGTCGCGCAGAACCGCAAAGCGCGCGCGCTTTACGCCGCGGTCGGGCCTCTTCGTCGCCGCGGCGAGCGACCTTTGTATGTAGTAGGCGAGCAGCTGGTTCCACCCGTCGTTGGCGTTGCCCGGATGGGCGGTTCCGTCTGAGCGCGAGAGCTTTTTCCCCGACGTCGACGGCGCCCAGCGCGGAGTCATCGCAAAAGTTTCCACGCCCGAAACCGACGAGTTCGCCGCCGCGTTGCAGTGTATGCTCAAAAACATGTCCGCCCGCGCTCCGTTCGCCATTTTCGGCCTGTCGGCGAGCTCCTCGAAGACGTCTTTCGTCCGCGTGTACGAGACGTCGTAGCCGTTCTTTTTGAGCTCGCGCCCAAGGCGCGTCGCGATGTCGAGGGCGACCGCCTTTTCTTTGAGCCCGTATTTGGCGTTCATCGCGCCGTTGTCCTTGCCGCCGTGGCCGGCGTCGATTACTATGCGGAAGAGGTTCGACGGCTTTTCGTTCTTTTGCGGGAATACTATGGGAATTATGCTCTTTACGTAGTCGCGCTTGGCTATGAAGAGATTCGCGCCTTTGCCGACTATCGGGAAGCACAGCCAAACCGTAGTGCCGTTGAGCGTCATGGCGCGGCTGTGGAGCTCGAAGTCGAAGCGCGAATACTTGCTGTAAACGCTCTGCTTTTTGCCGGACAGCCGCGTGTACCTCATTCCGCAAAGCGCCGCAAGCTGCGGCATCGAAATGTAGTCCACTCCGTTAAATTCCGCGGCTTTCGCGTTTGCGGCGGCGGCGACTGCCAAAAGGCCGTACAAAAACTCGCGGCGCGATAGGAGCATTTCGCCTGTCCTAATCCTCGTCCGAAGAGTCGTCTTCGGGCTCGGCGTCGTTTTCCGCCGAGTATTTCAATTTGCGCTGGTTGGCGGGCAGCGGAGACATTGAAAGGCTTATGTTTCTGCCGGCGAGCTTCGGCTCGAAGTCCGCCGTCCCTACGTGCGAGAGCTCAGCTACGGCGCGCTTGACGGCCTCGAAGCCCTTGTCTTTGTACTCCATTTCGCGGCCGCGCATCATCAGCGTTATTTTGAGCTTGTTGCCCGCGAACAAGAATTTTTCCGCTGCCCTTATTTTCGTCATGAAGTCGTTCTGCTCGATCATCGGGCGGAGCTTTATCTCCTTGACTTTTACCGTCGCCGATTTGTGCGACTTCTGTTTTTTCGACTCCTCGTACATGTACTTGCCGTAGTCGAGGATTCTGCACACCGGCGGCTCTGCGGTGGGGGAGACTTCGAGGAGGTCGAGCCCGCTGCGGCGCGCTATTGAAAGCGCCTCGTGGGGCGACATTATCCCGAGCTGCTTGCCGTCGGGACCTATGACCCTAATTTTAGGCGCCCTTATCCTTTCGTTTTTTCTCGGGCCGAAATTTCTTCCTCTGTTGTATGGCGGCCTGCCGCCTCCGCTGTAGGGTCTGCTTGGTGTCATTAATTTTTTTGTAGTTCTATTGCCTCTTCTTGGCGTCAATAAAAGGCGGTATTGAAAAAACTTCAACAATTTTTTAACGCCGCGCTATTCCGCGTCGGCGAGCCTTTCGACTTTTGCGCCCAAAGAGGCGAGCTTGGCGTCGATTTTCTCGTAGCCCCTGTCGATGTGGTACACGCGGTGTATGAGCGTCTCGCCCGACGCGGCGAGGGCGGCTATCACGAGGGCCGCCGACGCGCGCAGGTCGGACGCCATCACGGGCGCGCCCGAGAGCTTCCCGCCGCCGCTTATTATGGCGCTCGGGCCTTCCCGCGCGATGTTCGCGCCCATTCGCGCCAATTCGGGCACGTGCATAAACCTTTCGGGATATATGCGCTCGGTGATTATCGAAATTCCGTCCGCCTGCGTCATCAACGCGCACAGCTGCGCCTGCAAGTCGGTCGGCAGGCCCGGATAGGGCAGGGTGATCGCCTCTATCGGGCGGAGTTTGAAGTCGGAGGCGTCGACGTAAATAGAGGACGGGCTCTTTATTTGAACGGGACATTCGGCGCGCTCGAGGGCGTCGAGGAACGACCCGAGGTGCTTTTTATGCGCGTCCCTTATGAGGACTTTCCCGCGCGAGGCGAGGGCGGCGGCGATCCACGTGCCCGCCTCGATTCTGTCGGGCATCACCGAGTGCGTCGCCCCGCCCAATCTTGGGACGCCGGTTATAGTGAGCGTCGGGCTGCCCGCGCCGTCGATGACCGCCCCCATCTTGGAGAGCATGGCGCACAGGTCGGCGATTTCAGGCTCGCACGCGGCGTTTTCTATCACCGTCGTTCCGGGAATCGAAACTGCCGCCATCAGCACGTTGGCGGTTCCCGTGACGGTGCTGCCGAATCTCCCGCCGAGGTACACTTGCGCTCCCCTCATCTTGCGGGCGTCCACGCAGATGTAGCCCCTTTTTATTTCGACTTTCGCGCCGAGCGCGCGCATTCCTTTTATGTGCAAATCCACGGGGCGCGCCCCTATGACGCAGCCGCCTGGCAGCGAGACTTCCGCCTTTTTCATGCGCGCCGAGAGCGGGCCGAGCAGGCAGATGCTCGCGCGCATTTTCCGCACGAGCTCGTAGGGCGCGACGTGCGACAGGTTTTTGGCGCATATCTCCCATACGCCCTCCGACGGGTTGGACGCCTCCGCGCCTACCGACCTTACGATGTCGGCCATAAAGCGCACGTCGCTCAGGTTGGGCACGTTTTTAAGGACGCACTTTTCGTCGGTAAGCAGCGCCGCCGCGAACATCGGCAGGCACGCGTTTTTCGCGCCCGAAACCCTGACTTCGCCCGACAGCGCCGAGCCCCCCCTTATCAAAAGCGAATCCATTTTCTAAAACAAAAATCTGCCGCGCGCAATCCGCCGCGCGGATTTCCCACGATGTGAAAAACCCTAACTTTCCCTTCCGCGTTTGCAAGGATTAAGGCGCGCCGGCACGCCGAAAATGCGCAAAAAAAACGCGCGGAGGGAAAAACTCCGCGCGTTTTGAAAATCCGGATTAAGCTTCGCGGCCGCGGCTTTCGCCGTCCCTGCGGCGCCTGCCGCCCTGACGCCTGTCGGAGTCGTGCCTGCGCTTGAAGTCTCCGCCGCCCCTGCGCTCCCTATTGTATGGCTTTCTGTCTCCGCCGTGTTTGCGGCCTCCCTTGAAGTCTCCGCTTCTGCGCTCCTTGCGGAACTTCTTTTTGCCGGAATCGGGCTTCTTGCCGAAGATTGAGGCTATCGCGCTTTTTATGCGCGCAAATAGCGACGGCGGCGGGCAGTCGAGCTTTGAGGAGTACGACACTACCCCGTCGTCGCGCGCCGGCCTGCCGTTGGAAAATTTCGGGCGCCTGTCGGTGAGCGGAACTTCCACCGCGCGGGGGGTGAACTTCTTTGATTCAAAGAATGGCCCTTCCGGAGCGGATTCTTTTGAAGCCTCCGGCTCTCCGGTTTCGGCGGCTTCGGTTCGGGATGTCTCCGTTTCCGCGTTTTCTTCCGCGCGCTCCCTGCGGCGGGGCCTTTCCCCCCTTTCAAAGCGGCGTCCGCCGCCCTTCTCCCCGTCGCCGTAGCCGGAGACGTTTGAGCCGCTGAGCTTTTCCTTGAAGCTGGATATGTTTCCGACTTCCCCGCACGATTCCTTTTCCGAAGCGGCTTCCCGGGCCGCCGCGCGGGTTCCGGTCTTGTTCCTGCCGTTCTTGCGGACGCGGCGTTCGGGTTGTTTTTGTTCGGCGGTTTCCTGCGCCCGTTCTTCGGGTTCCGGGGGCGTTGCGGTCGTTTCTTCTGCGGGGGCGTAATTGGGTTCGCCCTGGTTGTTTTCTTCTTCCATGGTGTTTTTTATTGGATCCTTTTTATTTTGGAGAGGGCGGTCTTGCGGGGTTCGCTTAGCGCGTTCGGGCCGGATTTCAAAATAGCCGCAAAAGCGCCCGTTCGTGTGCCATTCAGGTTCGGAGTCTGATATTTTTAATATAAAAACCCCGCGCAAAAAAACGATTGCGCGGCAACCGAAACGGAATGTCGGGCAAAATATAGAACAGATGCGTATTTTTTTTGCAAGAGTTTTTTGCGCCGAGGGTTCGGATGCGAAAAGTCTGGACGCGCGGAGGAGTTTTCTGCGATAATGCGCCAATGCAGATAGAACAGGTTTTGAAGAATTTCAACGCCAAGGGGTTTAAGGCGTTTCATTTCACAGGCGCCGAAGCCGCGAAACGCTTTATCGCCGAGACGATAGGTTCGGGCGCCACAGTCGGAATCGGGGGATCCGTCACCGTGTCCGAGCTCGGGCTTTACGAACTTCTCTCAAAAGGCAACAAGGTGTATTGGCACGGCGCGCCCGATCGCGACGAAAATGCCATGCGCAACGCCGCCGGCGCCGAGTACTACATATCGAGCGCAAACGCCCTTGGCGCGGGCGGCGAAATAGTCAACATCGACGGGCGCGGCAACCGCGTGGCATCGACGTTCTACGGGCCAAACCGCAAGGCGGTATTTATAGTCTGCGGCGAAAACAAGCTCGAGGATAATCTCGAAAAGGCGATATGGCGCGCCAAAAATATCGCCGCCCCACTGAACGCCAAGAGGCTCGGGCGCAAGACCCCGTGCGCCGTAAAGGGCGACAAGTGTTATAGGTGCGCAAGCCCTGAAAGAATATGCTGCGTCACGACGGTCATGACGAATCCGACGTTTTGTTCGCCGTGCTACGTGATAATCATATCGGGTTCCTACGGCTACTGAAAAAGGGCGCGCTTTTCCGGCGCGGCCTTTGCGCGTCCGAAACCGGACTGGACGCCATATATAAAAGCCTTTGGGGAGGGCTATCGGCCGGTTTTCCCCTCCGCGCGGATATCTGCCGGAGGATTTTCTTGCCCGCGGCAGGCGGCGCAAAAAAAGCCCCCAACGCCGCTCCGCGCAATAAGCTTGGCGGACGGACAGGGGGCGTTTTTCGGCTCAGCCGCGGCCGGAAGCGCGCTCCGGATCAAGCCTTGCCCGCCGATCCGAGCACGTTTACTACCTTGTGCATGTAGAGCTTTTTGAGCTCGTCGCGCGCGGGGCCGAGGTACTTGCGGGGGTCGAATTCGGCGGGCTTGGTTGCGAATACTTCGCGGACTTTTGCGGTCATCGCAAGGCGGCCGTCGGAGTCGATGTTGATTTTGCAAACCGCCGACTCTGCGGCTTTGCGGAGCTGCTCTTCGGGAATGCCGACCGCGGCTTCGAGTTTGCCGCCGTACTTGTTGATCATGTCGACATACTGCTGCGGGACGGAGGACGAGCCGTGCAGCACGATTGGGAAGCCCGGAATGCGCTTTTCGATTTCCGCGAGGATGTCGAAGCGCAGCGGCGGGGGAACGAGCCTGCCGTCGGCGTCGCGCGTGCACTGTTCGGGCTTGAATTTGTAGGCGCCGTGGGAGGTGCCGATGGAAATGGCGAGCGAATCAACGCCGGTCTTGCTCACGAAGTCTTCGACTTCCTCGGGGCGTGTGTATGAGTGGGTTTCGTGGGAGACTTCGTCCTCTATGCCAGCGAGAACGCCGAGTTCGCCCTCCACCGTGACGTCGTGGTCGTGGGCGTATTCGACGACCTTCTTGGTGAGGGCTACGTTGTCGTCGTAGGAGTGCGCGGAGCCGTCGATCATGACGGAGGAAAACCCGTAGTCTACGCACGATTTGCAGAGTTCAAAGGTGTCGCCGTGGTCGAGGTGCAGCACGATCGGAATGTTGCAGCCGAGCTCCTTTGCGTATTCGCACGCGCCCTGTGCCATATAGCGCAGGAGCGTCTGGTTGGCGTACTTGCGCGCGCCGCTGGAGACCTGCAAAATCACGGGAGACTTCTGCTCGACGCAAGCCTGGATAATCGCCTGCATCTGCTCCATGTTGTTGAAGTTAAACGCGGGGATGGCGTATTTGCCGTCGATAGCTTTTTTGAAAAGCTCGCGCGTGTTGACCAAACCGAGTTCTTTATAGGATACCATATTCGTTGCTTTTGTTAAAATGAACCCCCTTTCTATTCCACGGGCGGGCGGGAATACAATAAAATTTTTTTCGGCTCCTCCAAATATTTTGGAGGGAGGCTCGGGCGAAAAGTGAATATTTGAACGCGCTGCGGAACCCGGCGGATTCGTGAGGCGCGGATGCGCCGCGGGCGGGCTATTTTGACGTCGGCAGAAACTGGGGGCACCTGCCGGGCTTGAATTTGTATTTTTCTTCCGAAGAGTCGTGGCACTTCGCGCACGAGTTTGCGGCGGAATTTGAGTGCGGGTCGTGGCAGACGGCACAGCTCATGCCCTCGTGGGCTCCCACGGGAGTGCGGTCGTCGGAGGCGCCGGCTTCGCGCTTCCAGTTAGGCGAGTGGCAGTTGTAGCAAAGCTTTGCGTTCGGGTCCTGCGACATGCGGATTTCCCTGCCTTCCAGATATCGCTTCACCGACATGAGGCGGTCTGTTCTGAAATGCGCCCCGTCCGCGCGGGAATAAAACGACGTCTTGGGGACGGCGCACGCCGGAATCTTCGACTTCTCGCCGTTTCCAAAATTCGGGATTTTCGGCTTTTCGGAGTGGATTTGGTGGCACGCCATGCAGGGAATGGCGGGAACCCCCCTCTGCTTTTCGTCCCTGATTTTCCAGCTTTCGCATTCCCCGTCGAGCGACATCAGGGAATGTATATTGCCGTCGTAAAACATGCCGTGGCAGCGGAGGCAGTCCCAATACGGTTTTTCCTGGGAATTGTGGGTTTTGTCCTCAAATATGCTAGCGTAAGTGGCGGAGTGCGCCCCCTTCCGCCATTTTGAAAATTCGTCCTCATGGCATGCCGCGCAGCGCTCCATTATGTCGAGGCGTTGGCGTTCCGTGAGCTTTATATCGGAATGCGACACGTCTTTTGCGAAATGAGAGAGAACCATTCCCGCCTTTTCCTTCAAGCTGTGCAGGCCGTTGGAAACCGCCGTCCCGTGGCACTCCGCGCAAGAGACTCCGGCGTGCGCCGAATTCTTCCACTTTTCGTGGGACGGCTTAATTTCATGGCACTGGACGCACGTGTATTCGGGGTCGGCATAGTTCCATGCGGAGTATCCGCCGAACGCGAGCGCGCAGACCGCGGCGGCCGCAGCCAGATATGCGAAAGCCATTTTCCCGTTCATGCCGGAACCCTTCCGAAAGCCTTGGCGACTTTTTCGCCCGTGCGGAATGCGAGCGCCATTACGGTTAGGACGGGATTAAATCCGCCGTTGCTCACATGCACGGCGGCGTCGCCTATGAATACGTTTTCCGTCCCCCAAATCTTGCAGTTGGGATCTACGACGGAATATTTCGGGTTGTCCCCCATTCGGCACGATCCCGCCTGGTGCTGCCCTCCGGCGTTGCAGTACGACAGGTTCGGCTTGTCGCCGACCTTCCACACGGTTTTGGCGCCCGCTTCCCGCAGCACCGATTCCGCGGCGTCGGTCATTATTTTCGCTTGGACGGCGGTGAGCGGATGCTTGCCGCCCTGCGAGGAGAGCATGGGGATTCCGAAAGCGTCCTTGCGCGTCTTGTGCAGCGTTATGCGCGCCTCGTACATCGGGATTTCCTGGACAGGGCCGTGCAGCTGGAGCATTCGCCTGTAATTTTCCCTCTGGTACCTCTTGTGCTCAGCTCCCCACCTCGGGGAATTTGGCGGCCTTATCCTCGACCTCGCCCACGGCAGGGTGTAAAATTCGGAGCACAGCACTCCCGCGAAAATCTTGCGGTCGGGGAGGTGGTTGAAATCCGAAAACGCCACCGTGGCCCCGGGGCCCATTTCGGAGGACACGTCGCGGTCGAACAGCCCGAACGCCCCGCAGTAATGGTGGGAGTTCGCGCATCTGCCGACCATGTCGGAATTGTTGCCGAGCCCGTCCGGAAACATATCGGACTTGGACGTCAGAAGAAGCTTTGCGGTGCCGGACGAGCCCGCCGCCGAAACGACGGCGTCGGCGGGTTGGAAGTGGGAGTTACGGTCGAGGTCGAAATACCTGACGCCTACCGCCCTGCGGCCCTCCATTACGATTTCGTACGCTATCGAGCCCGTGCGGACTTCGCAGTTGCCGGTCCGCATGGCGACGGGGATCGCCGTGTTCTGCGTGCCGTTTTTTGCGTCGCACGGGCAGATGTAGCCGCAGCACGTGTGGTTTCGCAGGCACGCCGCCCTTCCGTTGTATCGCACGGAATTGCGCAGCATGGGTATCGGATACGGATGGAAGCCGAGGCGCTTCATCGCGGGTATGAGAATCTCCCTGTCCTCCCTGTTGTGCTCAAATGCGGGCATGGGGAAATCCTTTTTGCGCGGCGGTGCGAACGGGTTGTCGCGCTGGTCGCCCGACACGCCGATCTCGTATTCGGCCTGTTCGTAGTAGGGCTCGAGCTCGTCGTAGGTTATGGGCCAGTCGGCAAGGGCGGAATCCTTTATATTCGGATAGAGGGTGCGCAGCTTAAAATCCTGCGGCATGAACCTCCACGCCATCGCTCCGTACGTGACCGTTCCGGAGCCCACGCACGCGGCGTTTAAAAAGGGGTCGGACAGCCACGGCTTTGGGGCGTTTGAAAACTTGCGCCTGTCGAGGGCGTGCAGGGGCCTGATTGCGTGCGTGCGCTGGTTTATGAGCTCGTCGTTGGGAGAGTCGTCGTAGTCGGGCCACTGGCCGCGCTCGAGGATTACGCATTTTAGCCCCGCGGAGGCGAGCTGCCTGGCGACGATTCCGCCGCCCGCGCCGGCGCCGATCACCACGGCGTCGACTTTCTCGTGCGTCTCCATATCCTAACGGCCCCCGTACCTGTTTTGCCCCAACACGTGCGGCATGTCCAATCCGCACATTCTGTACGACATGTAGTCCTTGTTTCCGCCGTGGCGCGGCGGGCCGTAGAAGCCCTGCATGGAGCGCGTCAGCAGCTCTCCGAAGAATTCGCGCTGGTCGGCGCCCTCCCAGTCCTCGCGCGCGAGCTTGCCCGCCTCCATCTTTTTCAGGAAGCCGGTCTGGACGTCAAACTCAAGATTCTGGAAATCTTTTGAATAAAGGCGGCGGGAGGCCTTCTGAATGGCGGCAATGCCCTTTTTGTAGGCCGGCAGCATTTCCGGATAATATTTCCCCGCCCAATTTTCAATATAGTTGATTGCGCCCGCGTCCGTCGCCCCGCCCCACCGGTCGTCGGCGGGGATAATCTGCTCCGCGACGGCGGCGAGGCATTCGCGCTCGGAGTCGGTGAAAATTTTCCCCTTTCCGGAGGGCGAACACCCGCATATTGCGATGCCCGCGCCCGCCGCGGCGGACGCTTTTAAAAACTCTCTTCTCGTTGCCATTTTCGTTGTAGTATGTAAGGCTAATATAGGCTTTTCGCGGAGCCTGCGCAAGCAATAAATCGATTGAGGAGGCGAAATCGCCCCGATTTGCCGTTTTTTATGGAACGCTTCCGGTTAAAAATTGCGGAACTTAAAATAGGAAATATCCAATGCGCCGCCTGCCGGTCGCCGGAGAGTTTTATTTATGGTGTCATCTTCTGCTAGGCCATATCCGCATTTCGTTTTTTTCGCCGTCTGCACGCCGTCTGCGCGGGATTCTCCTGCCGCGCGGCCCGAAAGGGCTTGCTTTTTTTCATTCGTTATAAAACTCGCTATATGCCGGGCCGGTCTGTCAGTTTAATCTTGTTTGAGTGCGCATTTTTATATTAATATTTAAATGTAATTCTGAAAGGAGAGTATTTAAGTGAACAATCTGGCATTGTTTGTCGGGATTATTTTTGCGGTATCGGTCGGTTTTGAAAATTTTTGCGAAGGTAAAGGTATGGATAAAGATGTGAATTCCAAAAAAGTTTTGCGGCTAGTTTATCCGCAGTGGCAGGGCGGAAAAATAGACCATTGGATAACGGAGATTAAAAATCCCGAGGATTCGTCGCGGGGATATTTCCTCGGAGCGCGGCTCTTGAACTTTCTCGCGCCCGAGAGCGGGCATAAGACGGTCGAGGTTCCGGTCTCTTTGGAGGCCGGAGAGCGCGAGGCGGTTGACGGAGTGCTCGACCGCGACATTATCGCAAAGCAGACGCGCGCGGCTCTCGAAATTCTGAGGGCCGAGAATCCGGAAAAGATTGTCACGCTCGGAGGGGAGTGCTCCGTGAGCGTAGTCCCGTTTTCGTATCTTGCCCAAAAGTACGGCGGGGACGTGGCGGTCGTGTGGATCGACGCGCATCCGGATATCACGCTGCCCGGCGACGCATATTCCGGCTACCACGCTATGGCGGTGACCGCGCTGATGGGCGACGGCGACGGTAAAATCCTTTCCGCGCTGCCCGCCAAGATTCCCCCGTCGAGGATATTGCTCGCCGGCATACGCAATTGGGAGCGCGACGAAATCAGGGAGCGTCAAAAGCGGTATGGAATAAGGCACTTTGCGCGCGAAGACTTCGGCGCGGACTTCAAGGCTGTCAGGGATTGGCTGAAATCTTGCGGAGCGTCAAAAGTTCTCGTCCATTTCGACATGGACGCGCTCGATCCCGCGGAGATTGTCGCGGCCGTGGGAACCGATCCGGACGGAATGTCGATAGATTCGGTTGTAGGCCTGATAAACGCGATAGCCTCCGAAAAGGAGCTAGTCGGACTCACGGTGGCGGAGCCCATGCCGCGCACGGCGATAAGGATAAAAAATATGCTAGACCGCCTTCCGCTCTTGAAATGAATCCAGAGCGGAATCCTTAAATTTGCAGGTTGCGCCCGCGCGCGCTTTTCCGCCGGCTTTTCGGAGCGGGAAAGCTTGCAGGTAAGAGGGGATTGCGCCGTTTGGCGGGTATTCCGGAGGGAAAAATTCTTGCGTTGATACTGCGCCTGCGCGCTTGCTGTGCTCTTGTCGCACGCCGCCGTAAATTTTCTTTATTCAAAAAGAAATTATGCGTTTGCGCGCAAATTGAATCGGAGCATGTTAAAAATTTCAGAAAGCCGAGTCCGACATTTGGACGAAGTTCAGATTCAAAAAAAACGCCGCGGGAGCGGCGTTTTTCGTACGCGGTCATTTGGGTTGCGGGCTATCGCCAACAGCCGCCGTGTCCGCCATGGTGGTGTCCGCCCCCGTGGTGCCAGCCCGCAGGCGCAGGCTCGAAGAGCGAATACGGCGAATGCGCCGCGCCGTACAATATGCCGACCGCCGCCAAAGCGATTGCCAGTGCTATTATTGCCTTCATCCGGTGCCTCCTTTTCTAAAAATCGTCGACCTTCCTAAAATATTGTCAACAAATTTTATTTTCGGAAGAATTTTTCGTTTTTTTACGCGCGGCGTTGCCAAAAATTTTTTCATGCGCGGCGGTCGGAACGCATTTGCCCCGTTGAGTTTATGGCTTAAAATCTTTGCGGATTTTGCATTGTGCGCCGCAAATAGTTTAAAATTCAAATTCGGGATTTCCGGTTGCGCAGTTGTTGGGAATATCCGGAAATCCTTTTTCGCCGTTGCATTCCCAATACGTTCCGATTTCGTTTCGCGCAGGCGCGCTTCGCCGGCGGAGGTTTTTTGCGGTTTGAAATTTTGCCCTGAATTCGCTCAGAAAAAAACGCGCCGGCGTGCGGCGCGTATTTTGAAAGACCCGAAAAGCGCACCCCCTAGCGGATTCGAACCGCTGTTTCCTGAATGAGGTTCAGGAGTCCTAACCCCTAGACGACGGGGGCGTATTCGCTTTTCGCGTGCGCGGCGGTAAAGCCGGCGCGCAATTTTTATTGTGCGCGAATATTGGGAAAGTTTTTCGCGCTTGTCAAGAGTTTTTGCGCGCTTTTCAAAAACCCGCTTTCATGCGCGGTTTTGCCGCCGATTTTTCAAAAAGGCGGCTTTATTTTCTTGAACCGCGGGCGGCGATTGATTTGAAATAATCCATATGGAAAAGCGGGCGTTAATATCTGTAAGCGACAAAACGGGAGTCGTTGAATTTGCGAGGGAACTCGTTCGCAAGCACGGCTATACAATACTTTCTACGGGCGGGACCGCGAAGCTTTTGGCTAAGGAGGGAATACCCGTGACGGAGGTCTCCGACTACACGGGATTTCCCGAAATGATGGACGGGCGCGTCAAGACCCTCCATCCGAAGATTCACGGCGGCCTGCTGTGCCTGCGCTCCAACCCGTCCCACATGGCGCAGGCCGAGGAGCACGGCATAGGCATGATAGATCTCGTGGCGGTCAACCTATACCCGTTTGAGGCCACGGTTTCCAAGCCAGGCTGCACGATAGAAGACGCCATCGAAAACATCGACATCGGGGGGCCCTCGATGCTCCGCTCCGCCGCAAAAAACCATGCGAGCGTGACGGTTGTCTGCGACAGCGCCGATTATCCGCGGGCGCTCGAGGCGCTCAGGTTGGGCGGCGACGCGCTTCAAGAGCTGCGCAGGCGGCTCGCGCTGAAAGCATACCAGCGCACGAGCGCCTATGACGCCGCCATCGCCAATTATCTCAATTCGCGCTTTGGGGACGGCGGGCTGCCGTCGACCCTCAACATCGGGCTTCCCGTCGTCCAAAAGATGCGCTACGGCGAAAACCCGCACCAGGCGGCGGCGCTCTACGGCGACTTTGACAAAATTTTCAGGCAGTTGCAGGGCAAGGAGCTCTCCTACAACAACATTATAGACATATCGGCCGCCGCGGAGCTCATCGCGGAATTCGATAGCCCGACGGTCGCCATTCTCAAACACACCAACCCGTGCGGGGTCGCGTCTTGCGAAAATCTCGTCGAAGCTTGGAACCAGGCGTTCGAGACCGACAGGCAGGCGCCGTTCGGCGGCATAATAACCGTCAACCGCAGAATGGAGGCGGATTTGGCAAAAGCGATCTCGGGCATATTCTGCGAGGTCGTCATAGCCCCGGATTTTTCCGACGAAGCCATAGAAATCTTTTCCAAGAAAAAGAATCTCCGCCTGATGCTTTGGAACTGCAAAAAGGTCGGCGGCCTGCGCGTGAAGAGCGTTGTCGGAGGGGTTCTCGCCCAGACTGCCGACGATATCGAGGAGCTCAAGTCAAACATGCGGGTCGTCACAAAGCGCCAGCCGACGGAAGAGGAGTGGCGCGCGATGCTCTTCGGCTGGAAGGTCGTAAAGCACGTCAAGAGCAACGCGATAGTCTATGCAGGCTGCGAGCGCACCCTCGGAATCGGCGCGGGCCAGATGTCGCGCGTGGACAGCTCGCGCATAGCGGTCTGGAAGGCGGGGGAAGCCAAGCTCTCTCTCAGGCCGAGCATTGTGGCATCCGACGCTTTCTTTCCGTTCGCCGACGGGCTGCTCGCCGCGGCGGAGGCGGGCGCGACCGCCGCAATCCAGCCGGGGGGCTCCGTGCGCGACGAGGAGGTTATCGCCGCCGCCGACGCCAACAACATGGCAATGGTATTTACGGGAGTCCGCCACTTCCGCCACTAAAAAATGCGCGTCGAACATCGCAGATTGTCCGACAGGTCGAAGGCCCTGCTGACGCTGCTATTTGCGGCGTTGGCGAGCTTCTATATCCTATCGGCGGGCGGCTGCGATTTCGGCAGGGAGGAGGTCGTCAAAGAGACTTCCGAGCCCCATTTCCTGCGCGGCCAGGAGGAATTGCGGCGCGGCAATATCTCAGAGGCGTTGAGCGCGTTTCTGAAAGTTTCGGAAAAGCGGCGCGACGCCCCCGAATCTCATTTCGAGCTCGGGCGCATATACCTCGAACACATGAACGATCCGAATACCGCAATCTACCATTTCAAAAAGTATTTGGAGCTCAAACCCAATTCGCAGTCCTCGCCGATGGTGAGGCAGATGATAGAGACCGCCCAGAAAAAATTTGCCGCCTCCCTCCCGGAAAGCCCCTTTGAAAATAACATAAGGCGCATAGAGCTCGAGGAAATCCTGCAAAAACTTCAAAAGGAAAATCTGGAGCTCAAACAGAAGCTTGCCGCCGCGGCCGCCACGATAGACCGCCTCGAGGCAACGCAAAACGTCAGCGTGCAGGGTTCCGCCGCCCGCCCAGCGGAGGCCGCGCAGCCCCGTGTTTCCGGCCGGTCCGCCCAGGCAAACGCGCAGGCAAATCCCCGCGAATCCGGCAGACAGTCCGCGCCCTCCGTGCGCCGCGACATACCGTCTTCCTATACCGTTCAGGCGGGCGACACGCTCTCGAGCATAAGCCGCAAAATGTACGGCACCCCCAACAAGTGGCGCGACATATTCGCCGCGAACCGCGACAGGCTCGCCACTGCCTCCTCTCTGAAGCCGGGGCAAGTTCTGAAAATTCCCCGCCGCTGATTTGTCTATGGGCGCGTGAAAAGGGGAGTGATGCTCCATTAGGAAAGCCGCCAAGACCGTTCGCTTATGGGAGGCGGCGGCGCCATTTAATGTAAACGTGCCTCGCGCCGGATTGCGCCGCCTTTCATGGGGTTCGTTTTTTGGGGCAACGCCAAGGGCGTGGAATTTAGGCATAGATTAACCCCGCATTCTACGAGCGTTTTCAGGCGGCAATTTTGAATTGCGTTTGCATTCGCAAACCGTTTCGCCCTTTGATTGCAAAGGGATATATTGTTGGCAATTTCCAATGCCCGCCCGCAACCCCGCATAAACAAAGGCTTCCCGCGGGAAGCCTTTGTTTGTCGGCGGCTGTTCAGGCAGGGATCGAACCTGCGACCAAGTGATTAACAGTCACCTGCTCTACCGCTGAGCTACTGAACAATAATCACCGATTTTGAAGTTTTCAGTTTTCCATTGAGGCGGGATTTTGTCAATAACTTTTTCGGACTTTTTTCGATTCCCCGAGGCGGAGAATCCGGCGCGGTTGGTTTTTGTTGCGGGCGTTTTGAGCGGCGGCAATTTCAGGAGGGTTGCCGGAATTTTGGAGGGATTCTCTTTTATGTCCCGTTGTATTGCGCGCAATGAGCTCGATCCCCTATGCGGGGAGATTTCAATTTGTCGGCGTCCGTTTAGGTCCCATTTTTTTCGCGCGCGCCGAGCAGTTGGAACGGCTTTTTGGGGGCGGAGAAAATCAAAACCGTTTTTTGCGGAGCGCATATTTCCGCAACCCCCCGCATTGCGCGTTAGGATATTCATTTTCAGCCGCGGAGAGGGCATATGAAACGCGCCGGACAAGCGGAGAGAATCCGCGCGCTCGGGCAGGGCAAGTCCCGCGCGCCGGCCGTTGCCGATTTCGCAAAGGCGCTCGCGCGCGGCCGCGGGGCTTAGAGCGACGAAAGCGCCTGCGGGATTTTTATGTCGTATTCCCTTTTGGCGCGCGCCGCCGCTTTTGCGAATTTCACGAGGGCGATTGCGGCGGGAGGATTGCGGAGAATCTCTTTTAGCGCCGCCCACGGCGAGAGTTTCAGCGCGCCCGTCTCGCGGTCCATTGCGCTCTCGGCGATCGGCGCGGGAATGGACGTTCCGGCGGCGTCGCTTATGCACCTTATCTGCGTGAACACGGGTTTGAAGTCGCCGTCTTCGTCGCCGGCTGCGGCCTTGAAGAGCTCGCTCTCCATTTCGACCGCGGCGTATCCGAGGCTTCCAAGCCTATCCTTTTCGGCGGCATCGGCGACAGCCTCGCAGAAGGCTATTTTGCCGGCTCTCATTCCCTTTTTGGAGAGCGTCTTCGCGATGTCCGCCGATCCGCTCTCGAATACGAATTCCCCGGGCTCGGCGTCGCCGCACGCGCCCGCGAATCCGCAGAGGATTATGTCGGTGGGGCAGAAGCTCTCGGCGGCTTCCCTGACGCGGCTTGCGGATTTTTCGCACCCAACGCCCGCGACGAGCGCTTCGCACTCCGTGCCGTTGGCGAGGGTGAATTTGCATTTGCCTCCGAGCCTGCATTTCAGGGGATCTCCGAAAAATTTGAAAGCGGCGTCGGCTTCGTAGGTTGTGGGGAATACTATCAGGGGTCTTTTCATGTCAGTCGAAAATAGTCAAATCGTTCGCGCTCTTTGCGGCGCTTTCCATGGTGCAGGGAAGGCCGGTCGCGACCCAGTCTCCGCATATGTGGAGGTTTTGCGCGCCGCACTCGCCGTCGGCGGGGCGCGCGGATTCGCTTTCGCAGTCGGCGGAGATGGTGGCCTCCGCGAATAGCGACGGGAGGACGTCGAGGATTTCGCACTCGCCGAAATATTTTTTTGTTTCGCGCTCGAGCGTCCCGCGGATTTCGGCGGGGTCGAACGGAATGCGCGCGTGGCTTATGGTCGCCCCGTAGAGGAATGTTCCGGATTCGGCGCACTGCCGCGACTTTTGCGTGTGGTCGAAAATCCAGTGTATGGGCGAGCCCGCGAGGGACGCGTACGAGCCGTCAAAAAGCTTTTTGCCCGTCGTAAAATAGGCGTTTATTATGCCGGTCGTCCCGATTTTTCCGATCCGCGCGGCAAAGGGCGAGTTTTCCGGAAGCATTTTTGCGAGCGCTTTTGCCGGAAGCGCGCAGACGCAGTTGTCGAATTTGAGCTCGCCGCTTTTGCGCGTTTCTATCGAAACGAATTTGCCGCCGCGGATTTCGATTTTCTCGACGGGTTCGGACAGGCGGATTCTCGCCCCGACGCATTCGAGGTACGCCGCCGCCTTCGGCATTAGCGCGTCGATTGCCGCCGCCTTCGGGAAGTAGAGTATCCCGTTTTCCCCTCCCGCGAGAACCGATTTGCGCAGGGTCGACAGCATCAGCTCCGCGCTTGCCAATCCGCACGAAGTGTTGAGCGCCGAGACGCAGAAGGGCTCCCAAAAGACCTCTATCGCAGCCTTGCCGACCCTGTGGCGTTCCAGAAATTCCAGCGCGGTCTCGCCCGCGCGCGCGCCCGCGAGCCCGAGTTTGAGCTTTGCAAACAGCAGCAGGTTGCGCGCCCCTCCGACCCCGGGTATTTTCCGGTACGCGAAAATCGAGAGGATTTTTTTGAATATTCCGGCGTTTTCGGGCGGAAACGGCACTCGGATTTTTTCGCCGCCCTCGAACGCGAAGTCCATGGAATCGGCGCGGCTGAACGCGGCCGATGCCGGCGCTCCGAGCTCCTCCATAAATCCGAAGAGGTTGCGGCAGCAGCCCATTGCGGCGTGCGAGCCGTTGTCGAGGCGCGCCCCGCGCCATTCCACCGCCGCCGCCCTCCCGCCCGCGGAGGCGCGGGCCTCGAAGATTTCGGGATCGAAGCCTTCGCGCGCCAGTTTCAGCGCGGCGCAGATGCCGGCGATTCCCCCGCCGAGCACGCAGACGCTTCCGAAATTCCGCCCTTCGCGCCCGCCGCGCGCGCGGATTAGCGCGCGGACGGCGAGGGCCGCCTTTTTGAGCTTGCCGGGCTTCGCGGGGTTGGCGGATATTTCAAAGCCGGATGCCGCGATGGAGTCGAGTATGTTCTCGTAAATTTCGCGCATTATGAAGGCTGGCTTCATGGAGGCGCGGTCTTCGGGCGGCAGGAGCCTGTCGGCCTTGCGGAAGAAGTGCTTTGCCCTGAAATGCATCATGCGGAAGAGCTCTTTGCAGCGCGGATTGCGCGACGGCTCGGCGAGGTCGCCCTCCGACACCCCGAAAAATTCGAGCTCTCTGCGCGGAATGTAGCACCTCTTCTGGGTGCGCATGTCGAATGCGGCGTCGCGCAGAATGTTTGTGAATTGCAGCGCGTATCCGAGGGATTCGGCGTAGAGTTTTGTGCGCTCGTTTTTGAATCCGAATATGTATATTGTCGCAAGCCCCACCGCCGAGGCCACGCCGTAGCAGTATTTGCGGATGTCTTCGAAAGTCTCGAACGGCTCGCCGGACGTGTCGCGCATCACGCCGTCTATTATCGCCTGTATGTACTCCTGCGGTATTTTCCGGCGCGCCACAACGTCCGCCATCTCCGCCGCCAGCGGGCTGAGCTCTTTCGAGCCCCCGTAGAGCGAGGCTATCTCCGCCTTCCACGCCTCGAGCTCCCTCCGCTTTTCGGCCGGCGCGCGGCCCTCCCCGTCGGCGATGTCGTCCATCAGCCGGCAGAAGGCGTAAAACACCTCCATGTCCCTCGCGCGGGATTTGTCGAGGCAGAAAAATGCGAAGGCGAGGTTGGATTTCTTCCGCTCCCCCGTCTGGCGCGCGCTCGTGGATATTTCGTCGGATTCGCTCATGATGCCAGCGCGCGGATTAGGATTCTGAGCTTGTCGAGCCTGCCGAATGCGGGGCGCTTTGAGAGCGTGTCGAAGCCCTGGGATTCGATTTTGTCGAGAATCGCCCGCCCGCCCGCGATAGTCGCGCGGATTTCGAGGCTGAGCGGGAACGGCAGCAGCGACGGCAGTTTTTCTCCCCTGTCGAAGAGCTTTCTGGTGCGCTCCACCTGGAATTTTACGATTTCCCTCACGCGCGCGTCGGCGGAATCGGCGAAGATTTCGCTTTCCGTCGCGCCCCGCCAGTCGGACATGGGAATGTATATGCGGTTTTTGAGCTTGTCCACGCGCATGTCCTGCCAGAAGTTCGCCAACTGCAATGCGGTGCAGATGTCGTCGCTCATCGCAAACCGCTCTTCGTCGGAAAATCCGTGCAGCAGCAGCACGAGCCTGCCGACGGGGTTTGCGCTGCGGCGGCAGTAGTCGAGCAGCTCGGGGAAGTCGGAGTACCGCTTTTTCACAACGTCCTGCGCGAAGGCGCTCACGAGGTCGCGGAAGAGGCTTTTGGGTATGGAAAATTTTTTTACGGTGTCGGAGCAGGCGGCGAAAATCCAGTTCCAGCGCGGATCGAGCCCGGAGGGGTCGGAGACGTCGAGCTGCGCCTCAAATTCCGCGAGCCGCTCGATTCTCGCGGGGTCGTCCTCGGCTATGCTCTCGTGCTCCTCGTCGGCGATGTCGTCGGCGGTCCGCGCGAAGGCGTAGACCGCCGCCACGTGTTTGCGCAGGCGCTTGGGCACCATCTTGGCGACGGGGAAGTTTTCGTAGTGCGAGTTCGCTAGGCGCTCGCATTTTGCGTAGGCTGATTCCAGGGAAAGCGGCATATGGTTGCTAAATTTTTGCCCGCCCGCCGAGCCCCAGGGACGGGCGCACTTTGAGGGTGAAATTTTCGGGCGCGTCGCATTCTGACGGGGCGAGCCACGCGGCGAACGCTATCATCGCGGCGTTGTCGCCCCTGTGCTGCCTGTCTGCGGCGAGGAAGCGCGCGCCGCGGGAGCGCGCGAGCTTTTCGAACGCGGCGACGAGGGACGCGTTGTTTGAGACGCCCCCCGACACGCCGACGCTCTTGTAGGCCTTTCTCTTCGCGAACCACTCGGCGCGCCTGCGCAGCTGCTCCACCACGGCGAATTGGTAGGACGCGCATATGTCGGGCTTGGCGCGTTCGATTTCCTCATCCGCCATCTTTTCGAGGCGGTAGCGCAGGCTCGTTTTGAGTCCGGAGAAGCTGAAGTCGGGGTCGTCCTCGATTTTCCTGTTCTGCCCGTAGGGAAACATCGACTTGTCGATTTTTCCGCTTAGGGCGAGCTCTTCCAAAAGCGGCGCGCCCGGGTAGGGCATTCCCAACAGCTTTGCGCCTTTGTCGAGAGCCTCCCCCGCGGCGTCGTCCTCGGTTTCTGCGAGCGTCGATATTTGCGCGTCCTCCCCGATTTCGAAGAGTATCGTGTTCCCGCCCGAGACCGCAAGTCCCAGGTGCGGCAGAAGCTCCGCGAAGTTCGCGCGGAAGTTTTGCGGGTCGGCGGCGTGGACGGGAATGAAGGGCGAGTACGCGTGGCCGCGCAGGTGGTTGACGCCGCGCAGCGGCAGCCCGAGCTTCAGCGCGAGCGCGGCGGCGGCCGCCACCCCTATTGCGAGGCAGTTCGGCAGCCCCGGGCCGTTTGTGGCGGCGATTTCGCTTGCGGAGGAAAAGCGTTCGGACTTGGAGATCTTCGCTATGAGCGCGGGGAGCTTTTTCAGGTGTTCGGAGCTCGCCAGATCAGGCACAACGCCGCCGTAGAGCGCGTGCAAGTCTATCTGTGAGTGCACGAGGCTTTCGCGCACCCCGAAATCGGGGTCGAAAATGGCGACGGCGGATTCGTCGCAGGAGCTTTCTATCGCGAGCACGCTCATTCCACGGCCTTTCCCCCTTCGGCGACGTTCCTGCCGCGCGCCCCGCTTTCGGCGGCGTGTCTGCGGCGCGGCGGCGGTATGCTTTCGTCGTACAAAACGTCGAACTCGCCCGACCTCCTGAACGAATAGCAGGAGTTTCTGCCGACTATTATGTGCTCTATGAGGCTGAGGTTTATCGGCCTGCACGCGTCCGACAATTTTTTTGTGAAGCGTATGTCCTCGAACGACGGGCGGGGATCGCCGCTGGGGTGGTTGTGGGCTATTGCGATGCTCGACGCGCCGAGGCGTATGGCGGTCTCTATGATTTTCCTGATGTCGGCGTTGGCGTTGTTGACGCTGCCCTCGCAGACGCGCACGTCGCCGCCTGGCACGATTTTCAGGCCGGAGTCGAGGCAGACCATCTCGACAACCTCCCTCGGTTCCGCGGAGATTTTGCTTTTGAAATATCTTATCAGCTTGTCGATGGTGGGAATTTCCACCTGCGGTATCTCGAGCTCTTCGCGATGGTAGAGGGTTATCAGGCTTTTTATGAAGCTAACGCACGCCGCCGCGCTCTCGCCGATTCCCCTGACTTTCATGAGCTTTGCGCGGTCGGCGTCGAGGATTCCGCGCAGATTGCCGAATTCCCTCACGAGGTCTTTGGCTATGGGCTTTACGTCGATTCGGGGTATGCAGAGGGTTAGCATCAGCTCTATGACTTCGTAGTCCGAGAGCGCGGGAATCCCGCCGCGCGCAAATCTCTCCCGCAGCCTTTGCCTGTGTCCGTCGTGGCTGTATGAATCTCCGGGGCTCATTTTTGCGGGAAATGGTTTATGAAGTTTCTTCCGCCGACTTTCAGGGGGTCGGACATTCCGGCGAGGAGGTATTCCCTCGCCGCGCGGCAGGCGTCCCTGAGGCCGAGGCCCTTGGCGAAGTTTGCGGCTATGGCCGCGCTGAGGGTGCAGCCGCTCCCGTGGGTGTCCACGCCGCATATGCGCGCGGACGGCATTTCAAGCGGCCCGTTTTCGTCGAACAGCACGTCCGTTACGGCGCCGCCTTTGAGGTGCCCGCCTTTTAGCAGGACGGGAACCCCGTATTTTTCGTACAGCGCGCGCGCGGCGTCCGCGACGTTTTCGATTTTGTCCGCGCCCAGCAGGACCGCGCCCTCGTCGAGGTTGGGGGTGAAGACCTCCGCGAGCGGAATCAGCGAATTTTTCAGGATTTCCGCCGCGCCGCTCTCCAAGAGCCTTGAGCCGCTCGTCGACACCAATACGGGGTCTACCGCGAGCCTTATTTCGGGGCGCGCGGCGAAGAATTCCGCAACCGCCGCCGCGGTTTCGGCGTCGAACAGCATTCCCGTCTTTGCGGCGGAGGGCTTGTAGAAATCGCACACCGCGCGCATCTGCTCCGCCGCGAACTCCGCCCCCGACGGCAGGACGCGGCGCACCGCGTCGGGATTTTGGGCGGTGAGGGCGGTTATCGCGCTGCACGCATAGACGCCGTTGGCCGCCATCGCGAGGATGTCGGCCTGGATTCCCGCGCCCGCTCCGGAGTCGCTGCCCGCGACCGTCATCGCGCACGGCATGTCGGCAAATTTTCCCATCTCGGAGTATTTTCCGCATATAGATTGCATTATTTGACAAAACTTTCAAGAAATGCTTTTGTTTTTTCCCGACGAACCCATGGCCGACGACACACAGGAACTCCCGCTCGAATCCGCGGGCGGGCGGGCATCGGAGCCTCCAAAACCCCGCGCGTTTTCGCCGCTCGCGGCGAGGATGCGCCCGCGCGCTCTCTCGGAGGTCGTGGGGCACGCCAACATTCTCGGCGAGGGCTGTTTGCTGCCGCGGCTGGTGGCGGCGGACAATTTCGGCTCGCTGATTTTCTACGGGCCGCCCGGGTGCGGAAAGACGACTTTGGCCAACGTCATAGCGGCACAGACGCGCTCGCGGTTCGTGAAGATAAACGCGGTCCTCTCGAACGCGGCGCAGCTGCGCGACGAGCTCGCCGCGGCGAGGTACAGAAAGGAAGAGCGCACGATACTCTTCGTGGACGAAATCCACCGCTTTAACAGGGCGCAGCAGGATTTGCTCCTGCCGGACGTCGAGGAGGGGAATGTTAGGCTTATAGGAGCCACCACGCAGAACCCGGGGTTTTTCGTCAACGCCCCGCTGCTCTCGCGCAGCCACCTGTTCAGGCTCGAGCCGCTCGGGGCGGACGACGTGGCGAAGGTTTTGCGCCGCGCGCTCGACGACTGCGAGAGGGGCATGGGCAATTTCGGCTGCCGCGCCTCCGACGAGATTTTGAAGGCCGTCGCCGAGATGTGCGACGGCGACATGCGCAGGGCGCTGAACGCGCTCGAAACAATGGCGCTTGCGGCGGGCGGCGGGGCGGAGCTTTCGCGCGCCGACGTCGAGGCGTTCGCGAGGGAGCGCAGGATAAGGTACGATTCCGGCGGCGACGAGCACTACGACGCGGCTTCCGCCTTCATAAAGAGCGTCAGGGGCTGCGACCCCGACGCGGCGGTATATTGGCTCGCCAGAATGCTCGCCGGCGGCGAGGACCCGAGGTTTATCGCCCGCAGGCTCGTGATTTTAGCGAGCGAAGACGTTGGGCTGGCGGACTCGCGCGGGCTGCTCGTGGCGAACGCCGCTTTCGACGCCTGCGAGCGCGTCGGGCTGCCCGAGTGCGAGCTCAACCTCGCCCACGCCGCGATTTTTCTCGCCGCCGCCCCCAAGAGCAATTCCGCCATGATGGCGCTCGCCGCCGCAAAGGAGGACGTCGCAAAGAACCCCGCGCAGCCCGTGCCCGTCCATTTGCGGGACTCCCACACGGCGTTCAACCGTTCGCTCGGCAACGGCGCGGAATACGTTTACAGCCATGACTGCGAGGGCGGGATAAGCGGGCAGGACTACATGCAAACCCCCAAAACTTTTTACCGCCCGACTTTGCGCGGGGCCGAAAAACAGATTGCCGAACGCCTGGAAGAGTATAAAACTCTAAAAAGAAGGATTAAAAATGGAAGACAGAAATCTTGACGGGCAACCCCGCGGCTTCGGGGGGAGGGTGCGCAACACCATCCGCGTGGAGCTGAATTTTTGGCGCGACTGCCTCCTCAACGCCGCGGGCCTGATACTCGCGTGGGTGTCGCTGCCGGCGGGGCAGATAGAATTCAACAACATATTTTCCTTTGCGGCGCTCGTGGTCGCGATATGGTTTATGAACTGGATCATCCGCCCGATACTCGTGCTGTTCACGCTGCCGTTCATAATTTTTACGATGGGGGTTGGAATGCTCTTCATAAACGCGCTCATAATATACTGGGCGGCGCGCCTGATCCCGGGCGAGGGCATAGGGGTGTCGTCCTATTGGGCGGCGCTCTGGGCGTCATTTATCGTATCGGTTTTAACCTGGGCGATAGCCATGGCGCGCAGCGAAAAGATAATCCGCAGGGCTTTGAAAAAAGATTCTGAAAAATCCAAAGACGACGACGTAATCGACATATGATTTCCGTGAAAAAAATCGCGACGGCCGCGCTTTTGGCGGCGGCTTCCGTCTGCTGCGCGGACGATTCTGAAAAAATCTCGACGTTCTCGCGCGAAAACGCCGACTATTGGCTCACCGACGCCCGCGCCGCGTTCGACGCCTACGTGGGCAACTGGGTGGGTTCCGAGAGCATGACGGTGGAGGGCAACGAGATAATGCGCGCGGAGGTGGCGCAGAGCTATGTGCCGTCCGCAGCGTCCAATCCCCCGAGGCTCGTGTGCTCCGGCAAGATCGTGGCGAACGGCAAGAGCATTCCCACGAGCTCCTACATGTACTTGAAGGGGGATGCGCTCGAGCTCGAGATAATGACGGTCGAAAAGGATGTCGTAGCCTACGTCGGCAAAGTGGAAAAAAATTCCGTCTATTGGATTCCCAAATACCTAATATACGTGTTCGACGTCCAGCGCGACTCCTTCTTTTCGACAGAGCGCGGGCTCGTGATGTCGTCGAGCTCGAAAAAATTCGTCGAGACGCCCGACGGGAAATTTTCCGGCTATATCGAAGTCGGCATGGTGTTGGAGCGCGACAACGGCTACTTTCCCGCGTCCAAGTCGTCTAATTCGGCGCGCAGGGAGTTCAGCGCCTCCCCGCTGGGATCCGGAAACTGACGGGGGATATGGAGCCGCCGTACGGCATTTCGGGCGCGGCGGATTGCGCGCGCGCGCGCATGGGCAACGGAATGGAGGTCTTCCACGTCCGCGGCGCGCGCTTTGCGTCGGCGGCCGCGCGGGTTTTAGTGCGCACCGGCAGCGTCCACGAGGGCGCGATGGGCGGCTGCGGGGTGTCGCATTTCGCGGAGCACATGGCGTTTCTGGGCGCGGGCGCGCGGGGTTTGGAAAGCGTATCCGCGGACGCGGCGGCGATGGGGGCGGAGCTCAACGCGTACACGTCGTACGATCGCACCGTCTATTCGGCCGACTGCCCCGCCGCGAATTTCGGAAAATCCCTGCGCCTGCTGTCGGAAATGCTCTTTGATCCGAACTTTTCGGAGGAGTCTTTTCTTGCCGAGCGCGAAATCATACTGCGCGAGATCGACATGTGCGCCGACGACGCCGACGAGGGCGTCTACGACAACCTGTTTGCGCGCATGTACCTTTCAAGCCCGCTGCGCTATCCGGTAATCGGGTTGCGGGAGAAATTCGAGGGCGTCCTGCCCTCCGACTTGCGCGGGTATTTTTCCGGCAGGTATTGCGCGCAGAATATGTGCTTGTGCGCCGCCTCCCCGCTCGGCCACGCGGAGTTTTTCGCGCTAGCCGAAGCCGCGTTCGGGAAGCGCGGCGGGCGGCTCGAGCCGGTTTTCTCAGAACCCGAGCCCCCGCAAATCGCCCCGCGCGAGACAGTCGAATACCGCGGCTGCGACATATCGAAATGCCTTTTGGCCTTCAAAGTCCGCGCCGCCGGCTCCGCCGCGCGCGCCGCGTGGAGGTGCGCAGCCATGGCGCTCGGCTCCGGAAATTCTTCCGTTTTGCCGCGCGCGCTGAAATACGGAAAGGGCATCGTCAATTCCGCCGGCGCGGAATTTTTCGAGGCTGCGGGCGAAGGCGCGCTCATATTGTCCTGGGAGTGCGCCGCAGAAGACCGCTCTGCCGCGCGGGACGCCGCGCTTGAAGAGCTCCGCCGCTTTGCCGGCGCGGGATTTTCCGCCGCCGAGAGATCCCGCTACGCCAAATCACGGAGGGCGGCGGTCGCCGCCGCCATGCGCGGGGCGGCGCATGCCGCGGACGAACTTTGCGCCTGCGCCTTTTACGGGTCGGGTTTTGAGCTTGCGGAAAGCCTCGCGCGCTCCGTCGCGGAATCGGATTCCGAATCTTCCGCGCGCGTTCTCTCGGAGGGGCTCGATTTCGGCGCGTACACGTATTCCGAGGTCTCCCCGAAATCCGCGAGGCCGCGCCGCGCAAAGCCCGCGGGCGCGGGGGGCGCAAAATTCCGCGTCGGCGTTGAGGAGCTTTCCAACGGCTTGAGAATCGCGCTCGTTCCCCGCGCGGGTTTCGGGCGCGTCCACGCGAGGCTCTATTCTTTCGGGGGGCTTTGCGCGCTCTCTCCGCGCGAGCGCGGCGCGTACCCGCTCGCCGCCCTTTGCGCGCTGCGCGACACTTCGGAAAAAAGCTTCCGCGAGATTTCGGAGTTCGCCGAAAACAACGCCATATCGTTTTACAGCGAATTTTCAGAGTCCTCCGCCTCAGTGTGCGCCGACGCCCTTCCGGAGGATCTCTCCAAGGCGGTCGGGCTCGTCGCGGGCGCGGCTTTGGATTTTAAAATCCGCCCGAAAACCTTTGAGGCCGAGCGCCGCGCCGCAATATCCGACGCGCTCGACGATCTCGACGACCCGCTGACGGCCGCCTCCATAGGCCTGCGCCGCGCGTTCTTCGGCAGGCATCCGCTGTCCTCCCATCCCGACGGGGAGGCGGGGGCGCTTGAAGCGGCGTCTTTGCGCCTCGTCGAAAAAATTTTGGCGAAAACTTTTTCAGCGGGCTCGTGCGCGCTCGTAATCGCGGGGGATTTCGACCCGCGCGAGGCTCTGGCTTGCTGCCGCGGCGCGTTCTCCAAAATGCGCGGCGCGCGGCGCGCGGGGCGGATTCCCGCATTCCGCGCCCCGAGGGGGCGGGCGGGGATGTCGTTAGGGCGCGGCAAAGGGCAGGCGGCGGCGTTTGCCGCATTCGCCGACGGCGGCGTTTCCGACTGCGGGAGCGACGCCGCGCGCGCTGTGTTCGCCGAATATCTCGGAGGGGAAAACGGCGAGATATTCGACGCCGTCCGGCAGCGCGAGGGGCTGGCGTACGCGGCGTCGTTCGACAGAATTTCCGGCGCCGACGTATCCGCCGCGCTCTTTTACGCGCTGACTTTGCCGCAAAACGCCAATGGCGCCCTCAAAATATTTTCGCGCATATCCGAACGGCTTGCGCGCGGAGAGATAGACGCCGAAAGATTTTGCGCCGCGCGGGCTTGCGCGCTCGCGCGCATGGGGGAGAGGTTTTGCGACCCCGCCGAAACCGCGCTCTTTGCCGCGGCGTCTCTCTTTTCGCGCGGGAGGCTCGCGGAGCCTTCGCAGCTGGCGGAGGAGATTGGGGAAATCGAAATTTCCGCCGCGCGCCGGTATGCGGCCCGGGTTTTTTCAAATCCGTTTTTCTTTTTGGCATCGAGATGAACACCCCCGTTTTCGAGATTGAAAAAAGCCTCTATGCCGCGGCGGACGCGGGGAAGAGGCGGTTTGTGGTCTCCGCCCCCACGGGTTCCGGCAAATCGACGGGGCTGCCCGTCATGCTGCTGCGGAAATTCGGCGGAAAGGTTCTCGTGCTCCAGCCGCGCCGCGTCGCCGCCAGAATGCTCGCCCGCTCGGTCGGCGCGCTCTTCGATATGCGCGACGAGGTCGGGTGGCACGTGCGCTTTGAAAAGCGGTACGGCGAAAATTCTAAAATCGTGTTTTTGACCGAGGGGATCTTGGCGAGGATGCTTCTTTCCGATCCGTCGCTTGAAGGGGTGTCGGCGGTCGTGTTCGACGAATTTCACGAGCGCAACATTTACGCCGACATATCGCTCGCCCTCGCCCTGCGCGCGCAGCGCGGGTTGCGCCCCGACCTCGCGATAGCCGTGTGCTCGGCGTCGATGGATTCCTCCGCGCTGTTCGAATACCTCGGCGGGGATGCGGAGTGCGCCGAGTTCTCGTGCAGCTCGCGAATGTTTGGGCTCGACATATCGTACGCGCCGCCGCGCTCGCGCGATTCCGCCGTGTGGGACTGCGCGCGCGAGCAGTTCGAGAGGCTGGCGCGCTCGTCGGATTCCGGAAATTTCCTGATATTCATGCCGGGCGCCTACGAGATTTCCCGGACTGTCGGGTGCATATTGAGAAGCCCGGCGTCAAAGGGCTTCGACGTGCTCGCGCTCCACGGCGACCTCCCGCCCGGCGAGCAGGACAAGGTTCTCGCCCCGGGGACGCGCCGCAAAGTCATAGTTTCGACAAACGTGGCGGAGACTTCCCTCACGATAGAGGGCGTGAGATTTGTGATAGATTCGGGGCTCGCGCGCGTGGCGCGCTACGACCCCGCGAGGGGCGTAAACACCCTGCTCGTGGAGCGCGTGAGCCTTGCGAGCGCCGCCCAGCGCGCGGGCAGGGCGGGGCGCACCGCCCCCGGGACGGTCGTGAGGCTGTGGCGCCAGTCCGACGAGGCGTCTTTTGAAAAGTTCACGGCGTCCGAGATTTCGCGCCTCGACCTCAGCCAAATCGTGCTCTGGCTCAAAGCCTCCGGAATGTCGGCGGACGGCGTGGGGCTGTTCGAGCCTCCGCCCGCGGAGTCGCTCGACCGCGCCGCGCGCACCCTCGCAAACCTCGGCGCGCTCGACGCCATGTCTCGGATTACGCCGCTCGGCCGCAAAATGGCGGCCTTCCCGACCCAGCCGCGCTACGCGCGAATGCTCATCGAGGGAATGCGGCGCGGCTGTCTGCGCGAGGCCGCGCTCATAGCCTCGCTCTCCGACTGCGGCAAAATAAAGCTTCCGATAGAAAACGCATTCGCCGCCGCCGCGCGCGACGAACTCGTAGGCGACGCCGCGTCCGAACCTGTGGAAATCGCCCGCCTCTGCGAGCTCGCCCGCGAAAATTCGTTTGACGAGAAGTTTTGCCGCGAGTTTGGAATCCATTCCGCAAACGCGCGCAAGGCTTGCCGCGCCGCCGCCGACCTCGAACGCCTCGCGCTGCGCGCCTGCCGCGGGGAGGCGCCCGCCCGCGAACCGGAGCCCGACGCCGCGGCCAAGTGCGTGCTCTGCGCGTTTTCGGATCATGTCGGCTCGCGGCTCAACAAGGGCACTTTGGCGTGCGCGCTCGCCGCGGGCGCAAAGGGCGAAATATGCAGGGAATCGCGCATGTACGCGGACGATCTGTTCGTCGCGCTCGATTTGCAGGAGCGGCGCGGCGGAGCGCAGGGCGTGTCAATAATGGCGTCAATGATAACGCCCATTAAGGCGGAATATTTGCGCGAGATGTTCCCGGGGGACTTTTCCTCCGAGACTGTCGTGCGCTTCGACGAGCGCCAAAAGCGCGTAGCGTGCGTTGAGCTTGTCAAATTCCGCGATTTTACCGTTTCCGAAAACGCCGGCGCCGAACCGCCGAAAGACGCCGCCGCGCGGATTCTCGTCGAAAAAATTTTCGAAAACCCCGCAATTTTAAAGAGCTTTGACGACTCCGCAAAGGCGTTTATGGAGCGCGTAAACTTTGTCGCGGCAGTCTGCCCGGAGAGCGGAATCGCCCCAATCGACGCCGCCGCCCTGCGCGAGATATTTTTGCAGATGTGCTGGGGCTCAAATTCAATCTCGCAGGTAAAAAATCTCGACGCCCTTTCCGCCCTGCGCGACTGGCTGTCGCCCGAGCAGCAGGCGTTTTTAAAGTACGCCGCCCCGAAGTCGGTCGAGATATCGCCGCGCCGCCGCCCTGCGGCCATACGCTACGACGCCTCCGCGCGCCGCGCCGTTATTTCCGCGTCCTTCAAAGACCTCTTTTCCTTCAACCCCAAAAGCGTCTCGATATGCGGCGGAAAAATCGCCCCGACTTTCGAAATTTTGGCGCCCAACGGCCGGCCCGTCCAGACGACCTCCAACCTCGAAGAGTTTTGGAAAACGTCGTGGGCGGAGGTGCGCAAGGAATTGAAGGCGCGTTATCCAAAACATTTCAAGCCCGATTCCCCCTACTGATTTGGCGAATGCTTTTGGCGCGGTGCTGCGTTAAGAAAGCCTTTAAGACCGCTCGCGTATGTTTAATACGCCACGCGCCCTTAAAGGCTTTCTTATACTTGCCCCGCATCCAAAATCATTGCGCCAAATCGGGAACCTTTGGTTTTATGGAGCGAACTTCGGAAGTGCTGACGAACCTCTCATGAGAGGTTCGTTTTTTTGCGGGGAACGGGAAGGGGATAGAAGCATTGGCTAAGCGAATCTTCGTAAGGGTGTCAGCCCCTTCAATGGAAGCGACACAGCCGCCCGCCCTCGCACTTCATCCAAAATGGATTAGCTTGCTTGGTTGCGCTACGCGGGCGCGGTGCGCGCCTGCCGCAGAGGGGGCAAGCCACCTGGCGATCGGCAAAGCCAATGCGCCTACCCCTAAAACTTCCGTATATGGAGTTTGTATAATATCCGAATAAAATGCCAACGCATATTATCCTTCCCGAAAGCCTTATTTTATAACCTCGCTACGTTTCGGATAAAATAAGCTTTCGCTTTCATTGCGCCAAATCGGGGAAGCTGGTTTTTTTGGGGGGAACGAACTCCGGAAGAGTGGGGATAGCCCTATGCAAAGCAATCGCCGTAATGAGCTTGTGCCCCTTCAATGGAAGTGCGCTTCGCGCCGGCGGCGTTTTATGCGTTCGTTTGCGCCGACATTGGTTAACGGCGGGAGGATATTAGGAATTGGAGGATATACCAGAACATCAGGGCGATTGCGGCGAACAGTCCGAGGGCGGCGGCGACGTACTGGTCGTTGCGGTAGCGCCTTATCATGACGCTCGTCTGGTAGAGTATGACGAGCCCCGCGAAAACTATCATCGCCGCTGAAAACCACAGTCCGAGCTGGATTCCGAACAGTATCGCGTACGCGATTATGCCGAGCGCCACAAACGACGCTATGGTCAGAAACGACCCCATGAAGGAAAAATCTTTCTTGGAAAAAAACGCGTATGCGCTGATTCCCGCGGTGAGAGCCGCCGTTATTATGCCTGCCTGCGGGATCGTGTCGGGCGCAAAAGAGTTCGCAAAAATTATCAGCGGCAGGAATATTACAGCCTCCGCGATTATGTAGAGTGCGAAACCGGCGTACTGTTTGCCGAGCGTCGCTCCCGTTATGGCCCACGAATTCGCAAGCCACGATACTCCCATGAACGCCAGCAGCGTTATCAGCCAGTTGTTGCCGGAAACCATCTTCTGCGCGAGGTCGACCGCGGGCTGCCAGGAGACCAAAAACGCCTCCAGCGCGATGAATCCCGCAAAGCCGAGCGCGAGGTTCATGTAGACTTTTCTTATAAATTCGGAGCGTTCCGACGCGAGGGACGCCGCGTTTTGGTATTGTATCGAGTGCATGGTATTTCGCCTTTCTTAGTAAGACACTGTTTGCGGGCGCGCGTTCTGCGATTGCGCGAATTTTTTTATGGCGAATATTTGCGGATTGTTCAAACTTTTTCGCCAAATGGAGAATTCCTACGAAATGAAATTGCGGTTTGACGGCAGGGCGCCGGACGAATTGCGGGAGATAAAATTCGAGCCGGGCATCGCGCCCAACGCGGCGGGTTCCGCGCTCGCGTCCTTTGGGAACACAAAGGTGATATGCGCCGCCACCGTCGAGAGGCGGGTGCCCGCGTGGATGAATTCCCTCGTCCCCCCGAAGGGCTGGCTTAGCGCGGAGTACTCGATGCTGCCGTACTCCACGCTTGCGCGCAAACAGCGCGCGGTTTCCGCCGGAAAGCCAGACGGCAGGTCGGTGGAAATCCAGCGGCTGATAGGGCGTTCGCTCAGGGCGGTTGCGGATCTCGAGAAAATCCCGGGGATCACGATATGGATAGACTGCGACGTGCTAAGGGCCGACGGGGGAACGCGGACAGCCTCTATAAGCGGCGCATATGTCGCGGCGAAGCTCGCGGTAAGGAAACTTTTGGAGGCGGGCGAAATCTCGGAAGACCCTTTTGCGGATTCCGTGGCCGCCGTGAGCGTCGGGATTGTCGGAGGGCGGGCGGTGCTCGATTTGCCTTATGAGGAAGACAAAGACGCCGACGTCGACGCCAACATAGTGATGACGGGTTCCGGCAGGTTTGTGGAAATTCAGGCGGGCGGCGAGGAGGCGACTTTCGCGGACGCGGAGTTTGCGGAGCTGGTGTCGCTAGCGCGCGCCGGAATAAGCCGCATTTGCGAGCTTCAAAACGAGGCCGTCGCCAACGTATAGGAGGTCTATTGTGGAAAGCGAAAAAATAGAAGCCGCCCTTTCAAAATTCAGAAAGCCGTACAACTGTTCTCAGACCGTTTACGCGGCGTTTCGCCCCGAAGATTCGGCGGGGCTGGAGGAGCTCGCCAAGTGCGGAGGGGGAAAAGCGCCCGGGGGCGTGTGCGGCTCTTTGCACGCGGCGCTGAAACTTTGCCCGGATTCCGCTGAAAACGATGTGCGCGCCAAATTCGCGGAGGCCGTCGGCTCGCAGCTTTGCCGCGAGATAAAGACGGTCCACAAGACGCCGTGCGAGAAGTGCGTGGAGGCGGCCGTACGCCTCGTATGCGGTTTTTCGCGCGGCGCATAGCAAGCGCCGCCTGCGTTTTGGAAAAATGCTCTCTATAAGAGAATATGCGCCCGGAGATTTGGAGGAGATTCTCGGGCTGTTCTGCGATACCGTCCACTCCGTCAACGCCAAAGACTATTCTCCGGAGGAATTGGACGCATGGGCGGGCGGAAACGAGGACAGGGAAAAATGGAATCTGTCGCTGCTCTCGCATTTGTCGCTTGTCGCCGAGTTCAGGGGGGAAATAGTCGGATTTGGCGACATCGCGCCCGACGGGTATCTCGACAGGCTATACGTCCGCGGAGATTTCCAGTCCAGAGGGGCGGGCACGGCGCTCTGCGGAGAGCTCGAGCGGCGCGCCGGCTGCGCCAGGATATATGCGCATGTCTCAATTACCGCGCGGCCCTTTTTTGAAAAACGCGGATATAAAACGGCGCGCGAGTGCGGCGCAAAGCGCAACGGGCTGATTCTTAAAAATTATCTAATGGAAAAGTTCGCATTGCGGCGGTAGGCGCGTATTCCCGCGCGGCAGATGCGGCGCGGGCGCAATGCGGCGGCGCAGTTCCGTTGAATGCGGGAACAGGGATACATTTTAAATGCGCAAAAACCCGTTATGCGCACAAAGCGCGCCGGTATACGAAAGGGCAAGCCCCATTGCGGCGGCTGTTTCGCAATGCGCCTATATCCTTTACAGTTTGAAAAAACTAATGAACATTCCGTGGAGGTTTGCGGTGCGCGCGGCGTTCAAGCATTGCGGCAATCGCTGCGGCTTCGCCGTAATGAGATGGTTTTGTTGCGTTAAAAATATATCGCCGCAAACATTGCGGCGGCGAATGAGGCTAACGAAAGTATGGCGCATTTTGCCCTTCTGATTTTCAGTTTTTTCATGAAGCGGCGCATATCGCCCCTTCCGCCGCCGCTGCGGTAGTCGGAATAGAGTATGTCTGTTTGCGTTAGGAACAGCGCGGCGAATTTATATGCGGAAAATATTCCGATTGCCGCAAAGAACG
>ENA-UOJG01000401-UOJG01000401.1-human-gut-metagenome-genome-assembly--contig:-C47-NODE-401-length-62584-cov-23.446145_pt1 | contig 62584 bp, 58 predicted proteins | sample MGYA00242340_ERZ723887 | MGnify/ENA metagenome assembly ERZ723887 | reverse complement strand
CTCGACGAGTTGAATCCGCACGTGCATTGCACGCTTCTGCCAATCAAAGACGGGAGGTTTGCGTACAAGGAGATATTCGCCGGAAAGGACAAGTTCGAATATAGCGCGAGGATGAAACAGCTCCATACGGACTTTTTCGCCGAGGTCAACACGAAGTGGGGAATGGAGAGAGGCCGGAGCGTCGCCGAGACCGGCGCACGGCACAGGACGACGGAAGAATACCGCCGTATGCTCTCGGAAGAATGCACCACCATTGAGCAACAGATTGGCCGGCATCAGGAAGTCCTGTCCGCCCTCCATTCGGACATTCGGCTGGCAGAGCGCAGAGTCAAAGGTTTGACCTCGATGGTGGAAAACTTGAAAAGGGAGAAGAGCGAAAAAGAGGCTCAACTGTCGGCACTCGAAAATGATATGGATACCCGGAAAGATGATGCTTTGACCCTATCTGCCGAGAAAGAAAAGCTCGAAAAAGAGCTGACTGCTATCCAAGGGAAACTGGCAGACAAACAGGAGAAGCTACAAACCGCCGACCGACAGCTTTCCGACCTCAAGGCAAACATGGATGCCATTCAGGAGCGGACAGAAGAACTGAAGGAAGAAGCATACAAATACTCGCGTGATGTCCATTCCAAAGTGGACAGTCTGCTCAAGGATGCCATGTTGGAGAATATGGTCAATGAGTGGCGGGAAATGTCGGCACAGATGAAGCCTTCCGAACGGCAACAGTTCGATGACACGCTCCTGTGTTCCGTGGCGGAACGGGGGACGGAAGTCATGCGCTGTGCGACAATGCTGTTTCTTGGAATGGTCGATGATGCCACAACATTTGCCGAAACACATGGCGGCGGAGGTGGCGGAAATGACCTCAAGTGGGGACGTGATGAAGACGAGGACAACCGTGCCTGGGCTCTCCGGTGCATGAAGATGGCAAGTCGCATGATGCGTCCTTCCAGTGGCAAAAAAGCCAAACGATAAATGGCAGAAATGTATTACAATCAAAGTTATAACAAATAAAAATCATTTGAATATGACAAAACAAATCATTCTTATCTTTGCCGTTCTCTGCTCCGTGCAGGTACAGGCAAATTCACGATATACAGAAAGAGATACTGTACAACATGAGTTCTTCCATGATGCCACAGAACTGTTCCAACCCCTCCAGCCGGTCTATCTTGACGGTGTGGTAGTGCCAAGGACCGGGAGTGGCAATTGGTTTGTCAGTGTCACCGGAGGGGCAACCGCTTTTCTCGGAACGCCTCTTGGCTGCGAAGATCTGTTCGGACGTGTGAAACCCTCGTACAACCTTGCCGTCGGAAAATGGTTTACTCCTGCCGTTGGCGCCCGCATACATTACAGCGGTTTGCAATTCAAAGATGCCGGGTTATCCACGAAAAATTACCATAGCGTCCATGCAGACCTGCTATGGAACCTGCTTGGTTATCGGTATTCCGGACAGGAGCAGACACGCTGGGGACTTGCCCCATTTGTCGGAGTCGGACTGATACACAATTCCTCCAACAAGACTTCTCCTTTCGCCTTCTCATACGGTATTCAGGGACAATATCGGATTTCAAAACGGGTAAGTGCAGTACTGGAGTTCTCGGGGACAACAACCTCACAAAAATTTGATGGCTATGGCCGAACAAACCGCCTGGGTGATCATATGGTATCACTGACAGCCGGATTCACCTTCCATCTCGGGAAAATAGGTTGGAAACGAGCTGCTGATGTCACGCATTACATCCACAGGAATGAACAGCTCATCGATTATTCCCGTGCCTTGTCCGAGAAGAACAGCCGCTATGCCGGACAACATGACCGCGACAAACGAACGCTTGCTGAACTGAAGAAGATTCTGGAAATCGAAGGTCTGCTTGATACCTACGGGCACTTGCTGGAAGATGAGAAGAATGGACAACAAGGATATCCTGTAAACAATTATAGTGGGTTGAACTCATTGCGTGCAAGACTGAAACACAGACATTGGGACGGAATATCCCCTCTCGATACGGCATTCATTCATAACAACAATAACAACAAGGACAAACAGAATCCGGATTCCCTGGTATCGAATAAATTCATAACGGCTGAAGGGCACAATCCCATGGTTGTGAATCATGTCTCGGATAGCTGTATCGGAGCTCCTGTATATTTCTTTTTCACTCTTAACACGGCCCGCCTGACAGATGTTTCACAGAAACTCAATCTGGATGAATTGGCAAGGGTCGCAAAGAAATATGACTTGCATGTAAGAGTTACCGGGGCTGCGGACAGTTCTACAGGGACATCCGGCATCAATGATTCATTGAGCCAGTCAAGAGCGGACTTTATCGTTTCGGAACTGAAACAGCGCGGCATTCCTGCAGAAAGGATCACAAAAATCAGCAGAGGTGGAATTGCCGACCATCTGCCGACCGAAGCCAACAGACACACGAAAGTTGAACTGTTTTAGCCATAGAGAATCTATTATTAACCAAAAGCCTCTCCGCTGTGAAGCGCAGAGGCTTTTTACTTGATACCTGGTATGTACGTATTCCGAAAGGAATCATTTGGAGGCTTCCAGTGATTCTTTTCTGAACTGTTTCAGAAGCTTTTCAAGTTCAAGTGACGCTTTACGGGCACGCATTCCTGCTGCCTTATTGCCTTTTTCAATCTGAAGTTTGGCATTCTCTGAAAACTGAGCGAACAATTCGCTGATCTGAGCAAATGAATTTTCCATATTACAATACATTTATATAATACAATACGTTGGCAAAGATATTGAAATATATCATTCTTTTGTCAGAACGCGTTCTGTTATATCATGAATAGCATGATAATGCCATTTTTATACCCATTTCTATATTCAATAAATTGATATTCTCTCTCATCACCGGCTTTCCTTGCCGGAGAGATTTCATATGCAAAGGTACAGCGACGGACGGTCGCCAAGTACCGCTGTGCTAACGGCTCCCGGATCTTCACGGCAGCCTTCCACAAATCGAAGATTTGGGTATTCCGCTTTATCCTGTCACTGTTTACTTGTCTTGTTCGTCCTATGCTCGCTGTCTGTCCTGCATAAAAATCATTCCCCTACAAGAAGCCGGAAGAGCTTCGATAAGAGGGAAAACAAAAACAATGTTCAACAATTAAATTATTACGATTATGCCGAATTGGTGCAGTACTGCGTATGTGATAGATGGCGACGCAAAAGAAGTGAAGCAACTGTATGAGTTGATGAAAGGACTGGAAGAACGTAAGACACCTTCAGTAGAAAACGGATTTGGGACTACTTGGCTGGGATGTCTCGTGGATGCTTTGGGTAAGGATTGGAACGATGTACGTTGCCGTGGCTCTTGGAACGGACTTGAAATGGACGGTGATGTATTGAAGTTTTCCACAGAAACAGCGTGGGCCCCATGCAGTGAGACATTTGACCTTGTGAGGGAAGCGTTCCCCAATCTTCGCTATTACTTTCAGGCGGAAGAGCCAGGCATGGAAGTATATGAAACAAACGATGAATTTGGTACATATTTCAGTGACAGGTTCTTCTTGGACGCATGTTCCCCAGAGGAAGAGTATCTCAGTGAATATTTCGAGACCCAAGAAGATGCGTTCGCTTGGCTTGAAGAAAAATGCGGAGAGCCGATAAAGTCAGCAGAGGATGTCAAGGCACTTGACGAACGCTGGCAAAGCAAGAGCGAAGATGCCTTCTGCTACCTGCATGAATTTCAAATAGTAAACTAATTCAATCCGACATCAGCAAATGATTCCCGAGCATTATTTGTTCGGGAGTCTTTTCTATGCTTTTATAGACAGCCTGTTTTACAAAACTGCGCTGGAGGTGCATACCCTTTATATTCGGCCAGGTTATTCCTCTTGTAAGAAATATATGATTTCCTACCTGCCGGCACTTTCTTGTCGGAGAGATTTTATATGCGAAGGTACAGCGACGGACGGTCGCCAAGTACCGCTATGCTAACGGTTCCCGGATATTCACGGCAGCCTTCCGCAAATCATAGATTTGGGTATTCCGCTTTATCCTGTCCACTGTTTACTTGTCTTGTTCGTCCTATGCTCGCTGTCTGTCCTGCATAAAAATCATTCCCTGACAAGAAGGCCGAAAGGCTTCAAGAAAAGGGAAATAAAAACAACAACTTAAAATTCAGAATTATGCACAGCAGAGTTTTTCAAATTTCAACAACGCAGATAGACAAGGAAAACTATCTGAACGAAGACACCCTCAATCAGGGCGACAACAGTTTTTACGATTATTGTGCCGACATCAGCGATGAAGAGCGCAAGGAAGAGATAACCAATTTAGTCAATTCCATCCTGCCGAAAGGAATGTTCGAACTTGTATCGGAAGACACGATACGTTATACAGGTGATGGCATGGAACAATGGAAAGAGAAGTATGTTGCAGAAATCCGGAAGAAAGCGGACGCAATTACTGTCGAAAATATGTTTGAGTGGAGTTCTACATATTACCTCAAGCAGGCAATAGATAATCCGCTGGATACCGGCTATCATTTTTATCTGAATGGAGACGGATGCCAGTCATTTGCCGAGCCATCCTTTGAGTTCATGCTGTTTGTCAGCTCTCTTGAACCCGGCACTTTGCTCTATGTCGGAGGCGTCATTGATTATCACTTCTGACGGTATATGTCGTATAGCCACCCGCTACCATGCGGGTGGTTTCACCCAACTCATTTAATGAAGTACAGCAATCGAAAGTATTACAATGAAGACAAAAACACTCCATAGTCAGGATGCAAAAAAAGTTGGCATCAGCAGTTTTCCCAATTTTCACAAGTCAGGAAGCATCAGTGGAATGAAAAAAGCCTATTATGGACGGGACGCCCTGCTTGTGCGTTGTGGCAGTTATATTTACAATGTGTCAAGTGCCCCTGAAATATACTACAAAGTAGCACATTAGTATTTTAGTAAAGTAGTAAAATAGTAGAATAGTAAATAAGTAAAATAGTAACATGAAGACTTGCAGAAAAGATTTTCAAGGCAGGAAAAGCACAGCGGTTCTTAAATTGCTTTGCCGTAATATAGCTGCCGGACGTTTTAACTGGCGGAGATACTGTACGCCTCAGACTTATTTCGGTCAGGAGATTTGCGTTACACCATTGCACTGTTCCTATGGCCAAATCGGCTACACCGTGCATTTCCCTTACTCCAACATGCCGGAAGTGGAATATGATTGGGAAATGGGAAAATTGACAGTAGATGAAGAAAACTGGAAAGAATATTTCCAACATAGCGAACAATGACAAGGGGCTGGCATTCACACCAGCCCCAAATCCTTTTCATTCATCGTCGCATTCCACCGCTATATTCGGCCTCCTGCTGTTCCTCCCTGTATTCTTCCAGGTCGTTCAGTTGCTCATTCACGCCCTGGAGATTGGCATCCAGTGTCATGTTGTGGTCATAAGGGTAATGATGCTTCACGGTCATGCCCGCGTTGGTCATCGTCCCCACATCCAGCGAGTCCCTGTCCCTGTTGTAATTGACATGCAGCACGTCACCGTTCGGCATTTCGAAGACCGGCATCTTGTGCCGCGTCATTTCCGCAAACTGTTCTGCAGCCATTTCCCTCGCCAATGCCTTCACATCCTCGCTGGCCCTGTCAACTCCATATCTTCGGATATGGTCTCGTACTTCCTGTTCGGTGTATTTCAGCATCACGTCATAAGTTCCTCCTACACTACCGTTATACACGACAGCGAAATGCTGGTCTTCAATCAGCAGGTCATCGCCACGGTTCTGCAAAGGAGAGGCATAGGTGTACTGTTCATCCATTCCGTTCCCGTCGTAATACTCTTTCGCAAGAGTGAGCAGCCCGTTGTAGTCCCCTTTGTCTTTCAGTGCGTCAAGTCGGTTGGTATCGTCCGCCATTTGCAGATAGGCTACAGAAGCATAATATACCTTTTCCTTCGGGGTTTCCGTCCGTTCCTGATTTTCGGTCTTTTCCCTTTCTATATCCCTGGCTATCTGGTCTATTTTCTGCGTGATCATGGATGATGCCTTCTTCACGTCCATAAGTACGGTCTTAATGTACTGGGGTGACTCCTTCAGGTTATCCAGCCACGATTTCAGATACGGACAACTGTCCTCTTTTATATGCTTGGCCATTCCGTAGCGTTGGGAGATCAATGCACCGCACAATTCGGCCACAAGTTCTTCATCGCTATACTCCTTTGAACCGAAAGAGGTCGGTTGGAAACGGTTTAGCACACCTTCCGCACCAGTTGAATGTCCCATCTCATGGAACAGTGTTCCGTAGAATGCTTCCCCGTCCTTGAACTGCACCTTCTCCGGTACGGTGATTTCATTCTTGCTAATCGAGTAAAAGGCATCATCCTGATGTTTCACGTTGATGGGACATATCCATAGATTGTCGCGTATCATCCTCTCCACCGGTTCGAAGCTGAACATTTCACCTTCATGGACGAATGGACGGCCGTTTTCCTTTTCCAGCTTCTCCCACAGTTCAGGACGAGCCTCTTTCAGATTCGTCTGGGCGACGTTGAACACGCGGAATACCTGCATCTTGGGATACACGTTATACTCTTTCTTTTCGTCCTCGGACAAGTTTTTGTAATCGTCATACTTGATCTTCTCCTTGGTTTCCTTGTGGATGCAGGTAAATGTGGTCAGCATGACGGGAAACGATTTCTCGCCTTTCAGTACCGATACCCTCGGCAGTTCCTCGCCGTTCTTGCCCGGTTTGTTCAGTCTCTGCACGCAATCAAATGTGCAGAATCTCGGAATAGTGTATCCTTCCTTTTCGCAGTGCAGCATGAGCATAAGCGCATTCATACCATTGTATTCGCGTCCGGACAGATTGCGTGGCCACTGAAGGCTGCCCTCGGTGAACCAGGGCTTCTTCCAGTCCTTGCTGATATTCTCCAGCTTTTCAATCATCATTTCCGCAAAGAGGTCGAGAGCCTTGTCTTCGCTGTTCGGCCCATCTGTATTTTGTCTCCTGTAGCCTGCCATAACCGTTACTGATTGGAGTTAGACGAATCTGCGACACATTGTGTAAGTTCCTCTACACGGCAGGATACATTAGGCTTACCGTTATGGACAGTCAGGCCCATCTCGCCCTTGGCATCGATCTTCACACCAGGCTGGAGCCATTCTTCACGCTGCCTGTTGAAGCAGAAGAAACGTACCCATTGGTACTCAAAGCCGTCAGCGACTTTCTCCGTGCTGAATGCCGAGAACATCGTGTAGGACTGGTCTTTCTTGTCCTTCTTTTCCTCGATGTTCTTTCCGACCTTTCCACAGAAAACCATCTCTCCTTTGAGAGTATTGGCCGCATCGGCAGCCACATCGCGGATCTCGTTTGCGAAAAGATTGAAATAGGTCCTGTCGCCCCTGTGCTTCAGGTACATCGTACCGTCAATCTCGACACGTGAGCCTTTCCTGTAGCAGGAGGCTTCCTCCTGACCGCCATCTTTGCTCACATCGATCTCGACAGGCTTTTCCTGACCATCAGTTGCAGGAACCATTATCTGGAGAGGGAACGTAAAAAACGGTTTCCCCTCCTTGTTTGTGCGTGTAGTAGCATCGCGGTTGATAATACCGCATACAGTAACATTACATTTAATCATAACTCGTTTTGTTTTTAGAATGGTACATATCATCCGGCAAATGCTGGTTATATTGATGTTGAAGGTCTGAGAGCATATTCTAATCGGGTGCACGGATCATTGCCCAGACAAGCCATCCGGCAACGAGCAGCTGCACTCCCACGATAAGGAATGTTGCCGTCAAGCCAAACAGCTTGTAGCAGGACAGGACATACAAAGCCAGGTAGGATAATCCTGCCAGATACTTGCATAGCTGTATCATCACGCATTTTATCATATCGCCATGCTTCATCTTTTCAGATTTTCCGTTTGTCCTCGCTGCTCGGACATGCCCTGTTCGAAATTCTGTGAAGCCATTTCCGAAAGGATGGCAGTATTCAGCAATCCCGTCACGCGCATCCGCTTGGCTTCATCCGTAAGGGTACTGTTGTTCAGTACGGCCGACAGCCGGCTCAATTCTGCGGAACTCAACTCGCGCGATATATGCTGTTCGCCGTTATCCGCCTGAAGGACGGCTTTCCCGTTCTCTTTCATGGTCAGACTACAGCTTTTCATGTCAGGCAGCAGTGGTTTCAAGTCGATCTTTCCGCTATCCATGGCCCCCGAAACGGCGGCTTTCTGCTCTTCCTCGTTCTTGCTGTCAATCTGAACGGCCAGCACCATCAGTGAGGTAAAGGCCGTCATGGCCATCTCCATGACAGGGTCATTGCATCCGGACATGCCGACGCCACTGTCCTCCGAGGAGAGCAGCTTTTTCATCCAGTCTTCGGTAGAAAGAGGTTTCTCGATTTTGGGTTCTTCCGTACTACGGTATTTCGCGAGCAGGTCATTGCCGTTGTACAGCACCTGCTGCTTGATATTGCCTTTCTGCGCAATCTCGGCCAGATATGCAGCCGGGTCGATGTCACGGCGCGTCCCGTCCGAATGGATGTTCACCACCCCGAAATGCAGGTGCTCTCCCGTGGTCCGTGTCCCCGTGTTGCCCGAGGTTCCAAGGCGTTGTCCTGCCTTGACACTGTCTCCCGCCTTGACTGCGATATCGCCAAGGTGCATATAGGTACACTGCACCTTGCTTCCATCCGGGCGGCTGTATTCAACGGTTACACTCTTGCCTCCGGCAGAGTTGGCATTGCCGTTTACCGAAACGACCTTTCCGCCGTTTTCCGTGGCCAGCACCGCATCGCCTTTGCATCGTATGTCAAGCCCCTTGTGCATCTGCTGCTTTTCTTTGTCCATCGGGTCCTGACGCATTCCGAAAGCGGAAGTGACAAAGAGGAACTCCTTGCGTTCCACCGGAAACGAATAGGCTTCTGCCTTTTCTTTCTCCTGGAGAGGATTGCTTTCCAGACCGAACTGCTTGCCCTGCGCGGCCATTTCCTGCATGACCTGACGGTCGTATTTGTCCAGGCCGTTCTGCTCGATGATCTTCTGCAGAGTCCCGGCATAGTTGCCCCCGGTCGCGTAACCGGCTTTGGCTATACCTTCCGTCCATCCCTTGTAGTCATCGGGACGGAGATTGAAACATTCCGCGTAGCGGCTGTTCTCCTTAAGGAACCTCGAATGGTGTTCATAGGAGTCTCCTACGTTATCATAGCTGCAGAATTTCTCGTTCGGCTTGTCATCCGAATACAGGCTGTACCGGCCGCCTTCCGCAATCCATGACTGTGTGGCCTTGATGCCGAAATGATTGTTTTCCTTGCGGGCCAGTTCACTCTGTCCGTTGGAACTCTCAAGGATCCCTTGTGCAAGTGTTACCGAAGCGGGGATGCCATACCGGCGCATCTGCTCCATGGCGTACTCCGCATACTTGTCTGCATATTCTTTATTTTTTCCTGCCATATCATTACCTCCTCATGCTTGAACGCTGTTCATTTTCTTCCGGCTCAATCCTGCGTTCGGACTGTTTCTCCTGTGCCGTATCAAAGAGAGTCCGTGTCTGGCCGTTTCCGGCTGTCCTTTCTGTTATGCCCGTTGTTCTGTTCCGGGCATCCGCGAGTCCTTCTGCATCCCGTATCACCACTCTTGCACCGCTTCTCGCAAGTTTCTGAAGGTAAGTATCGAGTTGGCTGACTGGGAATGTCACGGAAGCCGTAAAACCTTTTTTCATGTCAGCCTCGTGCTTCTCCATTTTCAAGGCAAGCGTTTCCGTTATCTTGACGGCATCCTCGTTATAAGCCGTATAGTTGTCACCGGTTCTTACAAACTGGATAGCGTCCGGGTGTTTGGCCTTTATCTTGTCCCAAGCCTCTCTCTGCGGACTGACGGATTCAACGGTACGCTCTTCTCCATTCTGTCGGCTGACAGCTTCTCCCTGCCGTATCTCGGTTTCCTTCTCCTGCTTTTCCCCGGCGTGTTCCTCCTGCGACTGTCCCTTTTGCAGTATATCGGCAAACAGCGAGGCAGCCAGGTGCCGTTTGTAGCTGTCACGGTCTTCCGCCACCCACATGCGCTGCCATTGTTGCGGTGATACACTGCGCGGCTGCAGTTTCTGCCCGTCAATCGTTACGGCACACAGTACACCGTCCTGCTTGGTTTTGAACACGGACACACGCTGTATCCGGTTCAGGTCCACGTCCTGTGTTCCGCTGTTGAACAGATCGACTTTCAGGTCGGGCTTGATTTCAGCAAGCGCGTAATATTTATGAGCCAGTTCCATGCGGACCTTGTCTATATTATCCATGGACTGCTTGAGTGTGGAAAAGAAACGGTTTATGTCTTCCTTGTCGGGGTATATGCTATAACCTCTCTGATGCTCCGGCTTTATATAGAGAGCCCATCGGTTCTTGTCGTCCTGAATCATCTGGATCTTGTCAAATCCTACTTCGTTGGCCCGTTTTACTGCAGGGCTCACGTTCAGGGTCGAAAGCACTTCCAGGGCCCAGTTGTTCAACCGTGCCAGAGAGACCTGCTTCTCGGCAAAATACTTGTCATCAGGTCTGTAGCCCAAGGCTCCGTCCGGATTGAAGAAACGCACAGTCTCGATGCCTTCCCGACGTAAAGCACGTCCGATACGGGCTTTGTTCATGCCGGGAATCTCGTTGTCCACCTCCGGTGATGCCCCGGCAGGAAGGATCACATCAGCCGACTTTGATACGGGATCTATGACAAGGACAATGGTTTTCTTGTCCTTGTCCGGACGTTTCCGTAACTCATCGGCCACGAAATAATGCTTGGGCAGCTGGTCCTGCATGTCAGATGTCTGTTTCCTGTTCCGCAAGGTGGCATATTCGATTTTCTCTCCACGTTCCGCTTTACGGATAACTTCGAGAGCATTGTTCACGTCACTCTCGAGGGCATCTATCATATTCGGGTTCTCTTTGAGTTCCCGGTCCCAATATTCCACCAAACTGAGACTTTCGTCGGACAAGCGGGCTGGCAGTCCCAGCTCCAGCATCTTGATTCCCGATGCTATTTCCACGACCAGCCGTTCCTGTTTGACGGCATCGTCGGAAGGCGGCATACCGTTTTTCATCACCATTCCCTCGCGGGCAAGCCGCTGCTGATGCCCGGTGGCACTCACTATCTGGCGCAGGGTTTCCTGCACATAATCGTTGTAATGGTCAAAGTTCTTTTGGCGGGGCATATAGACAGCATCTTTGTCCGTTTCATAATGGGGCATTCCGCTGCCATCGTAACGGACCGGCACAAGGTTGTCACGCATTTTCAGCAAGAAATCATTGAAGCGGATATGCATACGCCGTGTGTCTGCCTCCGAATATCCTCGTTCCATGGCATTCCCATCCTGTTGCAGAACGGCCATGTAAGCCTCTTCGTCCACATGGGGAAATGTCGTCTGGTCTATATTGAACAGAGTGCGTATCTCTCTGTTATGTACTCCCTTATATTGTTTCTTCTGCTCATCGTCCAATGTGAGGTAGGTTCCCCGGTTGATGAACTCTTCAGGATTGTTCCTGTGGACATATTTGTTCCAGTTATAGTACAGGAACGGCACACCCTGTTCATGCTCACGTACCGACGTGCCTCGGGCCTTGGCATCACTGAACAAGGTGAACAGGTTCGTATTGCATCCGTTCCGGTCGGAATGCAATGCCATGAACAGTGCATTGAACGGGCTGGCCGACACGCCGTGCGGGTACAGCCTCGGATACCTCTTTCCAGAAGCGTTGAGCCAGTAACCATTGGCCTTCGAAGCCTCTCCCAAAGCAGTGGAAAGCAGACTGATTTGCCTTTCCTCTGCATTTTTCTCTATTTTGGATTTTTCTTTCATACAGTATATGTTTTGGGGTTATATGCTACTGGATACCTCGTGTACGCACGATAGTCTCCTGTTGTCCGTTGTCGTAATTGTCCGAGGCCCTTTGACGGAGCTGTTCGCTTCTGGCGAGTACGGCGTTTGCCAGCGTGTTGAGCGGTAAGGCTCCGGCCCGGTAAGCGTCAGTCACGGTCTGCGATAATTGGATAGTACAGGGTACACGGTCAATTGTCGCGACAAGCATGTTGCCTTGAAGTACGGGATTCGTGATGCGAGGATTGAGCGGTTCGTCAGGATAATGGCGGTATTGGGCTGCACCTCTATTGGCCGTGTTCATTTCGCCTTCTGACCGTTCACGCAGCACTTCATGCCCGGCCTTGTTCAGCAGGTTCGCCCCGCCGAGACCGATAAGGAGCATCTTCAGCAGCGGATTCCGCACAAACATACCGGCCACTATGCTGGCTATAGGCAGCAGGTTGTCCTTGATGTTCAGGGACTGTGTCTTGCCTGTAAATACTCCCAGCAGAATATCCGGCAGCATCGCCATTACATAACCGAGATTGCCGGCAATGTCTCCCATGCCGCTCAGTCCAAGGGTGCCGAGCAGATCTTCCCATCCGCCCGTGTTGCCGTTGGATGCCGGCGTTTCAGACAGGTCATTCACGGGATGTACCCCTGTTTCCTGCATGACCTCCGGCTCTTTTTCCGGTTGTACCGTTTCCTGATGTACCTGTTCCGGCTCTTCCGCATCCGTTTGTTTCTTTTCCTCCAGACTTTTCAGGTAGGCTTCTTCCTGCCCCGGTGCGACGACCAGCGGCACATCCTTGTAGCGTTCCGGCCGTTCCTGTTTCAGCTTGTCCTGCAAGCCTTTCAGGAACGGGAACGGTTGCTGCTTCTTCATCCAGTCCGTAAAGTTGAAATTGCAGACCGGTATCTGTTTCTTCAGCTGCTCATTGGCGGTCGCCGTGAAACTGTCCTTGTCTGCGGTCATGGTGGCTGCTTCACGCCGGAAATCTTCAAACACATTGTGTTCGCTGCCGAATACACCCTGGCTGATACATTGTTCGACTGAAATCGACTTGGGGTCTTCCGGCTCCAAATGTGCCATGGTGGCGGAGACGGCAGCATCCACACCGATGAATCTGGCGAATGCCGCCCATGAGCCGGCACCGCCCAGCATGACGGTATCCGCCGAGGCACCCAACAGCCATCCCGCACCCTGCTCGACCTTGCTCGGCCGGTAAGCGGCCTCGCCACGCTTCTCGATCTCCTCGGCAAGCGGGGAACGGCTCAACATCTGCGGCAGGCCGAACAGGCTTGATTCCGCGGCCTTGCGGATGATATAATCAGCCGAAGACTTGGGCATACGGTCTTTCACCAGTTTGTCTATCATCTGCTGTTCCAGACGATAGTCCATGTAGGCATAGGCGAGATCGCCGCCAAGCTGTTCCGACAGTTCGTCGTACCGTTCGCGGCCGATTTCCTTCACGACTGCATCACGCCATTGCCCGGCCATATACGCAAGGTCGTGCTGTATGTCTTCCGAAGCGGCGATTTTCTCCTTGCACATCTCTACATAATCTTCCGTTGTCTTGGAGTTCCATTCGCCGGTAACTTTGAGCAGCTGGTACGGGTCGTTCAAAGGTTGGGCTGAAGAAGCCATCATGCTGAGAACCCCGCCAAGGGAGGTGGAATATTCCTTCATTTCCTCACCTTGTTTCCGGGCAAGATAATCTCTTGTCTCATCCATGACGGAAGCAAGGTGGTAACGGAAATAGTCATCCGAAAGACGTTCCAGTTCCGCGAATCGTCTGCTTTGTTTTATAGTTCCGTCCATAAGTATCCTATATCATATTTATCTGTTTCAACAGTTGTTCTTTTGTCTGTTCAATCGCATTGTGGTACACTTCCATCTGTTTGGGGAAGAACTCCTCCAGCCATGCGTCTTTCTCGATGTTGTCATGGATGAAGCGTATCGCCTGTTCACGCTCTATCTCCACGGAGGCTTCACCTTCCTCCCGGTTGTTGAACCATGCCTTTGTCCACCAGCGGACACCGGCCCGGTCCGGATATACCGACACGATACGCGGTATGTCGAAGCTCTGGATGTCGATGTCGAGTTCAGCCAGCGGATCAATGATGCCGCTGTAGCTTACGGCTTCGTCATGGAGTTTTTTTTTATGTCTCCGCTCATGGTGGAGAGGTACACGTTGTGACGCAGGGCCAGGTAATGCAGGAAATCAGCGATGAGCAGGTTCTGTACCTTGCTGACCAGCGGGATGGATTTATGTCCCAGTCCGAGAGGATTGGCCATGCTCGGCATGTTCTCGTAGAAATATTCTCTCATCGCCCCCATGGTGAAGATGTGGCGCAGGGACTGCTCCGTGTGCTCGGGCAACACGTAGGCTCCGCGTTGCAGATCCTCCATGTAGTACGGCAGGAAACGCAGCATCAGTTCCTCTATTTCCCGTTTGTCCTTGTCGTAATCGGTCTTCACGGTCATTTCCAGATCCGGGAATGCCGCCGTTTCATGTCCTCCCGCCTGACGAAGCGCACGGATGTTGCCGTAAAGCATGGTCAGGAACTCCAGCGGGTTCAGTTCCTCTCCCTTGAACCGGGCTTCGACGTGCAGCCTGTCACCGCTCAAGGCCACAGTCTGACCGGCTTTCACGCGTTGCCCGAACTGCGCAAAGACATTTGACAGGTGTCCGTATGTCACCTCATATTCCCCGTACCGGATAGTCTGGCATATCCCGTGTACCGGATCATTGCCGACCCCTGACACGATTCCGCTCGCGACGGCAGACAGCCTGTAATATCGGGCGTTGAAGTCAATGCCATGGTGGAAAAACGGCTTGCCCGTTCCCGGGTCGGTCTGTTCGCCGTAACCGAGAGTCATTTCCACCTCCTTGCCCTGGGGCTCCTCGAAAGGCATACAGTAGCCGCTCTCGGAGTGAAGTATCATTTCTTCTGTATATTTCATTTCGTTCTGTATTGGTTCATAATGTTATCTTCTCATTCCTCCGTTATAGGTCTGTTCCTCGCTCTGGCCGGGGGAAGCCTGTGTCCTTGCCACGCTCTCCGTGTTCGTGTCACGGAAGACGCCGGCATTGTTGCCGATGAGCATCATGCCGAGGAAAGCCCCGGCGATCTTGCCCAACCACCCGAAACGTCCGAAAATGAGAAAAGCGGCGGCGATAAGGCCCGCGATGCTCAATCCAGATACGTTGCCATGGCCGAGGTTACGGACAAAATTGCCGAGCATGTTCATGCCTCCGCCACTCGAAGCCTGCCGCAGGAAATTGGATACCCCGTCAAGTTTGGAATCTATTCCCGCCACAGCTCCGCTTAACGTGCCGACGGCTTCTCCGGCCTTGTCCGTCAGTCCCCGTACATCCTCGGCGGTATCTGCCAAGGCATCCGTGGCCGGTTCTCCGATGACCGCATCGCTCACGATGCGCACCACGCTCTTGTCTGTCGTCAGCTTTTCCCAGCCGACATAACCGATCGCACCTCCGACTGCGGCAGTCTTGACGGCTTGTCCGGCGCCCCGTAACGTCTGCGACGGATGAAGTGCCGCTTCACCCACGTTTTTCCCGGTTGCCAAAACAGCCTTGCCGGTACCTTTGGCCGCCTTGCCGCCATACTTCAATATTGTACTCCATACTCCCATATCTCGTTCTTTTTAAGGTCTTACATTTTTTCCGATCTGCTTCCATCTTCGTTTGGCGGCTTCCACAATGTCGCGTTTGTCCGCAACAGGGCGTGCGCCTTCGTCGATTTCATACCAGATGTCACTCATAGTCGTATATTTCACGGCCTTGGTCAGCCGTTGCAGCTTGGTGTTCATCAGCTTGAGCTTCGGCCTGATCCCGAAGACTATCTCCATGCGTTCCCTTTCCGTCATCTTGTTTTCCGCAAGACAGGCCATTCGTATGTCATTTACTATTTCCACACTGCCAAGCATCAGCTCCCGGTAAATCCTGTTGCGCTCCGTGGAAAGGGCTACTGCCAATGCGTTGGTCGTGCTCCGGCTAACCTGCCTGGTAAAATCTTCCATATTGTCCGTCAGCCTTGAGATTTCGTGATAAAAGCCATAAATCTGTGCGGCATAGCAGACGATGGACCGGAAAGAATCCAGATACTTGTTGAACTCCCTTTGCAGGTCGGCCGTAGCCTGTACTTCCTCTTTCGTCCATATATGTCCGGTAGTCTGCAGCATCATCACCTTCTCCTGGTTTTTCAGCTCTTTCTGTGCCTTGTCCGTGTAGAGCAGTATCATTCCGGCCAGAACCGGATCGTTCTGTGCCTGTATCTTGCCGATACAGATGCCCGTCAGCAGCATAACTATCAAAATCGTCCGTTTCATCGCGTCATTCTTTATCGTGTCAGGGAGGCTGCCCGGCGCCAGCGTGACATGGCCATGCGGGCCACTTCACCGTTGTTGCGGTCAAGCATACCTGCCGTCACATTTCTCCATACATCATTGAAAGTATAGTACCGGATGCTCAGGTAGAGCAGATGCAGCTTCCGGCTGAAAGCCGACAGCCTGTCATTCAGCGCCCATAGCGTAGTGCTGCGCTCCGCACCGGTCAGCATATTCTCTTCACCGCCTTTGGCAACGGCATCGTTCAGCAGTGTATATACGGAGACCAGTTCCGTGGCCGTCTCGATATAAAGGTTGTTCATGCCCATACTGGCAACGATACCCTGCGGGTTGTCCTTTATCGCTTTGCCCAGTTTACCCAGAGTCAGGAAGATCCGGACCCCGTCGTTATAGAGATGCGTACAAGCTTTCAGTGACGAAGCGTATCCGTTCACCGTCTTCAGGTAGCCGTTGTACTGTTTCTGCCATTCATGGATGCGGTTGAATTCGGCGGCGATGCTGTTCTGCAGGAGTGCCGTCTGCGTCTGTCCCTTGATCTGTTTTTCAATCTGGCCGTTTATCAGCTCGTTGCCCTCCGCCAGAGCTATCCACTCCAGCGGATTGGAAGCCGCTATCTGGGCTTTGGACACCTGCGGCAGAAGCAGGACGGCAACGAGGGCCAGACTCCAGTTAATGATTCGTGATCTCATATATTCCCTTTTTTCTTTTGTTGTATTCCACCCGTTCGCGGACAAGTGTTACTATGTCATCCCTGCGCCGGATACCGGTCAGATCAAGCCTGGGGGTATTCCGGTCCATCGAGAAAATGCTCACCGTCTTCAGCCCGCAAAGCTGCTGCAGCAGGCTTTGATTTTCCGTGAAGTCCACGATACGGTATAATTCCATATAATCTGTCTTACGCCAGATGATGCCATGCTCGCACACGAGCTGTTCGGACCCGATGCGATAGCGTATGCGTCGTAGATAGATGAACCTGTACACCAGGAACAGGGAAAGCAGAAGGGCGACCCACATGGACAGAGTCGTGAACGGCAAGCCGTCAATTCCGCCAAAGACCCATCCTGCACAGCATAACACAAGAATAGGCAGCTCGTTGATGACGAACTGTCCGGTGTGGGGCACAAACACATGAGTGCGGAATAAACGGTCTGTCTGCATGATGTTTTCGTTTTATCTGTGATAACTGGTCTGCCGTTCTTCCTCGTCCTGTCCTGAATGCCGTACTTCAATCGGATTGACCAGCCCCTCGGTCTCTTTGAGGTACTCGGGATTGGTCTTGCCAAGCAACGCATCGTTCCAGTCCTTGTAGCAAGGCAGAATGGGAAATTCTCTGATATTTTCCGGGGAAATGTTCATCTGTCCGGCTATTGCCTTGAACTTTTCCACGAACAGCCGTCCGGCGGCATCATTGTCGAAACAGAGGTAATGGTGTGCCTCCGGTGTGGCGGCAAGCATACCCTTGATCTGACCCTCTGTAGGGGTACCGCCGGTAGATACATACACGCTCTTCCTGGATAGGTCCGGGTTGCTCTTGATCTGTTCCCGGTTGAGCTGATAGAAGGCCATCGCGTCATAGGCACTTTCAAACCATGCCACTCCGCCGACGGAATCCAGGTCACCCTTAAGGTTGGCTATCCACAGCCCCTCGCTCGAATTGCTGCCCTCAGCCTTGCCCTTGTAACTGCCGCTGCCGTCCGGACGCGGGCGGCCTCGTTCCTCAAGGCCGACAACCGTCCCCGGGTCTTTGGGCAAAGACATCGGAAAGGCAAGGTTCGTGTATCGGGTCCCGTCTTCACGGACTTTTGTCGCCAGGTAGAAATCACGGTGGAAGGCATACTGCGTGTAGAGGTCGATTCCACGGTGTTTGAAGAAAGGATAGAACTTCTTCTGCGTATCCCTGTCCTGAGGGTTGAACCTGTGAATCTCGTAATCCGTTATGTCGAACGGTTTCACGTCCCGTTTCGGCTGGATAATCCGTGTACTGCGTTCCTCGATGGGATGGTTCAGCAACCGGTTGCACACGAGATTGACAAGCCGGTCCGGAGATACTCCTGCCCGGTATTCCGCGAAAAACTGCGGGTATTCCTTGATGAAGGATATGATGTTATAGACTTTCTGTTCCTGTGCCTTGAAACAGCACTTGCCGTTCGGCATCACGATGAACTTGTCGCCACGGATACGACGGCCTTCGCTGTCCATACGCACATACGACGGATAACGCAGACCGTCACGCTTGTTCAGATGATAGCCCGCGTCAATGAGTATGTCCTGAATGTTCAGTCTCTGTAGAAAATCATCGTATGTAAGGTCTCCGTTCCTCATAAGTTTACCTCCCCATTCTCATATCACCGATTTCCCGGTTCATCTGTGCCTCGAAATTCCGGATGGCAACATCCCTCGGAGTGTCAACACCGGGTTTGAAATAAGGACGCGGCCCATGGTAATGTTCCTCATAACACTCCGGCCCGTGATGGCATCTGAGATTATGCACGACCTCGGAAACCACCACGGCACCTGCTGAAAGGGCCGCAAGAATCTTTATGCCCAGTCCTTTGCTTGTTTCCGGACGGGGGCGCAGGTCTGCCTCGCTGAAGATCTTCGCGAAAAGTTTCGTCCGATGGTAATCGTCCGTGGCGAGAAACTTGTCGTATTCCTTCTGGGTAATCTCGTGGCTGTAGGTCTGCCCGTCGATGACGGCGGTCATCCTGTACTTTCCTTCTTCCGGTCCGGGTTCCACGGCAATCCGGCTTATCTCGGTTCCATGCCCGCCGATCTCATCCGACAGCTGCAGGCTGTTGCCATAGTCTTCCGTCTGCCCGTTCGCCTGTGCGTATTCCTGGTAATGTCTGGCGGCCAGTTCCTCGTGCACTTCAGGATGGAGGCCGATGGCGATATGCCTGTCACTGTTCAGATCATCCAAGGTCACTTTATCCGCGAAATCTCCGGCAATGACCCCGTTCAGGAGCTCCAGACGTTGCTCAATGGAATGCTCTTCAAGAGAATTCGATGTAAGCGTTTTGATTTCCTCTTCCGTCAGGTCATAGACCATGTCCGCGTTGACATTCTCGGACTGCACGGTCAGGGTTCTGTTCTCCGCATCGACAATAAGCCCGTGCGAAGCAAGGCACTCCGACCATTTTTCGTTCGAGAAATAGACTGGCGAAGCGACAAGCTCCCTGTACGGGCGGGCAGGTTCCTGGCTGCGGGGACGGCTGACCATCGGTGTAATGGCAGCCTGCAAGTCCTGCAGGACATCACGGGGCTGTACGGGTTGTTCCGGCTGTCCTCCCTTGTAATAAAAGCCGTAGCCTCCGGACTGCAGCTCGCCGGGCTTCATGCGCCCGTCAGGACGTTCGGGGACAATGGGCGCTCCGGGGAAAAAGAGCTGTCCGCCGACCCTGCGCAGATGAAAACCGCCCTGCTGGCGCGGTGTCCATCCGAGTATGGGAGGAAACAGCCCCCAACGGCCTGTACGCCCGTATTCACCCATTCCGATACGGTAGCCGTGCAGACCCATCGCCACACGTCCGTTGGCATTGCGGGCATGGACAAAGTTCTTGGGCAGATAGAAATCCTTTGCAAGGATGCTCGTGAGCACATTGTAGGCTTTCTTGTTGGCGGTGTTCGTTCCCCAGTCCGTAAGCGCCAACAGTTGTTTCTCGGTAATCGGATAGGTCAGCAGCGGCGAATCGTGTCCCTGTACGATCAGCTTGTAGCCGCCACCGTCAAATGCGATATGGGCTTGAAGCCCGTTGCGCATCAGTATGTCGCGCATTTCAGGCTGCAAGTCCATCGCTCTGGGGTTTGTATTGGTTCGTATTGCCATAGTCTGATGTTATGATTGTTATCCGCTATGCGTTTCCTTCCTCCATCGCCGCTTCCAGCTGTTCGTCCTTGTAGCGGACAAATTCGGCGGCAGAATCATTCCCGATAACGAGGTTGCGTTCCTCACAGTAACGGGCATATTCCTCCTGCCACTCCGCGGAAAAATGGTTCACATAGTCGAGCCAGCCGTATTCGCCGCTCTGCATTTTCTCTATCAATACCTCTTCGGGATAATACTGGTGCTGTGCCATATCAATCGGTTTTTATTTGTGAATAGCTGCCGAGCGGTTGCGTTCCCCGGCTTTTTTCTGTTCGTTCCACAACTCTTCGGTATATTCCTCTTCCGGAACATAGTCGAGGTTTCCGTCATCATCCATGACCCAGCAACCGTAACAGCCGAACGTGTATTTGTCCCATTCACGCTTGGACTGTTCCCTCCATCGCTGCTCGTCGCCGGAACAGAAACGGATACCGGTCTTGGAATGAAGGTCAATACCTACCGTGACGGGCTCGTCGTCCACGACCAGCGTCAGCGGATCTCCGTGCTGCATTCCGTTCACCTCTGTTGCACCGAGATGCAGCTCCTCGGCCAGCACCTGCAGATTGCGCCCGATGATGGGCGTGGGAACATACATGACCTGCTTCGTCCCCGTGTCAATCTGGACGAAAGCCTTGTTGTGCCTGCCGTCAGCAGTTTCCACATCCGCGATGATGGCCTTGCCCTCAAGCAACTGTTTCTGCTGCGTTTCGTCAAAGCGTTCCAGCGGCGAAGATTTCAATGCCGGATAGAAGACCACGTCCGTCTGGCCACCCTCCATGCGGATAAGAGCGAATCGGGTACGGCTTTCCACCGTTTCTCCGTGCTCGTCGGTGACACGCACGGGAAGAACGGGCGAATGGCGTCCGTTGTAAATATCATCAAGGACGTGCATCGGCAGATCCTCGATCATCTCCTGCGTGAGCCCGAATCGGGCAAGCGTCGAAAAGGGAATCTCTTCAAATTCAAAATGCGCCTTTTTCATACTATATCAAGTTTGTAAAATTATGTTCGGCAAATATAGTATGACCTTGTAAATTCAAACAAAAACACAGATATATAAATGATTATAATATACCATTTTTATAACATTAGTACGATTTTCTTTGAATAATCGTACTAATTGTGATAAAATATGCAAACTAATAGCAGAATGTATGGCCGTTCATGTCCAACATAGACAGACCATGCTAATTTTGCAGCATGAGAAAAATTTTATGGATGATTATATCAGGCATTTCGCTCAGTCTGATACCGGCAATGGCACAATTCAATACAGTTTCCTCCGCTTCCGATCACTATCGGGAGGAAAGTGTGCAGGCGGCCACCAAGGACAAGGAAACAGCTTCAGACAATACGGGTTCCGGGAAAGGTGTATCGGAAAACACCGGCAAATCCGGAGCTCGCGGCGATGTGCAAAGGCAGATGGTGGTTGAGCGTTACCTGAGTGTCAGTTATCCGTTACCGAGAATCAAGGTAACTTCTCCATACGGTTACAGGAAAGACCCCTTTACCGGCAAGCGTAAATTTCATGGGGGAATCGATTTGCAGGCACGTGGCGACAAGGTGCTGGCGATGATGGCGGGAACTGTCGTAAAGGTCGGGCAGGACAAGACTTCCGGCAAGTATGTTACGCTGCAGCACGGGAACTGCATGATCAGCTATTGCCACCTTTCAAAGATTCTCGTAGCCAGGGGAACAGCCGTCCGGCCGCGTGATGCGGTCGGTATTACCGGCTCTACAGGGCGCAGCACGGGAGAACACCTGCATATCACCTGCCGCCTCAATGGCAAGAGTGTCGATCCCGCAATCCTTTTTGAACATGTCAGGAGAGTACAGCAGGAATGTGTTTCGGCACTGGCCGAACTATGACTTTTTTCTCCCTTTGATTGCATGGCTGATACTGTCGCCCCATACCGACATCCGGACGACGGACATCGGCGGCATGGAAAACGTCTTTCCATAGAAAATGGCGGCCACCACCTTGCCGCCGTGCCTTTCTATTTCCTCCTTGTAGTCAGACACACTCTGTCCGGTCGTCAGCACATCGTCAATGATAATGATTTCTTTTCCCTTTATATCACCGGTAATCTCGTAATTCCGCTCAAGGACACGGCTGTCCGCTCCGTCCGCTTCATGTAGGCTTTCCCGGGCATCGCAGATCACCGTATCGTACAATCCTGATGTCAGATCCGGCCTGTGCTTGCCCATATACCAGTTCAGCCGCTTGAACCGCTGTTCATACTTTATCCAGTTGCTGCACGGCATGAACATGATATGATAAGGCTTGCCGTCCGCCTGTATGGCGGTCATACATGCCTTGAAGAACTCGATGCCGTGTATCTCTCCCTGCTTGAACCCGTAGATGGAACGGCAGAATGTCCGTTGTGCTTCATTGAGAAAATCATTGTACCGTGACGGATAGTAATAGTCGTAAAATGCAATCCGGATTCCACGGAACTTGAACGGTTTGAGCGGATGCCTGTCGTCGAACCGGTCGGGATACATGCAGCAGAACATACGGCAGGCGTCTCGATGTCCGGCCATTACTGCCATACGGCAATAGCGGCCTCTTTCGTCTTCCCGGCTTGCGCTCCGTGCGGCTGCATACGCCGCTTCACCGGCTTTCCGTCGCCAGAAAGCGATGACATGCAACATCCCGGCCACTATGCCGAGCAACACCAGGAGCACAAGTTTCTCACTCATATTGAACCTTTTTACTTTTGCAAAGTAAGCAAATTATCGGTGCTGGCCTTGAAATGGAACCGGTAATTTGTTCGATCCCATTATATATCCTTCTTGCCGTCCCCTTTTACAAGTCTCTTCCTTTTTCCTATGGGGCTTCCTTTCTCTTTTCGTCGGCGAATATAGGACGAAGCGTATCAATGCCAAACCGCATTCCATTCGGATGACGAAAACAGACTGCTGCACAATCGGTTTTCTATCCGGATTTGGCTTATGATACCAGCTGCTTCATCCTCCTTATGCCTCAAAAAGTTGAAAATACAGCCCTCAGTTCAAAAAGAGGGAAATAAAAAACAGATTTTCAAACAATTAAAACGGAAAGAAATGAAAGAAGAAATCAGACAGGACGGCAGGACAATACTGTCAAGTGAAGACGGATTCAGCATCCGCATGTTTTTCAACAACCTGAGCGGAAAGAACTTTTCCGGAAAGGAGTACCGGGACTATGTCAGAAACATAGCCTTCGGCGAAATGGGATTCAGACCGGGAACAATCGAACTCTATTGCGACGGGAAGAAAGTCAGGACAGGCACACTTCCCGAACTCTGAACAGCAGTCAGGGGCAAAAGTCAAATTTCGTGAGGATAACTTATAAACGGGAGCCCAAGCGGTTCCGGCTAAAAGAATGAACAACTAAAAAATACAGGTATGGACACAACAGCAGCAACAATGCATCCGGCAGAAGAATTTCTCCGTAACGAACAGAACCCACCGGTCTTGTATGTCAGGATTTACGGGGAACGCAGGAAATTGTTTATCAACCGAGGCAGGGAGAACGTCGTCGGTATTATAGCGAAAGGAAAACGCAAGCATGGCTACATTTTTTCAGATTGGAACAGCATCGAAAAAATCTATTATCCGTCACAGGAAAAGGAAGACGAAAAGGATATGGACAGGAAAATGATTCTCAAATACCAGAAGCTCGCACGCCTTGCCACGCATACCAACGACTGGCTCCGCAAGATTGCAGCAGCAGACCTTGAGAAGTCCCTGTACGAAAACCGTATCACCACGGGAACGGCTATTGACGGAAAGTGCATCCGACTCTCCACGATTGAGAAGTATTGCGGAAGCTGGGACATGCAGCGGTTCCGCCAGGCCATGAAGAATAAGGAGAAATTCTCGACGCTTCGTTTCGACTTTTGCGGTTATGACGGTACGCTTTGGTGCGAGCCGCGGGACAATGGTGACATGGCTGCCGGATTCAGCAAGGAGTACCGGAATTGCGGCAACGGCTATTACTATCTGCTAATCAATGACGAGTTCATGATTGGTTACGATATTGACTGATAATCCACGGACAGACCTTACCGGGGGCCCCGGCAGGGTCTGTTCCAGCTTCGCTCTGCCGACGGCATAGTCCCTTTTTATCGACGGCATGGCCATGCGCCGTCCCTTTTTTACCTCAGATCTTCCTTTTCTATTTTTCCATCCGCCTGTTTTCAATCCTTTTCTATCCATCCCTCTTGTAGCTGCTCTTCCGTTCTCCGCCGTGCGACCTCGGGGGATTGGATTTTTCAGCAAAGGTAACCGCCGGTTTCCATTCCTGCCAATGCCGGCATTCTGCCCGTGGGGTCTCGGAAAAATCTTCCTCTCCGGCTGTCGAGCGTATTTTTCCTTACCGGCCATGGCGGATGTCCACCGCCACCTTTCAAGGCAGAAAAATAATCCCTGCGGCCGCAAACGGGCCGAAAAAAGGGAAATAAAAAAATAGGTTAAATCATGGGTTACAACAAATTGACATCATTATCGGCCAACATCAAGGCCATAGAGACAGCAGTAGCTATCCACTCGCAGGGCAGGACAGCCACGCAAGAGGAAAAACAGGTATTGGCGCAGTATTCAGGTTTCGGCGGTATCAAGGACGTGCTGGACTTGGGTACGGACAAGCCGCTTGACAAAGGGGTTGCCGGGCTTTTGAACCGTCTGCTGGATGCGTTAAGGACACTTGCAGGGGGTGACGAGGCAGCTTGCCGTTCACTTGTTGAAAGCATCAAGTCATCTGTATTGACAGCGTTCTATACGCCGCAATTCCTGATTGACGCAGTGGCGGCACAGATACACAAGACATTTTCTGCCAACGGCTTGCAGATGCAAAGTTTTCTTGAACCGAGCGCAGGCATCGGCGGTTTCCTGCCTGTAGCCATGCCCGGCACACGCAGCTATGCTTTTGAGAAAGATACCATTACAGGACTTGTACTTTCGCTGCTGCATGAGGACGCAACCGCCGTAACGGCAGGGTTTGAAACGATAGGCACACAGGAGCTGGAGCATCGGAAATTCGATGTCATTGCCTCAAACATTCCTTTCGGCAACTTCCGTGTCTTCGATGCCGACCTGTGGAAAAAGGGCGGTATCTACGAACAGGCCACAAAGACCATTCACAACTATTTTTTTGTCAAGGCTATGGAACTGCTTTCCGAGGGCGGTCTGCTTGCCTTTGTCACTTCAAGAGGTGTGGCCGACACGGCAGGAAATAAGTTTGTACGTGAATATCTGGTGAACCATGCCGACCTTATCAGCGCAGTACGTTTGCCTGACGCTCTTTTCATGCAGACAAGCGGTATCGAGGTAGGCAGCGACCTGCTCATATTCCAGAAACATACCAATAAGGCGGCACTCTCCGCACGTGAACAGATGTTTTTGCAGGTGGGCAAAGAAATGTACGATATGAGCGGTACGATGACCGAAAACGCCAACAGGCTGTTTTCCATGCCGAAGACCGTACTGGCGACCGACAGCCGTATTGTGATGAACCAGCACGGAAAATATGTACGCAAGCATCAGTGGCTTGGCTCTGATGCGGCCATGGCGCAATACCTTTCCGCTTTGCTCAAATACGACTTTGACCGGTATTTCCGCAAAAGTCTTTTCGGACAGCAGGGTGAAGCGTCCGTGCAGATGTCGCTGTTCGGGATGCAGGAGACGACCGCACTCTCCGTAAACAGAGGACGGAGAGCCTACACGGAAAAACTCGAGGACTGGATGAAAAGCGGTACATTGGTAATGTTCGAGGGGCAGATTGGTACGGTCGTGTTCCGCAAGTCAAGCCACTATGCCGATGTGGCCGTAGATTTCGTTCCGGTGGACGAGGGAAAGGTCAATATGGAGCGTGCAGCCGACTATTTCCCTGTCCGTGAAGCGTATTTCCTGCTTTCTACGAAAGAAAGGGATTTGCAGACTGAACAGACTGCCATACGTGAGCGGCTGAACACCCTCTATGATGCCTTTGTCGCCAAATGGGGATTTTTCCATGAGAACGACAACAAGGAGTTTATCATGCTTGACAGCCTCGGTGTCGAAGTGTTCACTATCGAAATGCAGCTTGGCGGCGATATAGTCAAGGCCGACATCATGCGTGAGCCTGTGGCTTTCACGAAGATTACGACCGACCGTATTTTACAGCCGTCGGAAGCACTGGCAAGCAGCCTCAATTTCTACGGCAAGGTGGAAATGGACTACATCATGCGCTCTACCGGCCTGTCTGATGAAGATGTAATCGCAGCGTTGCAGGGCGAGATATTCTACAATCCTGTTACGGATGAATGGGAACACAAAGGCAAGTTCATTGCAGGCAACGTGATAGCTAAATGCACGGAATTTGTTTCCTGTATTCCCGACCTTTCGGAAAGGCAGCAGCAATGGACGGAAATATCCGTCAAGGCACTGGAGAACGCAACGCCCGAACCGATACCTTATGAAGAGTTGGATATCAATATGGGCGAGCGTTGGATTGACCCGCAGCTTTACGCCGACTTTGCGGCAGAACTTTTCGGGGTGGAAGCCGAAGTGATGTACTTTGATGTCAACGATACCTATGTAGTGCGTCTGAAAGGTTACTCCCCGGCAGCATACAACACCTATTCCGTGCGTAATTTCAACGGTGAAGACCTGTTTGTCCATGCCTTGCATGACACAGTGCCGGAGATAACCAAAGAAGTGTATCGCAACGGCGACAAGGTACGTGTGCCCGACGAGGAAGCCATTCAGGAAGCGGCCACCAAGATACAGGAAATCCGCAGCAATTTCAACCAGTGGCTCGATGCCCGTCCTCTGGAAGTCAGGGATGAACTGGTACGCACATACAACGAGCGTTTCAACTGCTATGTCCGTCCGGCCTATGACGGTTCGGCACAGACCTTTCCGCAGCTTTCCTTCGAGCAGTTCCCGTACAACGAACTCTACCCGTCGCAGAAAGACGCAATCTGGATGATTAAGCAGAACGGTGGCGGCATCTGCTGGCACGAAGTAGGCACAGGCAAAACCATGATTATGTGCGTCTCGGCCTATGAAATGAAGCGTCTGGGATTGGTACAGAAGCCTCTGATTATCGGCCTGAAAGCGAATGTACACGAAATTGCCGACACGTTCCGCAAGGCATACCCGAACGCAAAAGTCCTGTACCCGGGCAAGGAAGATTTCACACCGGCCAACCGCAAAGAGGTGTTTTCCAAAATCAAGAACAACAACTGGGATTGCATCATCCTGACACACGACCAGTTCGCCAAGATACCGCAGTCCGAGGAAACCATGATAGAGATATTCACAGAAGAGCTTTACGATGTGGAGCGAAGCCTTGAAGTGTTGGAACAGTCCACCATGCGCTACCGCAGCCGCAAGATGCAGAAAGGGCTGGAAGTGAGACAGGAAAATCTGAAAGCGAAGCTGTCAGAACTCCGTACAAAACTGGACGGCCGCAAGGATGATACCGTGGACTTTCATTCAATGGGTATAGACCACATCTTTGTCGATGAATGCCACATGTTCAAGAACCTCATGTTCCAGACACGCCACAACAGGGTGGCAGGTATCGGCAATACAAAAGGCTCGCAAAGGGCGATGAACCTGCTGTTTGCCATCCGTGACATCCAGCACCGCACAGGCCGTGACCTTGGGGCGACTTTTTTGTCCGGTACGGTGGTGGTAAATGCGCTGACAGAGCTTTATGTGATGTTCAAGTATTTGCGCCCACGTGAACTCAAGCGTCAGCAGATTAGCTGTTTCGATGCCTGGGCGGCCATATTTACCAAAAAGACAGCCGACTATGAGCTGAACGTGACAGGGGCAATCAAACGCAAGGAGCGTTTCCGCACTTATATCAAAGTGCCGGAACTGGCGATGTTCCTGCGTGAAATCACCGACTACCGTACAGCCGACATGATACATCTTGATGTGCCGGAGAAAAATGTCCGCTTCCTCTCTCATGCGCCGACAATCGAGCAGGAAGAAATGATCGGACGTCTCGTTTCCTTTGCAGGTAGTGGAAACTGGGAAGACCTCGGGCTTGACACGATCGAGCCGGACAACCTCGACAAGGCAAAGATGCTCATCGCTACCAATGTGGCACGCAAGATGGCTCTCGACATGCGCCTTTTGGGTAACAAATTCCACGACGATGCGGACAACAAGGCTTCCATCTGTGCCCGGACCATCTATGACTATTATGTACGCTCGGCGGCCAATAAGGGTACGCAGTTTGTCTTCAGTGACCTTTCCACTTACAAGCCGAACGAGTGGAACATCTATACCGACATCAAGGAGAAACTGGCACGGCTCGGCATTCCGGCTGACGAAATCCAGTTTATCCAGTGCGCTACCACGGAGAGAGCGAGAAAACGGCTGTTTGAAGACATGAACAGCGGCAGGGTACGTGTCCTCTTCGGCTCTACGTCGATGCTCGGTACTGGGGTCAACGCCCAGCAGCGGGCTGTGGCGGTGCATCATCTGGAGATACCATGGAGACCTGCCGACATGGAGCAGCGCAACGGTCGTGCGGTACGCAAGGGCAACACCGTGAAACTCTGGGGCGGTAACGTGGTGGACATAATCATCTATGGAACAGAGAAGACTTTGGATGCCTACAAGTTCAACCTGCTCAAAAACAAGCAGATGTTTATCAACCAGATAAACAACGGCACTATTGCCGTGCGCCGCATCGACGAGGACTGCATGGACGAGGACAGCGGAATGAACTTTGCCGAGTTCGTGGCTATCCTTTCAGGGAATACTGACCTTTTGAACAAGGCCAAGCTCGACAACAAAATCATGCAGCTGGAGAAAGAACAGGCCATATTCAAGAAAGAGCGCATCCGTGCCGAGCGCAAGATTGCGGCCAACACGGAAGCTGTCGGCAAGGCAGAGCGTATCGTGGCGCAGGTCGAGCAGGACATGAAGTATATCGCATCCTATAGCGGCAACAGGGAAACGCTGTTGCTCAATCTGCCGCAGGCTACCCGGGAAGAGACAGGCCGTGAACTGCACCGCATAGCCAAGACATACAGGGGCGAGGCTTACCGTACCATTGGCAGCTATATGGGGCTGAACCTGCTTGTCCGCAGCGAGTACACCCTTTCCGGCTCGTTCGACCGTAACGCTTTCTTTGTAGAGGGCGTAAGCGGACTGAAATACCGCTGTGGCGTGTCGGGAGCCCTGCCGTTGGGATTTGCCGAATCGGCACGATACCCGCAGGCCGCACTTGAAAGGATGCCGTCTTTGATAGAGAAGCAGCAGAAACAGATAGCCATGCTGCAGCACGAAATACCGACCTTGCAGGAAATCACCGCCCGGAAGTGGAGCAAGGCGGAAGAACTGGAGCGGTTGAAACAGGGATGTAAGGAATTGCAGCAGCGGATTGACGAGGCACTCAAGGAAGCCGAGCGTCCGCAGTCCGAAGTTCCCGAAGAAGAAAATACTGTCAGGGCTGCCTGACCGTGATTCATTGATTTAACCTTTTGCCTGTCCGGTCGTGATGATCGGGCAGGTTTTCCTGTGTTCCGACCTGCCGAGGCCCGTCTGACTTTTATAGGCTGGCATCTGCCTTTTTTATCCTCCTTTTCCCTTTTTATCGTCTCCCTTTATATCTGTCTTTCAATCCTTTTATATCTTTGTCCTTGCAGTCCGTCCTGACCTTCCGGCTTATTGTTCCGCGAAAGTAACGGATAACAGCTGTACCTTGCAAATCCTCACGGCCTGCGGTGGCCGACGGAAATCTTCCTTCTCGGGGAGAAGCGTATTTCTGTCGCCAGATTTGTCCGGTTGCCGTTATCACTTTCGTGGTGCGGAAAAATAAATCCGGCGAAGGTCTTTAAGGACCGAAAGCAGGGAAAGAAAAAAGTAAACTTAAAAAAAACGATAGCATTATGGAAAAGGAAATCAGAGAGAGAAGCGTGGAAGTGGACGGCATGACCTTGACACTGCTTCATAAGGACGGTAAATGGGTTTTCCCCCTTGTCACATATTACCAGCATGGACTCGGGACACCGCTTTGTCTGGCATTGTTGGCGTATGTAGAAGACAGTAACGAATTTGAGTCGGAAACCATCATCACGGTCAACCTGCCTGGTGCGGAACGCAGTGCCGGGTGCCAGTTCATCGACACGAACAACAACGGGGAAGAAGTTCTCGACTGGCTCATGCTTTACGGATTATGTACCCCTACCGGCAGATACGCCGTTTCGGGTTTCTGCAAGTATCCCGAAGTGGATTTTTATAAGAGCGAACGCTTCATGCAGCAGAAAGAGCTTTGCGACAGGTATTTTAACTTCGTTGATTGACGGGCAGGAGAAGGCGGTCATACGGGACTGCCTTCATGGCCTTGCCTGTCAGTGTCCTTTTATATGGATACCTTTCCGGTATTTCCTCCCTTTTCTATCCGGCTTTCCCCACCCGAAATTAAGGTATGATGTCTGTGCCGCGGTCCGCCCTCCACTCCAAGGTACGGAAGGCTGTGCCCGATCAACGGCAGTCTGCTTCATACCGCTTCATGCCGGAGCTTCGACCTGTCGAAACAACCGGTATTCCGCTATATGGGCATCCTGCCTGGTTGTTGCTCCGGCACATTCCGCCTTCTGTCCGTAGCTTTCCTTTACGGGCCGACGGCGTCGTGGGCAAACGGTGACACATTCTGCTTGTGCCGTCCGTCGTGCCTCGGGCATGTCACAGGCAGAAAGAGTCCCCATTTTGTTTGCCCGGCAGACCGTTTCTTTTACCCGCCCAAGCCGTCATTCATCACTTTTATAAACATCCCCTTATATATACGGGACAATTCTGCCTTTTATATCTGTATCGGGATTACCTTCTCTCGTCATACCTTGCCTGCCGCCGCGTAGGTTTTATCAGGTGCGAATGTAGGCTGTCGCGCCTGATTCTTCCGTTTTGAAGTGCATTTTGAAGGAAAATCTTCCTTGCTGGGCAAGAGTATTTTGCTTCAAAAAAACGTCGAATGGGCTGTACCGACATCCTTGTCATGCACCATAAAACCCCAAGGCGGTCCGGCAGAAAGGATCCGACCAGAGGGAAGAAAAAACAAAGTCACAGGTAATGGCAGGACTAACCACCTTGCCGCAAAACATTTTCAAATTATGCTATACATTCACACTATCGGTCGCATCGGAAAGGATTGTCAGGTTATCGAGGGTACACACGGTTCGTTTATTGCTTTTGACATGGCAGTAGATGACTTCTCGCACGGAAACGCCGTTACCACATGGGTAAGGGTACGCAGCAACAAGGAAAACCATATCCGCCTCTCCGAATACCTCACCAAAGGACGCATGGTCCTTGTCGGGGGAACATTGTCAACTTCACTGTGGAAGGACAAAAACGGCGACAGCCAGATCCAGCTCTCCATCACGGCGGATGCCCTGGAGTTCATCAACACCGGTAAGCGGGAAGGTACAACCTCCGAAGCCGACGGCCAGGCCGCAGCTGCCGATAACGCACCAGTTCCTCCGGCGGACATGCCACAGGACGGGGAGGAAGACCTTCCGTTCTGACATCTTCCGGAAAACGGTCACGGATGTAGTATTTACTAATTGTAGTAATTTAGGAGATTAGTAAATCCCGGGTTACGAAAAATAGTAGATACTACATTTAGTGGCTTAGTCTTTTAGTAGAGTAGTAAATACTACGATACTAAAATATGTTATATTAGTAAAATAGTAAATACTAATTGTAGTGAAGACTAAAAATAGTATTATCTTTGTACCAGACATTAAGACTCTGAATCATGACAAAAATTATAGCAGTTCTGAATCATAAAGGTGGGGTCGGAAAGACAACCACTACCATAAATCTCGCTGCCGCACTGCAGCTGAAGAAAAAACGTGTGCTCCTGATTGACATGGACGGTCAGGCAAACCTCACGGAATCCTGCGGCCTGTCCATCGAGGAAGAACAGACCGTGTACGGGGCGATGAAGGGCGAATACCCTTTGCCGCTGGTCGAACTGAAGAACGGCCTTACCATCGTTCCCTCATGCCTTGACCTGTCGGCTGCCGAATCGGAACTTATCAACGAACCTGGCCGGGAACTGATACTGAAAGGGCTGATTGCGAAGCTGCTTGACAGCCGGAAATTCGACTATATACTGATTGATTGTCCGCCATCGTTGGGACTGCTCACGCTCAATGCTCTTACCGCGGCGGACTTCCTGATTATCCCGGTCCAGGCACAGTTCCTCGCCATGCGCGGTATGGCAAAGATTACTAATGTGGTTGAAATCGTCAGGCAACGCCTGAATCCGGGACTGAGCATCGGAGGTATCGTGATCACCCAGTTCGACAAGCGCAAGACGCTTAACAAAAGCGTGTCCGAGCTCATCAACGATTCTTTCTGCGACAAGGTGTTCAAGACCGTCATCCGGGACAACGTGGCTCTGGCGGAAGCCCCTATCAAGGGTCTGAACATTTTCGAATATAACAAAAACAGCAACGGGGCCAAGGATTATATGGACTTGGCGCTGGAGGTATTGAAACTAAAATAAAATCAATATGGGCAAAAGCGATTTATTGAAAGACGGTATGAAAAGCGGCCTTGACGGGCTGCTTTCATCAACCAAAAAATCCCTGCAGAAAAAAGAAACGGCTCCGGCCAAGGCGGAAAAGGAACCGGCTGTGCATTGCAATTTCGTCATCGACAAAAGCGTGCATACCCGCATGAAATTCCTGGCCATCGAAAAGAACATGTCTCTCCGTGACATCGTCAACGAGGCCATGAGAGAGTATCTTGAAAAGAACGGGAAGTGATGGGATTGCCCTCACTTCCCGGCTTTTTTATGCGAGAATGAACTACATGTCATCCATAGACAACCCTTTGTAGGAGATTTTATACCCCTTGAACTCGCCCGTGGCACGCAGGAAGGCAGCCGCCTTATTCTCCAGCACCTTCATGTCAATGTTGTCAGCCTTACGCTTCACCTCGAAAAACGTGGCTTCTTCGTCCAGTTCGTTCTCGGCCACAATGTCGATTTCATTCTCGCCCTTGCGGTCCCACCATCCGCCGATGCGTGTGTAGGCTTGGCGTTCGATCAGCACACGCCTGAAATAGCGTTCGAGCATCAGGCCGCTGAACGTCTCGTAGTCCCTGTTGATAATCGTCTTCACGCTCTCGTAGTTCTCTATCTCCAGCATATAGCTGTACTTGTAGATGAAGCGGAACCAGAACGTGAAGAAGTTGTCCTCTATCGTATAGCGGACATTCTTGGTGGAACTCTTCTCGAAGAGGGGCTGCTTCTTGGCGATGACCTCGTACTCGTTTTCCAGCTTGGTCAGGTAGCCGCCGATTTCCCTGCCTACCACGTTCTCTATTTCCGAACGGGAGGTCTTGCCTCTCGCTATGGCTGACAGAATCGAGAAATATACCCCGTAATCCTTGCCGAACTCCTCGATAAGGATAGCCTTGCCTTCTCCCAGGAAGATGGAGTCGGCCTTTATGATGTGGTCAAGCATGGCTGACTTGGTCGTGGCCCCGGCATCCACAAGCAGCTGCACGTACTTGGCCACGCCGCCCGTGAAGGAATACAGGGCCAGCAGATCTTCCGCCGTGTGTCCCGGATGGTATTCCGTGAGGATTTCCTTCAGCACCGCCGGAGTGAACGGGCGCACGGTCATAAAACGGGTCTGCCTGTTATACAGAGGTTCCTTCTTGTCCTTGAATATCTTCGTCATCATGGAGTATATCGAACCGCAGACGACAAGGTTCATCCGGGCTTTCGGGCTGTATATGTCCCAGATGCGCTGCATGTCGCTGTACACCGACTTGTTCACGCGGAAGAACTCCTGGAACTCGTCAATGAACAGCGTGATGGGACGCTCCGTGGAAAGTTTCATCAGAAACTCGAACACATCGGCGAAATGCTCCGCCCGTCCCATCGTGGGGATTCCCAGCTTGCTCTCTATTTCAAGCCGGTAATCCTCGCACAAGTCCCCTTCAGCCTTGCGGGCAACAAAGAAATAAAGGATAGGTTCGTCCTCGTATGCCTTCCATACGAGGGATGTCTTGCCGATACGGCGCCGGCCCGTCACTACCGTGAACTGGGCGTTGTCTTTCGACATCCTGCGAATCTCACGCAGGGATGCTATTTCTTCTGTCCTGTCAAAAAATCTCATATCCTAAGTCCTTTCATATTACAATTTACGAAACGCCCGTTTCGGAAATGGCTGTTTCTATACTGCAAAGATAATGTGTTTTTCCATAAAAACAGGCAGTTGGCCAGATTTTATTCCGGATAAGCCCATCCTTTTGTAATGGCGAACCTTTCGCTCTATTCATTTTTAGCCTGCTCGCATAGTCCTGTTATAACAACTTTAACAGGCTCCCTTTACTATCAGCCAAGCTCTTCCTTTTCTATCCGTTTCACCTTATTATTCTCCGGCTTCATTCCCGCCGCACCGGCCTTGGTTTTATCAGATGCAAAGGTCTGCTGTCGCGCTTGATCCTCCGGCTTGAAGTGCATTTCCTGCAAATTCTTCCTTTCTGTGAAAGAGTAATTGGCAGGAAAAGCCGTCGTATGAAGCTGTACCGACAGCTGTAAACCGCATCCATAAAACCCCAAGGCGGTTCAAACGGGAAAAGAACCGACCAGAGGGAAATAAAAAAAACAATTCAAAATTGACATCGACATGGATAAAATCAGATTGGTAGTTTACAACGAATATGCACTGGGCTATATCATGCCCCAACAACCCGATAAGGTTTGCACATTGGCAGACAGGACTACGCTCGGCGCACCGTTCCGGACAATGCTTGAACCCTATTTCATCGGAAAGAACGATACCGTAAGGCTTGCTGGCAGGAAAGACTTCGACACGTTCCGGCTATCATTCGAGGGGTACGACAATACGCAGATGTACGAATATGACACCAACCAACAGGAATAGCAGTAATCAGACAATCAATGTATAACAAATCAAAATTTATGAATTATGGAAACAATGAACATTCAATCAGTAGCAGAGAAGAACATCGTATCAGTAGTTTTGGCAGATATTCAGCCGAGTAACTATAACCCACGCAAGAATTTTGATGTGGCGAGCCTTGCGGAATTGGCGGAAAGCATCCGTCAGCAGGGCGTCCTCCAGCCTATCGGGGTACGCCCCATTGCGGAGAACCGCTTTGAAATCATATTCGGGGAACGCAGGTATCGTGCCTCGCTCATGGCAGGACTGGAAGAAATTCCGGCAATCGTTCTGAATGTTTCGGACGAGACAGCCGAAGAAATGGCGGTGACGGAAAATCTGCAACGCAAAGACGTAACCCCTATCGAGGAAGCAAATGCCTATCAGAGGCTGATAGAAAGCGGACGGCACGACATCCAGTCTTTGGCCATGCAGTTCGGCAAGAACGAGACCTATATCCGCACCCGACTGAAGTTCGTCTCCCTTATCCCCGAAATAGCAGAATTGTTGGAAAAGGACGAAATCACTATCAGCGTGGCAAGCGAAATTTGCCGATATGGCGAGGACATCCAAAGAGAGGTTTTCGACAAGCACTTGAAAGAGGGTATCATGTTTGGCAGTTGGCGAGGCATGAAAGCGACCGAGGTGGCAAAGAACATCGAGCGCCATTTCACGACAGACCTTGAACGCTACAACTTTGACAAGACCCTTTGCCTGTCATGCCCCCATAATACCAACAACATGACATTGTTCTGTGAGGGAATATGCGGAAAATGCGCCAACAAAGACTGTCTTGATGAAATGAATGCCGCATTTTTGACGGAAAAGGCAATAGAGACCATTAAGGCTTATCCTGCACTCTCTTTAAGCCATGACGCATATTGCTATAATGCGGATGCGGTAAATCGCCTCAAGGAAATGGGCTATGAGGTTGTGGCACTGCAATGCAGATACAATAACTACCCGACACTTCCCGAAGAGCCTGAAGCCGGAGAATATGAGACGGAAGACGAATATAAGGAAGCCAAGGTTGAGTATGAGCAGGATATGAACGATTATATGGAAGAGGGCAAGGAACTTGTACGCAGGGCAGAAGCAGGCGAAATATCGCTCTTCGCACGGATTGGGAACGAAGACATTGTCAAATGTTATGTGGAGAATTCCATGATGAATGCCGTCAGTGGACAACAGGCAGGACAGGAACAGCTTTCCCCGATTGAAAAACTGGACAAGCAGGACAAGCGAAACAAGGAGATTGCCAGGGAAAAGACCGTGGAAGATACCAAAAAACAGATTTTAGAAGTGGATATGACCGAAACCAAGTTCGGGGTTGACGAAGAAAAGATGATTTATTTCTTCCTGCTTTCATCGTTGAGAAAGGAACACTTTGCCGCCGTTGGCATAGAGGGAGAACATTCGCCCTATCTGTCCAACGAGGACAAGACAAATATTGTGGCCAATCTTACACCAAAGGCAAAAGCCGTCATCCGCAGGGATTTCCTGATTGAGAATTTCAAGAACGCATACGGAAGCAACGCCATAGCCGACATGTTGCTTGAATTTGCAGGAAAACACATGCCGGAAAGACTTGCCGACATCGAGAACGGACATAATGAAGTTTACGAAAAAAGACATCAGCGCATCGAAGAAAAGAAAGCCGTCCTTTTGGTGCAGGAACAGGCCAAACAGGAAGCAGAGCAGACTGAAACCGATGCGGACAACGAAAAACAACCTCAATCCCAAGAGGTTGCTGCTTGACCATAATTCATAGTTGATTTCAGATGCAGGGCGGAGAAATCCGTCCTGCTTTTCTGTTGAGTGCCGGAGGCAGACCGGCGCCGCCTGACCTTTTTTATACACCTCCCTGTCTTTCGGCAGTCTCCGTCTGCTGAAACAGTACGGACCGGGTTCTGGCTGATTCCTACAGGCCGCACGGGCGGTCTTCCGTCATCGGCCGGCCCGGATAACCTTTATAGCCGGACCTCTTATAATACCCCGGTAGTCTCAACATTTGTTTTCAGCGAAGTTACAGCATCTTTCCGGACAAACGCAAGATCCGGGTGAATTTGGGAAACAATCTCCAATCCTGCGGATAGTATTCTTTCCCAAAATCTTGCACGAAGTCCAGACAGAGCTGTGCACGGGCGAAAAAAATTGTTTCACCTTAAATCTTCGTTATTATGAATACATTTTCTTTCCCTCAGATTTCAGTAAATTACAAGGATGCCGATGCTGCAAAACGTACCTTGGTAAACTCCTCCAGAGTGAGCTACGACATCTTCAAGGAGGCATACGATGAATGTATGCAGCATCATGAGGAATGCTGGGTGATGTTCCTCAATCAAGCCAACAGGCTTCTCGGACTCTCCTGCATATCAAAATGCGGCATCAGCCAGACCGTTGTGGATGTCCGTATCATCCTGCAGACGGCTCTTCTGGCCCATGCCTCGGGCATAATCCTCAGCCACAACCACCCGTCAGGCAACATGGAGGCCAGCTCCAGTGACAATGCCCTCACAAGCAAACTCAAGAAAGCCTGCGAAATCCTTGACATCACTCTCCTTGACCATATCATTCTCTCGGATACAGGCTATCTGAGCTACGCGGACGAAGGGATGCTTTGACAGCATCTCTTTTCACGGCAAATCCCGTTATACTGCCGTCCTCATGTGCGCCAGGCGGAGACTGTTATAAAACCTTCATGCACGACGGCAGCCCTGGGCTGCTGTAAGCACTCCGGTCCGGATCTGTGGCTGATGACGGAATCCTGCACGGGCCGTATTCTGCCATCGGCCGCTCCGGGAACCTTTATAGCTGCACCTGTTTTAACGCCGTCCGTCATAAGCCCCGCCACCACCCTTATCCCTTTCTATTTTCCCTCTTGTATTGACATGAGAGTCATTTCTTCTTTCGTCGTCCTTCTCGTCGCCGCGTGGACTTTACTGGTGCGAATGTAGGCGGTCGAGCCTGTTCCCTCCGTTTTGAAGTGCATTTCCTGCAAATTCTTCCTTTCTCTGAAAGAGTAATTGGCAGGAAAAAACATCGGGAGAGGCTTTGACGACCGTCTCTCGATGCACCGTAAATCCCGAAGCGGCTCCTCCGAAAAGGAGGCCGAACAGAGGGAAGAAAAACAAAATCGTTAAATATCAGAATTATGGACAAGGACATCAAAGAAAGCAGAGAGTACCGTCTCGCTAAAGACTGGGAAATGGCAGTCAACAATTACAGTTTCAATCCGGCTCGATTTGCAGCAGCAATACCGACCATGCACCCGACACTGCAGCAAAGCCTGTACAGGTTGATTAAAGAGTGCATCAAGGTTATGGCGGATGACAGCCGCAGGTACGACGAACGCAATATGGCTTCGCACGAGGAAGCGAAATGTATCATGGAGTACCTGAAAGAACACGGGAGAAACATACCATTAAAGTGATAGACCGATGAAAAAGAAAGAGGTGGAATTTGCCGGCAGAACTTATTCTTGCCGTGTGGTGAAATCAAATGAAGGTGAAGAACTCCTTATCGGCTCAACAGGTTTGCTTGACGCACTCCAGCCCAGTAGTTTCGATAGCGAGAACGAGGGCTTTGCGAGTAAGGAGGCTGAGAAATTATACGATGAGATTTTCTTCTTCACCGATGCCGGAAGTCTCGAGCTGCCGGATGACGAGCTGGTTGAGATGCTGAAAGAAGACAACCCGGAATGGTTTGAATAAAATGAATATATAAATCTATTAAAAATCAAGATTATGGATAAAGAGTATGTAATGAGAGTGGCTGCGACAATTCGCGAACAGCTGGTAACGATGACCGACACGCCGGTCCTTATGTCATGGGGCATCGAGGAGTTTATGGCAACAGTATTCAAGAACCTGCCGGGACTGAAATTCCATGTAAACGGAAGACTCTTCCAAGGGGAAGTGCTGATCTGTCTGAACGGCTCGGACTATTATGAAGTATATCTCCGGAACGGGGCAGACATAGAGTGCCTCAGTGACGAAGTCTGTTTCGATGAACTGGGAGAACTGATAGACCGCCATATTGAAAGCGGAACTGACAAAGAGGAATATGCACGCTTCTGTGAACAGGCGGTCATGTCGCTCTAATATGAAAACAAGAAGTCCTTCAATTATTTTGGAGGGTTTCCTGTTTAACTCCCAATAATACCTCTATCGTTTTCTGACTTGAATGATTTTCATTAACGCATCACAAGCCAGTACCCAATATATAGCTGACTTATGCGTCTCTGTCAAATCGCAGAGTATAGGGTAAAAGGAGAGAAAATAAAGGAATTGTCGGACAGAAATTTCCGGATTTGAAGAGAAATGCGTATCTTTGCAATAGAATAATCAACTAAAAGACAATAGCTATGGCTCGACCGATTAAAGAAACGCCGGTCATTACCGGTAAGGATGCCAGACGCTTTGCAGAAAAGATGGCGAATCTCAAACCTGAAAGCAAGGAGGAGAAGGAGGCTGCAAAGAAGGTCTATAAGAAGTTCAAAGCCATTGCCTCATTTGCATTGTGATGATGGCGATTGAAGACTATGATTTCGTACCCCTACGGGTAGATACTGAAATAAAACCATTTAAGAGCAGGGACAATGACTTAAATGGTTTTTTGTTTGATGATGCACAGAAGTACCTGACCGACCTCATGGCTGTCACGTATCTGCTTGAAGATACGTCATCTGACAGGACTGTCGCGTATTTCAGCCTTCTGAACGACAAGATTACATTTGACCCGGAACAGTATTCCATCTGGAACCGGTTAAACAGACGCATTGCAAATGCCAAACGGCGGAAACATTACCCTGCGGTAAAAATAGGACGATTGGCTGTATCGGAAGAATATACCGGGCAGGGTATCGGCAGGGATATTATACGTCTTGTCAAATATATGTTCACCCACGGAAACCGTACCGGATGCCGTTTTATAACGGTGGATGCGTATAGTGATGCGGTCGGCTTCTATCAGAAATGCGGGTTTGATTTCATTTCTGAGAAAGACAGGAATGATGTTACCCGGCTGATGTATTACGATTTGAAACGTTTCTTGGACGAATAAACCAAAAAAGGCGACCACCGCAATGATGATCGCCCGTATCCATAAATCTATTGGATTTGAAGTTGCTAATTTTTCAGCAAATTTTCATAGACTTTCATATGTTCTGCAATAACAGTGTCTATTGAAAAATATTTTTCTGCCATTTTTCGAGAATTAAGCCCCAGCGTATGGCGAAGCGCCCCATCTTCTATGAGCAAAGTCAGTTTTTCAACAAGAGCATCACTGTCCTTTATAGGAACAAGAAAACCATTATAGCCGTCTATTACAGCGTCCTTGCATCCGATAGAATCAGTCGTAACAATCGGCCGCCCTATGGCTGCCGCTTCTATCAGCGATTTCGGCACACCTTCACGATAATAACTCGGGAAACACATGATATGTGATTGCTCAAGCAGCTTCTTGATGTCGGAACGGTGGCCGAGCCAGCAGATATATTTCCCGTCGCAATGCTCTTTCAGATAACTTTCCTGTATTGCCAAAGGATTGGAGGATAGTCCACCGCACAGAACGAACCTGACTTTCCCATTGTAACGGTCTTTGAGTTTATCCGCTGCTTCAATCAGTACCTTTACTCCTTTTTCCGCAACCATACGGGCGGTAAATATAATCTGTAACATGTCAGTTTTCGGCTCCGACATATAGGAATATTCATTCAAATCAACACCTGAACCTCGTGTGTAATAGATATTTCCTCTTCTAATGATATTCTTTTCAAGAAACAGAGTTCGGTCTTCTTCATTTTGAAAAATCGTCGCTACATTTTTACGGTGGCAGGAAAAACGTATAACACTCAAAATAGCCTTTTGTATGACAGACTGCTTTTCCTGTGAAAACAGGATTCCCAATCCGCTGACTGCATTTATCACACCATGAACACCGGTCAATCTTGCTGCAAGTCCACCCCACAGGATATTTTTCAGTCCGACATGATGTACAATATCCGGTCGTTCCTGTCTATACAAGTGCATAAGAAAACGGAATGTTTTCAACTCTTCTTTTATATTTTCTCCCGTAGGGTTGATTGGAAGCTCAATCATCTTCAAACCAAGGGCTTCCACTTCATTCTTTTTCCCAGTATTTTTAGCGACAAGAGTTACCTCATACCCTCGCTTTTGGGCATATAGAGCAATATCCTTTCTGTGAGAAAGGAAAAAGCGGTCTTCATTGACCACCATAAATATTTTATACATTATAGAATAAGGTTAATGCTTATATCTGATTATTCTTGCTGGATTGCCTGCCACAACACAATCATCTGGTACATCTTTGACCACAATGCTCCCGGCTCCTATTGTGACATTATTTCCTATATGTACATTCCCGATAATGGTAACAGAACACCCTAACGAGACATTATCACCGACAGTTGGTCGTCCCGTCGCTTTTGCACCCAAAGTGGTACAATGACCGCAAATGAAATTATCGCCAATTTTTTCAGCATTCAGAATGGTAGCGTATGGATGATTTAATAGAATACCGCTTCCAATCTTTGTTCTTCTTGATATACTGAAATACCTGTCTCCCGGTCTATACCAACCTATCAACAGGGACATTACTGGTCCTATTCGGTAATAAAACAGTGTTCGGAAATAAGAATTGTTATGCAAAAGATACAGAATGCCGAAAAATAGAGGAAGTTCAATTTTGACCTGTCGGAGCATTCTTTCTACATCTTTTTTCAGTACGATTTTACCCCCCCCCCATTAACATTGTATAACACATTAAATGAGGGATGTACAAGAATGAAAAGAGACAGGCAAAAAACAGACGAATAAAATCGCGTATTTTTATTTTGTTCATAAATGATCTATAACTTGATTGTAAATCTTCATATAGGCTTCATTTGTCTTTGCAATGCCATAGTCAAATGCTCTTTGAAGACAACTGTCACCTATTTTCTGATAGAAATCAGGAGATTGTATCACTATTGTGATTTTTTCGGCAAGTTTTTTTTCATTACCGTATTCGAACAGCAAGCCAGCATCTTTCACGATTTCCCTGATGCCTTGCACATCACTTCCGATAAATGGTTTTCCGGTAGCCATACACTCCACAGAAGACAAGGATAATCCTTCCCATTTCGATGAAAGAATATTTATATCCGATGTTTTAACTAAAGAGGCTACATCTTCTCGTGTTCCCAAGAAATGGCATCTGGTGTTTACGCCCAGTTTTTGTGCTAATACTTCGCATTCGTTTCGTGTCTCGCCATCACCGATAAATACGGCATGAATATTCTCCGGCAAAAATGTGAGGCTTTTTATTACAGTTTGCTGGTCTTTAGGATTTCTGAAACGGGCTACCATTGAAATAATAACCGTTTCTTCAGATACACCGTATATCGTCTTCTTGTCATATGGTACAGCATTGTAAAAAGCATCCACATTCACACCGTTGCTTATGAATGTTACCCGATTCTCGTCCAAATATCCATTTAATATATGTTGCGCTGCCTCAGAACAAGCTACAATCGCATTATATTGATGATATACAAACCTTTCGATTGGCTCGAAAAATAATTTGTCTCGTCGTTTATTGTTGGTAGAATGCTCGGTCGTAACCAACTTCAAATTCCTATTGAATGCCCATTTATACAGACCACACCAATAGTTTGCAGGAAACAAATGTACATGAACAATATCCGCTTTGCAAAGATATTGTCCAATATGAAATACTGTCAAAGGGCTATATATGCACTTATGAGTTGTTTTATAGATATGATGTATGGGAATTCCGGCATTTTGAAGACCGTGTTTCAAAAATGTGTTAGATTCTAGTAAAGATAACACCGACACATCATGTCCCTGTTGCTTTTGAATTAAAGCCAAATCGTACACCAATTTCTGTGCGCCCCCTATTTCAAGGTGGTCTATTACATGCAGAATTTTCATCACTTAGGAGTCTTTTCAAATAATTCCAAGTATTTATTTGCTGTATTTCGAATGTCATATAGAGAGAATGATTCCTTAGCTTTCTTTCTCATCTCATTAATTTTTTCCGATGATAAGTCTGCGAATCTTTTCAACGCTAAATAATACTCATCTACCGTTGTATCTTTTGACAATATGCCGTTCTCTCCATCTGTAATCATATTTATACATCCACCGACAGGCGTACAGATTACCGGACATTCCGAAGACAAGGCTTCAATAATTGTCATAGGCATCCCTTCTATGTTAGACGACAAACATAAAGCGTCCGCAAAATGTAGAATACTAGGTACATTGGATGTCTCTCCCATAATTTTGATATGTTCGTTACATAATGAACGTAGTTCGTTGCTAATATCAGAATCATCGAAACGTCCGTAATGATAAAGGTAAGCCGAAGTTCCTTCTGCAACTAATTTATTGAATGCCTGATATAATGTGACCTGATTCTTCTGTGGGCTGACTCTTGCCACATGAACAAAATGTAACCCTTTTTCTACAAATGGAGATTCTTCCCCTTTGGAATGTTTGATTCCAATACCATTGTAAATGAGAGGGGCATTCATTCCGTAAAATTCCATGAAACTTTTATTCGACTCGTCTGATATAGTAACAGGCATACATAGTCGCATTTTGAATAAGATTTTTCGAATCAAGGGTATTATAAACGAGCCGATCGCATCAACTTTTGCATCGCTATGGATTGTAGCACAAAATTTTACTTTTCTACAGAACAATGCAGGTAGAAGTATATAGGATATAGCTGATGTATGTGCATGTACATGAGTAATTTGATTTTTTCTGATGTAGCGAAAGACACCGAGCATTGCTTTAAGGGTAAAGCCCGACTTTTTGTTCAATGAAATACGGGAAACTTTATCATTTAATGATTGTGCACAAATATCTGCATCAGTTATCGGTCCAAGTTGTAGAATTTGCACGTTGATATCTTTCCGCTGTGCAAGTTCGTTACAGAGTTCAACTACAAATTTTTCCGCCCCTCCTGTCTTTAACGTCGGTACTATTTCCAGTAAGTTCATTGTTTGTGATTTAATAGATTTTGGTAAAGATATTCATATCGTTTGACCATATTGTCCAAAGAAAAATGCTGAACAATATTTGTTTGAGCAGCATCACCGATGGTTTCCATCTTATTCGGGGAGGAAATCAGGTTCAAGATAATCTCTGCCCCCTCCTTATCACCACAAGGCTGTATTATGAAACCATTTACATTGTTAGTTATGATTTCCTGTGTTCCTCCCCCTTGAGTTGCGATGACAGGACGACCTGCCGCCATCGCTTCCATGATAGAGTTCGACACACCTTCTGCATGAACTTTTTCATTGGTACACAAAAGGCATATATCTGAACAGAATAAAATTTTGTCAATATCACTTCTGAATCCCATAAATTTTACATTCTTCAAATTCAGTTCAGCAACCCTTGCCTTATAGTGTTCCAACAGTTCTCCCTGACCTATGGCTAAAAATAGGACATCATTTCTTTGTCGACTGATAATATGTGCAATATTTATGAATGTATCCCAATCCTTTGCCGGATTGAAACGAGCCATCATAGAGACTAAATACTTAGTATCTATCCCCAGCTCATTCTTCAGCAAATCTTTATGATAGTTAGGAAAGTTTCTGAATCTTGAATAAGAAAATCCATTATATATAACATCTGTTTTATTCTGAGGTGCGTTCTTTGCAATAACCCCGGCCTTTGAATTGCTGACTATTCTATCTGCCATCGTAAACGCGAGTCTGTTGGCAAATCTGCTTAATAGTTTTCTGACAGGATTCCCATCTGCCAAAAATCCTACAATCAACCTATAGGATAAAAATGGTTTGAGTATTGAAATAAGGATAAGAACATAATGAATTTCCGTCCAAAGATGCAAAATAGATGGTCGTAATGTTTTTAACGTTCGGAATATTACCTTTGTAGTTTCTAACTTTGATGGATAATCTATGACGATAATCTTTGCATCCGTTTTATATATATCGGGATAATCTATTGCTTTATTAAGCAAAATAACATATTGTTCATAAAATTCATTTGAATTCAGCCCTTTAACCAATTCTACCATTCTCCGTTCACGTCCTCCTCCAGTAAGTCCAGCAATGACGTGTACTAATTTTATTTTATCATTCATCTAACAGCAATTATTATCTAAACTATTGGCTATATAGCATCCCAATAGCATCATTAACATACAGTTATACGTATCCGAATACCCCATAGAAAATATCGTTTTAAGAAACCATATCGTCAAACATAGATAAGCGGACAGTTTCAGCATTGTATCAGCATCCCACTGATAAATGCTGATAGTTATTGATATAAATATAAAGGCATATATACTTACCCCCAAAAGCCCATTGGAACATAATATTTCCAACCAATCATTGTGTGCAAAATTTCCCCAGACACTTACAGAATGGCATAATCCTCCACCGAAAAAATATTCTACATTTGGTGAATAAATCCAATTTCTCCACATCGTAGGATAAGCGACACTTCTTGCTCCATAATTACCTTCCTCCATTCGCATCAAACGAGTCATGAGGTAGTCGTTGGTACTAATCAGATAATAGATTAAAAATGCGGATATTATACCAAGCACGAATACCACTACAATTTTCTTCACATTTCCACGACTTTCCTTCAGGTAGAAAAAGATCATAAGAAGCAGACTACAAAATAGACAGATAATAGCTCCTCTTTTAGATGCGGTTATTATTAACACCGATAAGATTACAAGGATTGTTATTGGAATTAATTTTCTCTTGAAATATCTGAAAAACAATGGAATAAATGGAATGACTGAAACAAGTAGATAAGCGGTGTTGTTTTGATAGTTGATACCGAATTTTTCGGTTATTACAGACAAATAAATGCCGAAACACGCACATGATACAAGAAAGAAGCTCAGTCCTATGAATACCCAGTATTTATCAGTAGCAATTTGTTTCAACTCCAACACATACCCTATAAAGAAAAAGAGAAAAAACAGTACATATTTCATGTATTCCTTATAAATCGGAACTACTCCAATTCCTTCATATTTCCAGCCAAGAACTTCTGCCGGAGAAAGTAGTAAAGTCATGGTAAACAGTACCAGCATAGCTATAATACCCCATAGAGATACAGGCTTGCAATGTCTGTCAAGAATGACATAACTAAGACAAATAAGACCTAAACAAATGTCCAACATATAAATATATGGGCCAAAATTGCTGCCACCTCTAACCGTAAAAATATAACTGATGAACAGTAATATTGGGGCTATTTTAGACAATCGGACTATCGGTTCCATAAGTTCGCATCAATTTCTATCATTTCTCCTAACTTTTCATTCCATTTTTCAGGGTTGAATACACCGAAACCTGATGCAGGAAAGAAAGTCAGTTCTCCAAAATAGATTTCATTATTTATTGAGTACAGATCAACCCGTAAAAAGGAATGTCCTTTCGCCAGTTTTGCTGCAATTTCAAGCATTTCAGCGTATCTTGTAGGCTTAGAAACCAATTGGGTTGCCGACTTGATTTCTGAACTACCCACGGGTAACAGTCCTATAAATTCTTGGTGATTCCATTCCGTATCGTAAAAATCAATCGTTTCACAAGTTCGTCTGTCAGCTATCACTTGGCAATAGTGAGGCACTCCGTTAAAACAGAAAAATTTATAGTCTGTCAACTCCGAGTCGTCTGCATTCTGCATATAAGTTTCGGCTATGATTCTGCGTGGGACATCCTTATAGGGATATTCGCGAAAAGTGCTGTAAATGCTTTTACCCAATGACTGCACAAGTCTTTTACGAGCCTGATTCTTATTAAATTGCTTTTTATCTTTACAAATTACAACACCTCCATTACCACCGCCATTTGTGGTCTTCAACACGAACTTATCCGGTAAAGAATCAAAATCAATATCATCAAAACTATTCCAAACTCCCAATGTGGGAATAATATATTTTTCTCCGATAATTGATTTTACATATTCCTTCACGGCATATTTGTCCACCATCATAGTATATTCCGGCTTTCTATTGTAAAGTTTAAGCCATTGTATTTTCTCGGAGAATGTCTTCGGATCTTTCAAATTCAGACGTTTCCCGAAATACAGATAATATCGTATTTTCAGATAAATCGCATCAGGAAAAAGCCAATTCAGTTTTACGACCAAAACTGACAACAGTTTTCGCGGATTGTTAATATAATGTCCAAGCGGTCGCATGGTTAATCTTTTATCGTTTTCTTCAGTAAATATTCGATTTTGTCTTTATGGGATTCACACATAATCTGATTAAGTGCAAAATTTCTTTTCCCTCTCTTGAAAAAAGAAGGTAGCAGACCTCTGTAAAATGCCGCCTGGAAATATTTACCGCTATACGGTTCAAACATTCCGAGTGTGTGCTTCCCGAATTCATCATAAAATTTGGCACATACATATTCCAGCTTATCCGGATTTTGCAGAATGGTATTCAATTCCTCTAAACGTTTTTCAAATTGAGTGGTGTCTATCAGAAATTCCACTTTCCCATTACCGTTACATTGCAGATAAGGATGAAGGGAAAAAGATATTTTCTCTTCTATATCAAGCTCTACCAGATAACCCTCATTCCATGCACTGTTTGTCGTTCCCGGCTTCTCGAAACAAAAATTTCCTATACCGTAAAAAATAGGTTTGGAGTTATATATCTCATAACCACTAAAACAATGTTGGTGATGATTGATAACGCAATCAGCTCCCACTTCAATAAAGAAACGGTATGTTTCAATCATTCTCGGTGAAGGTAGCTGAAAACATTCATGTCCGCCGTGAGTGATGACCAAAACAAAATCGGCATTTTGTTTAGCTTCTTGAATCCGCCGGTATTGCCTGATTGGATTAAGCGGATTTGCTCCTGCTTTTTTTCTTGTGGCTACTGAAAATTCATGTTCGCAGCAATTGATTACAGCTAATACTTTATTTTTTATTTCCTTATAGAATACCTTAGATGCTTCTTCTTCGTTCTTTCCAGTTCCGACAATATCCAAACCTAATGAGCGACAAGTCATTTCAGTGTCTTGCAAACCTTTCACTCCATAATCAAGAATGTGGTTATTCGCTAAATTAGCCATCTTAAAGCCAGCCCATTTAATTGCTTCCACTCCATTGGATGTTGTTCGCAAATGCGGACCGCATTTTTCGATAGTAAAACCAGATCCGGAAACGACAGGACATTCCAAATTGACCATGGAATAATCAGCCTGCTTCAGAAGCGGTCTGACTTCCTCTAAAACTGCATTATAATCTTTCTGATCATTGATTAGTTGCCCTGTATATCCATTAGGGTAGAAATCACCTGCGACTATAATTTTCATCGTTTTAAATACTTTCTTAAGTTCAATAAAATATTTCGCTCCTTAGGAAACAATATTAATACTCCGCAATAGACTGATACTGAAACTACTATGTAAATTAGCTGAGCAATCATACTAGTGCAAATTTGTTGCAATATCAGACATATAACAATCATCGGTAGTATAGAAATCAATGACGGCATGATGTTACTAATTGTTTGTCGTATTGAGATTCTGACGATTTTGTATAAAAGAACAGCATTGATTACTACCAAAGTCAACCTTACTAAGGCTCTTGTGTTGCAAAGCGTGTCAAACCCTTTGTCCACAGCCCAAAGGACGGCAGGAACAAGAAATGCCATATGGAGCACTTGAGCGAACACTGACAGCCGCGGTTTCCCTTTTGCTCGAAACATTTCACTGCAATAGTGAGCCAGCACGATGGTTATACTGCTCGTCAATCCCCATAGCCCGATAAAGTGTGACGCTTCCGTCCATTGGTTTCCCAATAAGATTTCGGTAATCAGGTCACGGAAAAGATAAATCCCTACACCGAGCGGTATAACCAATATTCCCACTAATTTCTGAAACGAAAAGAACATCCGTTTCAGTTCTTCATCATTGTCCTGAAGCCTTGATAAAGAAGAAAACAGAACAGGAGTAGTCGCTGCCGTAATCAGTCCCATAATCTGCCCTACAGTGGACATTGAAGTGCGATAAACTCCCAAATAGTACTGGTTGAGCATTGTCCCTACTATGAATATATCCACATAGCCTGTCATCCATATCGCTACCGCTTCTATCATTGACCAAGCTGTAAATGAGAACATATCCTTCAGTAGCCGAAAACTGTAAAAGAGACTGGGTCTCCATTTTGACTTGACTGTCAATATGATGGCATTAGAAAGATTCAATGCTATCATACCGACAATAAGCGACCAGTAGCTTCGGGTGAAATATGCCAATGGAATAGTGACAAGTAACGGAATCAGTACACCAACAATACGCACCCAAAACAGCGTTTTGAAGTCAAAACTTCTTTTGTATAACGCCATCTGTATACTTGAAAAAGCGGCAAGCGGAATACAGAAACAGGAAACCGCAATCACATCTCCCCGTCCGTCATTTCCGACAAGAGTTGCAATCTTCTCCGAAAAACAGATGATTACCACCCAAATAACCAGCGACAGGACAAGATTGGACCAAAAAGCAACATTCGTGGAACGATACAAGTCTTCATCGGAATCGAACTTGTGCTGTATCAAGTACTTCTGAAATCCCGCATCAGTAAAAATCTCAGCAAAACTGATAATCATTGTCGCCGTAACCAGTACGCCGAAAGCATCCGGTGTAAGCAAACGTGCCAACACCATTGTAGATATCGGGGCAACGAGTTTTGCTGCCAATTCCGTCAATGAGGACCATTTGGTGGCATTCACCACCTGATTATTCAGATTGACCATATTATCCGATTAGAAATCTTCCGAACTTTGTCTTTAACGCAATCCATGACATCAGAAGAGAAATCACAAGCGTTATTATGAAACCGACCCAAGGTAATGCCAACGGAGTACATATATCTGTAAGTCCGGAATAGTAATAAAGATATTTCAATATAAACTGCTGAAATATATACACACCGAAACACATCGAACTGATTCGGAGTACAGCAGGTGTTACATGTAATATATTCTGTTTAAGCAACAGGTTTATCATAAGATAAAGCATCAAAAGACCATTTGTCGAATATATTATTCTTGAAACATTTACCACTGACAGTTTTGTTATTTTAGATAGTAAACTATTGTAAATAAGAATATTATTTACCCCCCCCATTTTGTTAAAGCAGGTTAAAACAGCAAAAGAACCGACAAAAAGACAAGTCGCAGCAACTGCATATTTCGGCCGTATATATGGGGCTATTATTGCCTTATAGTCAGGACATCGATAACCGATGTAGAAGAACAGAAAATAATAAAGTGCGTTGTTCATTCTTAACGGCAAAGGAAGAAACGAACATATCGAACACAATACGATAACCGCAAACTGCCATTTTCCTCTCATCCGCAATTTTTCAATCACATAAATACCCACGAAGCACCAAAACAGCATAGGTAGAAACCATAGATGCCCACAACCATTCAATATACTGTACGCTATTTCCGTCATAGGACGGTGAATGTTGTAGAACAGGGCATAGTAAATCATGCTGAAAAACAATCCCGGAAGCAACAGCCTTTTGGCTTTCCGCACTATAAGATAATTGAAAGACAGAATGTCATCTCCTTTATTCTTTATCTGATGCCCGAAAACATAACCGGAAATGAAGACAAACGCCTCCAACATGAAAGCATACGAAGATGTCGCAATCCACCAATATGCCGGTATATCAGGATAGTCTGCCTGCTTTTCCCACGCTCCGTTGAAAATGGCGAATGAATGATACAATACAAGCAGCACAATAAGTACTACCCGCATGAACACTACATCTTCCAATATCTTCTTTTCCTTCACAAATTCTATGCTTTTAAGGATTCCATCGCCTATTGACAAAGCGTCCCGGATTATTATAGTTCAATACTTTTACAGGAACTCCCGCTACTGTCGCGTTTTCCGGGACATCTTTTGTTACAACCGAACCTGCACCGATAGTGACATTATTCCCGATTTTCACATCTTCCACGATACATACCGACGGACCGATATACACATTGTCTCCGATGACAGCCGGAGTGCCTTTATTCGAACCGATAGTTAAGAACTGACTCAGATTTACATTGTTCCCAATAACCGTATTTGGATTGATCACAATGCCTACTCCGTGACCGATATACAATCCATATCCGATTTTTGCTGTGCGAGGAATTTGTATTCCCCACTTTCTAGACAACCGTCTGTGCATATAGCAGGCAAACAGGTTAAAAGGATTAGGCATCGAAGCCAAACGCAGCCAAAACGAATAGGTGAAACAATGATTTTTCGCAATAATAACCTCCAGCAATAATTTGAATATCGGCGGTTTACCCCCCCCCCCCGAATATCGCGTATAATCACTTAATATATAGGTATATACATCTTTCATGTTGAATATTTTTTAGAATTGGTAGTTGAAATATTCCTTATACCACTCCACAAACCTTCCGATTCCTTCGTCCAATGACACATGAGGTTTGTACCCCATATCTCGCTCCAATTTAGAAGTGTCAGCGTATGTGGTATATACATCGCCCTGCTGCATCGGAAGCATCTTCATCTCGGCTTTGCGTCCGAGTTTTTCTTCGAGCGTATGGATGAAATCCATTAATGGCATGGGATGTCCGCAACCGATGTTATATATCTCAGCAGGTATTTCACAGACAGGAGCATGGTCTATTACAAGGACAATACCCTCGATGATGTCATCAATATAAGTGAAGTCCCGCGAAAGGTTTCCGTTGTTGAATACATTTATCGGCTCTCCAGCAAGTATCGCTTTCGTGAACAGCATCGGAGCCATGTCCGGGCGACCCCACGGTCCATAGACCGTGAAGAACCGCAATCCGGTAGTCGGGATGCCGTATAGTTTGGAATAGACATGAGCCATCAGCTCGTTGGACTTCTTTGTAGCAGCATAGAGAGAAACGGGGTTGTCCACGCTGTCGCTTTCTGCAAACGGTATCTTAGTATTTCCGCCATAGACGGAACTTGACGAAGCATATACGAAATGCTTTACAGGGTTGTGCCGTGCCGCCTCCAAAAGATTGGCAAACCCGACAATGTTGCTGTCAATGTATGCCAAAGGGTTCTCAATGGAATAGCGCACCCCCGCTTGGGCGGCAAGGTTCATCACCGCATCGAACTTTTCCACCTCGAACAGTCTTTCAAGTGCAGCCTTGTCCTGCAAATCCATACGGACAAAACGGTAACTGGCATATCGGTCGCTTTGTACCGTATGTCCTTGTACTATCTTTTCCTCCGCTATGCCACATTCCCGAAGCCGGGCATATTTCAGACTGACAGGATAATAGTCATTGATGTTATCTATGCCGACTACTTCATTGCCTCTTTCTGCAAGCCTACGGACCAAATGGAATCCTATAAATCCTGCTGTACCGGTAACCAAAATCTTCATAACTTCATCCTTTCTTCTTATTTACCGATACACATATAGGCAAATCCCATTTCCAACAAATCTTTACGGTCGTAGATATTGCGCCCGTCAATGACAAGAGGTGTATTCATCGTCTTTTTCAACACAGCCCAACTTGGCAGACGGAACTGTTTCCACTCCGTTACAAGCAACAGCGCATCAGAATCGAGAGCTGCTTCGTACATGTCATTGCAATAAACTACCTTATCTCTGATTCTACGTCTGCATTCCTGCATGGCAATCGGGTCATACACCTTGACGGTACAGCCTGCCGCCGTCAGTCTGTCTATCAGTACTAAAGCAGGGGCTTCCCTCATGTCGTCAGTCTCCGGCTTGAATGCCAGTCCCCACAGCGTGACGGTCTTTCCTTTCAGATTACCGACATAATATCGTACCAACTTGTCAAAGAGAATGGATTTCTGTCGCTCGTTCACTTCCTCTACGGCACGTAATACCTTCATGTCGTAGCCATTCTTTTCTGCGGTCTTTATAAGAGCCTTCACGTCTTTCGGGAAGCACGAGCCTCCGTATCCGCAGCCAGGATAGAGGAATTTCTTGCCGATTCGGGTATCGCTTCCGATACCTTTTCGTACCATGTTCACATCAGCCCCGACCTTTTCACAAAGGTTGGCAATGTCGTTCATGAACGATATGCGAGTGGCAAGCATCGAGTTGGCGGCATATTTTATCATCTCTGCCGATGGTATGTCCGTGAATATCATTCGCTCTCCGCTCAGCATGAACGGTTTGTAGAGGCGTGACATAATTTTCTGCGCCCTTTCACTCTCCGTACCTACGACAACCCTGTCAGGGGTCATGAAATCGCTGATTGCCGCACCTTCCTTCAAAAATTCAGGATTGGATGCAACATCGAACTCTATTTTTTCACCTCTTTTATCCAATTCATCCTGCACGGCAGCCTTGACTTTCATCGCCGTCCCGACCGGAACAGTGGATTTTGTCACGAGAACTGTGTATTTGTTGATGTTCGCCCCGAATTCCCTTGCCACGGTAAGCACATACTGAAGGTCAGCCGAACCGTCCTCGTCTGGAGGCGTACCGACAGCGGAGAATACAACCTCCACGCTGTCAAGGCATGATTTCAGATCTGTGGTGAAATGCAGACGACCGGCGGATACATTCCGCTTCACCATTTCGTCAAGTCCCGGCTCATAGATAGGGACGATTCCTTTTAGGAGGCTGTCTATCTTCTCCTGATTGACATCCACACAGGTCACATTCGCACCCATTTCGGCAAAGCATGTTCCCGAAACCAAGCCTACATAACCTGTTCCTACTATTGCTATATTCATATCGAGTTTGTTATTTTAAAGTAATCAGTCTCTTGCATTCTTCTTTCAATAGTCTCCTTTCCGTCACAAACCTGCTGAACATCGTAAGGTTGTGTGTGTCCGTTCCGGCAAGATCGTACATCCCTTCGGCGAGTATCATACGGCATTTATACGATGCTTCTTCTCCGTATGCTCCGACAAGGGAAAAGAGGTTCATTTGGAACTTTACGCCCATTGACTTCAATTTCTGATAGTCTTTCATGTCCATGTAGCGGTAGCGTTCAGGATGGGCAAGAATGGGATAGAAACCCTTCCTTCTGATTTTCTCCAAGGTCTCGTAAAAGTCCATCGGCGGGTTGTAGTACGAAGTTTCGACCAAAAGACCGTTCCCGTCATTTCCGATTGCCTGCAAATCATTCTGTTCAAAGCGTTCACTGAAAAGGCTGTCTAGCATATACTCGGCTGCAAGATGCAGTGTAATGTTGCCCGTGTAAGCCTGTTGCAATTCCGCAAACCTCTCATTCAACGCTTCGGTGGTATTAGGAATGTCCTCCATGACGTGCGGAGTGAGCCACACCTCACAGATGCCGGACTTTTCATACTCAGCAAGAATTTCCAACGATTCTTCCATTGTCCGCACACCATCGTCCACACCGGGAAGCAGGTGGCAATGGAAGTCCGAGAAATTATCAAGAATATCCGCTATGCTATAATGTTTCCCAAATGGCCACATCACTCTTTCACATATTCCTCATATCCGTAACGGTATCCGTATTTCTGATAACCGTACTTTCGGTACCCGTAACGTCCGTGAGCATCTTCCGTTCCGTTAAGGAGCAAAGACAGACCGTTATATTTCTTCTCTGTATAATAGCGTTCCACTTCCGGAAGCATGGATTTGTCGAGTAGTCCGGCTCTGACGATGAACAGCGTATAATCCGCCAGTTTACCGATGATGGAAGCGTCCGCCACGATTTCCACCGGTGGGCAGTCGATAAAGATATAATCGTATCTTTTCTTCAACTCTTCCAACGCTTTCTCCATGCTCGCCTCGAAGAGCAGTTCCGTAGGGTTCGGCGGAATGGTACCTACGGGGATAATGTCGAGATGCTCGTGCAGGCTGTCCTTGACGATGATGCCTTCTAAACTGTCCGCATGTCCGCTCAGATAATCCGCGATACCCTGTTTCGGGGAATTCACATAACCGCTCAGCGATGCCTTGCGCAGGTCGAGGTCAATGGCAAGCACTTTTTTGCCCTTGATGGCAAGGCTCAATGCGAGGTTGGCGGAGATGAATGTCTTTCCGCTGCCCGAATTACAGGAGGTAAGCATGATGACACGCGAGCCTTCCTTGCCTACCATGAATTCGAGGTTGGTGCGTACCACACGGAACGCCTCATTGATAACGTTACGGTTCTTCTCTTTGACTGCTACTAAATGGAAATCCTCCTTTTTCTTCGGAGCGAAGAATCTACGTTTTCGTTTTCCGCTCTGTGGAATTTCACCGATAAACGGCAAAGTCAGCCCTTCGATGTCTTTTCGTCCGCGTATCACCGTGTCCATGTTCTCCTTCAGGAAGATAATCACCACCGGAATGAGCAGTCCCACGGCGAATGCCACCAAAAGGATATTTCTTCTAATAGGAGCGGTAGGCATCATCTTACCTGTCGGAGGAGTGATGATACGGGTATTGTAAGCGGTGAAAGCCTGTGAGAGTTCGTTCTCCTCACGTTTCTGCAACAGGAAGAGGTACAGGGCTTCCTTCACTTTCTGCTGGCGCTCTACCGAAAGCAGGTATTTTGCCTGATCGGGGCTGGCGGCAATCTTGCCGGTAGTTTCCTTCTCGTTCTGCTGCAAGCTCCGTATCTGCGTGTTTAGGGAAGTGATCAGGTTATCAATTGAGATGACCACCGCACCACGCAAGGCTTTTAGGGACTGGTCGAGATCCTGCACCAAGGGATTCTGCTCGCTACTGTTCGCCACGAGGCTGTTACGTTGTAGCTGCATGGCGTTATAATCGGAAATCTGCTTTTCGATATTTGCACTTTCCAATCCAGAATTGGCAGGCAACAACTGGTTCTGACCGTTAGAGGAGGTCAGGTAGCCTCGTATATAGCGAGCCATCGAAAGTTGGGTGTTCAACGCGAGAATCTTCGAGGAAGTCTCGTTGCTCTGCGTCATATAAAGGTTGGAAGCCGCTTGCACGTCGGGCAAAAGATGTTCGCTCTTGAAAGAGGAGATGTTCTCGTCCACATTACCAAGTTCCCCTTCGATGACGCTGAGACGGTCATTGATGAACATGGAAGTGCTGACGGCTATCTGGTTCTTGTCTTTTACCCAGTTCTCATTATAGACAGAAATCATTGTGTTCAACAAGTCTTCCGCTCGTTGGATGCATACATCCACATAAGACAGATTGATGACTGTCGCTTTTTCGTCACTAAGCGACACGGTAAGATTCTGCGAACAGTTCTCCACCGCCGAGTGAAGCGGGGTTCGGGTGATGTACAGAGTCGCTTTTTCTGCGGTGTCCCGATACGGCGTAGGGGTTACGATGACAAGCCCTGCTGGAGTCCGGAGCGTATCGCCCGGCATACCCGAAACGACGGTGGCATTATCCTCCTGTTTTTCTCCGTTGCGATAATATATGAAGTCCTGAAGAGTAACCACATCGTCATCCTTCACGTTCATGGTAAGACTGACAGCCTCGCTGTCGGTGATTTTCGGAAAGGAAATGGTATAGGGCAGTTCACTTCCATAGAGCGTCTTTTTATAGAATGTACCGTCGGTGCGGTAATTTATGTCCAGATGCAGCCGTTTCACTACGTCAAGCATGACAGCAGGTGAACGGAGCGAAATGAGTTCGTTATTCACGTTGGTGCTCGACTGGAACAGTCCCATATCTGCAAAGGTGGAGCTGATGTCGCCCGAAATCGTCTTTCCCTTGGCATCCTCCTTAATCAGAATGGAGGCGGAACGAGTATAGGACGGAGGTGTCGTGAACAGATAGACAAGGGCTATGGCGATGGTGATGGCTAGAGAAATCACAATCCAGTACCATTTGGCGAGACACAGGAAAAACAAGTCCTGCAGGTGGATGAAATCATCCTTTTGAGCTGTACGAACAGTAGTATTCGTTGTATTGTTGGCAGCCATAAATGCTATATTATAGATGTATTGCAGAGAAGTAAATGATTAGTTGAATATCAGGATGCAGACGGAGGTCAGCAGCGAGGCGATGGAAACCCAGAACGAAGTGGAGCGGATGTTGTTCCCGTTCACCGTGGACTGACGAGCACGCACGCTGTTCGGTTCGACATAGACCACATCCCCCTGCTGAAGATAGTACACCGGAGAGGAATAGATATGTTCGCCCGAACACAGATTGATACCGTATATACGCTGCTTGCCGTTCTCCTGACGGAGCACCAATACCTTTTCTCGTTTGCCGTAGATGGTCAGGTCTCCCGCCATGCTGAGTGCGTCAAGCACGGTCACGTTGTCCTTATCTATACTGTAGCGTCCCGGATGTGCCACTTCACCCATTACGGAGACGGTCAGGTTCATGAACTCGACCGTCACCACCGGGTCTTTCACCAAGTTCTTGTCAACCAGTTCCTTTTTGATGAAGGCGGCAACCTCTTCACGGGTCATTCCTCCTACCTTGACCTTCCCCAACACAGGAAAGTCTATCTGTCCTTCCGCATCCACGGTATAGCCCGCAATGCCCTGATTGTTTCGATAGCCTGTCGTCGCCGAATTGCCTGTCGAAGGAGTAAGCCCCAACTGTCTTGACACGATGGGAAGGTTGAACAGGTCTTCCAACAACGGGTCACGGCTGTTTACCAAAATGGAAATCTTGTCTTTCGAACGCAGGGTAATCTCCACGGGGTCGGTGATACTGAGTTCAGTCTCTCCCGGACGCAGGTCCTGAAAATAAGCTATCTCTTTCGTTGCCGAGCAGGATACCAAAAACAGAAGTCCTCCGGCAAATACAGCGAGAGGACGGAATGCCGCAAAGATGTGGCGAATAGCTTTCCTTATATTCATTGTCGTTATTTTTAATTGGTACTTATTTGTCATACGGTTCACTTGACCTTGCTTTTCTCTTTTATACTGATTCTATGATTGATGGCAAGGTGAATAAGTGTCCACAAGACGATGTCCATTACCAACAGGACATTGATGTCCAGGAAGTCCACCAGCCACAGGTTCATTCCGATAAAGAGCAGCGAAATCAGCAGGATGCACACCATCGTGCTCCGAACCCGAAATCCAGCACGTATCAGTTTGTGGTGGATATGGTTCTTGTCCGGCAGGAACGGGTTCTTATGGTTGCGCAACCGGTGGAGGACCACTCGAGCGACATCCAGCAACGGCACGAGCAGCGTGGAGAAGGCGATGACCATATCCGACGCTTCCGCTTTCCCCTCCGAGGGGTGAGCTGCACTCAGATGGATGACCAGTATACTGAGGATATATCCCAAAGTCAGGCTTCCTGCATCGCCCATGAACAGCTTGTGTCCCCTGCGAGCATTTCCGAACACGTTATAGAACCAGAACGGTATCAATATTCCCAAGGTGGACAGGGACAGTACGACATAGATAAATTCACCACGGAGGGTATACATGACCGCCAATACGACAAGAGCGATGCAGCTCAGTCCAGATGCCAGCCCGTCAATGCCGTCTATCAGGTTGATGGCATTGGTGATGTAGATGACGATGAATATCGTAATCGCCATACCGACAGCCGGAGGAAGGGCATGTATGCCGAGCAGTCCACCGAGCGAGTTGAGCCATTCTCCCGAAAGAGCCAAGAGGAGTGCTGCAACAATCTGACAGAGAAACTTGTACCGGTAGCCTACACCAATCAGGTCATCCGTCACACCTACCAGATAAAGAAACATACCGCCCACCGAGAGGAAGCAGAACGAGTAGATCATACGGACTGAATCGTCCGGATGGAAATGCACGCCCGAAAAATAGCATATCCCCATCGTCATGCAGAGCGTAATCAGTATGACGGGGAAGAACGACAGTCCTCCCAGCCGAGGTATGGGCATAGTATGCACTTTACGCCCGTCTGGCAAGTCGAACAGTTTCTTCTTGTAAGAAATCAGAAGTATCTTGGGGATGATGAACATTCCCAAAAGAACAGACAATACAAGGCTTCCGCCATAGAACAGAAATTCAGTCATATCAAGTTTCATTTCAGCACTTCAAGCAGGTCGGGTGACACTTCTGTCAGGGCAACCGCCGTGACACCTTCTACCAGCAGTACGACACGCCGACTGCGGGTACCCTTCACTTTCACGAATATACCTTCCACGTTATTGAATGCCCCGCCGATAATGCGCACCTTCGTGCCTTTGGCGAGGTTTATCTCTTCTGGTTTCAGATAAATCAACTTGTCGTTTCCTGCGGAAGCCACTGCCATGAACTGCGCCATCTGACGGTCGGGAACAGTGATGATTCTATTCTTCCCGTCCAGTAGTCGAGTCATGTATTGCAGGTAAGGGACACGGAGCTTAAACTGTTTCAGCCTTTCTTCTCCGGCACGAACAAACAGCAGGTTATGGACGGCAGGAACATGTGAACGCACTTTCCGCCTGCCGACGGTCTGCACCTCGTAGCGCATGGGGCAAAAGCATTCCATCCCTTCCGCTTCGAGTTTGTCCTTAACAGACAGTTCGCGCCGATAGGTCACACGCATTGCGTACCAAAGGAGCGGTTCCTTTGATTCCGTAATCTCTTCCGTTTTTTCAATCGCTGTATTTTGAGTTTGTTGAACTTCCATAAAGACAGGTCAAGACATACCTTGGGGGCTTGGTGTAGCATGTATTTCTTTTATTTTCAGATGTTTATATTGACTATATGCTTAAATACACACTTTCCATTACATCCCCGCTCCACACCTTTTCTGGAGGATTGGGAAGTGTATCTCTTGGCAAGAGATACACCAACAAGCGCAAAAGTACTAAAAAAGTGGCAATTACAAAGCATATCCGACCTTTTTTTTCCCTGATTTTCAACGGTTATTTAGCAACTCCAATTTTACCCCCCCAGTTTATGTCTGATTATCAGTTAGTTATAAAATAAGCTAATCTCTTGCCAAGAGATTCTTTATTTTGCTAAACAAACAGATTTTCATTTCAAGGGTTGTCTTTTTGCAGGGCACGCAGAATCAGGTTGTTCGCCCGATCAATTTCCGCCGTGTCTAAGGATGCCAGATAAATGCGGGTGGTCAGTTCTGAGTCATGCCCCAATCCCTCGCTGATGACAGACAGCGGGATTTTCTTCTCTTTTGCTGCACTCGCCCATGAATGGCGGCTGACATACATCGTCAGGGGTGTGGACAGCCCGGCCATTTTACCGATTTTCCTCAGATGTTTGTTGATGCGTGCAGAAGCGTTCTTGTACTGTCTCCGCTCGTCCGCTCCGGGCTGAATAACGGGAAGCAGGTAGATGCTGCCCTCAACTGCGGGATGCCTCTCGATGATTTCCTGCATACACTTCTCCCATGCGATGATCAGCAGTTGCCCGGTCTTGCGCCTGCGGTAAGACAGTATGCCGTTTTTCAGGTCGCTTTTCTTCAGATATACCATGTCGATGAAGGACATACCCCGTGTGTAGAAGCTGAACAGGAAGAGGTCGCGTGTTAGACACAGTTCCGGCTGCATCGATAGGTCCAAATCTCTGATTTTTTTGATGATTTTTAAGGATATGGCTCTCTTTATGGTCTTCTCCACGCCCGTATAGACATTCCTGAACGGATAGTTCTGCCGGGTAATCCCCTTGTCCACCGCACGGTTATACACCGCTCGCAGGATACGCATATAAAATGAAATGGTATTGGAACAGATTCCCCGGTTTTTTAGCCAGTTTTCGTAGGCTTCCGCCAAGTCGGTGTCAATTCGGTCAAACTGCACATCCTTACCGTCCAAGAAATCCTTGAAGCTATGAAGCGTTGCCGTATAAGTTTCCGATGTCCGCTGGTTACCCTGCGATTTCAGTTGGATGATCCGTCCCTGCATAAAGTTGAAGAAGGACTGTTCCCCGGTCCGCTCGGTAAACTCCGCCACCAGCTCATCCGCCGTGAAGTCCGGTCTACCTGTAAGAAAATCTGAAATGATCCTCCGCATGCGCTCCACATCCATACGGATGCCCGCTTCTACAGCTTGCAGGTAGTTTCTTCGATTTTCCGGTAGCGGGTGCCTGATGGCAGCCGCCTTCATGTTCCATTCCTCCCTGAATACCCGGTATTCCGTCCGTATCTGTCGGATTACCCTCTCATGTATCACTTGATAATAGATGGTACCCTCCCTGTTGTTTACGCTGGAGGGTCTGAATTTTACTTTTATTGATGCCATTCATCGCTTTCTTTATGATTTCTTATCCAATAACCTGCTCAGTTCCGAATCTGTCTTGATATGTTCCGTCTTTTTTCGACAAGGGCTATAATCTCCTGCTTCACCCTGCGGCAGTTGCCATCTATGGTTTCCCGGAGAATATCCCTTCCATCCTTGTCGGTAAACTCGGCTATGACCGGAATCTTCTTATACTGCTTCATCTTTGCCGGCACCTTTGCCGAATCCACGACAATCTCCGTATGGAAAATCTTCTACTCTATACGCTCGCCGAAGTTGTCGCTGACCGTCCCCGCAAACATGCCCTGTGCTACAGGCATATCCAAAAAACTCGTCCGCTATTCCGGCGATAATATCATCGCTTCGGGTTTCCTTCTCCTATCGCAACTATTGATTTACAAAATGGGTAAGGAAGGGATTATCGCCCGTACCGTCTGGTTATACAATACCCCGATTTTTCGGATCTGTGCGTCGATTTCCGTCAGTCGGTAAATCTCTCCCTGGGAAGGACCCCATCCCACATAGGGCCAATGTTTTTTCTCACCATGCCAACCCTCATAGTATTTCGTGCATCTGATTGCCCTCTCCAGCGGTGGCAGCTTGTATATGGACAGTTGGGCAGTTCCCGTTTCTTTTCCATGCCTTTCCTGCCCATAGACTGTCGCCACGGCAGATACCAGCAGTATGATGACAAACATCCTTACGTGCTTCATTTCGCACCCCGTTTGTTCAACACATCCTTGATCATCTCCTTCACGTCCTGACCCACCTGCACGAAGTTCTTGTACAGGATGCGTTCCCGTTCCTCCCTCGATTTGAAGGTGTAGAATCTCGGCAGCGGCACATACGCGGCTTCCTCTTTCTTTATCTCTCCCATATCGAAGTCCGTCTTGCAGAAGAACTTTGTGGTCTTGAACTCTTCCGACTCCTGAATGTTCATCGAGCCGCCTACGCCGGTCTTGGTTTTCACGAAGTCCCTCGCTGTCTGCCCGCATATCCATCCCGTTGCCATATCGGAAATCTTCGATGCCGGCACCAGACTGTCCATGTTCTCGTTCAGGTTAATGCTGGTCTTGTCACGGTCAATGGTCACGCCCTTCTTCACTTGCACTACCTTGCCGAAAATGTCGTTCGACAGCCATTCCAGTGTCTCTTTCGAGCGGGCCGAACCGCTGACCACGTTACCCACGGTCGTGATGATCTTCTGCATACCTACCTTGCCGTAGTCGGCCTCCAGCTGCGGCAGCTCCTGGAATCCCAGGGTCACGCTCACCTTGTTGCTTCGGGCAGTTCCTATCAGTCGGTCTATCTTGTGGAAATACAGCGTCGGCAGCTCATCCACGATGATGCTCACCGGGATGTTCTTCCCTTGGCCCGTATTTACTCGGGTGACAAGGCGGTTCAGGATAAGGGCGTTCAGCGCACCGATGATGCTCTCCATCTCCGGGTCGTTGGCGATGAGCAGGTAGCTCGGGTTCT